>WNFQ01002791.1_pt1 | contig 12657 bp, 11 predicted proteins | sample 5400171 | NCBI WGS metagenome assembly WNFQ01 (sample SAMN13153356, study PRJNA577476) | soil metagenome | isolation source: 20 cm soil under Madrone tree | place: USA:California | collected 2016-06-14
CGGGTGCAGACGTTAGCATACGAAATAGCAACCAGAAGACCCCCTTAGACGTGGCACGCGACAATGAAAAAGTCGATGTGGAAGTGCTTCTCAAGGAATGGAGGGGAGACGTGGACCCTCAGAATCGCGTCAATTCAACCCTGTTGGACACGTCATCACAGGATCCTCTTCCCAACTTCGAACAGCCATCAGTTGGACACGAAGAAGGCATATTTATTCCTGACTGAAGTACTTTGCTGCATACCGCATCAATGGTGGGGAAGCTCAAAATCGTGCAGTCATTACTTGACGGCGGCGCGGATGTCAATGATCGGGATGCGTTTCACCGGACTGCGTTGATTTTGGCATCGCGGCATGGAAAGTTCGAAATTGTGCAATTGTTAATCAAGTGCGGAGCAGAAGTGAATTGCCCGGACGGGGTTGGATGGACACCGTTACACGTCGCAGTGTATGGTGGACATATTGACATTGGCCGCATGTTGCTCGATCATGGCGCAGACGTAAATGCGATGAAGATGGACCACTGGACTGCATTGCATTACGCGGCGTATTTTGACTACTTCGATATCGTCAAGGCTCTACTTGATTGGGGAGCAAATGTTAACGAACGGAATGACGAAGGCCGGACCTCATTTCAAATAGCAGCAAAGCGCGGACATAGGACAATCATGCGATTATTGTCAGAGTATGGTGCGCACCGTGTAATGGATTGTCGAGAAGAATGAGGTTATTGTAGAGACTCTGTGATACATCCCAGCAAGACCGCTTTGACCACTCTATGCGTTGGAGTACATACACACTTGATGGTGATTATGACGTAGCGCGATGAAATCGAACCGTCGATCAATTTCAGTGATTGCTTATTGCGTCTACCGTGCGTACGGAATGCCTTTGCAGTTGATACGAATCGCCCTCAGGGCTCTTTTCGCTGCCGATGGGCGTCGCTAGTTGTACACAAGACGTGATCTCACGAAACCCGCAAGCTAGTGATGACTTAACTTTTACGAATGGTACGGATCCAGTGAGTTTGTACCTCTGAAGGGTTTAAACAGACTTTCCTGGTCTGGGGGGGCATCAAGCTGCATCAAGCGTCCGGACCGCACCTCATCGCGAAGCCACACAAAAAACGGCCGATTCAATTTTCGACCTTTGGTCAGCGCTTCATCTCAGCCCACGTGGGTGACAAACCTGACGTAATCAATCGGAAATGTCATTTTCTTTTCTTTTTTTTTTAGGTTACCGCATCAGCTGATCTTCTTTGTCGACGACGACATCATACTCTACCGACGCTCTACCCACTTATGAGCGAAAACCCCCACCCGTACTCGAGCTCTGGTTGCTGAGAACTTCGGTAACATTGGATGGCCGCCGTGCCCATACAAGTGCCATCACTGCCATGGCACCATTAATTTTTTGCCCAGACCTGAAATATTATCCGAACAAACAACGTACCATATTGGGCCATGGAGGGGCACACAATGTCATCCCCACATCCATACGGCAACTTCCAAACCTTCTGAGTACGTGGGTTCCACAACACGCCGTACCTGGTATTCCATTGTTGTCCTATAACTTAGAGTTGCGGCGTCAAGGGTTTCCTTCTCTGGCCAACAACATGGTATAACGTCGTTCCCGTTTAGGAAAGCTAAAAAAGCGTGCCATTTCCGAGGGTCGTTATAGTAGCGACGTACAGCGTGGGCTGCAAAATACAAGGAGCTGCTATGTCAACCCTTGTACCCTGACTGGCTGGATCTCTTTGACCTTTAAAGCTTTCCATGGACACATTTCGAGATTCGCTCATCCCTGTTCTACCCTCAGACGAGTTGTGAGCTGAAGAACGCTCCCATTTCCGTCGTTCTCGTCCACTGCATCGCATTCGAGAACCACAATGCCTCACCCTTCAAACCAGGTTTACACCGCCTTCTCTTTCATTGGCTTCGTGTTGAGTGCCATCCCCTTCTATTGGCACCTTGAAGGTACGTGTACCTTATTCACCTTATTGGAGTACTCTTTCTAAGAATGCATGGCGCAGCTTGGAATACAGGGACTTGCTTGTTTATGTTTTGGGCGGGTCTTGGATGTCTGGTTCAGTGCATCAGTTCGATTGTATGGAACGGGAACATAGTCAACAGAGCTCCGGTCTACTGCTATATCGGTAGGTCCCTTGATGTGATATTTCTCGAGTATGCACTCACTCTTTGTCACCCACAGCAACCCGTTTTCAAGTCGCGCTCAATGTTGCACTCCCGGCTTGTTCGCTTTGCATCAACCGCCGCCTCTACAAGATTGTAACGGCGAAGGCTGTGATGACCACACGTTCCGATCGGCGCCGGACAATCATACATGATTTGCTCATTGGTCTCGGCCTTCCAATTCTCCAGATACCTGTCCGTGAGTGTGCTTGGCCGTTCACCCGTCAACCAGTAATTTACAAGGATGCGATCCAGACTTCATTGTTTCGTCGAACCGTTACGATATTTTGGAGGATTTTGGCCCTTACGCCAACGCTGTGAACTCGCCGCCGACCTACTTCCTCTTCTACGCGTGGCCCTTGGCGATCGGTACTGTATCCCTCTTCTATTGTGGTGAGTGTCCTGGTTTGCCTTCACCCTTTCGTACCCTGCCTCACTAATCAACAGTGATGAATATTTACACGTTCTACAAGCGCCACCGTCAGTTCAAGGAGATAATGTCGTCTAACCCTAGTCTCAGTCGTAGCCGGTACTTCCGCCTGATGGCCATTTCCGCCGTTGAGATATGCGGGACCATTCCGTTGTCGATATTTTTCATCGTGAACAGCGCTAGGAGCGGTGTCGAGCCTTGGAAAAGCTGGGCAGACACGCACAGCCACTATTCCACGGTTAACCAGATCGCAGGCTTCATTTGGAGGCAGAACCCAGGGTCAGCTATGGGCCTTGAGGTATTCCGCTGGTCACTTGTCTTGTGCGCATTCGTCTTCTTTGCGCTCTTCGGCTTCGCGGATGAGGCGCGCCAACATTATCGTCTCGTATACACGACGCTTGCCAGTCGTATTGGCTACTCGACATTCACTCTCCATGGATCATCTCATGCGTGCGTAGTTTATGCGATATGTTTTCTCCATCCAGCGTGGTTCACATCGTTATTTGGTCTTGCAGTACATCGTCAGTTTCTTTCGTGAAAAGCCGGCCTGGCATCACCGTCTCAGTGGTCACGACTGGCGACGAGACAGACAAACGCAGATCGAGCGTCTCATTCTCCGACCATCCTTCAGTGATACCATCTATCTCCCTCACCACCGACCTCAAAATCGAGGACTATTCGCCTTCGGAAAGCATGACATCGGCTTCTGTGGAAAGCTTTGAAGAGGACCAGCTGCCAGCCCTGCCGGCAGGGATCCAGCAGAAGGCTTTTCCTGCATCCATTTCGCGTCCACATTCCGGCGTTAATGCGGTCTAAATAGGCCATTCAACGCGGGAACGTCGCTTTCTGCTCCTCTTTCGGACGTCTCTAGCCCAACTACTAGGACACATCCACTAAACCCTCATTTCTTTACTTATCGTGTAACTATAACCAACGTTTTGCTATACCCCTGGACTGGCGCTTTTCGGATGATGGGGGGAATAGTGGCTCCCCCCCAAATTATTTTTGGCGCCGTAACGTTACTTCACGACATTACCACTTTTTTCTCCTTCGATATTCCATTTCCATACATAGTTACCACTACTGTATAATTCGTGGTGTCATTCCACCCAACTTCGATGTAGCCCCTCCCCTTCTACAAATTTTGCAGTACAGTATCCATAGAGAATGATGAACGCGCGTTCAACGTCGAACACGTTTTACATACGCATTGGATGGCGAGACGTCCCTTTTTGTGCTTTGTCACCTGTGCCTTTCCAGGTACGCGGCCCTGTCTGGACTTGAATAATGGTCCCTTTTTGAGCCAGGACTTAAACATAACGACGACCCATCCACCCATCCTGAGGGACATCTTACGTCTGCGGACCGCGATACTGTAGTGGTTGACCAAAATAACAACATCGCCATACATCCACGCTTTTCGGAATGAAAATAAACATAAAATAAAAATTTGTCGATTTTGGCTGTCCGGCGCTGTACATCCGAGGAACGTCTTACATCCGGAGTACTGTAGTGGTTGATCAAAATAACGACATCACCATACATCCATGCATCCGACTCGGAGGGACGTCTCACACCCGTAGTAATGGTTGACCAAAATAACAAGCATCACCATACATCCATGCATCCACAAGCTACATCCGAGGGACGTCTTACGTCCGCGTTGACCAAAATAACAAACGTCACCCATTGAGCAGAATGAAAACCATATGTGCTACAGTATACTCTCACTGGTACAGCACGGTACCATTTCCGAGCCCCCGTGGGGAAGGATCTGCTGTAAGGTACAGGGTACGGTTGGGAGTCCCTGATAAGAAAAGGCTTTGTTCCTGGATGGGCTTATCCAACATGTCATCCCTAACTTATCTCAAGGCAACCTCGGCAGATCCGGTCTCGAACAATAACAATACATTACGCGGATAAGTTAGGAAAATGAGAAAGTATGACGCAAGGGGACACGTGAGGAGGACTCGGCTGCATTCTATACCGAACGGACAATTTACCTTCCCAAGGGGTGGATCCGATAATGACGATGATACTGCCCACGTTCATATCCGAGATTGCAAAGAAAAGCAAAAAAAAATTGCCATTGGATATTGGTCAGTTATCTAGTTGAGATAAGGCATTGTGACTACAAGAAAAGCGGGGGGTAACGAAATAGCCATCTAAAGAAAACAACAAACACCATAAATACTGTATATCAGGCACGCAGCATACTTGGAAACCAGATGAGATCACTCTACAAAAATGAAACCATACGAGCAAAATGAAGCGAAACACACACACTCTCCGACTCTAACTCATTACGTGGCTGCTGCTCTGGCTAGCGCCGCGGCCAGCACGCCAGCAGATGACCCGTCTTCCGCGAGTACCGTCAGCCTGGCGATGTCCCTCGCGAGGTCTTCGATGTAGGTCGCAGCGCCGGATTTGTGCGCCACGCGTGCGCATGCAGCGTGCAAGCGGAGATAACGCACTGAGGGAATGGGCCGCCTCTTGAGATCCGCAGTCGTGAATGTCGTCGTGTATCGCGGCGATTCCGGGACAGTGCTAGAATGCCACGTGACGATTTGATACTCTCCATTACGTTCCTGATGTCAATATACCATCAAGACGGCTTCAGCGTCAAAGAACAAGAGGTACAATGAAAAGGGGGAGGAAAAGTACAAGGGCGGTTCAAAGAAGTATATCGGAGATTAAGCGGGAAGGGGAAGAAGTTAAGTGAGCGAGGAATGGAACGCACGGTCTCTTCAAGCCAGACATTCAGACCCCTAAAGGCGTCTGATGCGTCGTCATCTAGTGTGAGCATATTCTCCAAACGGTAGAAACGCGGTGTGGGATCGCAAAGTGGATCATCGCTTGGGAGACCGGCGTATCGTGAGAGCGTCCGGATGTCGACTGAGGGAGGGATGATGGGCGCCACGTCGAGTAGGGCACCAGACGCCGGGTCTGAGCCTGACGTACCGATGATTGTGCATTTGTATGCGTCACGCTCCAACACCTAAGAAGAACGAAAGCATCAATAAAACCATGGTTTAGTTGAGAGTGTGTGTAAGGGAGCGCACGAGGATTCTATTCTCCTGATAATCCGAATGGGCGCCACCTTCTCCGAGTCCGTCCATGGCGGCACCATTAACACCTCCAGGCGTAGAGAGAGATGATGAGCCCCGACCGCTTGAGAGTGATTGTCCTGCGGAAGCCTTGACTTTATATTTTCATCGGTTTTTATTATCGTTATCGTCATTTGATCGAGAGAGGAGAAGAAAAAAAAAGATAAAGAGTTGGTGACGCGGCCAAATGGGAAGCGGAGGACGCACAGGCGCCGATAAAAGTAAAGATGAATTTCTGCGCCAGGAGCGCGAGCGCGTGCTCGTCTGTGCAGCTGAGGATCCTCTTGCATACCCATTCTCGTCCGCGCTCCGTGGGCGCCTCCAGGACGAGGTGTCCGAGTACCCGGGAGCACATGTCGTATGAAGCAGCGCCGGGAGGGGGCTGCCGGCCAACTGCCCAGAAAAAAAGCCGGGTACAGCGCGCGTACGCATCGTGCCAGGAAGGGTGGGTCTGGCGGCTGAAGATGTTGTCCGGGAGGGGCTCGAATGGGGGTGGATCGTCCTTGTGCGGTCCACCGCGGGTCATGGCTGCTTAAAGCTCAAAACTTGGAGAAAAGCTGTTGAAGATGTTGTGTGCGATACGTGAGCAATAGGGCTTTAAAAGAGACCAAGTGCGTGTGAGGAATCGAGCGCCTATTGGCAGATATTGACCAACATAGAGACAACGTGGCAATCAGCTCGCGGTCACGTGCCATGGGTCTATTGTACTCTATACTGTATACTCCTTTCTACCTCGTATAATCTCCCATAAAATCACCTAAAGATGTAAATCAATTGGGTGAGTCTTATGTGTTTGGTAGACGTAGAGACGGAGAACAAGAAAACGATGAAGCGTTATTATAGTAATGGAAAATCTCTTCTGGACGAATGGTTGCAGTTGGAATGTGTTGGTATGGAAAAAGGTTGGATACGTGTCCACGGGTAAACAAGGGATCACTTCGGGGTATTAAGAAATATGAAGGAACCGTAAACCCCAGAGGTCCAAATCTTGACGGAAGACTTGTGATCACCACTTGCGTTCTCGACAATGGTAGACACGGTACCCTCAATGTAAAATTTATTCGATGACGCGATACCCTTTGACGAAGTGTAGAGGAGATAAAGCCTGGAAGGCGTGTGAGTAGCAGTCCAGGCTAAAAAGAAATTTCGTCATGCACCACGGCCCAATCGATCCCATCCTCATCGAAAAAAGTAAATCTCTGGTACGGGACGGCCAACTTTCTGGCAGCCATCAATGAATGAGGAGAACGCATCTCTCGAAGAGTCAATTGCAGGATACGATAGCACCTGCAGCTCTGATAACAGATCTGTGGATGATTCTCCTTCGCCTGGTTGTAAAGAATGAGAGAGTTGCCCGACGAGCTCATCATCCATGTGAACAGTCTTCACATTATCAAACAATCCAAGAAGTTCGCGCCATTGTGTACGGTCGGCTTTGTTGTTCCAGGGCCGAAATATCTGGTGCCTTCTATATTGGAGGGAAAGATGCTCCACCGTTGAGAATACTGTACGAAAAACCTGTGCAGTGGATGCGACCTGCCAGTCGAGGTGTCTGCCGCCGAGTTTCATATCCAGAGTATACATCCTGGCCTCCCCCTGTGGGTACGACATCACGTTAACATTATCCTCAGAGAAAGTGAGCGAGGCAGTCTTGAACGGGAGGTTGCCTGCGGTGTCCATAAATTCTTGGAGGTGTGGAATGGAATAAGTCAGCTGAATGAAGGAATAGACTTGAAGCCTCTCAAGGAGGGGGATGGCGAGTCGAGGAAGAAGCGCTTCTAAGTAAGTGCTGGCACCGTGGAATGCAAACCACCTGACGTTAGGAAGCGTCACGTGGGTCATGATTGGCATGCGATACATTTGTCTCTCTTCGTCTTGGCTGAGATAGGAGTTAAAGGAGATCCCAAGTACCTCTAGCTGAGGCATGAGCGAAAGCCGTTGGAGTAAAGCATTCGGGTGGAAGTAAGCGGAGGGTGGGATCAAGTTCAATGACAGTGACGAGGTTCCCCATGGTCGTGAATATTGGCTATCCAATTGGAATGGTAAAGTTCATCAGCACGAGGTGGCGTAGATTAGGTGCGCGAAACGTTTCTGGAAGATCCAAACTCATATCGTGTTCGATCCTAGGCCTCATATACCTCTGGTGCTCGATAAACAGGTATTCCAGAATCGGAAATTCGCCATCCAGGGCGATGATGAGATTTTGTAATATTGAAATAGACCTCATGATACGTACGCGGCGCACGCGATCATGGTGCCTCAACGCAAGGGTTAGTCCTTCTTCATCTTTTGCGGTGAAGTCGGCAGGTTCGTCAAGATAATCGATGATGAGGGGAAGGGGCGGCGAATGCGCCAGCATGTCCGCTACCAGCGTGCCGTGTGTGCAAACAAGGGAGAGTCGCAGGTGGGATGTTGACTGAAGCACGAGGTATCGCCATCTACGACAGACTTGTATAACCCCATACCACCAGCGTTCGCGGTTCCATTTCCCACCCACTAAGAATTGCAAACTGTCTTCCATGCATTCGTCCAAAAGGGGCGGCTTACAGAAAAAGAATACGTTAAGAAGGGAATCATCGTCGAGGATATGGATAGGTGGATTAGTCGGTGATCTGTCGGTGATCTGTTGTCAGTTTACCTAAGAAGCTGACTCGGTTAATAATCGAGAGTAAGGATCGTACCTCGGGTATTGGGAATCGCGGCTAAGTTCACCTCGGCTGACCATTCGGATGACTGGAAGCATGTTGAAGATAGTAGAACAGAAATGAAAAAAAGATAGGTGTTGATGGAATGCGATTGAAGAGTAGAACTCGGAAAGGCTCGTGAGAGGCGCTGTCTACGGTGAACCGGCAAATACCGAGATGTCACCTCCACTCTTTGGCCACGCATCAGGAAAACCGGACTTTGCTACCAGGCGAAACGTAGCGCCCTGTAGGGACCCATGGCGCCATAGCGTAGACGAGGTCTTGCTGGTTTTGCTGGTGCGTACAGATCCTCTGAAGACAGTTACTGCTATAGTATCTTTCTCTCTCCGAGTCAAAAACTACGACTCAGACGTAATTTGGGATATCTCTGCCGCCAATATCACAGTCTCGATCGGGCCCAACCAGGGGATAGTACTACTTAGTAGCCCCCGCACATGCGTCGACGGCGCAATCTTTCCCCCACCATCCAAATCAAATTCGGCCGTTACGAACCCCAAGTAGTAAGCGGGATTCACTTGCAGCCGAATCTGATGCGGAGGGCTGTCACGTTTTGCCTTCCCAAGAAACGCTGGAGAGAACTTAGGAATGGGCGCCATCGCTTGTTACATCCGAGTCGTTCGCTGGCTGTGCCCGCAATGGCATCGCCGCTTGTATAGATGCCCATCGATGACACTCACCCGGGTAGAGCCACCTACTACTCATTGCTTAGCCTGACTGAGGTCGACATCTTCTTTACTCGCAGAAGGTTGTCTCACTCATGTCCATCTCGTACTTGGTACGCGTTTTATTTGGAATTACTGGCACACTGTACATGCTTCGTATCACCGCGTGGCACCATGCTCTAACAGACATGCTACAATGTCGTGACGTTCATGCTCCAACGCGAGTTGCAATGGCGCCCAACCCTTGTTATCCTCAGCTATTCAAGAAATTTCCAATTGGAACGATTAGCCTCGACGACGGTGCAAGCCGGCTCTGACATATCTAATGCTTGGCTATCTTCCTATTCACAACCCTTCAACTACGGCTCTTCCCGTCGGGTGCCTAAGCGGATCTTCTCCACGTCTGCATACTCTCTAGTTGCGTTGTATTCCATTTCCTGCGCTACCCAAACTCCTTTTGTCCTCAACCAACCTTTTGTCCGCAACCAACCTTGTCCGCCTCACCGAAGGGTGATGCCGGATTCCGGCTAATTTCACCCGAGGCGATGGTCACGTGCCTGGTCGCGTTGGCTAACCTCCGGTCGCTCGCCATTCATTTTCAATCCGCGAGATCATCTCGCGACCGAAGAGACTGACGTCTATCTCCCTTGATATGCGATGTCCTCCTGTCCTCCCGGCTCTCGAGGTGTTTTATTTTGTTGGCGTTAGCGAATACTTGGAGGATGTCATCTCTCAGATCGACGCTCCCCTACTCCACACCTTTCATGTTTGCCTTTGACATCCCATACCTCTCCCAAGTCATTTGGCGCGCCGAAAGCCTAAAGCCATACAACCAAGCTTTAGTATTCTTTGGCAGCCGTGCCGTTTCCATCGTTCAGAGGACAGTTGGTCGAAGGTCTCAAGCAGGGAGTAGTATCTGAATAGTCAGACTAACAATTTTCGGCTCTGGAGCAGATTTGCAACAGCCAGGCTTCGCTCCTGGCACCTATCATTCCCAGCGTAGAACGGCTCGATATCTGCGAGGGTCGACTCGAGTCAAATGGGTACGTTGACGTTAATACAACACAGTGGTTGAAGTTTCTCTGCCCGTTCGTCGCTGTGGAAAACTTATGCCTGTCGAAGAGGCTGGTCCCATTTACCATGCCAATATTAACCGAGGAAATGCAAGTCATCGCAGAAATCTTGCCCGCGCTTCGCAATCTTTATTTGGAGGGATTTTCGTATGCAGGAGTTCAGCTACATAGGGTATGCTATTCCTACTTATACTCTCTCTAATTCGCGCATCTCTTACAAGTGGTGCGACAAGGTCCTCTTCTTGATTATCTATCCGCACGGGGTTTGAAAATGCCTGAATGTTCTGGTTCAAGTAATACTGTCTGTCATTGATTCACGGGAAACTGTTTGAGACGTCGTTCCCCTGCTTGCTTTGGTGATTTTATGCACTGCCAATGATGGCTTCGAGAAAATGGGTCCAAAGAGATCACTGATATGTTGCGAAGTTGACACGATAAGACACAAAAGCTAGTTCGGACGAACGATGAAGGTCTGGGCAAGTTAAGGAACAAAGCGAGCGAGCGAGAGATTCAAGATGAATGAGTGTAGATTTGATAAATAATGTAAATCTGAGAAATTACAGGTTGTGGATGTACTGATATGCAAAGTATGGGTATGGAATCTATGATAGAGTTAGGCACAGGTCACGTGGAGCTTAGGGCACAGTATGAGTCAGCAAACCATTAAACCGTGAGAAGAACGGTGCTTGTAGAATATCTCCGCTTGCTCTCTTCCGCACTGCTCTCTTGAGAGCTGAAAGCTTCCTGACTCTGGCTGAGCCACTGCTCACCCTGCACGAACATGTCGCGGTCCGGGAACTCTTCGACAATGTCGCACAGGAAGCCCTCCGTCGACAGCGTGTACCTGCGCCAGAGCACGCGCTTTCCGGCTTCGAACTTGCTGCCGCACTCGAGGAGTGCGAACTGGGGCGGAGTTTGCATCTTGCGGAACATCTGGCCGATGGCGAACTTCTCATCGAGGAAGAGTCGCTCGACTTGCGGCGTAGAGACAGTGACGGTGCTGGTCGCGATGCAGGCGGTCTTGCCGTTGCATACGAGGTGGACTTCGCGACGCTGGGTTATGGGTTGCTCTGGCGAAGCTGGGTGTGTGCGGGGCGAGGTGTGAGCGTAAATGGTCTTGATATTGATGCTGTTTGAAAAGAAGGCACTGCGAGATTGATTGAGAAATTGAAGGCAGATATTATTGAGAAAATGAAGACTAACCTAAGAAGGCGTTGAAGATCGCCATGAGCTGACAGCATGACGCGTTCAAGACCGCTCAGATCAGTGGGCCAGGAGAACTGTAGGACAAGTTATTAGTGAATTCCTGTGATGGAGGATGGAGAAGGAGGTACCTCGACACTGGTGGTGTTAGCCTTGAAAGAATCGATGATGGCCATTTCGGTTTGGTGAGATAAGATAGATGGGTAGATGAGGTGAAGATGGTTCTGGTAGTAGGTATAGGAGTGCGGGGATTGGCAAGGAGTTGATTGTGAGGAACTCTGAGCCAGCGGTCCTGGACTTAATATACCCCTGTGGCCCCGTCGCTTCTCTAATCGAAACGAGTAGTGGTCGCTACATAGTGGCCGAACGACGTGATACCCTGTGACATCGTACCGTTGCAAGCATTGATCGATCAAGCACGCCCGAGATGCAATGCAAGTCAAGTTCAACGGAGTCTAGCATGACGACGCGCCGAGGGACTACAGCGCGTAAGCAGTTTTGTCAAATCATCTGGGCGTGAGAAAATATCGAAACGGTCCTTCATTTCTATAGATGGTGATTGCTTTCCTAAATCCGGAAATGCTGTTCTGTCCGGCCATTTGGTCATGAATGCTACCTCAGCGCTTGGGATGCGTGCATGTTGTATTCCGGATAAGTGATACTCCTAGACGTTCGTAAGGGGACGGGCACATGTGGACCTTGCAACGGTTCATGTCCTGATCGTAGTACTAACGAAACTGACAGTATTCGCACAGTCAAATTCGTTCCCGGGTTCGAAGAGTGAGACCCTTCATACCCTGAAAGTACATATTCACAAAGACTTCCGTTTGGCCATTGTACGATAGTACCAAGACAGATTGGGTCATCAAGGCACTTGTAGAGCGGAGTTAACATACAGTACTCCGTGGTCAACACTTTAAGAAATGATGTACTCCAAAGAGATACCTAGAACCATTAACAAGCCACCGCATCGATGATGCAATGCCATAGCGAGTATACATGGGCGCTTATCATATCTTTCGTAATATTCCGTCGTAACTACTTGTCTTTGAAATTTTATAGCACACCTTTAAGGCAGTTCCGACGGCCAGTCTGGGCTTGCAACAAGTCGCTACAGTAGCCGTAAACCTGTCAGGGCGCCTAGAAGATTAGAACATATTCACTTTTCTTTCAGATCCTACGAATGTAGCATAGCGCGCGGACAGACTCGGTGATGGACGCAACCACGGCAGGGGAAATGGTTAGAGAGAACCTTCACTCTGCCTGAACTGCAGTACTATGATCA
>WNFQ01002793.1_pt1 | contig 12652 bp, 9 predicted proteins | sample 5400171 | NCBI WGS metagenome assembly WNFQ01 (sample SAMN13153356, study PRJNA577476) | soil metagenome | isolation source: 20 cm soil under Madrone tree | place: USA:California | collected 2016-06-14
CTCGTCATGAACGGCATCGAGTCGATGGCGTCGGTCGACGATCGGCCGCGGGAGCTGCTGGTCTGCTCGCGGGGGCACGAGGGTGATCAGGTGATGGTGACCGTGCAGGACGCCGGCATCGGCATCGATCCGAACACGGTGGATCAGCTCTTCAGCGCCTTCTTCACCACGAAGCCCGGCGGCATGGGTATGGGGCTCTCGATCAGCCGGTCGATCATCGAAGCGCATGGCGGACGGTTCTGGGCGACCGCGAACGCGGGTCACGGCGCCACCTTCCACTTCGTGCTGCCTCCGATGCGATGACGAGCGCTATCCTTCTTTCGGAGGGTTCGAACCGCTGCCGGCGGGGGTGATGCCGAGCCGCGACGCGAAGCGCACGAGGTCGGCGACAGAGCCGGCCTGCATCTTCGTCATCACATGCGCGCGCTGCTCTTTGACGGTGGCCTCGCTGGTGCCCAGCTCGGCGGCGATCTGCTTGTTGAGAAGACCGGCGACGATGCGCGCCAGCACGTCTCGCTCACGGGGCGTGAGGGACACGTAGCGACCACGCAGCTCGGTGCGCTCGCGGCGCTCCGCGCGTATCGTGCGATCGCGCTCGATCGCGTTTCGTATGGCGTCGAGCAGATCCTGCTCGCGGAACGGCTTCGTCAGAAACTCCACGGCGCCGGCTTTCATGGCCCGGACGGACATGGGGATGTCGCCGTGGCCGGTGAGGAAGATGATCGGCAGCGCCGCGTCCGTATCGGCAAGCTCGCGCTGGAGGTCCAGCCCGCTCAGCCCCGGCAGGCGCACGTCGAGCACGAGACAGCCCGGCGCGTCGGGGCGACGGGCACGCAGGAATGCCTGAGCGCTGGGGAAGACCTCGACGCCGAACCCGACGGAGCTGATGAGCCTCCGGAGGCTCTCGCGCACGGACGAGTCGTCGTCGACGACGAACACGACGGGCGCGGCCGTGGTCATGGCATCCCGGGCAGGGCGAAGTGAAAGGTGGCGCCGTGCGTCGCATTCCGTGTCGCCCAGAGCCGTCCTCCGTGCCCTTCGACGATCGAGCGACTGATCGACAGCCCCATGCCCATGCCGCCGGGCTTTGTGGTGAAGAAGGCGCTGAAGAGCTCGTTCACGCTGTTCGGATCGATCCCGACCCCCGCATCCTCCACGGCCACCAGCACCTGGTCACCCTCGTGCAGCCCGGAGCGAATCACCAGCTCGCGTGGCCGGTCGGCCACGGATGCCATCGCCTCGATCCCGTTCATCACGAGGTTGATGAGCACCTGCTGCAGCTGGACGCGATCACCGAGCACCGGCCGTAAGGCCGGCGCCAGGTCCAGCCGCAACGACACGTCATGGCTGCGCACCTCGGTGCGCACCAGCGGCAGCATATCGCGGATGACGTCGTTGATCTCCACCCGTGCTCGCTGGGGATCGGTCTTCGTCGCGAGCTGGCGGATCCGCTGGATCACGTCGCCCGCCCGATGGCCGTCGCTCACGACGGCGGCCAGCGCGTCGCGGACCATGTCGAGGTCCGGATCCGTCGCCCTCAACCAGTTGAGCGAGGCGTTGGCGTCGGCCACGATGGCCGCCAGCGGCTGGTTGATCTCATGGGCGATCGACGCGGCCAGCTCCCCCAGGGTGGTGACGCGAGTGACGTGCGCGAGTTCCGCCTGCGCCTGGTCCAGGGCTTCGGCGGCCTGCATGTGCTGCGTGAGGTCGCGGCTGATCACGAGCACGGCTTCGACGTGCTTGCCGTCCGGCCGCAGCGGCGAATAGGTCGCCGACAGGCATTGGCGGCCGGCCGGGGTGGGAAACCAGCCGACGAAGCTCACCTCTTCTCCCGCGAAGCATCGATCGAAATTCGGCCGGTACGTCTCCTCGAACGGTTCCCTGCCCGCGAGGTCGTCGACGCGCATCCCCACGATCCGTTGGGCCGGCATCCTCCAGCGCCGCTCGAAGGCCGCGTTGACGCGCTGATACCGGTAATCTCTCCCCACGATGTAGACGGCATCAGGCGAGATTTCGAACACGTGTCCGGTCAGGTATTCCGCGCGCTTGCGCTGGGTGATGTCGACGATGGTGACGAGCACCCGGTCGACGCGACCGGGCGGAGGTGGAAATGTCATCGTGAGCAGAACGGTCAGCCGCGCGCCGTTCAGCGCCCGGATCACGGCTTCGGACTCGTACGACGTCCGGCCCTCTGCGATGGCGACCATCTGTTGCACGAAGACCGCTCGGGTTTCGGGCACGAACACCTTGTGGATCGATGCGAGGAGCTCATCCTTGTCCCGAGCCGCGAGCAACCTGACGCCCACGTCGTTGATGTCGACGACCCTCACCATCGTGGCCGCGTGCCGGACGAAATCGGGATGCGTGGCAAAGTAATCGCGGAAATCTCGGACGCCGCCGGCGCGCAGATCATCGATCGCCCGGCTCACGTCGGAGAAGTCTTCCTCGCAGATCGCGACGCCCGTGGCGTCGAAGACATAGCGGTATCGCTGCTCGCTCTCGCGCAGGCTGCGAAACATCGACAGGCTCGTCAGCGCGTCGGTGAGCCTGTGACCGATGGCCTGGATCAGACGCTCCTCCTGCGGCGTCCAGATCCGGGGGGACGAGCACTGGCTGAGCCCGAACATGTACGGTTGATCCCCCTTCGGATAGAGGGCCATGACCATCCTGGACTGGATCCCCAGGCGCTGTGCCATCCCTGCCGGCAGCGGGTGGTCCGAGCCCGGCCCGAATCCCACGGGACCGCTCGACGCCCTCACGATTCGGCACACGTCAGCCGCCTCCGGATCCATGGGCACCTCGTCGCCCACGCGGAAGAGGCCGGGAAATTCCGGGCGCGTACGCTGCATCTTCACGCCGTGCGAGCGGGCCTCCGGGTCGCAGGGATACACCAGCCATGCACGATCGCAGTCGAAGATCGACAGCGCGGCGTCGAGGACATCGCTCATCATCTGCTCGAGATCATTCGTTCCGTGGATCGCCAGATTGACCCGATCCATGCCCTCCACGAACCAGCGGCGCGCCTGGCGCTCCTGCTCCGCCCGTTTCCGCTCCGTGATGTCGACCAGCACGCCATGGAGCCGGGCGGGGCGGTGACCTTCCAGCATCACGGTCATCTGGTCTCGCAGCCACACCACACGGCCGTCGGCGGCGATCATGCGGTACTCGAGGTCGTGTCCCCGCTTCTCGGGCGATTTTTCACAGAGCCGCACCACCGACTCGCGATCGTCCGGGTGGAGGTGATCCTCCCAGAATGTCGGGTCGGAGACCCAGCGTTCCACCGGATAGCCGAGGATGCGCTCGGCCTGGTCGCTCACGAACGAGAACTGAAGGGTCGTGGCGTCTGCTTCCCAGACGATCCCGTCGACCGAATTGACCAGGCCCCTGAATCGGTGCAGGGCAGTCGCGGCCTCGGCGGCGGCTCCCTGCAGACGCTCGTTGCTGCGCTCCAGCTCCGCTGTCCGCTCGAGAACTCGCGCCTCGAGCTGCGCCCGGGCATGCTTCAGGGCATCCTCCGCCCGGCGTCGCGCGGCGCTCATCGTGGCCAACAGCGCGGCCAGCAGCGTAAAGATCACCAGACGCGGCAGCTCGGCCGATTCGATCTTCAGGGAGTCGAACGGACGCGTGAAGTAGTACTCGAAGGCCAACGTGGCCAACATCCAGGCAACGAGCGCCGGTCGCAGACCGCTGACCCAGCCCGTGATCAAGACCGCCACCAACAACAGCTGCGCGGCGGCCACCACCACCGGTCGCAGCCACAGCGCCACGATCACCGTCACCGCCACGCAGAACACGGCGACGCCGTATCGGACGACCGCGAACTGGGCGACATGGCGTTGCATCAACCGCCCTTCAGCATCACACCGAGGAGAGTGCCGACCGTACGGCGTCGAGGAGGGCGGCGCTTCGAACAGGCTTCTCGAGGAACGCCACCGCACCGGCCTCGAGCGATCGGCGGCGCGTCTCCTCGTCGGCGTGAGCCGTCAGCATGACCACCGGGATGCGCGAGCCGGCGGCGACCAGATGTCTCATGAGGTCGAGGCCGCTCATTCCGGCCATTCGCACATCGAGCACCACGCAGCCGCAGCCGATACTATCTCGACCGGCCGCCTCCAGGAAGGCTTCCGCCGACTCGAACGTCTCGACGGGAAAGCCGACCGACATCAGGAGATTCCTGAGGGAGCGACGCAGCGACGCGTCATCGTCCACGATGCAGACCACCCGCTCGTCGTGCGTGCCCATGTGTGATGGCCGGTCTTCGGTACCGGTCAGAGTCGCGGCAATGCTAATTGGCCGGATGGTGGGTGTCTACCCCTACCTTCGTCGGGTTCGGTCACCCCTAACGGTCGGCGGCCCACGATTTCAAGTACGTGATTTGGCTGACCGCGGTCGTCCTCATGAAGCGTAGGCGATGGCGGTCGGTGCGTCCATCGTCGTCATGAAGCCGCCCAGTCGCTTCCGGAGGAACAACCGGGCGCGATGCACGCGCGTCTTCACGACGGGGACGCTGAGCCCGAGCGCCTGCGCGATCTCCAGATTCGACCGTCCTTCGACGTCGCGGAGCACCAGCACGCTCCGGTAGGTCGCGGGCAATTCGTCGATGGCCGCGGTCAGCGCCGTCCGCAACTCGGCCTGCATGGCAGGATTGTCCACGCGCGACGACCAGTCGGCCACGGGGGCGATGTGGCAGCCGTTCGCATCGAACCGCGGCAGGACGTCATCCAGCGAAAGCTCTCGCCAGCGTCTCTGCCGGCCGCGGAGCTTGTGGTAGGCCGCGTTCGCCACGATGCGGTAGAGCCAGGACCCGAAGGCCGACTCGCCGCGGAAGGTATCGATCTTTCGCACCACGGTACACAATGCGTCCTGCACGACCTCCTCCGCGTCTTGATCGTTCCCGGTGATGCGGCTGGCAAGGCGATACGCACGCTGCCCAAACCGAGTGATGAGACGCTCCGCCGCCATCGGCTCGCGATGCCGGAGCGCTTCCAGAAGGTCGAACTCGCTGTCGGCCCGGCACCGGTCAGCGATGCCGTCGGTCTCGCGTTCGAGCACCACCTGAAGATCCATCTCGAGTCCTCGCTGTCGTCGGCGAACGTTGGAATCGAATCCGTCGTCGAGGAGGGTACTGTGGTCAGGCGGGCCCCTGCTACCCGACGTTAGTCGGGTTGGGATACTCCTTACTTTGGTCGGGTCCAGACATTCCCGGCGTCGTGCGGCTTCACTGCATGCCGGCGCGATGCGCGGCGGTGAGAAGGCGGTCCAGATCGGCAGGTCGCTTGTAGGGAAGCCGGTCACGGAGATTCGACATCGATGCGCCCGGGCTGATGCGGCCCGCCTCGTCCCACGCCTGCCGTGCTTCCTTTGTCCGTCCAAGCTCGCTCAGGACAACGGCGCGATACGCATGCGCCGGAACGAAGTTGGGATTCCGCTGCACGATCTGGCCGAAGGCGTCCAGGGCCTCGTGCCTCTTGTCGGCCAGATAATACGCATGCCCGAGCGTCCACAAATAGAAGAACGGGTAGCGTGGGTTTAGACGCATGGCCTGACGGATGAGCCGGAGGCTGTCCTCGGCTCTGCCCGACCAGCCGAGTATTTCCGCCAGTGTCTCGTAGCTGTCGGCGTCGTTCGGCGCGAATGCGACGGCACGCTCTGCCTGGGCGATGGCGCGGTCGTGCGCCTTCTCCCACAGATAGATCTGTCCCAACAGACGGTAGGCGTCGGCCAGCGTGTTGTCCAGAGCGATGGCCCGCTCGGCGAGCTCACGGGCCCGCTCGAGAGTCTCCCGCTCGGTACTCCAAAGAAACTGCCAGCTCTGGAGAAGCGTCCAGCCCAAGCCTGCGTAGGCCCCCGCATACTGGGGATCGAGCTCGAGCGCCTGTGTGAAGAGCCGCCGCGCCTCGGCACTGCTTGCGCGCGTCGTATGCTTTCGCTCGTCATGGCCCCGAAGCACCAGGTCGTAGGCCTCGAGCACACCCGTGGGCGGCCGGCCGATGCGAATCTTCTCAGCCTGGGTGACCTTGACGGCCAGGGCTCGGACGATCTGCTGTGTGACCTCGTCCTGCAGGGCGAAGATGTCGCCCACTTCGCGGTCGTAGCGCTCGGCCCAGATGTGATACCCCGATCTCGCGTCCACCAGCTGAGCGGTGATCCGCACTCGATTACCCGCACGCTGCACGCCGCCTTCCAGGACATACCGCACACCGAGGTCACGGCCCACCTCGCGTACGTTCACCGGTTTGCCCTTGTACGTGAAGACAGAGTTCCGGGCGATCACGAACAGACCCGACATCTTCGAGAGACCGGTAATCAGGTCTTCGGTGACGCCGTCGCTGAAGTATTCTTGCGTCGGGTCCTGGCTCACATTCGCGAACGGCAGCACGGCCACCGAAGGCTTGTCCGGCAAGGCAAGCCCGGCCGACTCGGAAGGCCCGAGCCAGCGCCAGCTCGCCCAGCCGCCGGCGCCCAGCAGCATCACGATCGCCAGAATCGCGGCGACTCGAATCGACGCTCGTCGGTCGACGCCCCCGGCCCTCGCTGACGTCTTCGGCGCACGGGGCTCGAGATGGAGGCGATAGACGCGGACCGGCCTCGCGATGTTCTTCACCGTGTGCTCACCGCTGAACTCGAACGCGAACGGAAGCTTGCCCTCGATCTGATCGTAGGCCGTGCCTGAAAGGCAGATGTCGCCGCCCCCGGCCAGACCTTCCAGACGGGCGGCGATATTCACGCCGTCGCCGTAGAGCCGCTCACCCTGGACGATGACGTCACCGAGATTGATACCGATTCGAAACCGCATCTGCCGGGGAGGCGGCAGATCGGCGTTGCGCGACTGCAGCGCGCGCTGAATGTTGACCGCGCACTGAACGGCGTCGACGACACTGACAAAGTCCGCCAGGACGTTGTCGCCCGGAGAGTCCACGACGCGCCCGCCGTGGCGGGCGACCGCGGCGCTGATGACCTCACGATACTCGGTGAGCGCGCGGACGGTCCCCAGCTCGTCCTCACCCATCAGACGGCTGTAGCCTTCCACGTCAGCGCTCAGAATCGCGGCAAGCTTGCGCTCCGCCGGACGCTCGTCCATGTCGGGGAATTCTACGCGCGATGTACGGCCGTGCACCTCGCCGTGTGTCGTCCGCGTCCCTGAGCCGGCTGGCGCCGGCTAGAAGGTCAGCGTGTCGCCGGGGCTGATATTCTTGGTCGTCGGGTCGACCAGCGTGACCTCCGACGAATGCTCGGCCCGCACCTGTGTGATTTTGATCTGGGGCCCGAGCGGCGTCACCGTGCCGCCCTTGCCGAAGCGGATTCCCTGCTCAGCGGCTGACCCAGCCGAGGTCGATCATCGTCTGGATGAGTCCGGCGGCGTCGCTCGAACCGTCGGTCCGTCCGATCGTCCCGAGGTGATCGGCGTGGCCATGGGTGATGACGATCACGTCGACCGCCAGCGTGAGTGTGGCGGGTCATGATTCCCGTCCGGCCTGTTGGGCCAAGGTCCAATAGGCCGGCGAGATGCCATCCGCCAGACTGCAGGCCTCAGCAAGGGGGAGGCAGAGCGAATTTCACGAGCGATTGGAAGATTTGCATCACCGCATCCACGATGTGATCGCGCAATCGATGAGTAGAAGACCCTGGCACGGCGCTTGCCACCGTCAGTAGTTTCGAAACGCACCCAAAGGAGGCGTTATGGCCGACACATGGAAAGAAGCCGAGAAGGCAGTTCAACGCGGCGTGGCAGCAGCCCAGGATGACGCGGCCCGCGTCGCGGCGAATGCGACCAAACAGCTTGGCGACCTCTCCAAGAGGGGTCAAGAGTTCGCACGTGAGGCGGACCAGCGAATCGCGGAGTACACCGGCCGTTCGAGCGACGCCTGGATCAAGGAAGGCTCGCGATTCATCAAAACCCGCCCATGGACCGCCGTCGCCATGGTTGCCGTCGCGGCCTATCTCGTCGGCAAACTCCGAGGATAGCCGTCGAGCGGATTCCGATCGCCCATGGACGCACAGACGACGCCGTTGAGTGCCGTCGTGGCCGACGACGAGCCGGAAATTCGCGACCTCATCTCGGAGTACCTTAGCAAGCTGGGTTACCAGGTGACGCAGGCGGGTGACGGGCTCGAGGCGCTGCTCCACGTCAGAGACCTCCGCCCGACCTTGCTCATTCTCGACCTCATGATGCCCCGGCTCGGCGGGATCGATGCCCTCGGCCACATCCGAAGGAGCTACCCGAACGTCGCCATCATCGTCCTGACCGGAACCACGGACGACGCGCTTCGCGGTCGCGTGATCGGCCTGGGCGCGGCCGCCCTGCTGCCGAAGCCGCTGGATCTCGACATTCTGGGCACGATCATCGGCACCATCGCCCCCCGGGCCGTCTAGACCGGACCACTCACGAGCGCTTCTCGTTTCGGAGGGTGTCGTCGATCAACGAGAGAAGTCCTCTCACGTCGAGGGGCTTGGTCAGATACGCGCGGGCCCCCTGCTCGAGCAGCCTTGAAATTTGGCCAGGAGTCGCGTCGGCGCTGAGGATCACCACGGGGATTGCCTTTGTCGTCGGGTCGGCAAGCAGCCGGGCCAGGACGTCGGCACCAGGCATGTCCGGGAGGTGCAGATCCAAGATGATCAGGTCTGGTCGGTGGGCACACGCCAACTCCAAGCCACGGCTGCCCTGCATCGCGGATAACAGGGTCACCCCGGACCGGCGCGCGATGATGCGTTCGAGCAGCCGCAGGTTCGAGAGGTTGTCCTCGATATACAACACCGTCCCCCGAATGCTCGCGGCCGCGCCGGTCTGCGCCTCGATTTCTGCTGCCGCGTGTGCGGGCAGTGACTGGCCATCGGCCAGGAACAGTTCCACCGTGAAGGTCGCACCCTCGCCGACCGTACTTCTTGCCGTCAGCGTCCCGCCCATCGCTTCGACGAGGCGCAGCGAGAGCGCGAGACCCAGGCCCGTCCCCTCGATCCCCGTCTGCTCGGCGCCCAACCGGTCGAACGGCCTGAACAATCGGTTCATCATCTCGGGCGCGATCCCGCCGCCGGTGTCAGCCACCGTGAAGCGCAATCGCCCCGACGAACCATCCTCGCACCCCACGCGTACCGCCCCGCCCTGACGGTTGTACTTGACGGCGTTCGAGAGCAGATTCAAGAGGACCTGCTGGAGTCGCTGACGGTCGGCGGTGACGTAGCGTCCGACTGGAGCAGGCTCGAGGATCTGGACGCTCCGGGCGGCAGCCTGAGGCCGAATGAGAGCGAGCGCAGCGCGAAGAACCTCGTCGGCCGAGACCGGTTCCGGCGACATCGCGAGGTTGCCGGCCTCGATGCGCGCAACGTCGAGGACTTCATTGATGAGGCCGAGCAGGTGACGTCCGCCCTTCAGAATGTGATCGACACTCTCGCGTTGGGTCCCGTCCGGGACCTCGAGCTCGAGCAGCTGGGCGAAGCCGATGATGCCGTTCAGTGGTGTGCGTAACTCGTGGCTCATCCGCGAGAGAAACTCGCTCTTTGCCCGGTTGGCGCGATCGGCCTCCTGTTCCGCCCGACGGCGTTCGCCGATCTCTCGCTGCAGTTGCTCGTTGGCCGAGCTCAGCTCGGCGGTTCGTTCCTGCACGCGCAGCTCGAGCTCCTCGGCCTGGCGCGTGATGCGCTCGTGGAGCCGGGCCTGCTCGAGCACGATGGCGAGCTGGGCGGCCACTTCCTGCGCGATGCTGATCTGCTCGGTCGAGAAGTCGCTCGGCGACCCGCCGAAGCTCACCGAACCGATCAGCTCACCGCGGGCGATCATCGGGACCACCATATACGCTCGGACGTCGGATGCGAGGAGGGCGTCCGCCTCGGAACTCGCGGGCAGCGAGTGGACATCGACCACCTGTGGTTCACCCCTCCGCAAGGCCTCCAGGTCGCCCGCCAAACGCAACGAGTAGCGGACGGCCGGGCCGCGATAGAACCGACGGCGACCGACGGCGGCGAGCCACTCGACTTCTCCGGCCCGTAGGTCGAACAGATTCACGATGGCGCGGGGGACTCCCAGCAAGTCCCGCAAGCGCGGAAGGATGGCCTCGGCGATCTCCACCGGGGCTTTCGCCGCAATGAGGGCCCGGTCGATCTCGTGCAGCATCGTGAGCCGCTCGGTGGATCTGGCCAGCGCGGCAGCGGTTCGCCGCTCATTGCGCAGTGCGAGCCCCCCGAGCCCGGCGAGCCCCACGGTCAAGATCACGCCAACGGCCCCTGACGCGATGAGGAGCACGCGGACCCGCTGAAGAGCGACGTCCTTCTGACTCTGGACGACGACACCCCAGCCGAGCGTGGGGAGCCAGCGGTAGGCGGACAGGGTCACCACGCGGTCCACCGAGTTCTCGAGTTCCGCCACCCCCGTGCGGCCCTCGAGCACGCGCCGCACCACGGGGAGGTTGACGTAGTCGCCGAAATGCTCGGCGCCCGTCCTCGTGCGGTGGAATACGAGTTGGCCCTTGCGGTCGACGACGAAGAGGTCGCCGCCCGGGATCTGGATCGGCAGAAGCCAGTCCCGCAGCAGGTCAAGGCGCTGCACGGAGGCGAGAATGCCGATGACCCGCGCGTCGACGTCGCGGATCGGTATCACCAGCGCGACCGCTAAGGTATGGCCGAGATCCGTCGTGTACACGTCGGACATGTAAGGCTGCCAGGTACGGCTCACGCCGAGATACCAGTCACGAGACGCGTAACTTCGACCGTGGATCTCCGGCGTGTCGGGCTCGGTTGCCCAGACGACCCCAGACCGATCGGCGAGGAAGACTCGGTCCATTTCGGGGAAGCTCTCGTGGAGCTGGCGCAAGTGCACGACCGCCTCCCGCGCGTCCCGATTCTTGACACTTTCGCGGAACCGGAAGCGCCCCGCGTAGGACTGCAGAACGTTGAGATAGCCGTGCTCTTGGGCCTCGATCGAGGCGGCGACGCTCCGGGCGATGGCGTCCTTTTGAGCGAGATGTTCGCGCTCCTCAACGCCAATCGCCTTGGCGAAAAAGAAGCCGGAGAGCGCGAAGACGGCGAGGACGAACACGACCACGGCTGCATAGATCGAGCGCGAGCTGCGAAGCCAGCGGAACCGGCGAGGCACGTCTCCGCCCATAACCAATGGAAGCACGGATGCCATGGCGAGACCAACGTGCAAATTCCCCCTATAAATCCTCCTCGACCCGACGCGATGGAGCCGCCTCGGCGGCCGTGGCCGAGGCGACACCCCAGCCGTTTCACCGGTTTAGAGCCAGGGCCTGCTGAGGAAGAAGCATCACGAGATGAATGCAACGTTTCCAACGGCGCCGGGGCGAGCGATCTGGGGACAGGAGCGTGTGATGAGCACGTTTCTCGACACGAACAACGCCTACGACGTGTGAATTCTTGCTAGATCACCGCGCCGCGTAACCACGTCCAGCGCCGCCGCCTCAAAAAAAGTGGCGCTACCTTCCGGCATCGGAGAACGATCATAACGACGCACACGCTCGAAGTTCTCGCCCACCCACGGGTCCCCGACAGGAGAAGAGCATGACCACGGCTCATCGCATTGACGTTCATCAGCATGTCGTACCGCCCTTCTGGGCGCACGCCCTGCCCACGCATGGCGGCGATCCCTCGGGCACCGTGATTCCTCAGTGGTCGCCCGACAGCGCGATCGATTTCATGGACTCGCAACAGGTCGCGACCGGGATCCTCTCGCTGACCGCGCCGAGCGTCATCGGCTGGGACAAGAGCGAGCGACGGAGGATGGCGCGTCGCGTGAACGAATACACGGCGGATCTCGTCACGAAGCGGCCCGATCGTTTCGGCAACTTCGCGACGCTGCCGCTGCCCGATGCCGAGGGCGCCCTCTGGGAACTCGAGCACGCGCTCGACACGCTGCGGGCCGACGGGGTGATCCTCCTCGCCAACTATGCGGGGAAATATCTCGGCGAGGCGGCGTTCGAGCCAATCTGGTCGGAGCTCCACCGCCGCCACGCCGTCGTGTTCGTCCATCCCGGGCAGCCACCTCTTCCGACGGCGGCCGGCGTCCCAGGCCCGCTCGTCGACTACCCGTTCGACACCACTCGAGCCGCCGTCCAGCTCGTGCTGAACGGCATCGTGGACCGGTATCCCGGAGCCCGCATCATCCTCGCGCATGCCGGCGGCTTCCTGCCTTACGCCTCGCATCGCTTCGCCGAGCTCGCGCGCGTCTTCCGGCGCGCTGCCGCGAAGCCGGCCGACATTCTGGCGGCCTTCCAGCGGTTCTACTTCGACACGGCGCTGTCATCGGGTCCGGCGGCGTTGCCGAGCCTCAAGGCGTTCGCCGGCAGCGGGCACATGGTGTTCGGCAGCGACTTCCCCTACGCGCCCGCCGGCATCGGCGCGTCCTTCACCGCCAAGCTGGACGCCGATAACAGCCTGACGGCCGACGAGCACAGGGCGATCAACCATGGCAATGCGTGCGCCCTGTTTCCGCGGCTCGCCAGAAGAACAGAGCCGACAGTTGAAGCCGCCTGATGCCGCTGCTGATTCTACGGTTGCCAGCCCCCGCCCAACGCCGAGTAGAGCTGAACCATGGCGAGCAGCTCGTTCAAACGGGCTTGCGCCAGGCCCAGCTCCGCCGAGAAGTTGTTGGTCTGGCTGGTCAGGACTTCGAGATAGCTCGTGGCCCCTCCCCGGTAGCGAA
>WNFQ01004231.1_pt1 | contig 12646 bp, 7 predicted proteins | sample 5400171 | NCBI WGS metagenome assembly WNFQ01 (sample SAMN13153356, study PRJNA577476) | soil metagenome | isolation source: 20 cm soil under Madrone tree | place: USA:California | collected 2016-06-14
TGCCTGCTGGAACGCAGCCGCCGAAAGAGGATCACGGAACGATCCGCATGGAGGCGCAGAATATTCCGGCATTTCTGGTTGAGGATTTCATGCCGCCAGAAAACGAAATGAAGTTTCGAGTGGATTTTATTTACAGCGACGAGACATCGCTGGAAAAGGATCCGGCGAAATTCTGGAAGGCGGAATCGAAAAAGCAGAACGACAAAGTGGAAAATTTCGTAAACAAGAAAAAAGTCATGGAACAAGCGGTGGCGCAAATGGTGGCCCCCGGCGATTCACAGGACGCGAAACTGCGAAAGATTTACGCAAAAGTACAGCAGTTGCGCAATTTGAATTATGAAAACGAGAAGTCCCAGCAGGAGCAGAAGCGCGAAAAGCAGAAAGAAGTGAGCAACGTCGAGGAATTGATAAAACGCGGCTACGGCAACGGTACCCAGATTACCTGGCTGTTTATGGCGCTAGCGCGTGCGGCGGGATTTGATGCGTCCCCGGTACTCGTCGCGCGGCGCAGCGATCATTTTTTCAAAGCCCTAGTGATGAATCCGCGCCAACTGAACGACAACGTGGTGCTGGTCAAACTGGACGGAAAAGATTTGTATTTCGATCCGGGAACAGCGTTCACGCCGTACGGCATGCTGCCATGGTGGGAAACATCGGTTTCAGGGCTGAGGTTAGGAAAAGACGGCGGCGCTTGGGTCGAAACTCCGCTGAACGATGCGACCCAGAGCAAAGTTGAACGCAAAACGGAGCTGAAACTGGACAGTGAGGGCACCCTGACCGGAAAACTCACAGTGACCTATTGGGGTTCGGACGCGCAAAGCCTTCGAATCGAAGAAAGAATCGAGGACGAAACCAGCAGGAAAAAATTATTAGAAGATATGGTGAGAGAAACAGTTCCGGCGGCGATTGAAGTAGACCTTGTGAATAAGCCGGATTGGAACGGCTCGTCCCCGTCTCTCCAGACGGAGTATTCATTCAAGGTACCCGGGTGGGTTGCAGGCGCGGGAAAGCGGGCACTCCTTCCTGTGGGACTATTTTCGTCGCCAGAGAAAAGTATCTTTGAACATTCCGGGCGCGTGCACCCGGTCTATTTTCATTATCCTTACCGGAAGATTGACGACATCACCATTGAGTTGCCACTGGGCTGGAAAGTCTCTTCGCTGGCGAAACCCGTCGATCAGGACGTGAAAGCTGCCGCGTACACTATGAGGTCGGAAGACAATTCGGGATCGCTGCACGTCACGCGAGTGCTTCGCAGCGACCTGGTAATGGTGCCCGCAAACAGTTATGGAGCGCTGCGCGCGTTTTTTCAGGTGGTGCGAACGGGCGATGAAGAGCAAGTGGTACTCCAGCCGGGCAGTTCGTCGGCGGGAAATTGAGATGAAGACTCAGACGCGCGCCGCGGCGCTGTTCGTCGTGCTGGCGCTTACTGGAGCAAAAACCGCCAAGGCTGACGCTCCCGCGTGGATGCACAACCTCGTAAACGCGCCTTTGCCCGCGCACGATGACAAGACCGACGCGGTAATCCTATACTCGGAAGAAATTGTGACCGTGCAATCCGCCGACAAAATAAAAGAGACTGTCCGCCAGGCTTACAAAATCCTGCGGCCAAGTGGACGCGATCACGGCGTGGTCGCAGTGTGGTTCAATCCAAGCCGCAAAGTGACCAACCTGCACGGCTGGTGTATTCCGGCGCACGGGAAAGACTACGAAGTAAAAGATAAGGATGCGATGGAAGTTTCACTGCCGAAGATTGCCGGCAGCGAGCTGATCTCGGACGTAAAAGACAGGGTGCTGCAGATTCCTGCGGCAGACCCGGGAAATATCGTGGGCTACGAATACGAAGTCGAGGAGTCTCCGCTGGTGCTGCAGACGGTCTGGCAGTTCCAGGAAACTGATCCAGTAAAGGATACGAAATTCACGCTGCTGCTGCCGCCGTCGTGGGAATATTCCGTGGTTTGGCGCAATCACGCCGAAATGAAAGCTTCGCAGATTGGCAACAATCAGTGGCAATGGACGCTGAGCGAGGTGAAAGGTTTACGTCCAGAAGAAGAGATGCCGCCCTGGACCGGCGTGGCGGGCGAGATGGTAGTCAGTTTTTTTCCTCCGGGAGGCGCCAGCGACCACAGCTTCAAAGATTGGCGGCAGATGGGAGTGTGGTACACGGCTCTGGCCAAGGGCCGACGCGGATCATCGCCGGAAATTACCCAGCAAGTTGCGTCACTGACGGCAACGGCAACGACTCCCGTAGCAAAAATGGCCGCCCTCGCCAAGTTCGTACAGCAGAACATCCGCTACGTGGCCATCGAACTGGGAGTCGGCGGCATCCAGCCGCACGCCGCAGTGGACATCTTTCACCATCGCTATGGAGACTGCAAGGATAAAGCCACGCTGATGGGCACGATGCTCAACGAAATTGGCATTGATTCCTACTATGTGATTATCAATTCAGAGCGCGGCTCCGTCAGTGCGGACACTCCGGCGCAAATTCGCGCGTTCGATCACGCCATCATTGCGATTAAATTGCCGGACGGTGTGAATGATCCGTCGCTGGTCGCCGTGGTGCAGCATCCGAAATTAGGGCGAATTCTGTTTTTCGATCCGACCGACGATATGACGCCTTTTGGCCGTCTACGAGGCGCTCTTCAGGATAGCTTTGCGCTGCTGGTCGCTCCCGATGGCGGCGAACTTTATAATTTGCCCATGCTGCCCGCCGCTCTGACCGGTGTGACGCGGACCGCGGTCGTAAAACTGGACGCCGAAGGCAACATGACTGGCACTTTCAAAGAAGTCCGCCTGGGCGACGCGGCCGCCGAAGAACGCGCCGCCATCCGCAATCTGACCAAAGACAAAGACCGCGTGAAGATCATCGAACAAATGCTTTCGCAATCATTGGCAAATTTTGGGATTACCCAGGCCACGTTAACGAATCTGACTGATACCAATGAGCCATTCGGGCTTAACTATTCGATCGTGGCGCAACGCTATGCAAAAACCGCTGGTGACCTGATTCTGGTTCGTCCGCGGCTGGTCGGCGTTAAGACTCGCGGATTGTTGGAGACTAAAGAACCACGCGAGCTGCCGGTGGTGTTTGACGGTCCACGAAAAGACAGCGACCGTTTCGAAATAACCATGCCGCCGGGATTCGAAGTGGATGAACTGCCGCCGCCGGTGGATGCGGACTTTAGCTTTGCGAGCTATCACAGCAAGACCGAGGCTTCAGGCAATATCCTGAGATACACGCGCACTTTTGAAATAAAGGAACTGAAAGTGCCGATGAGCAAGATGGACGATCTGAAAAAATGCTATCGCATCATTGCCGGCGACGAACGCAACACCGCGGTGCTGAAACCGGTGGCGCACTAAGCAACGGCGACCCCTAGCGTCGGCCACCAGTAAGCATCGGCGATCTGCAGTCTCGCGTGCGCAACCCTTCAACCGCTCAGGAGGGAATCTTTCGTTGCCCGCGCAGCGCAAGCAGCGGCCACGCGGCAGTCGAATCCCCAATCAGGAAAGCGGCGAAGCAGAGCGCTAACACCGAATGATCGAGCGACGCGCCGAAATATTGCCAGAGTGGCGCGTGCGCGCCGGGATAATTTGCGGAGAACAGCAAGGAAAGCATGTAGAGCAATCCAAAGGCGCTCGCGGGACGGACCAATAAGCCGAGCGTCAGTGCCAGGCCGATGGCCAGCTCGCCATACGCCACCAGAAACGCGATTGCCGTGGCATGGGGCAGCACAAAACCGCGAAGCACTGGAACCATGAACGGGTAGGCGCCGTCTTCCAGAAATTTGTTGATCCAGAACTGGAATCCGCCGTGCCATGTGAATTGCGCTCCGAAAACTTTATATTGTCCAAAGATTAAAAACAGAATTCCTACACCGATGCGTAGAAAGGCCAGCGCTCTTGCGTTTGCCTGCCGTGAATCAGATGACGGTGTCATTTTTTTGCGAGTCGCCCAGATCGGCTAGTTACATACGATCGGCAGGTCGCCCAGATCGGCGAGTTACCCAGACTGGCAAATTTCCCAGAGCGGTCAGTTGCAGTGACCAGTGGCGCAAAGGAGTTGCCACAGAGCCACCAGTTGCCCGGACCAGCCGGTCATATAAAGCCGGTTGTATAAAGAAGATCAGCCTAATTTCGCCAGCCGCTCCCGCACCAGGTCGCTCAGCGCTTTGCCGTCCACGGTTTTTCCTTCCAGCGCGGACTTCGCCGCTTTCACTACTGCTCCCATTTGTTTTATCGAGCTTGCGCCGGTTTCCGCAATGGCTTTGTCGATTGCGGCGTTCATTTCTTCAGCCGAAGCTCCCGCCGGCAGATATTGCTCGATAAGCGCGGCTTCCTTTTTTTCCTTCTCCGCAAGTTCTGGCCGGTTGCCCTTGGTGAATTGCTCGATGGACTCCTTGCGCTGCTTCAAAATCGTTTGCAGCAACTGGATGGACTCGGCGTCGTCGAGTTTGCGCAGTTTTTCCACTTCCTTCAGTTGAATCGCGGACTTCACCATCCGCAACACACTCAGTTTGAAATCGTCGCGCGCCTTCATGGCTACCACAATGTCAGTTTGAATCTGCTCTGCAAGCGTCATCGATTTTCCCCAGCATGAAATATAGCAGCGGCAAGGAGCCGGTGACCAGCGAGCCGCTCCGTTCGTATAAATCCCGGGTGGCCTTCGCTCTTATCGAAGGCCACCCCGAATGCCAAGTATTTCAGGGATGCGCCACCCACCCGCCAAGACACTAAAGCGGATTTGCGATGTTACAGCCGGCCACTGCTTGCCTCGCACCTTCACGTGCTTTCTCTAGCTCTGCCTTAGCGCTATCACGAAAACGATCCTCGACTTTCTTAATGAACTTTTCAGTAATGTCACGCAGATTCGTCGCGAACTTAAGCGGCTGATTCTTGAGATGATCGGAGCCTTCCAGTCCCGATCCTCCCGAAAAGTCACTCCCATCATACGCGAGATGGGAGACGCGCTTATTGACCGGAGAATTTGTCCGGAATGCGCCCGTCGCTTCCTGTCCTTTTATGTACTTCTCGAATAAATCTAACTCGTCGGTCGTGAACTCCTTGCCAGTCCATTCCCGGAAGTGGCTGGCGTGCGCTGTTTCTCCTTTCTCACCTTTGGGCTTATCTATTTTCTTGGGATTATATAGAACTCGTAGAGAGCACGAGCTTGCACGAAGCTCGCAGACGCCGCGAGTCCTTTCAAAAAGGGACAAAGTTCCTTTCTTTGGCTTTCTCCGCCATGTCAGCTGCCTCCCAAACGACTTCTGGATCTGCGTAGTGCAGCGTCACACGGCTATCGTGTATCGTTATAGGCCCAAATAGCTGGCATAGCATCGCCGGGTGCCCCATTCTTACGGGTTCTGTAAGAGTGGGCTCTTTCCTTTGACTCTTCTTTTGTTCGGTGGTTTTCTCATGCCGCACAAACAGTCACCACTAGCGCAAGGATTCCAGAGCGAAGACCGCATCGGCATGCTGGCCATCTGGCGTAGCAATCCGGATGGTTAGTTCGGACGAATTGATCCGGTCGGCCGGGAATTCCAGGTCAATGCGTTCACCATTATTAGAGACTTGAGTGGATTCGTCGCTGGTTGGGTAGTATGCCGAGCGATTTTCGGACGTCCAATGGATGCTCTTCTTGTTCTGCAGCACCGTAAGTTTTATGGTGTTCTCCGGCGCACCCGCCAGGTAACAGATGTCAAGGTGCACCCGGAAAACAGACGGTTTGCCGAGGAATTCTTTCACCGCATCCTGCGCACTGTAGTTAACAGCCTTGCTGGCATGGACCGCGACGTGAGCAAAAGGCGTTTGCAAACTGATCTCCGAGGTGCATGCTCCCACCTTGAACTGATTCACCGCGTGAGTGTATTCGCTCAGAAAAGTGCTGCCCTGGCTGGGCCCTTTGATTCCCAAAAAGTACGCGGCGCGTATCGCGCTCTCAGAGAGCGGGAAATCGTAACCGCAAGCTCCCCTGGCGATAACAAGCGACATCGAGAGAGCCACAACTCGCCACCCGTAGCGGCCAAACTTTGAGCGGTTCATTGATTCGAACCCCGGATTTATTCCGAATCCCAGCGCGCCCACACGAAGAAATTCATCGCGCTCCAGAGCAGCAGAACGCACGACAGAGGATACGTTGCCCAACGTTAAGCGTCACGATGAATCGCCGCTCCCTGAGATCTACGGTCTTGGCAAGTAGCAGTACAAAATTAGGAGATCCAGAGATGTGCCTCTTGCGCCCCAGTGGGTTCCAATAGAATATTCAGTGCGCCCCTTTTTGGAATGTGTGGTTGGAATGTGTGGCGAAGACGACGAGATTCATACCTGGACCAGGCTGCGACAGAATGTCTATCGAGAATGCGCTGGTGAGCCTCCTTGGAGAGTTGGAACGAGATTGTTTGCTGCACGAACCGCGGCATCTGCGTCAACGTATCGAGGCCCTCGACGACCTTGATGCCTACCTCCCGGATGGGCAACCCATCGGAACAGCACTTCATCACCGGGCAAGGGCCATTTACGCTGAGTTGGAGTCTGTTAATTTCAGACTCTACGAGGCCATCGGTCGAGATATTCAGCGGGGCGCAGGCGGGGGTAGGCTGCTTGAGTGGATGCCCGATTGGCCCGATTGGAATGGTGCGGCTAATCTCACGAATTGCAGAGGCTATGACTATCTGGACGAACTGATCAGCGGAGTCTTGCAGTTTGAAGAGCCGTCGGTTGAGGTCGTCCAGTTAGAGTCCGAAATGGTGTCTTATCAGCCGACGCCAGCGCGCCATATCTTTGATCTCATCGGCCGAACGGCACTCACTGAACAGGACTTCCTGATCGATCTCGGCTCCGGGCTCGGCCACGTTACATTGATGGCTTCCGTTTTCACCAGCACCAGCTGCACTGGAATCGAACTTGAGCCGTCCTATGTCGATTGTGCCCGGAAGAGCGCTCGGTCGCTAAACCTGAAAAACGCGAGGTTTATCCAAGGCGATGCCCGCGCGGCGGACTTGTCCGTCGGCAGCGTATTCTATTTGTACACGCCCTTTACCGGCGCCATACTGCGAGATGTGCTGAACTCGCTGCGACATGAAGCCGTGAAGCGACAGATTCGAATCTGCACGTTTGGCCCGTGCACGCGGGTCGTCGCCGAAGAGCAGTGGTTAAGCGTCATTGGAGCGCTGGAGCCAGACAGAATCGCTATATTCCGCTCCCGCGATTAAACACCCAGCGTCATCGATTTTCCCCTGCCTGAAATAAAGCAGCGCCAAACAGCCGGGCAAAAATCCGAAGAGCCACCGATCCCATTTTGGAACTCGACGGCTACCCACCGCCCTTCCTTTCCGCGGTCTCTCCAAAAACTGGCTACTGAGAACTTATTACTGACCACTCTCCCCGTCTCCTACAGATTCGTCCGTTTCCGCTACAATACTTGTCTGCCGATTCTCAGCGCCGAATCTTAGCGCGGCCAGCTGGCGGCTACTCACAGCACAGAAGGGAAGTAATGAAAGTCATCGTAGCGGACAAGATCAGCGAGCGCGGAGTCGAGTTGTTGAAAAAGTCAGGACTGAACACCGTGCTGACCACCAAGGACACCATCGGAGCGGAGCTGGCGGATGCGGATGCGCTGATCGTGCGCAGCGCCACGCGCGTAACCCTGGAATTGCTGGACAAGGCGCCAAAGTTGCGCGCGGTGGGCCGCGCCGGCGTGGGAGTGGACAACATTGATTTGCCGGAGGCTACCAAGCGCGGCGTGCTGGTGATGAGCACGCCTGGCGGAAACGCAGTGAGCGTGGCCGAGCACACGTTCGCGCTGATGCTGGCGCTGGCGCGGCAAGTCCCGAAAGTAGATGCGGCATTGCGTGAAGGCCGCTGGGAAAAGTCCTCCAGCGGAACCGAACTGCGCGGCAAAACTCTGGGGCTGATTGGATTGGGAAGAATTGGCGGCGAAGTCGCGCGGCGCGCCGAAGCCTTCGACATGAAAGTGATTGCCTACGATCCATATATCAGCGAAGCGGCAGCCAAAGAGTTGCAGGTAGGGCTGGTGACACTGGACAAACTTCTGGCAGAGAGTGATTTTATTTCGATGCACAGCGCGCTCAGTCCCGCGACGCAAAAAATGATCAATGCCGAGTCCATCCAAAAAATGAAGAAGACGGCACGCATCGTGAACGCAGCGCGCGGCGAATTGATCGATGAAGCAGCGCTGGCGGAAGCGTTGAAGAGCGGACGCCTGGCAGGAGCGGCATTGGATGTTTTCGTTGAAGAACCGCCGAAAAATTCGCCGCTGATCGGATTGCCGAACGTAATTTGCACTCCGCACATTGCAGGCTCGACCGCGGAAGCGCAGGAAGAAGTCGGCACGCAAGTGGCCGTGCAGATCCGTGATTACCTTACGGATGGAATTATTCGCAATGCGGTGAATTTGCCGGCGCTTTCCGCGGATCAATACCGTCGCGTGCGACCCTATCTCGAATTGGCGGAGCGGCTTGGTTCGCTGGTCTCGCAGGCGACGGCTACGCGTCCGGAAAGGATTCGCATTCGCTACGCGGGCGAAGTGGCGGAAGTAGGAACGCATCTTTTGCGCAGTGCGGTGCTGGCCGGCGTGTTGAACGCTGTGTTGGACGAAAAAGTGAACGTAGTGAACGCTCCAGCGATGGCCGCGGCTCGCGGTCTCACGGTGGAAGAAGAGACGCGGAAACGCGAACACGCATTTCCGAACACGCTGGAAGTCTCCTCGCTCTCAAAAAAAGCCAGCGACACCGGATTCATGGCCGAGGGAACAGTGTTGTTCGACGGTTCGCCCCGAGTGCTGGCGATCGACGGAATTTCGCTCGAGTCGCAACTGGGCGGAACCATCCTTTATTTGCGCAATCACGACGAGCCCGGAGTCATCGGACAAGTCGGAAATACCCTGGGACGGCTTGGCGTAAACATTGCGACCTTCGCATTGGGCAGGCGAGAAGCGACGCGCGGCGCGGAGGCTGTTTCACTGGTGCGCGTGGATGGGCCAGTGCAGGACACAATTCTCAGCGAAATTCTGCAAATAAAAGCCATCACCGAAGCCAAACTGCTGCGCTTCGCCGATTAAGAAAAAAGTTTTTCTCTTAACCCAAAATTTTAAATAAATCCACGATATTTTACCTACATAAAAAATAAATTATCGGAACTTACGTTGACTCGCCTGTCAGCCCATTTTAGAAGTGGGCCAATGCAGTTTGCGGTCACCGGTGGGTTCGTGCGCAATAGGTGCGGCCAGATTCTCACCAGGAAAAGTGAGCGAAAGGCATCGCGTCTCCAATCCGCGATACAGGCTCGCTAAATACCAACAACGAAGTGGGTGCGGAAAAGGAGCAGTTCATGCGGCGGCAACTAAAGGGCCTGATCGGCCTTTCGATAGTTTGGGTGTTGGTGTGTCTCTTGGCAAGCGGAACGGCAATCGCGCAGACCGGCACAACGTCGCTGCGCGGCACAATTTTGGATAAAAGTGGCGCGGCGGTCGCCGGCGCCACAGTGACGTTGTCGAATTCGGAGCAGGGGTTCGAACGGACTGTGAGCAGTTCAGAAACTGGGGCGTACGAGTTCGTCGGATTGACGCCTGGAATTTATTCGCTCCTGGTGGAAAAGGATAATTTTCAGAAGTTCGAACTGAACAAAATTCAATTACTCGTGAATACTCCAGCTACACAAACAGTAACTCTGCAAGTGGGTTCCACGGCGCAAACAGTGGAAGTTTCGGCCAGCACAGAGACGCTGAACACCACCGATGCGTCGATCGGCTCGGCATTCAACGAAAATCAGATCAAGCAATTGCCGTTGGAAGGAAGAAGCGTGCCAGAGCTTCTTTCGCTTCAAGCCGGCGTGGTTTACACCGGCAACCGCAGCGACATCGACAAGAATGTGGACACACGAAGCGGTTCTGTGAATGGAGCACGCAGCGATCAAAGCAACTTGACGCTGGACGGCGTGGACGTGAACGACCAGGTGAACGGCTACGCGTTCACTTCGGTGTTACCAGTTTCCGTGGATTCGGTGCAGGAATTCCGAGTGACGACCACCGGTTACAATGCGGATCAGGGCCGCTCGTCGGGTGCGCAAGTTACGCTAGTCACAAAGAGCGGCACCAATAGCCTTCACGGTTCGGCCTACGAATACCATCGCAACACGCTCACCAGCGCGAATGATTATTTCGTGAAAAGCAGCGAGTTGCAGAGTGGCCAGCCAAACGTTGCTCCAAAATTGATTCGAAACATTTTCGGAGCTTCTCTTGGCGGACCGATCAAGAAGGACCGGCTATTTTTCTTCGCGAACTACGAAGGATACCGGCAGGCGGAAGAGGCTTCGGAACAGAGAATTGTGCCAAGCGACACGCTCCGGCAGGGAATCGTGATTTACCAGTGCGCGGTTGCCGCACAATGCCCCGGAGGAGCCATTTCCGGGACGACTTTTTTCCGGCGGCCAATGACCTGACCCTGGGCGACCAGCATAATTTTGTGGGCTACCGTTTCCGTGGTCCGATTCCGACCACGAATAACTGGTACATCGCCAGGGTGGATTACAAGCTGACAGCCAACGGCAATCACACACTATTCTGGCGCGGCGCGGTTCGCAATGACATACATTCCACTGCGCCATATTTTCTTGGACAAAGCCCGCTGCAATCGAACGTTGACTACAGCAAAGGATTTACGGTCGGCTACACCGCGACTATTCGACAAAATCTACTGAACAATTTCCGCTGGGGATACACCCGGCAGAGCATCGGGGTTCTGGGAAACAACGATACACAGCCGTTCGTTTATTTCCGCGGGTTGAACGACAACAGCACACCAGCACTGTCCTCGGAGGCCGTCACGCGGAGTTTCAACTACCAGACGCCAGTGAATAACTTTGTCGATGATTTGTCGTGGATTCACGGGCGGCATACGCTGCAATTCGGAACCAACGTGCGTTTCATTCGCAATCCCAGAGAGAATTTCCTGTCATCATTCAGCCGGGCAGTGACCAACTCTTCGGGGCTGGACACTGCAGGATTGGCCAACAAGAATAGCCCGCTGAACCCAACTTCGGGCGGATTTCCGGCGGTAGCCGAGGGCTTCACTAATTCTTACGACTATCCCACGATGGCGCTGATGGGAATCATGAGCGAACTCGACGCCACCTATAACTACGACAAACAAGGAAACGCGCTACCGCTGAATTCTGCCGTGAAACGGCGTTGGGGGGCAGACGAATATGAGTTCTACGTTCAGGATGTTTTCAAAGCTAAGCCAAATCTTACGCTAACCCTGGGATTGCGTTACTCGCTGTTTTCACCGCCCTGGGAGACGACCGGAACCCAGGTGGCACCGAACATAGGACTGGGAAATTGGTTTGCGCAGCGTGCAAGCGACATGGCGCAGGAAATCGGATCCAATCAGGACCCGGTGATTACGATGGATTTGGCCGGTCCGGCAAATGGCAAGCCAGGTTTTTACAACTGGGACTACAAGAATTTCGGGCCGAAAGTCGCGTTTGCTTATTCACCGAATTCGTCGTCGGGTTTAATGGGCGCTCTTTTTGGAACCAACAAAACCTCGATTCGAGGAGGTTTTGGAATGGTGTACGACAGAGTCGGAGCTGGCCTGCTCAGCACGTTCGATCAATTCGGATCGTTCGGGCTATCCACGCAATTGACAAACACGACTTCGCCGTCAGTCGCCACTGCTCCACGGGTGACCGGATTAAATGATTTGCCGACATCGAGTCCTCTTTTCCCGACTGCGCCTCCGGGAGGATTCCCATTTACGCCGCCGGATCAAGAGGGCGGCCTGGCGATCAATTGGGGTTTAGACAATTCGATCAAGACTCCGTATGCATACACCGTGGATTTCTCGATCGGTCGCGAATTCGCGAAGGGATTCAGCCTGGAAGTCTCCTATGTGGGACGGTACTCGCATCGATTGTTGGTTCAAGAAGATCTGGCGATGCCGCTGAACCTTACGGACAAAGCTTCGGGAATAACTTATATTCAAGCGGCGCGACGACTGTCAGAGTTGGGCGCCGCAGGGACGCCTACTTCGGCGATAACACCAGGTGTGGTTGGATCAACAGCGACGTATTGGCAAAATTTGATGGCGCCACTTGCTCCGGGCGACGCTTACTCCCTGGCATGTAGCGGCGGATCGACAACCAGCCCGTTGCAAGCCGTCTATGATCTCTACAACTGCAACGTCTTCAATGAGACCACACCGCTTTGGCAACTGGATCAGGTCGGCTCCAATTTTTCCGGGAACGCCGGCATCGCGGGCGTGGCTACGGATGCATCGGGAAATCCGTTACATTATTATCCGACGAAACTGGGAGCGGCCGCGTTCTTCAACAAACAATTCAAGTCGCTGTACGCGTGGCGTTCGAATGGAAATGCCAACTACAATGCGCTGCAAGTCAGTTTGCACAAGCGCATGGCGCACGGCCTGCAATTCGACCTCAACTATACGTATTCGAAATCCATTGACTTGATGTCCGATGCCGAGCGCATTACGGAGTGGGGCGGTCTACAGAGCCAGGTCATCAATTCCTGGGACCCGAACGCGCGGCGCGCCGTTTCCGATTTTGATCTGCCGCATCAGGTGAACGCCAATTGGGTGATGGAGTTACCGTTCGGCAAAAACCG
>WNFQ01004802.1_pt1 | contig 12639 bp, 11 predicted proteins | sample 5400171 | NCBI WGS metagenome assembly WNFQ01 (sample SAMN13153356, study PRJNA577476) | soil metagenome | isolation source: 20 cm soil under Madrone tree | place: USA:California | collected 2016-06-14
ACAACCTCGCTCAGCTTTGATCCGCCACCGATCAGCTGCGTAATGAGTCCACTCGTTTATAATCCTCAACCTCGCGACGGACCGGTTGCGATAACGTTCGAGTTTGAGGTCGACCGGCTGTACAGTCGTGAATTTCTTCGGCTGATGCGAGAGCTGCGTTTGATTCATCTCAGAAACGGGGCATTCGGCTGGCGTCTCGACGAGGAGTTGACGCGCTCCAATACCTACCGAATCGAGCTGATGGTTCCATCTTGGACCGGTTATCTGTTACAGCGTCAACGGCTCACGAAAGCGGAGCAGGAAATCATCAAGAAAGTTTGGCGCTTGCACGTTGGCGAAGAGATACCTTTGGAACGCTATTATCTCTGTGTGAACAGGGAATTAGAGGCGCAGCAAATGGCGGGGGCACATGCTTTGAGCACACCTACAACCCCGCTGGATCTTGGCGCACAACAGGTTCCAGGAACGTAGTGACGTATAACTGCTTTTGTCCGGCAAACGCGAGTCCTTGCGCTCTGTGGCTGTGATGTTACCGGCATGAGAGATCTGACAATCCAAGCCGCTCAAAGTAGTGGATGCGGACAGTGCAGCCAACCCACCAGGGCAATCAATTCCCCTAGAAATACGGCTTTCCGGCGAGTAACATCATACACAGCTGTAAGGGGTTAAGTGAAGAACTCTTCATCTTTTCGGCGAAGCATTGATCACGGTCACCATCTGATCGAGTTACACGCGTGGCGGAGCGCAGAAACTTGTACGTTTGCGACCTTCGTTTATGCGAAAAGCCCCGAACGGCTCCTGCGGCACTTCACCGGCTCGGATGAAAACGAAATGATCCGGCAAGCGCTGGTCTGGTGCGAGGAGAATCCGTAAAGTTTGACCAAACGCCTCGCAATGGGTCGTTCGGCGGAAGGGGAAATAAAGTGCTTGCGACAGGTTGTTCCTCAACGGGCACGGGATTTAGTACAAGACTGGTAAGTCCAGTTCTAGCAACCCAGGGCAATTCGGATCCGCAGGACGACGGTTGGTATCAACCACCGCGAAGTCCCGGCTTTAACGATTTAACTGGGAGTTAAGGAAGTAATAACAGATAGGTGATAGCAAATCGATGAGGCCTTGCTATTATGCAGTCACTTCCGATATTCATTGTTGAGCTGCAGGCGGCGAAGAGAGAGTTGCTCAAAAACTTCGAATTGCCAGATGATTTCACACAGCACCAGGACACAACGCAGAGGCGCAAGGTTGTGAAGGACGACCGATCTTTAACGCTAAACCCTGGAGACGATATCAGAGTCGCCGTAGTGCTGCATAGATGAATACCAAGACTAAGCCCGTTTGGCGGCGGGCCAGGTTGTTAAAGTAGGTGCAGCCTGGTTGGCGGGCCGCCGGCTTGTCTCGCCGAGCGGCGATTCGGAACACGGAAGTAAAGGCGCAGCACATAACGGAGGCACATGCTTCGAGCACGCCCACGGCCCCAAACGAGAAAACGCATAAAGCCAATATCGAGGCGCCTTTCCCGAACTCCATCGATGATCGGTAAAGGAATGAGGTCGTTCAGGACGAGTTCGACCTCCGGACATCGCTCTTGGAATTCAAACAGAATCTTGGAAAACATCTCGTTCATCGTCGAAGTCAGATAGCCGACCGTCAAAGCTGCTGATTTGCCTTCCGCCGCATTCTTCGCGCGGAGCGCCGCTTCTTTGGCCCGGGTAACCAATTGCCGAGCATCTTCCACGGAGAGTTTGCCTGCGTGAGTCAACTGAACGCGATTATGCGTAAAGTTCGAATCCGAGTTCATGCTCCAGCTTCTTGATCTGTTGGGCTGAGTGGAGACTGGGCGAGATGCACCTTCTCGGCGGTGCGACGAAAGTTGAGGGTCTGAGCGACTGCAAGAAAATAGCGAAGATGGCGGAGTTCCACGTGGGTATCTTGAATAAAGGGGGAAGTTTAGTGTGAATAGAAATCTGATCCTATTGGGCTCTGGACCACTTCTTGTACAGGCTCAGGAAATTGACAATACCATACCCGGGTATATTATTTGGAAAGTTTCATGGCCCACGTCATCCAAAACAAAAAGAAACTGTTGTCCAGAATCAGCCGCATCCGAGGGCAGATTAATGGCATTGAAAAAGCTCTGAATGAAGAACGCGATTGCGGCGAGGTGCTACTTACGCTAGCCGCTTGTCGTGGCGCCATGAACGCGTTGATGGCGGAAATTCTGGAGGGACATGTGCGGCTGCATCTGTTGCAAACTGGTTCTCACAATGATGCCCGCGCAGCTGCGGGCGAGGAACTGATCGAAGTCATCAAAAGGTATTTAAAATAGTCGGACACCTTGTCATGAAGACTACTACCAGCAAAACAGTTGATTCCAGTAGTCAGCTCACGGAGGAGGGCCATCCCCACCATTCTCATACTCACGATCAGATCCATGACCACGCTGAGCATGATCATGATCACCAGACTGGCACCGCCGAGTACATACGCCTGGGTCTAATGGGCATCATTGTCGTGGCCAGTCTGACGGGCTGGTGGCGTCTGTTCATGGACCGTGACTGGCTCGCGTTTGCGGGAACCGTGATCGGCGGATTTCCGATCTATCAAGAGGCTTGGGAAAATCTCCGCAAACGCCGCATGACGATGGAACTGTCGATGACCATCGCCCTGCTATCAGCGCTGGCGATCGGACAGTTTTTTACCGCGATCGTTATCGCATTCTTCGTTCTCTTTGCGGAGTTACTCGAGGGTTATACCGTCGGTGGCGGACGCAGAGCGATTGAAAAGCTTATCAATGCATTGCCTCGGCACGTGACGGTTCGGCGGAATGGCCAGGAGAGTGAGCTGCCGGCGGACGAACTCTCGACCGGAGAAGTGATCGTGATCCGCCCGGGAGAAAGAATTCCGGTCGATGGAACGGTTATCAAGGGCAGCAGTTATGTGGACCAATCTTCGATTACAGGGGAGTCGTTGCCGATTGAAAAAACCGGCCAAAGCAAGGTTTTTGCCGGCACGATTAACAAGAATGGGGTGTTGGAGGTCAGCGTCGAACGCGTTGGACGAGATACGACCTTCGGAAAAATCATCCAGGTTGTGGAACAGGCGGAAAAGTCTAAGGCGCCAGTCCAGAGAATCGCCGACCGTCTCGCCGCCGGCCTCGTATACTTCGCGCTTGGTGCAGCGGTTCTCACCTTTCTGGTCACGCGCAATCTGACCGCGACAATTGCCGTGATCATCGTTGCCGGGGCATGCGGAGTTGCCGCCGGTACCCCGTTGGCGATTTTGGCCGGTATTGGAAGCGCGGCGCGACGCGGAATTATCGTGAAAGGCGGGCTGTATCTGGAGAAGCTCGCCGAAATTGATACCATCATCTTAGATAAGACCGGTACATTGACGATGGGCATTCCGGAGGTGACTGGTATTCGGGTCACCGATGGGGCGACTGAAAGAGAGGTGCTGGAAAACGCAGCAATTGCTGAACAGCACTCTGAGCACCCGATCGGCGAAGCAGTTATCCGCAAGTCCAGAGCGGCGAAAGTATCTTTGCGCGAGTACTCCGATCTTCAATATATCCCCGGCAAAGGTGTGACCTGCCTTGATCGAGGCAGCAAAGTCGTGGTTGGAACTCGGACCCTCCTTGAGGAAAACGGAATCGATGCAAACGGTGCCGCATCGTTCCAAAGTGATACCAAGCCGGGAGAGACGCTCGTCTATGTAGGTCGAAACAAGACGGTCTTGGGAGCACTCACCATCGCAGACCAGCTTCGCAGCGAAGCTATTCAAGCGGTTGATCAATTGAAGAAACAGGGCTATCGCACCATTCTTCTAAGCGGTGACAGTAGCGAAGCCGCGTCAGCGATCGGTGCCCAGCTCGGTGTTCACGAGGCAATTGGGAATCTATTGCCCGAGCAGAAGCTGGAAAAGGTGCGCGAGCTTCTTCAGCAAGGGCGCAAAGTGGCAATGGTGGGCGACGGAGTAAATGACGGTCCGGCGCTGGCGGAAGCAACTGTGGGGATAGCAATGGGCGGGGGTACAGACGTCGCCCTCGAGACCGCGGATATTACGCTTATGACCAGCGATCTTTCGCGTCTTAGCGAAGTGTTGGGAATCGCCAAGAGATGTTATCGCGTGATTATGTTTAACTTCTGGGGCACGATCGCGGTAGACACTCTAGGCATTGTTTTGGCCTTTTGCGGTCTGCTGGCTCCGATCATTGCTGCACTCATCCATGTAGGCTCGGAATTGGCTTTCATTCTGAATTCAGCCCGGTTGTTCCGATCGCCTGTTCGCTCGTAGAATTAACTGTTCACAAAGAATTTCGCCTCTTAGCGAAGCAAAAGGCTCCTCTTTTCTGCAGACTGGGGTACAACCCAATGCAAATGCCAGTGCTTCACAATGTATAAGAGCTCGGGGAAACAGGTTCTTGCCCGCAAATCGATCGATAAATTGGTGACCGAGTCCGAGAGTACAGGCCACCGCTTAAAGAAGAGCCTTGGTCCATGGAGTCTCACGGCGTTAGGGATCGGCGCCATCATCGGCTCTGGCATCTTTGTCCTGACGGGAACGGCCGCTGCCGGCGAACATTTTGAGGCGCCATCGCTGCTGCACGCACAGGTGCTGGATCTGCTTATCAATTTTTTTCAGCACGGAGATTTTTCCCGAGCGCTTCTCCACGGTCGACCGCCTGCCGGTCCGGCGATCGCCCTTTCGTTCATGCTAGTAGCGATTGCCTGCAGCTTCGCCGGATTGTGTTACGCCGAGTTGGCATCGATGATCCCGATTTCCGGAAGCGCTTACACCTACTCCTACGCAACGCTGGGCGAAATCTTCGCTTGGATAATCGGCTGGGATCTCATCCTGGAATATGCGGTCTCCAATGTCGCAGTGGCAGCTAGCTTCAGCGGCTATCTAAAGGCCCAGCTGGCCGGATTTGGTATCACTTTGCCGGACCAATGGTCCAGTCCGGTCTGGGCTTCAGGCCAGTGGACAGGATCATACTTCAACATTCCCGCCTTCCTGGTCGTTTTTATCCTCACCGTATTATTGGTTCGCGGAGTACGGGAGTCAGCCAGAACAAACAATATCATGGTGGCAGTGAAGATCTTAGCGATCGTCACTTTCCTGGTGGTGGGCGGTAGCCTGGTGCATCCGGCCAACTGGCATCCGTTTGCTCCATCCGGATTCGGGGGTGTCTTGGCTGGTGGCGCGATCATTTTCTTTACTTATATCGGGTTCGATTCGGTCTCGACTGCGTCCGAAGAAGCTAGGAACCCGCAGAAAGACATACCGTTCGGTATCATTGCCTCGCTGATCGTTTGCACAGTTCTGTACGTGGGTGTGGCAATAGTTCTGCTCGGAATGATGAAATACACGACGTTCGTTTCCGGAGCTGCCGCCGACGCGCCGGTGGCGTACGCGCTCAAAGAGCTGGGTGCATCACCGATTTTTCAATCTGTCATCGTGATTGGGGCGTTGACCGGCATGGTCTCGTCTCTTTTGGTCTTTCAATACGGGCAGGCTCGGATTTGGTTTGCCATGTCGCGCGACGGGTTGTTGCCAAAGCTTTTTTCGGCTGTCCACCAACGTTATCAGACTCCTCACTGGTCCACCTGGATCGCTGGTTTCGCCGTGGGAATTCCAGCAGGATTCGTGGATATCGGTGACGCGGCCGACTTGTCGAATATCGGTACGCTCTTCGCCTTTGTTCTTGTTTCCCTGGGAGTGATTTTTTTACGGAGTAGGGAACCCAATCGACCGCGCGGGTTCCGGGTTCCGTTCTCGCCGCTTTTCCCGCTTATATCGGTCGTCCTCTGCACTGGATTGATGGCCGGTCTCACCGTGATCACCTGGGTCCGTTTCTTTGTGTGGCTTGTGCTGGGTCTGATTATCTACGTTTTCTACAGCCGCACGCGCAGCGAGTTTCATGAGAAGAAGCTAGAACCTTGAATCTAGGAGCTAGAAGATCAGATCGGCAATCGATCAGCCGCCTATCAAAAATCTCGTGGATACGCGTGAAGTTTTCTAGAGTATTCAAGATTGTATGAAAACCGACGATCGTGGGCGAGGTGTTATGGCAGCCCTGCTGGCGGCGGCGCTCTTCGGAGCCAGCACCCCTTTTAGCAAGTTGCTTCTTGGACGCATCGATCCGTTGCTCCTGGCCGGGATCCTGTATCTCGGGTCGGGTATCGGTCTGTCTGGGTGGATCGCTTGGCAAGGCCTCCGGGCGAAGAGCAAAAATCGCGAGGCTCAGTTGCAGCGGCGAGATCTGCCCTGGCTGGGCGGCGCGATTCTGGCCGGCGGCGTGATCGCTCCGGTTTTGCTGATGTTCGGTCTGACCGTTACACCAGCCTCCTCCGCATCACTGCTGTTGAACCTGGAAGGGGTGTTGACTGCGCTGCTGGCCTGGTTCGTTTTTAAGGAGAACTTCGATCGGAGAATCTTTGTAGGAATGGTCGCCATCCTGTTAGGAGGTCTTTTGCTCTCGTGGCAATCGCGGCCGGAGATCGGCGTCCCTTGGGGCGCATTGGGGATTGTCGGTGCGTGCCTTTGCTGGGCGATCGACAACAATCTCACCCGCAAAGTATCTGCGGCCAATCCCGCGCACGTCGCCGCGATTAAAGGGCTCGTCGCGGGTGCAGTGAACGTCGTGCTGGCCCTGGCGGTTGGCGCCTCGATTCCGAAAGTGCCGGAAATCGCTGCGGCCGCGGTGGTCGGATTTCTTTGCTACGGCGTTAGTCTTACCTGTTTCGTGTTGGCGCTGCGGCACATCGGGACAGCACGAACCGGCGCTTACTTTTCCACTGCCCCCTTCATCGGCGCCGCGCTTTCATTGGTTGTATTACACGAGCAACCGTCGTTGCTTTTCTGGGCTGCGGGCGGCCTCATGCTGGTCGGCGTATGGCTCCATCTTACCGAGCGCCACGTCCACGCGCACCGCCATGAAGCAACGACGCATGAGCATCTCCACTGGCATGATGAGCATCATCAGCACGTGCACCAGCCAACCGATCCGCCCAACGAACCACACTCCCATGTCCATCGGCATAGCGAGTTGACCCACACCCATCCGCACTATCCCGACATCCATCATCGCCACGGACACGATTGAAGAAATGCGGAATGCGGAATGATTTCGGATTTAACATTCCGCATTCCGCATTTCATTTTCGGCCCTAACCGTTCGGTCAAATCAGCATCTTGAATAACAAGCCTACCAGACCCGCTCCAAGAACGACCGGAATGATCTCCCACTTCCATCTGGTCATGCCGATAAAAGCGACCACGCCGACAACCACAGCGAACCAATCTACGGTGTTGGCAGCTGGGAAAATGACATGCAGCCCGAACCAGACCGCGAGATTTAACACAACGCCGACCACGGCTGCGGTAACAGCGGACAACGCGGTAGTCAGCCCTTCGTTTCCGCGCAGTTGCTCGATATGAGGCCCACCTAGGAAGATCCACAGAAAACAGGGCACAAACGTAGTCCAGGTGGTCACCAATGCGCCGAGGGTAGCCGACAGAATGGGCGGAAGCTGGCCGGGATTACTCCAGGCGCCGAGAAAACCGACAAACTGCGTTACCATAATCAAAGGGCCGGGCGTAGTCTCCGCGAGGCCAAGTCCGTCGAGCATCTGACCGGCGCTAAGCCAGCCGTAATGTTGGACCGCTTGTTGCGCAACGTACGGGAGAACCGCGTAAGCTCCGCCGAAAGTGACGATTGCCGCGGTGCCGAAAAAGACTCCTTCCCGAAATAGCGTATGACTCGGGCTCAGCCAAAGGCCCAACAAAAGGACGGGTGCCCACCATAGCGATATCCAAGTGATACACACCCGAACCGCGCGACTCCAGGAAGGCTTCGCGTGTTCGGGGGCGGCCGAGGTATCATCCAGGACCGAATCGTTCTTTGTTTTACCATGACCGCGGATGACAAGGAATTTATCTCGCTTCCACTTGCCTCCGAGGAATCCGATGAGTGCAGCACTAATGATGATCAGAGGAAACGGAACATGGAGAAAAAAGATCGCTATAAAGGCGGCAGCCGCCAGCGTCCACATCACTTCGTTCTTCAGCGCCCGGTTCCCGATGCGGATAACTGCGGCGGCAACGATTGCGAGTACAGCTGGCTTTAGGCCGTAAAAGATCGCTGCGATCCAGGGTAAATTTCCTAGGGTCACATAGATATAGCTGAGCCCCCAAAGAATGAAGATCGACGGGATGACAAAGAGAGCGCCGGCAACAATGCCGCCCCACGTCTTGTGCAGAAGCCAACCGACATAGATTGCCAGTTGTTGAGCTTCAGGTCCGGGCAGAAGCATGCAATAATTGAGCGCATGGAGGAAGCGCGCTTCGCTGATCCATTTCTTCTTCTCGACCAATTCGGCGTGCATGATCGCGATCTGTCCAGTGGGCCCACCAAAACTGATAAATCCAAGCTTTAACCAGAATCGGAAGGCTTCGCCGAAGTTGGGATGCCTGGTGCTCTCTGGTTGAGTGTCATCGACGTTTCCTGAAGTGGACAACGTTTTCATCACCTTTTGAATTGTGCGTACAAGGCGTCAAAACACTCGAATCCCTTCGCGAGAATTTCTTGATCACTCAGGCCCTGTTTCGCCCACCCTTTGAAGATTTGTTCGACGCCGAACCCTTCGACTCGATGAAACTTGTCGTCCTCCACATCGGCATCGTGAATGAGTTCAGCTAATCGCAGCACTGCTCGGTCGCGGATGCCGAAACGTTGGATCAACGTTTCGAATGTGCAGCAGTCTCCGTGATGGCTGAGTTCTACTTCAAACATATCGTACGGGATTGCTTCAGAGAACTCCGCGGGTGTGTTTGCGAAGACGAACTTGGCGCTAGCGTCGATAAATCTGCGGATTAGCCAAGCCGAACCGACGCGATCGATCTCCGGGCGAGGACGGGTAATCCATTTTTTATCTCGATAATCCTCGACTCTGAGCCGTATTGTCGTTTCAGGTTTCTTTTTGGGAGATTCAAGCGCTTCTGCCTTCTGCAAGAGTCTCTGTACATCTTCGCCACGTGGGCTTTGAAAATAGTCGATGTCTCGAATCTCCTGTAAGCGCTGGCGAAGTTTCTGCAATTGAGCAGAGAATATCTCGAGCGATCGTTTGCGGGACTTACTGTCTTTGATGAGATGAGTTAATGGGTCGACGATCTCGTCGTAGTCTCGTGCGCGAGCTTCGTTGAACATCGCGACCATGGCGGCGTGCGGCATGCCTTCAATGTCTTTGACCCGGACGAGTGTGGCCTCACCGCCCACGTCAGTAATCTCTTTGGCTAGCCATTGAAATCGCTCGTAATGGACCGGCTCGTCCGGGAGCACGTAGGTCGATGTTTTAAGCTGGATCGCACCAAACTTTTTCAGCCGGCGCCACACTTTAACCCGATCGCTGGATTGCTTGGCGGGCAGATTAAACAATAAGAACAGCCAAGAACCGGGCGTCTTGTCCGAGATGGATATTTCCTTTCGTAACACGTGTAACCTTGCCTATTCGATCTCCGCTCGAGAGTCAATCTTTTCCGAGCAGTGCGCCCTCGTGCTCTCGTTCTTTGATCTCTCGAAACGCGCGAACAGAACCACATCTATCTTTTCACTAGGAGTTCTCGCGGACCGCCGGCGGCCGGACCGCCGTTCCGGGCGGCGGCGCGCCCCTAAAGGTCGTCACTACCGGCGTCTCTTTCGATAGGCCTCCGGTCACTTCGGTGCGACCGCTATCGGTAAGACCAATGTTAATGGCGAGGCGTGAGATGCGGTTGTCAGTAATGGTGTACACGAAGTTACCAACGCTATCCGAACCTACACAGCCGCGGCGGGCACAGTTAGCGCTTCCGGATGCCGGTTCATCTCCAGCGAGACCTCGGCATACATGCCTGGATAAAGCCGTTCCTCGGGGTTGGAGAGATCGATTTCGGTGCGCATATTGCGCGTCTCTGGATTCAGACGCAAGGAGAAGCGGGTTACGGTACCGATGAACGGCTTACCCTCGAAGCCGTATGGCTTGACGATGGCCGGATCGCCGATGTGAAGGTGCGGCACGTCGTTCTCCGGCACATCGCAAAATACCCGGATCGTGTCGATCCGCTGCACGGTGAAAAGTGGCGTTGTCCGTGTGCTCGTGGCGGCCTGGACCAAATCGCCCCGGTTCACCAGCCGCCGCGCCACCACTCCATCGAAAGGCGCCACGATCTGCGCATAGGCGAGCAGGGTTTTGATCCTCTCCACAGTAGCCGCAGCCAGAGCGACCTGGGCGGCGGCAAAGGCGCGGTTCGCTTCAGCAACGCCCACGTCGGCCTTGGCGATGTCCGCGCTAGCGCGCGCCTCGTCAAGCGTCTGGTCAGCGATATTGCGTGCCTTGAATAGGACCTCCTGGCGTTTGAACGTGGCGTCCTGAAGCGTTACGTTTGCCTTGCTGTGGTCCACTTGGCGCTGCGCAGTCTCAAGCGACCTTTGCTTGGAATCGAGCTGGGCCTGGTCCTCGGCCAGCTCATTCTCCATTTCGGGGACGCTGATAACCGCGAGCACTTGACCCGCCTTCACGTGATCGCCAATATCAACGCGAACATCGGACAGATAGCCGGAGACCTTGGCAAAGAGATCGGTTTCCTCGAAAGCTTCGAGGGTGGCGTTGGTTTGCAGCCGTTGTACCACCGTGGCGGGGCGCGGATGCTCAACCTCGACCCCTGGGCGAGTATCCGCCTTTGCTGACTTCGATGGCGATGCCGCCAAATACCGCTCGGCGACGATGCCCACCACGCTGATGCCGACCACCGCCAGCAAAGCTTTGATACCGTTTCGACTAATAAATTTCATTCCATTCATCTGCTTTAACATCCGTTTTTTGTTCTCGTTCATTCAGCCGCGTGGTCATGATGTTTCGCGCTTCGGTTACCGGCACCGGAAACCGTAGCAAGTCGCGGACCTAGCTCGAAATAGGGACTATTTGGGTCGTCCGGATCGAGCGACGCAGAAATCCGAGCCTGCCGCGACTGGAGTGTGGCGAAAATCGCCGGTAAAACAATGAGTGTGGCGCAAGTAGCGCCGATGAGGCCGCCGATGACCGCCCGCCCAAGAGGCGCCGTTTGCTCGCCGCCCTCGCTAAGGCCGAGCGCCATCGGAATCATCCCGGCGATCATCGCGCAGCTGGTCATAAGGATCGGACGCAGACGGCTGCGTGCCCCTTCAATCGCTGCCTCCCATGGCTCGCGCCCCTCGGCCCGACTGCGCTCGGCGAAGGTGACGAGCAGGATGGCGTTGGCCACGGCCACGCCGGTTGCCATGATCACGCCCATGAAAGATTGAATGTTGAGCGTCGTCCGCGTGAGCCACAGCACGATTGCGACGCCGGCGATGACGGCAGGGATTGTCAGCAACACCGCCAGGGAAAGCCGGAACGATTGGAAATTGGCAGTCAGCAGCAGAAGGATGACGCCGATGGCCATCAAAAGCCCCACACTGAGGCCTCCAAACATTTCCGCCATCGGCTGGACTTGACCTCGCACGGTCACCTGCACCCGACCGGGCGGCTTTCCGGCATCTCTGATTGCCTGTTGCACTCGAGCTGCGGCATGTCCGAGATCCTCGCCATAGATGTTCGCGCTCAGTGTCACCATGCGCTGCATGTTGTAGCGATCGTATTCGCCGAGCGCCGTGCCATCGGTGACGCTGGCCACGTTGCGCAGGTCAATCTGCTCTGCCGTCCGACGGGCGATCGGGAGGTTCTTCACCTCCTCGAGGGAGTTCATCTGCTGCACAGGGATCTCCACCTGCACCTGATAGCCGATGCCACTCTTGGGATCGGCCCAATAATTGGCGGAGGTGTAGCGGCTTGAAGATGTGCCCGCGACGACCGATTTTGCTACATCCGCCGCCGTCACGCCAAGGACACCCGCTCGCTCGCGGTTCACGTTGACCTTTACGGTCGGGTAGTCGAGTTCCTGCTCGAATGCGAGGTCGCGCAACGTCGGCACTTGCGCCAGCACGCCGCGCAGCTTTTCGGCATATTGCCGGCTATCGGCGAGGTTCGGTCCGCTCACCGCCACTTCGATGGGTGTCGGCGCGCCAAAGCTCATCACCCGGCTGACGATGTCGCTCGGTTCGAACGAGAAGCGTACGCCCGGCAATTCCTGGGCCAATTTCTGGCGCAGCCGCTCCTTCAACTCCTCGATGCGGATTCCGGTGCCGCGCTTGAGTTGCACCTGCAGCACCGCTTCCTCCGAGCCCGAACTCCAGAGATAGATGGTATTGATGGGATAATTGGGCGGCTGCGTACCGACAAAGCCGAGGCTGACTTCCACGTTATCTTGGCCGACCTCGCGCTTGATCGCATCGAGTGTCTGTAACGCGATCCGCTCGGTGCGCTCGATGCGCGTTCCGGCTGGAGCCCGCAGGTGCAATTGGAATTGACCGGTATCGACAAGTGGGAAAATTTCGGTGCCGAGCCCACCGCCGACCACGAGAATGATTGCGCCAGCGATGACGAGGTAGGAAAACACGACGATACGCCGTCGTTTCATGATGGAGTGCGCCAACCGGTCGTACTTGGCACGCAACCGGTCAAAAAACGTCTCTCGCGGCTGGCTGTGCGTGCTCGCCATGCGCAGCACCCAGACCGACAAGATGGG
>WNFQ01002800.1_pt1 | contig 12635 bp, 12 predicted proteins | sample 5400171 | NCBI WGS metagenome assembly WNFQ01 (sample SAMN13153356, study PRJNA577476) | soil metagenome | isolation source: 20 cm soil under Madrone tree | place: USA:California | collected 2016-06-14
ATCAGCGCGGCGCGGTTGAACGCGGCAACGTTCACATGGACCTTGTCGGCGAAGCGATCGACGATACGGCTGCCGGCGCGCAGCTCGATCGCGTCGTCATCCAGCTGCGTGCCCGAGGAGCGGCGGTCCTCGAGCGTCGAGTAAGCGGCGCCGGCACCGGCGCCGATCACTGCCAGCTCGCAGCCCTGCAGCAGCGCCGCGCTCGCCGCGACGGCAAGCGCCAGCCGCGTCCGGGCCTTCATCCCTGTGCGCCGAACAGCTGGAAATCGATGCCGTCGCACAGGCAGTGCAGCACCAGCAAATGGACTTCCTGGATCCGGGCGGTGTTCCGATGCGGCACACAGATGTGCACATCGTCGGCCTCGATCAGGGAGGCCAGCTTGCCGCCGCCGTTCCCGGTCAATCCGATCACGCGCACTCCCAGCTCGTGCGCGGCGCCGATCGCCTCGAGCACGTTGCCTGAGTTGCCGCTGGTCGAGATGGCGAGCAGCACGTCCCCGCGTCGGCCGATCGCCCGCAGCTGCTTGGAGAAAACCTGCTGGTAGGCATAGTCGTTCGCGATCGACGTCAGGGTCGAGCTGTCGGTCGTCAAAGCCACCGCCGCGAGCGGCGGGCGCTCAGTCTCGAACCGATTGATGAGCTCGGCCGCGAAGTGCTGCGCATCGGCCGCCGAGCCGCCGTTGCCGCAGGCGAGGGCTTTGCCGCCGCTGCGCAGGCAGTCGGCGAGCAGCGCGCTCGCGCGCGCCACTGGACCTGCGAGCGGCTGCGATGCGGCCAATTTGAGATTCGCGCTCTCGGCAAAGTGCGCGGCCACGCGTGCCGAGAGGGCTGCGTTCTGCTCCGCGTGTCCCATGTCTTCGATTCTACTCGAAGTAAACCTCGAACTCGACGCGACGCTACTCGCCAAACGCGTTCCGGATCCACTGCACGTGCCCGGCGGCGCCGTCGATGAGAAACACGTCGAAGCGGCAGTGCGCGTCCCGACGCCCGGCCAGGTACAGGCGCGCCGCGGCAAGCAGGCGGGCGCGCTTCGCCGCCGTCACGCTTTCGGCGGCGCCGCCGTAGTTGCCGCTCTGGCGCATGCGGACTTCGGCAAACACCAGCGTGCCGCTCTCCTCGGCGATGAGATCGATCTCTCCCATCCGGCAGCGCCAGTTTCGCTCGATCAGCCGCAAGCCCGCTGCCTTCAGCAGGCCTGCACAGAGGTCTTCGGCTCGCGCCCCGGCCCGGTTCATGGCAGGCTTAACGAAACTACACGAGCCCCCGTTGACCGGATGATCCCAGGCAGCCTCTACGTCGTCGCCACGCCGATCGGCAACCTGGGCGACGCCAGCCCGCGCGCGATCGAGGCGCTGCGCGCCGCCGATCTGATCGCCTGCGAGGACACGCGAACCAGCCGCACGCTGCTCGCGCGGCACGCCATCGCGGCGCCTACGGTTGCACTGCACGAGCACAACGAGCGCGCCGCCGCCGCCAGGCTTCTGCAGGCCATGCACGCGGGCAAGAATGTGGCGTTGATCAGCGATGCCGGCACGCCCGCGTTGTCCGATCCCGGCGCGCTGCTCGTCGGGCAGGCGCATCGCGCAGGCATCCGCGTCATTCCCATTCCCGGGCCGAGCGCGGCGGTGGCGGCCTTCTCGGCGTCCGGGTTCCCGGCAGGGCGCTTTCTCTTTGCGGGATTTCTGCCGGCTGGCCGCTCGGCGCGGCGCAAGGCGCTGGAGGGCCTCGACCTGCCCTGGCCGGTGATCCTGTATGAAGCGCCGCACCGCGTGCTCGAAACGCTGGAGGACCTGGCGGAGCGCTTCGGCATGGCGCGGGAAGTGGTGATCGCCCGCGAGCTGACGAAGAAATTCGAGGACGTGGCGCGACTGTCGCTCGGCACAGCGCGCGACTGGCTGCTCGCCGATCCGCATCGCCAGCAAGGCGAGTTCGTGCTGGTGCTCGCGCCGGGCGAGTCCAGGCCGGCGCAGACCCTGGAGGCCGAACGGGTGCTCGAAGCGCTGCTCGAGGCTTTGGCGCCGAGCGAGGCCGCGCGGCTCGCTGCGCGCATTACCGGGATTCCAAAGAGCGTTCTGTACCGCAAGGCGCTCGAGCGCGCGAAGTAGAATTCGTCCGATGGACCGGCTCACGCTGAAGCGCCCGGACGACTGGCATCTGCACCTGCGCGACGGGCCCGCCATGGCCTCGGTGCTCGCCGACAGCGCCCGGCGTTTCGCGCGTGCGATCGTGATGCCCAACCTGAAGCCTCCCGTTCGCACTACGCAGCAGGCGCTCGAGTACCGCGAACGCATCCTGCGCGCGCTGCCGCCGCGCACCGCCTTCGAGCCGTTGATGACGCTGTACCTTACTGACGACACGCCGCCCGAGGAAATCGCGCTCGCCAAGCGCTCGGGGCAGGTATTCGGCGTGAAGCTCTATCCGGCCGGCGCAACCACTCATTCGGACGAAGGCGTCACGCGCCTGTCACGCTGCTTCCACGCCCTCGAAAAAATGACGGAAGTCGGCATGCCGCTGCTGATCCATGGCGAGTCGACCGACCCTGCGATCGACGTTTTCGACCGCGAGAAGGCCTTCATCGAGGAAGTCCTCGGACCGCTGGTGGAGCGCTTTCCCCGGCTCAAGGTGGTGCTCGAGCACATCACCACTCGAGACGCGGTGCAATATGTCGAGGTCACCGGTCCGAACATCGCGGCGACGATCACCGCGCACCACCTGCTCATGAACCGCAACGCGCTTTTCATCGGCGGCATCCGCCCGCACCACTACTGCCTGCCGGTTTTGAAACGCGAGGAGCACCGCGAGGCGCTGGTCGAGGCCGCGGCGTCGGGCAGCCCCAAGTTTTTCCTCGGCACCGACAGCGCGCCGCACGCGCGGCACGCCAAGGAGACGGCCTGCGGTTGCGCCGGCATCTACACCGCGCACGCGGCCATCGAGTTTTACGCCATCGCCTTCGAGGAGGCCGGCGCGCTCGACAAGCTCGAGGGCTTCGCCTCGGTGTTCGGGCCCCGGTTCTACGGGCTTCCCGTCAACCGGGAAAGCATCACCCTGGTGCGCGAAGAATGGAAGGCGCCGGCGCACCTCGAGTTCGGCGGCGAGGAGCTGGTGCCGCTTCGTGCCGGGGAAACGATCCCGTGGAAGCTTCTCTAAGACAGCCGGTCTTCGACCCGCTCAGGCCGTGGCACGAGCGATTGCAAGCCGCGGGCGGCGCGAGCCTCGGCCATCTGAACGCGCTTGCCGACGCCGCGGGGCTGCGCACCGAAAGCGGCCGGCCGGTGCGCTTCGTGCCGCCCGGTGACGCCGACGCGTATTATGAAGTGCGCGTGTTCGAGTCGGGTTGCGTGGAAACGCGGCCCGAAAGCCTGCACGACCTGTTCAACGCGCTCGCCTGGCTGGCGTTCCCCCGGACCAAGGCGCGCATCAACGCCATGCACGCCGAGCGCATCCCGCACGAGCACGGCCGTCGCGGCCGCCTGCGCGACCTGCTGACGCTGTTCGACGAGGGCGGAGCCATCGTCGCCTGCGCCGACGCCGAGCTGCTCGCGATGCTGCGCGGCTTTCGCTGGAAGGAGCTGTTCTGGGAGCATCGCCGGCGCGTTCTGCGTTCGATGCGCATCTCGGTGCTCGGCCACGCGGTCCTGGAGAAGGCGCTCGAGCCGTGGCCCGGCATCACCTGCAAGGCCATTTTCGTTGCGCCAGGCGCCGACGCGGACGCGCAGGCGGCCGCATGGCTTGCGCAGCGCTCGACGCAAGCCACGCCGCGCGAACTGGCGCCGGTCCCCATCTTCGGGTACCCGGGATGGCTGCCGGGAAGCGGGCGGCCGGAGTTCTACGACGACGCGCGCTATTTCCGGCGCGCCCGGCGCGATTCTCCGCGCGCCTACGGAAACGCCGGATAGCGCGACGCCAGCCCGCCGGCCACCGCCTCGGGGTGGCGCGAAACGACCACCTCGCGGATCTGCTCGACGCGACCGTAGGGAACGTCGACCATCAGCAGGACCTTGCCGCGCTCGATGTCCTCGTGGAAAGCCTTGAGCCGCGAATTGGGCACGGCGGCCGCAGCCATGCTTGCCATCCACGCCCCCAGAATGCCGCCGACGACGGCGGCGATCAGCACCGCGACCAGCTGCGGCCGCGTGCCTTCCGGCGGGTTGGTGACGAGGACCACGCCGAGAATCAGGCCGCCGATGCCGCCGAGCGTGAGGCCGATGCCGGCGCCATGCAGCAGGTCGGTCTTGAACAGGTAACTCGCCTCGTGCAGCTCGCCGAGGTCGGTGCCGCGCCTGGCGAGAAAGTGCATGTGGCGGTCCTCGACGCGCGCGAGGAGCAGGTCGTCCGCGGTGCGCCGCGCGCTTTCCACATCAGGCAGCAGGAAATACAGCCGTCTTCGCATGCGGAAAGCATACTCCTGCGCGCTCGCAGGCGGTAAAATCGCCGCCGGGAGTCGGCCAGGCAGCCGCTGTCCGCCGGTTTTTCGCGGCGGCATAGAGGAAAGTCCGGGCTCCGCAGAGCGGGATGCAGGGTAACCCCCTGGCACGGCGACGTGACGAACAGGGCCACAGAGACGAGTCCTCGGTTCAAAGCCGAGGGGTGAAACGCGGCAACCTCCATCCGGAGCAACACCAAATAGGCAGGCGATCGAGGCCGGCTCGGCCGAAGCCTGCGGGTAGGTGGCTAGAGCCCCGGGGCAACCCGGGGCCCAGAGGAATGGCTGCCGGCCCGGCCGGGTTCGCCCGGCCGGTGACCACAGAACCCGGCTTAACGGCCGTCTCCCCTTCTTTCCATTTCTTCGGCGCGGAAATAGCGCGCTTTCCTTGCCTCCCGCACGACGCGGGAGAATAATCGCAGTCGGGTTGTGGGCCTGCGCGGCAAGGGGGAAAACGCCACGGGCGCGCCATGCAAGACCGACTGAACCAGAACGACGTCACGAACCGCATAAATGTCGAGGATCCGCAGCGGGTCCGCGACGCGGTTCTCGCCCTTTTCGCCGTCCGCTACCCTGGGGAAAACCTCAATCGGCTGCGGCGCGCCTTCGACGACTTCCGTGCGCTGTTCGAAGGCAGCTTTCCGGGCTACTTCGCCTGCGACACGCTGTATCACGACATCCGGCATTCGCTCGACGTCACGCTCGCCATGGCGCGCCTGATCGACGGCCACGAGCGCAGCTGCGCGGCGCCCGACCAGCTCGGCGCACGGCGCGCCATGCTCGGGGTGCTGGTGGCGCTGCTCCACGACGCGGGGTACATGAAGCGGCGCTCGGAGTCCGAAGTCGAGAACGGCGCGGTGTTCACCAAGATCCACGTCAGCCGCAGCGCCGACTTCATATCCGCCTACCTGCCCCGACTGGGGTTCTCCGCCGAGGTTGCGGTCGCGGCGCAGCTGGTGCACTTCACCGGCTACGAGATGGAAATCGAGGACATCCACGTCGCCGACCCGAAGGACCGCCTGGTCGGCTGCCTGGTCGGCACCGCCGACCTGATCGGACAGATGTCCGATCGCATGTACCTGGAGAAATGCCGCCAGTTCCTGTACCGGGAGTTCGTCCTGGGCAATATCGCGCGCGAGCGGCTGCCCGACGGCCGCGAAGTGGTGCGCTACGCTTCCGGCGACGACCTGATCATCAAGACGCCGGGCTTCTACGAGTACGTGGCGCGCGACCGCATCGACCGGAAGCTGGGCGCCGTGATCCGCTACGCCGAGGCGCACTTCGACGGGCCGAACCTGTACCAAGCCGAGATCGAGCGCAACATGGGATTCCTGCGGCGGGCCATCTCTACCGCGGACCTCAGCCGGCTGCGGCGCTACTGCTATTCCCTGTCCGAGCCCGTGCGCCGCGCGGCATGACGCTGCCTAGCAGGATGGCCAGGCCGGAGGCGGCTCCCGCGCTTTTCCGCCTGCTCTCCGACAGCGCGTTGTCGCGGGCGGCGCTCGGCGCGTGCGGCTTCCCGCTCGCCTTGCTCGATGCAGCGCCGTCCGCGCGCGTCGTGACCTACGTGAATCCGGCCTTCGAGAAGTTCTTCGGCTTCGGCGAGCGCGAGGCCATCGGTCACTCGCTCGCCGCGCTGCTGTTCCGCGGCGACGAGGCGCTGCTGCAGCGTGTTCTGTCCGAGGCGCCTTCCGGCTGCCAGCTGAAAGCCTGGGGGAAGGACGGCGCCGCCCGTCACATCGAGATCGCGCTCGGCGCGATCCGCTGCGCCGACGGCCGCCTCACCCACTGGGCGGTTTCCTTTTCCGATCGCAGCGAGCTCGAGCGGCTGCGCACCGAGCTCGAAACGCTGAGGGCGCAGGCCGCCTCGGTCTAGCGCGTCGCCTCGACCAGCCAGCGCGCGGTGCGCAGCAGCCGGGCGTCGAAACCGCGCCGTCCCACCAGCTGCACGCCGAGCGGCAGCCCGTCGGCGCCCTGCAGCAGCGGCAGCGACAGCGCCGGCATTCCGCACAGCGTCCAGAGCGTGCAGAAAGACGGGTCGCCCGTGGCGGACAGGCCTTTGGGCGCAGCGCCCGGCGCGGCGGGCGTGAGAATGGCGTCGTAGCGCTCCATGAAAAGCTCGTCGAAGCCCTCCACCATCGGCTGGACCCTGCGCAGCGCGCGCTGGTAATCGACGGCGCGCGTTTCGCGACCGCGCTCGATGAGCGAGCGCAGCTGCGTCGAGAGCTTGTCGCGGCCCTGCTGCCACTCGCGCTCGAAATTCGCCGCCATCTCGGCTTCCATGATGGTCTTGTGCCAGTTCCATGCTTCGGCCGCCGAGGGGAACAACTCGACATCTTCCACCCGCTCGCCCAGCGCGCCGGTCAGCTCCGCGAACGCCTCGCGCGTCTGGGCATCGACCTTCTCCCAGTGCGGGGTCTTCACGAACGCCAGCATCGGCTCGATGGGCGGTTCCTCCGAAGAAATCATCTGGAAAGGAATTCGGGCGCGCGGCCGCGTATCCGGGTCGCCCTCGTCCCAGCCGACGAGCACCTCCGCGAGCAGCGCAAGATCCTCCACATTCCTTGAAAACAAGCCCACGTGATCAAGCGTGCGCGACAGCGGCAGCATTCCAGTTCGCGGCACGAGGCCGTGGGTCGGCTTGAACCCGTACACGCCGCAGAACGCGGCGGGCCGGATGGTCGAGCCGTTGGTCTGGCTGCCGAGCGCGAGCGGCACCATGGCGGCTGCAACCGCGGCCGCCGAGCCGCTCGACGAGCCGCCCGGCGTGTGCTCGGGATTGTGCGGATTGCGCGTCTTGCCAGGCGCGAAGTAGGCGCATTCCGTGGTGACTGTCTTGCCGAGGATGACCGCGCCCGCGGCACGCAGCGCCTTCACCACTGCCGCATCGTCGCGCGGCGTGCGTCCCTTATGCAGTACCGTGCCGTTCTCGGTCGGCATGTCGGCCGTGTCGATGATGTCCTTCAGTCCCACCGGAATGCCATGCAGCGGCCCGATTGGCTCCCCGCTGCGCTTGCGCTCATCGGCCGCGCGCGCCTGAGTAAGCGCGTGCTCCTCATCGAGAAAAGTCCAGGCCTGCACCGAGGGTTCCGTTGCGCGGATGCGCTCCAGGCACGCCGAAACTAGTTCTTCGGAGGTCAGCAGACCAGCGCGGATTTTCCTCGCGGCCTCGGTGGCCGAGATCGCTTCCACGATCCGCTAACGCCCGTAGACGACGCTCGGCAGCCAGAGGCCAATCTGCGGGAACACGTACAGGATCACCAGGGCGATCAACTGAATCCCCATGAACGGCATCATGCCGGCGAAGATCGCGTTGAGTGTCACGTGCGGCGGCGACACGCCCTTCAGGTAGAACGCCGCCATCGCCACCGGCGGCGACAGGAACGCCGTCTGCAGATTGAGCGCCACCAGCAAGCCGAAGAACAGCGGGTCGATGTTGAAGTGCGGCAGCAGCGGCAGGAAGATCGGCATGAAGATGATGATGATCTCGGTCCACTCCAGCGGCCAGCCGAGGATGAAGATGATGAACTGCGCCAGGATCATGAACTGCACCGGCGTCATGTCCAGGGATAGCACCCACTTCTCGATCAGCTCCTGGCCGCCGAGCAGCGCGAACGCCGCAGAAAAAATGCCGGAGCCGACGAACAGCCAGCACACCATCGCGCTGGTCTTGGCGGTGAGAAAAGACGATTCCTTGAGGATGCTTCCCATCTCTTTCACCGTCCCCCAAATTACCGGGCCGGGGTTGGAGGCGCCCGGATTCGCCTCGCGCCAACGGCCGATGAAGCGATAGACCGCCGCCAGGATGAAGCCGCCGAAGCCGCCGACCGCCGCCGCCTCGGACGGCGTCGCGAGCCCGAACACGATCGCCCCGAGCACCGCCACGATCAGCAGCGCCAGCGGAAAGAACGAGCTGAGGAGCATCTTGAATACTTCCAGCCGCTCCCAGGTCCAGAGCCGGTAAATGACCGCGACGGCGCCGATGCCGACGGCGAACGCGATCCACAACCATAGCGGCACGGGCTGCCGCTCGTGTTCCGCGGCTGCTGTTGCGGCTGGTTTCTCGGATAACCCCTGTTTCGCCTCTTCAGCCGGGGGCTCCTTGGCTTGCGTTTCCCCGGGTTCGGGCGCGCCGATGAGGCCTGTGGACGCCTCCCTTTCCGGTTCGGGCGCCGCGACGAGGCCCCCGGCCTCGATCAGTCCGGCCGTGCTGGCCTCGACTTCCGGCGCGGTCGCCATCCGATAGGTGACACCCAGCACTGCGGCAATGAACAGCGCCGGCACCAGTGTGACCATGAACTGCCCGAGCACGGTCCGCTGCGCGACGCCAGCTCCGCCTCCGGTGAGCGCGCGCCAGAGCCCGACGAAGGCGTTGCTGCTGCGGCCAGCCAGCGTCTGGGCAAACGACGGCAACTCCACGTACCGCTCGCTTTGGGGGAGCGGAGGCATGAGCTTGGGATTCCATTTCGCGAGCACGATGACGTAACCGATATAGAGCCCCGCGAGCATGAAGCCGGGCAGGAAGGCACCGGCATAGAGCTGGACGACCGACACACCAGCCACCGCGCCGTAGACGATCAGCAGCACGGAGGGAGGAATCAGGATGCCGAGACAGCCCCCCGCGGTTACCGCGCCGGCCGCGACCTTGACGTTGTATCCGGCCTTCAGCATCGCGGGAAACGCGAGCAGGCCCATGAGCGTCACGACCGCGCCGACGATGCCGGTGGCTGTCGCGAAGATCGCGCAGGTGACGATCGTCGCCACCGCCAGCGACCCCGGCACGCGTGCGGTGGCAAGATGCAGGCTCCTGAACAGCCGGTCGATCAGCTTCGCCCGCTCGACGAGATAGCCCATGAACAAGAACAGCGGGATTGCGATCAGCACGTCGTTCGACATCACGCCATAGGTGCGTTGCACGAAGAGGTCCAGCACCCGTCGGTCCGCAGTCGCCGGGTCCACACTGCGGTAGGAAAGCCAGGCAAAGAACACGCCCATCCCCATGAGGGTAAAGGCGGTGGGAAAGCCGAGCATGATGCCCACGCAGATCAGCGCGAGCATGAGCAGGCCCAGGTGCCCGTTCGTGAGGTGGCTCCAGGGCGTGAACGCGATCACCGGGATGATGATCAGCGCCATCATCGAAAGGCCGAACCACAGTTCGCGGCGCAGCTTCACTTGCCCCGCTCCTTCGCCACGACATACTGATCCAGTTTCTGGATGTCCTCGTCCTTGACGTGCAGCTCCTCCTTCAATTTGTCGACGTCGACTTCCTGTACGTCCTGCTCGCGCGTCGGCCACGCGCCCTGCCTGATGCAGATGATGCAGCGGATGATCTCGACGATGCCCTGCACCAGCACGAATGCGCCGGCGAGCGGGATGACCGTCTTGAACGGGTAGACCGGCGGGCCCTCGGCGGTGATGTTCGAATGCTCGTTGATCGCCCAGGACTCCGCGGCGTAGAAGTACCCGGCGTAGGTCAGCGCGACGATCCCGGGAATGAAGAACACGATGTAGAGCGTGAGATCGAGGATGGCCTGCGCCCGCGGCGTGAAGTAGCCGTAGATGACGTCCCCGCGCACATGGCCGTTCTTCGCCAGCGTATAGGCGCCGGCCATCATGAAGAGCGTCCCGTACATCATGATCATCGCGTCGAAGGCCCACGCGCGCGGGTGGTCCAGCACGTAGCGCGAGTACACTTCCCAAGTGATGTGCAGGGTGAGCGCGACGATGAGCCACGAGAAAGCCTGCCCCACCCAGGTGCTCAGCTTGTCGACGAAGAGCAGCAGTTTTTGCATGGTCGGGATTCTACGTCGCCAAAAAAAAACACCATCCGGATGCCGGATGGTGTGATTCAGTCAGGCTTACGTCAGGCTTTCTTCGGCGCAGGCTTGCCGAAATAATGGTTGTACGCCATGCGCGCTCCAACCTGAGTGTCGAGGAACCAGCGCACCGCGCGCTCGGCGAATACGCGCTGCGATTCCACGATTTCCTTCCACATCGGGTTCTCGGCCGACTTCTTGGCGTTGACGGTGTCGAACACCTCGAGCTGCTTCTGCAGCACGGAGTCGGGCGTCTTGTAGAACCTCACCTTGTCCTTGGTCTGCAGCTCGATGTAGTCCTTCGAGTAGCGGTCGATCGCTTTCCACGACATGTCTGCGGAAGCGGCCTCGACCGCGTAGGCGATGATTGCCTTGATCTTGTCGGGCAGCGCGTCGTACTTGGTCTTGTTGAACGTAATCTCGAATTGCTCGCCGTTCTGGTGGTAGCTCTGCAGCATGCACACCTTGGAAACGTCCGGAAAGCCGAGGAGGCGGTCGGAGGTCGCGTTATTGAACTCGGCGGCGTCCAGCAGGCCGCGGTCGATCGCCGGCACGATCTCGCTGCCCGGCAGCGCGTTCACCGCCGCGCCCATGCCCTGGAACAGGTCGATCGAGATGCCCACCGTGCGGTACTTGAGGCCCTTGAAGTCGTCGGGCTTGGTAATCGGCTTCTTGAACCAGCCGAGCGGCTGCGTCGGCATCGGTCCGTACGGGAACGACACCACGTTGGCGCCGATCGAGCTGTAGAGCTTGTTGAGCAGTTCCTTGCCGCCGCCGTATTTGTGCCAGGCAAGCAAAGTGTTGGCGTCCATGGCGAACGCGGGGCTCGATCCCCACAGCGCCAGCGCATTCTGCTTGCCGTAGTGGTAGACCAGCACGCCGTGGCCGCCATCGAGCGTTCCCTTGGAGACCGCGTCGAGCAGGCCGAAGGCCGGCACCACCGCGCCCGCAGGCAATACCTCGATCCTGAGATCGCCGCCGGTCATGTCGTTCACCTTCTTCGCGTAGTCGAGCGCGTACTCGTGGAAGATGTCCTTCGAGGGCCAGGTGCTCTGCCAGCGCATCGAGATCGGGCCCTGCGCCTTGACGATCGCCGGGAAGCCGAGCGTTGCCGCGCCGGTCGCGGCCGCGGCCGCGCCGGTCAGGAATTTGCGGCGCGACGGTTGCTGATTGCTCATTCGTTGTCTCCTCTGTCTGGATTCGAATTATGGGCAGGGTGAAGCCCTGCACGGACATACGCGAAGGCGCGGGAATTCTACTCTCGTCCTCGAAGCAGCCGCAAGGCAAACCCGTCATGCGGAATAAGCCGCCGCGCCGGATGTTTGGAGGGCGGCAGCGGGCTTGGTTTTGTGCGGCGCGTTCGGATGCCAGCCGAGGACGGCATAGAGGACGAAAAACCCGATCACGTAGGCGAGCGCGACGTGCCAGCCGTGCTTGAGCCACAGGCCGACCGATCTGGCCTGCGGATACATGCTGGAAAGGGCTACGCCGGCGGAAGAGCCGAACCAGATCATCGAGCCGCCGAAGCCCACCGCATACGCGAGATAGCCCCAGTCGTAGCCGCCCTGCTTGAGCGCGAGCGCGGTCAGCGGGATGTTGTCGAACACCGCGGACACGAAGCCCAGGCCGAGCGCGGTCTGCCACGACGCCGCCGGCAGTTTCTCCACCGGCATCAGCGAAGCGCACACGATGAGCGAAAGAAGGAACACGCTGCCTCTGAACGCGCCCGGCAGCAGCGACCACGCCGGCCTGCGCCACAGCGCGGCGATGAAGATTGCGGCCCACACCCCCGCGCCGATGAACGGGAAACGGTCCGAATACGCGCTGAACTTCACGTTGACGATCACGTTCACGATGATCGCGGCGAGCAGAATGGATGCAACGATCGCGACGCGCGGCCAGTCGACGCGCACGCCGGCCGCGGCGTCATTGGCAATCGGCGAATAGCCCTGCTGCTGCAGGGCGGCGGGGACGCCGAAAATCAGCATCGCGGCGCCAGCGGCGACGAAGGCCTCCAGCACGTCCAGCGGATCGACGCCGTCGATCCACATCATCGTGGTGGTGGTATCGCCTACCACGCTGCCCGAGCCGCCTGCGTTCGATGCGGCGACGATCGCCGCCAGATAGCCGATATGCACCTTGCCGCGGAACACTGTGCGGGCGATGGTGCCGCCGATCAGCGCGGCGGCGATGTTGTCGAGAAACGAAGACAGCACGAAGATCATCCACAGCAGCACGAAGCCGCCCTTCCAGTCGTCCGGCAGGTAGCGCGGCAGCACCGCCGGCACCTGGCTTGCCTCGAAGTAGTTGGAGAGCAACGCGAAGCCGAGCAGCAGGCCGAAAAGGTTGGCGAGGATCACCCACTCGTGCAGCATGTGCAGCGCAAGACCGTCCAT
>WNFQ01006507.1_pt1 | contig 12634 bp, 10 predicted proteins | sample 5400171 | NCBI WGS metagenome assembly WNFQ01 (sample SAMN13153356, study PRJNA577476) | soil metagenome | isolation source: 20 cm soil under Madrone tree | place: USA:California | collected 2016-06-14
AGCCGAGCAGCAGAAACACAATCATTCCCCAGGGCGAAATTCCGAGCCAGCGATCCAACACCCAACCGAGCGCCGCGCCAACCACGACGCCGGTGACGAGCTCGGTCGAGAGCCGAAAGCCGCGCGCCATCGCCGATGGATCGGCGGCTCGCCCTTCATTCGTACCGCTCTCGGAACCACGATTGGGGCGGACGTGGCCCAGTTGCTCGCCCAGTCGCTTGAACCGAGCGGAAAGCGCAGCCTCGTTCTCCAGCGGTTGTTCGCGATCACGTTTTTCGCGTGCGTCGTCGGCCATGCTTTCGACACCCGCGTCGGTTTTGGCAAGATCACGACAATGCCGCCCCCAAAAGTCGGGCGGACCATACTGATTGGGTTTATACGAGTCAAGAATTGCACCTACGCAGCAACCCGTTGAAAACGAACCAAATAAGCATCCTGGCGCGGAAAGAAAAACGGGCGCTCCATGAGCTGACTTAGGGCACGCACGCATGGGTGGCGGCAGCATTCTTTGCGGCGTAGGATTCCATTACATGCAGGCACACGAGCGATCGTCTATGGACGACCAGACGAGGAAAGATTGCATGATCCGCATGGCGCTATGCATCGTTGCCGGACTGGAACTCGCGGGAGCGCCGGTGGCTTCGGCGCAAACCGCGCCGCCGGAAAGCGACAATCCACGGTATACTTTCAATCGCATCGCTGACGGCTATCTGCGGCTCGACGGCCGCACTGGCGAAGTATCGATCTGCGCCCAGCGCAGCGCAGGATGGGCGTGCCAGGTGATGCCTGACGAGCGTGGCGCACTCGAGGCCGAGATCGCCCGCCTGCAGGCCGAAAACGCAGCAGTCAAAAAAGAGCTTCTCGCGCACGATCTACCGCTGCCGGGCACCGTCAAGCCACAGCCCCCGGCTGCAAAGTCTGACGAACCTCGTTTGCAACTTCCTAATGACGCCGACCTCAACAGGGTCATGACCTTCATTGAGAAGGTCTGGCGCCGCTTCGTCGAAATGATCGCAGGGCTGCAGAAGGACATACTGAAAAAGACTTGATGATCGTCGCCGCGACAAGATCATGAGAGGCTCTTTGTCTCCAATCACCGATTGCGTGCCGGAGGTCATTGCGACTGCGACACTCGTGGTCGACGGCAGTGGAAGCTCCTTCACCGAGATTACGCGCGATGCCATGCGGTTCGTTGCCGAGAGCGGGGCGAAGGACGGCGCGCTGTTCCTCTTCGTGCGGCATACTTCGGCTTCTCTGGTCATCCAGGAGAATGCCGATCCGGACGTGCGCAGCGATCTCGCGAGCGCGCTCGATCGCCTTGCACCCGCGGATGCCGCCTGGATTCACGATACCGAAGGGCCCGACGACATGCCGGCGCATGTGAAGACCATGCTCACCGGTGTGTCGCTTCACGTTCCGGTGGTTGGCGGAGCGCTCGCGCTCGGCACGTGGCAAGGCATCTATATTGCCGAGCATCGCGCCCGGCCGCACCGACGCGAAATCGTGCTGCAATTCATCGGCAGCAGGCTGTGATCGGATTGTCGTTCTGCATAAGATCAGGCTCGGCCGGCGGCGCCCTGAGCACTGATGCGGGTATTATGATATGCTTCCGGCCAGTGAAGCAACCGACAACTTAGAGGGTTGCGCAGAAGATGAAGCGAATGGCCGGATCAATACGCTTGGTCATCGCCGATGACCATCCGCTGTTTCGCGGAGCTTTGCGCGAGGCGGTCTCAGGTCTGTTCGAGGACGTGGAGATTGCCGAAGCGGGTTCCTTCGAGGACGTAACGAAGCTGCTGGAACGCGGCGCGGAGGTCGATCTCATCCTGCTCGATTTGACTATGCCGGGCGTGCGGGGGTTCTCCGGCCTCATATATCTGCGCGCCCAGTATCCGAGCGTCCCGATCGTCGTAGTGTCGGCCAATGACGATCCTGCAGTGATCCGCCGTTGCATGGATTTCGGAGCGTTGGGCTTCATCCCCAAGACGCTCGGCATCGAGACGATGCGCGGGGCGATTACCCGCGTCTTCGAGGGCGGCGTTTGGACCCCGCCGGATATAGATCTTGGAGCTGGCTCGGATGCCGAGACGACTGACCTATTGACGCGCCTCACCTCGTTGACGCCGCAACAGGTACGCGTGTTGATGATGCTCTCGGAGGGCCTGCTCAACAAACAGATCGCCTACGAACTCGCTGTTTCCGAAGCGACCGTGAAGGCGCATGTATCGGCGATCTTGCAAAAGCTCGGGGTAGAGAGCCGCACACAAGCAGTCATTGCCGCCTCCAAGATCGAGCTCGGGCACTGGCCGCAGCCGGTCGGCGCGGGTCATTGATGTTTCCTGGCCAGGCGATCTCCGCTGAGCGCGCGCTCTCTCTCATTCCGCCGCGGCAAGCCGCTGCATACGCCATTGCGTCAACAACGCGCGCAATGCCGCTGGCTTGATCGGCTTGTTGAGCACCTGGACGCTGTTGGCGCGGGCATCCTCGCGTACGCGCGGGCTGCGGTCGGCGGTGATCAGGATGGCCGTGAGATCGGCGCCAAAGCGGCGGCGTAGCTCCGCGATCGCCGCGATGCCATTCCCGTCGTCGAGGTGGTAATCCACGAGCAGGCCGTCGGGCGTCACCTTGGTCTCTGCGACGAGCGCGATGGCTGCCGTGAGATCCGCGGCTTTCAGAACCCGACAGCCCCATCCCTCGAGCAGCATTTCCATGCCGTCGAGGATCGCCACATCGTTGTCGAGGCACAAAACGCTAATTCCCGAGAGTTGCACCCGATCGACGTCCGGCGCCACTTGTTGCTGCTGACGCGCTGGTACGACGGCCGAAAGCGGGACCTCCACCGAGAACTGCGATCCGCGACCAACCGCGGAGCTGACGATGATTTTATGATCGAGAACGCGTGCGATGCGTTCGACGATCGAAAGGCCCAATCCCAAACCGCGTGCCGCCTTGGCCCCCTGATCGAGCCGGTGAAACTCCTGAAAAATTGCACGTTTTTTCGAAGCCGGAACGCCAAGCCCGGTATCGTAGACACCGATGCGCAGCCGACCGCCGTGGCGCCTGCAACCGACAAACACGCGACCTTTGGGCGTGTACTTGATTGCGTTGGAGACGAGATTTTGCAGCAGTCGCCGCAATAAACGCCGGTCGGATTGGACCGCCAGCGAGCAGGGTGCGAACTTGAGTTTTAATCCCTTCTCCTGCGCGAGGGGCGTGAACTCCACCTCCAATTGTCGCAACAACTCGTCAATGCGAAAACGGACAATTTCCGGCTTCATTGCCCCGGTGTCGAGCCGGGAAATGTCGAGCAGTGCCCCGAATATTTCTTCGACCGCGTCGAGTGAGGCGTCGATATTTGTGATCAGCTGGGCGTCGTTGCCGCCGCCTTGCCGCTCGACCAGACTGGTGACGTAGAGACGGGCGGCATTGAGCGGCTGCAAGATGTCGTGGCTCGCTGCGGCGAGGAAGCGCGTCTTGGAGATGTTGGCCTGTTCGGCCTCGCCCTTGGCGCGGCCGAGCTCGGTATTGAGGCGAGTCAATTCTTCGGTGCGCTCCTGCACCCGCCGCTCCAGCGACTCATTGGCACGCTCGAGTTCCTCCGCGGCCTTCACGCTAGGCGTGATATCGGTAAACGTCGTGACGATGCCGCCGTCAGGCATCGGATTGGCGCGCACTTCCATGACCAGGTCGCGCTCGGAAAAGCGCTCCAGAAACGGCTCGCTGCTGTTGACGTAACGGCCGAGCCGCTCATGCACGAGCGCATCAGCAGTCTTCTTGTCGGAGGTGCTTTGCTCGGCATGGAAGCGCAGAATGTGATCGAGCGGGGTGCCGACCCGAGTCAGTTGCGGGGGCAGTGCCAGAATTTCCCCGAATTGCCGATTCCAGCAAACGAGAAGCAGATCCTTGTCGAATACTGCGATGCCTTGGCGCACGTGGTCCAGCGCGGTTTGCAAGATCTCACGGTTGTAGTGAATGGCGGCGTTGGCATCGTCGAGCAGCTTGAGCGCCGCCTTGGTAGATACGGTGCGTTTGCGCAACAGCAGCGAGAGCACCAGGCGCGACGAAGCTGCGCCGATGGCCGATGCGAGCAAATGCTCGGCATAGCGCAGGAGCTGGAAGTCTGCCTCCGCCTTGGCATCGATGCTGATGCCGCGCGTCAAGGCATAGCTGTCGAAGGAGCTACGTGTACGCTCCTCGCCGAGGTAGCGTGATACGGTCGTGGTCAATTCCTCGACCGTTACCGAGGAGCGCCAGAGCCGGAAGCTCGGCGCGATCGGCGCCAGGTCGGAAGGAACAAATAAATCAGCCTGCAATCGCTCGATCGAACTCGGAGCGCGCCCAAGCGAGAACACCACATAGGCGAGAACATTGAGCGCAAGGCTCCAGGTCACGCCTTGCGCGAGCGGAGGCAGATCGAGGCCGATCAGTGCCTGCGGGCGCAGCAGCGCTATTCCCCAAGGCCCGTGCGAGAGCAGGCTCTGATCGACGATGCCGACACTCGTCAGGCTGGGCAACAACAGCGTATACGCCCAGGCCAGGATTCCGATGATCATTCCCGCCAACGCGCCCCGTGCAGTACCCCGCCGCCAGATCAGGCCGCCAAAAAAAGCAGGGGCGAGCTGCGCCACCGCCGCAAACGACAATAGGCCGATCGAGGCAAGCTGCGCGTCACCGGCCAAGCGATAATAGATGTAGGCAAGAAACAAGATGACGAAGATCGCCATTCGTCGCACGATGAGCAACAAGCCGCCCACGTTGCCTCGGCCGGCGATCAGCGCCTCGCGCCGCTGCAGCACAAGCGGCATCAGGATGTCGTTCGACACCATGATGGCGAGAGCGACCGATTCCACGATCACCATCGCGGTCGCCGCAGAAAGACCCCCGACAAAAGCCGCGATCGTAAACAGGTCGGAATGCGCGGCGAGCGGCAAGGCGAGCACGAACATGTCGCTGTCGACCTGTCCGGGACTAAACGTCAGCAGTCCGGCCAATGCGATCGGTACGACGAAAAGATTGATCAGAACGAGATAAAGCGGGAACAGCCAAGAGGCGCGCCTGACTTCGTCCTCGCTGTTGTTTTCGACAACGGTGACGTGGAACTGGCGCGGCAGCAAAACGATGGCGAACAGCGACAGCAGCGTCATTGCCAGAAGCGTGCCCGGCGCCGGCTCGCGGGAGAGCACGGCAGCGGTATTCGGCCGTTCCAGGGCTTGCGCAAAAAGCGAGAGCGGCCCGTCGAACATCCAGAACGTGACGAATACGCCGACGCCGACGAACGCAACGAGTTTGACGATCGACTCGGTTGCGATTGCCAGCATCAACCCGTCTTGATGCTCGGTGGCATCGATATGGCGCGTGCCGAACAGGACGGTGAAGATCGCCATTGCGACTGCGACGTAAAGGGCGATGTCACCAAATACCGGCTGCATGGTTCCGCTGGCCGGTCCAATAGGCACGAGAATCGTGGCCAACGAGGATGAGACCGCCTTGAGCTGAAGCGCGATATAGGGAATCGTGCCGATGATCGCGATGAGCGCCACGGTGGCAGCGACCGTCTGCGCTTTGCCGTAGCGAGCAGCAATGAAGTCGGCGATCGACGTGATGTTCTGTGCCTTGGCTAAGCGTACGATGCGCACGATCAGCGGCGAGCACAGTCCGATCAAAAGCATCGGCCCAATGTAAATGGTCAAGAAATCGAAGCCGGTGCGCGAAGCAAGCCCCACCGAGCCAAAGAAGGTCCAAGAGGTGCAGTAGATCGCAAGCGAGAGCGGATAGATGAACCGCCAGCGGCCTTCGCGGCCAAAGCGCCGCGTGCGGTCTCCGTAGCTTGCGACCACGAACAACAGGCCGATATAGCCAAGCGCAACGGCGATGACGATCCAGCCTTGCAGCATAATGGCTTCACGGGCCCGTGGGGTGGGGGGCTGAGACCCCGGAGTTGCATTCTATCGCAGGCAGCAGCGAGCGAGAATATCGTCGGGGCGGGGGAGGGCGTACCCCGTGGGGCGGGGAAGGGCGTACCCCGTCGGGCTTTGGAATTTAGAATAGCGGGTCCGAGTTCGTGCGGCCGGCGTTTTGCATCCGGCCGCGTTCGATCTCACTCGGCCGCCAGCGCGCGGTCCTTGAGCGGCAATGCAAGCCGACCCCAAACCTCCAGCAGCGCCTCGGCCAGCGTGTCGATCAGTGCGTCCTCGTGATAGGGGGTCGGCGTGATGCGCAGCCGCTCCATCCCCTTCGGCACCGTCGGGTAGTTGATGGGCTGGATGTAAATTCCGTGCTCCGCGAGCATGAGATCGCTCGCCTTCTTGCACTTCTCGGGCTCGCCCACGAATACCGGAACAATGTGGGTGGGGCTGGGCATCACCGGCAAGCCGACGCCGTTGAGCACCGCCTTGACGCGTGCGGCGCGCTCCTGATGGCGTTCGCGCTCGAAGCTCGACGCCTTGAGGTGGCGAATCGCGGCGATGGCCGCCGCGCAGATCGCGGGCGGAAGCGCGGTGGTGAAGATGAAGCCGGGGGCGTAGCTGCGTACCGCGTCGCACAGCGCGGCGCTCGCAGCGATGTAGCCGCCGAGACAGCCGAAGGCCTTGGCGAGCGTGCCTTCGAGCACATCGACGCGCCCCATCGCGCCCTGCTGCTCGGCTTGGCCGCCGCCGCGCGGCCCGTACATGCCGACCGCGTGCACCTCGTCGGCATAGGTCATGGCCCGGTAACGCTCGGCGAGGTCGCAGATGCGGTTGATCGGCGCCACGTCGCCGTCCATGGAATAGAGCGTCTCGAACACGATCAGCTTGGGCCGGGCCGGATCGGCCGCCCGCAATAGCTCCTCGAGGTGCGCCATGTCGTTATGGCGGAAGATCTGCTTCTCGCATTTCGACTGACGCACGCCCTCGATCATGGAATTGTGGTTGGACGCGTCCGACAAGATCAGGCAGTTCGGCAGTAGCCTGGCGATCGTCGAAATCCCGGTCTCGTTCGACACGTAGCCGGAGGTGAAGACGAGGGCGGCTTGCTTGCGATGCAGATCGGCGAGCTCGCGCTCGAGATCGACCAGCGGGTGGTTGGTGCCAGCGATGTTGCGGGTGCCGCCCGCGCCCGTGCCCATACGGGTTGCGGTCTCGACCATCGCTCCGATCACTTTGGGATGTTGGCCCATCCCGAGGTAATCGTTGGAGCACCAGACGATGACGTCGCGCGGCCCTTGCGGGGAATGCCAGATCGCATGCGGGAAGCGCCCGGCGAGCCGTTCGAGATCGGCAAAGACCCGGTAGCGGTGTTCGTCCCTGAGCCGGGCGAGGGCGTGCGCAAAATAGGCCTCGTAGTTCATGACTGCTCAGTCCCTCGGCAGGCTGGCGGTTTTGAAACAGCCCCAAATTAGAGGCGTTCCAGGGCGCTTGTCGAGGCGATAATTGCCGCGCAACAGTCAGAAAATTGATGCGAATTGCTGTAAAGTGTTCCGCATTGTCGCCATGGCGGCAGACGCAACGGGGGCCACCGAGGTATAGAGAGTGAGCGAATACGGGCTCGAGCACGGTCTCACCAATTATGGCGACCGCGACTTCTCGCTCTACCTGCGGCGTTCCTTTGCGCAGTCCATGGGCTACTCGCGCGCGTTCTTGAGCAAGCCCGTCGTTGGCATCGCCTATACGCCATCCGCCTTCAACAATTGCCACCGCCATTTCCCGGAACTGCTCGAGGCGGTGCGGCGAGGGGTGCTCGCCGCCGGCGCGCTGCCGATGGCGTTTCCCACCATATCGCTCGGCGAGGTGTTTCTCAGCCCGACCAGCATGAAATACCGCAACCTGATGGCGATCGACACCGAGGAAATGATCCGCGCGCAGCCGATGGACGCGGTCGTGCTCATGGGCGGGTGCGACAAGACCGTGCCGGCGCAAATCATGGGCGCGGTATCCGCCGGGCGGCCGGCGGTCATGCTGGTGGCAGGCCCGATGATGACCGGCCGGCACCGCGGCGAGCGGCTCGGCGCCTGCACCGATTGCCGGCGGTTCTGGGCGCGCTATCGTGCCGGCGAGGTCGCCGAGGAGGAAATTTCCCAAGTCGAAGGGCAGCTCGCGGTCACCGCCGGCACTTGCGCGGTGATGGGCACCGCCTCGACGATGGCCTGTATCGCCGAAGCGCTCGGGCTTATCCTGCCCGGCACCGCCGCGATCCCGGCGGTGCACGCCGATCGCCTTCGCGCCGCGGAAGCAACCGGCAGCGCGGCCGTCGCGCTCATCGGCTCCGATCGCACGCCGGGGCACATCGTCAACGCAAAATCGGTCGAGAACGCACTGCGTGCCCTTCTTGCGCTCGGCGGCTCGACCAACGCGGTGATCCACCTCACCGCGATCGCTGGGCGCGCCGGGGTGAAAATTCCGCTCGCAGAGCTCAACCGGCTCTCGGATTCGACACCCGTGCTGGTCAATCTCAAGCCGGTCGGCAACGGCTACATGGAGGATTTTTTCGCGGCCGGCGGGATGGGTGCGCTGTTTGAGCGGCGAGACGCTGGGCGAGCGCCTGGCATGCGATGCCGCCGCTTACGTCGACCGCTCGATCATTGCGCAACGCGACAAGCCTTTCGAACCGCAAGGCGGGCTCGTTGCGCTCTTCGGCAATCTCGCCCCCAAGGGCGCGATCCTCAAGCGCTCGGCGGCCGATGCAAGGTTGTTCGAGCACGAGGGGCGCGCGGTGGTCTTCTCCTCGCTCGCCGATCTTGCGGCGCGCATCGATGATCCCGCGCTCGACGTCACCCCCGAGGATGTGCTCGTGCTGCAGAACGCCGGTCCCCACGCGAGCGAATGCATGCCGGAGGCGGGTTATCTGCCGATCCCGAAAAAACTCGCACAGCGCGGGGTCAAGGACATGATCCGAATCTCCGACGCCCGGATGAGCGGCACGGCCTTCGGCACCATCGTGCTGCACATTACGCCGGATGCGGCATCCGGCGGCCCGCTCGGCCTCGTGCGCAGCGGCGACCGCATCCGGCTTTCGGTCAAGGAACGCCGCATCGAACTCATGGTCGACGACCCGCAACTGAAAGCGCGCGCCGCCGCGGCAAAACCCGCGCAAGTAAAGCCGGAGCGCGGCTACGCCAAGCTCTATGCGCAGGAAATTCTCGGCGCGGATGAAGGCTGCGACTTTGCCTTCTTGCGCCCGGCCGCGGTGCAACGCGGTTGAACCCTCGCTCCCGCTTCGCGGCGCGAGGGAAATGCCCCGCATCCGGCACACTTTCATGTGGGACCGCGGTATATGAACTGCTGAGTCAAAGTGGGTAGATACGGAGGAAATCCGATGGCGGTTGAGAGCATTTTCTATTCGGTGTCCGGCCTGAGTTGTCGCGGCGCGCTGGTGTGGGACGACGGCGTGAAGGCGCTGCGGCCGCTTCTGCTGATGGCGCCCAATTGGAGAGGCGTCATCAAGCCGGCGATCGAAACCGGCCAGATGCTCGCGCAGCAAGGATATGTCGTCTTCGTTGCCGACATGTTCGGCGAAGGCAACGGACCGGTCGGGACCGAAAATCCCATGGAGTTTCTGCGCCCGTTCATGTCGGACGTGCCGGGGATGCGCCGGCGCATCGCTGCCGCCCTCGATACGCTGACGCGCGAGTCGGATCGGCGCGCCATCGGCGACATCAACCGGCGCGCCGCGATCGGCTTCTGCTGGGGCGGCCTCAACGTGCTCGATCTCGCCCGCATCGGCGCCGACGTGCAGGCGGTCGTGTCCATGCACGGCACGCTGACGACGCCGCAGCCGGCCAAGCGCGGCGACATCAAAGCGGCGGTTCTCGCCGTGCATGGCGCTGCCGATCCGGTTGCCCCGAAGGCCGAGCGCGATGCCTTCGAGGCGGAGATGACGGCGGCCGGCGCGTGCTGGGCGCTGCTCACCTTCGGCGACCTCTGCCATGCCTTCACCGATCCGCAGGAGAACACGCCCGGCGTCGCGGTCTACGACGAGCCTGCCACCCGGCACGGCTACGCGCTCGCCCATGCCTTCATCGCCGACGCCTTCGCCGGCCGGCGCCACGGTTGCCCGCAGCAGACTGCGGCGTGATAATCTCGCCTCCTCACGAGCGGAGCCTTCCATGCATACGCTGTCCATCCCGCAATCGATCGTCGCGCGCGTCATCGAGCGGCGCGGCCGCGAGCACATCTACGAGAATCTCGATCCGGCCAAGACCGCGCTCGTCGTCGTCGACATGCAGAACGCGTTCATGCTGCCGGGCGTGGCCCACGCGCTCTGCCCGATGGCGGAAAAGATCGTGCCCAACATCAATCGCCTCGCGCAGGCGGTGCGCGAGACCGGCGGCACCGTGGTCTGGATCAAAACCACCTTCAAGGAAGACGCGCTGCAGAGTTGGTCGACCTATTTCGAAATGGTCAGCCCGCAACACGGCGCCAAGCGCGTCGAGGCGCTCACCGCCGGCAGCAAGGGGCATCAGCTCTGGGATACGCTCGACGTGCGCGCAGCCGACCTCATCGTCGAGAAGAACCGCTTCAGCGCTTTCATTGCGGGCTCCTCGGATCTCGCGGACATCCTGCGCGGGCGCGGCCTCGACACCCTTCTCATCACCGGAACGGTGACCAATGTGTGCTGCGAGTCGACCGCGCGCGACGCCATGATGCTCAATTTCAAGACCATCATGGTGACCGACGGCAACGCCGCCGTGACCGACGCGGATCACAACGCGTCCCTTTGCGCGTTCTACCTCACCTTCGGCGATGTCATGTCGACCGACATGCTGATCGCCTGCCTGACGCGCAACGCCGCGGGCAAGCTCGCTGCGGCCGAGTAGCGCTTCCCCTGCCGAGGCCGCATGCAGCCGGCGACGAGCGATCTCGCGACCGCCGCGCCGGAACCGGCGGATATCATTGCCCGCGCCCGCGCGCTCATCCCGACCCTCGTCGCGCGCTCGCGCGAGGGCAGGCGCCGGCGCCGCATTCCCGACGAGACCATCGCCGACATGCAGCGCGCCGGCTTGTTTCGCGTGCTCCAGCCCAAGCGCTGGGGCGGCTACGAAATGGACCTGCATACGTTTTACGACGTCGAGCTCGCGCTCGGCGAAGGCGACATGTCGACGGCGTGGATTTACGGCGTCTGCGGCGTGCATCCCTGGTTCATGGCGCTGCTCGACGATCGGGCGGCGCAAGAGGTTTGGGGCGAGGACACCTCGGTTTTGATCTGCTCCTCGCTCATGCCCGCGGGCCGCGCGAGCGCCGTTCCCGGCGGCTATCGCCTGAGCGGACGCTGGCGCTATGCGAGCTGCTGCGCCCATTGCGACTGGGCGCTCCTCGGCGCGCTCGTCGCGCCCGGTAACGGCGCAGCGCCCGAGGGGCGCATCTTTCTTTTGCCGCGCAAGGACTATGCGAGCATCGACACCTGGCAAGTGTCGGGCCTGCAGGCGACCGGCAGCTGGGACATCGTCGTCGAGGACGCGTTCGTTCCCGCTTATCGCTCGCAGAGCATGCTGGACAATTTCCGGCTCAAAGGTCCCGGGCAGGCGCCCAACACGTCGAGCCTCTACCGGCTGCCGTTCGGGCAGATTTTCGTGCGCGGCATTTCCACCGCTGCGCTCGGCGGCCTGCAGGGCATGCTCAACGCGTTTCTCGATTACGGCAAGACGCGCGTGACGCGGGCGGGAGGACGCTCCGCCGAAAATCCGTTCGTGCAGCTCGTCTGTGCGGAGAGCGCGGCCGCCATCGACGAGATGACGAACACGCTGCATCGCAACCTGCGCAACTTGCACGCCTATGCCCGGGCCGGCAACATGCCGCCGCTCGAGGAGCGCCTGCGCTACAAATTCCAGTCGACCGAGGTGACGGAGCGCTGCACGCTCCTTGCCGCGCGCATCTTCAAGGCGGCCGGCGCCGCCGGGCTTTCGGATGATCTCCCGTTCGGCGGAATTCTCGCCGATCTCATGGCCGGCCGGCAGCATATCTCCAATCAATACGAATATGTCGGCAGCAGCTGGGGCGGGGTGATGTTCGGGCTGGAGAACAAAGACTTGATGCTTTGAGCTCATGGGGTTGGATTGAGATGGAAGTCCCGCATGCCCGGTGTACTCCCTCGCCCCGCGGAGCGGGGAGAGGGTTGGGGTGAGGGGCCCCTCACCCGAACGAGACCGCGGCTGGAATCTTGCGCCCTCTCCCCGCTGTCCGCGGGGCGAGGGCACGTGCCGCGCCGCCACTTTTGAAGTCGTCATATCTCACCATTCCAAACAGCCGTTCTCGTTCCCGCGGCGCGTTTTCTGCGCCCGGGTTTTGCTTTTTCGCTTCGCGCACCCCTATCGAAGGGTGGCGGAGCGCCGAGAGTCGTACGGGTGCTTGCGAGGCACCCGGTGGGCCTGCACGTAACGCGGCAGGCCAGGCGCTTGCGAGGCGCCTTGCGTCCCATAACGCGGGACGCCCGCCTCTCGGCGCTCTCACCGTGGCGATTTTGGGCTCCGGTGCCGCGCTTCCCTCACCGGACTTGCGTCCGGCTCGGTGCGAGCTCCTCGCGTCCGGGTCGTAGTGCCCGGCTGGCGGCTTTCCGTACCTCCCGGGGCAGCGGGTGCGAGCCGCTGCCGCAGGACGCCACGCCTCGCTCCGCCTTCAGGATGTCTCCGGACGACGCCCTTCGATGAGCGAGGCTGGACATG
>WNFQ01006646.1_pt1 | contig 12633 bp, 9 predicted proteins | sample 5400171 | NCBI WGS metagenome assembly WNFQ01 (sample SAMN13153356, study PRJNA577476) | soil metagenome | isolation source: 20 cm soil under Madrone tree | place: USA:California | collected 2016-06-14
CCCGCGCGGCGCCCGCAGCGCCCGCCACCGCCGGATGGTACGCGAAGCCGGGGTACCGCCGCGCGAGCGAGCGGAACGCCGCGTCGTATGCGAGCCAGCCCGGGTCGCGCGCCCAGTAGGCGAGCGTCGCGCGGCGCCCGAAGCCCGTCGCGTAGAGCTCGGTCAGGATCGCGCGGATCGGCACGATACCGATCTCCTCGGCGACGAAGAGCGGACGCCTCGGATCGGCGCGGGTAAAAACGAAGCCGCCAAGCGGCCCCTTAAAGGGGACGGGGTCGCCGGGCTGGAGGCCCCGGAACCACTCCGAGCCGATTCCGCCGGGCGCCACGTCGGCGCAGAGCGTGAGCCGCGTGGGGAACTGCGGCGTCGAGGCGATCGAGTAGGCGCGGACGGTCTTCGGGCCGAACGGGACCGACACCCACTGGCCCGCGGCGAACTCGAGCGCGGTCGGCTCCTCCAGCCGAAGGTCGACCTCCAGGATCTCGGGTGAGAGCCGCCGGACCGCGTCGACCCGCGCCAGGCACTCGCGCGGCTTCACGGCGGCCAGGCTCAGCGCGTCCGGAGACGCGGGAGGATCTCTGCGGCGATCGTCTCGATCTGCCCCCGCTCCTCGCGGGGCTCGCCGATCGCGCTCAGGAGGAAGTAGTTGCAACCGGCGTCGCGGAACGCCGCGAGCTGCTCGACGCACTCTGCGGGCGTTCCGATGACCCCGTACTTCTTCGCGAGGGGCTCGAAATCCTGCGCGTAGCGCCTGGAGAGGACGCTGACCCAGGCCTGCTTGGCGCGCTCGTAATCGCGCCCCACGGTGATGAAGACGAGGTGCGCGGCGGTGAAGCCGGCGAGCGAGCGGCCGGCGGCGTGCGCCGCCGCGCGGATCTTCTCGAGGCTCCGCGCGTAGCGCTCGGGCTGGATGACGTAGGACACCCAGCCGTCGCCCTGGCGACCGGCGCGCGTGAGCGCCGCGTCCGACCGCCCACCGACCCAGATCGGGGGGAGCACCTGCATGGGCTTGGGATCGATCGAGACCCCCGCGAACCGGCTGAACCGCCCCTGGAACGTCGCGGGCGTGTCGCGCCAGAGGGCGCGCACCACGTCGATCCCCTCGGTGACGCGCGCCCCTCGCTCCGCGTGGAGGACGCCGCACAGCTCGAACTCCTTGGGGTTCTCGCCGCCGACGCCCACGCCGAAGATCAGCCGCCCGCCCGAGAGCACGTCGAGCGTGGAGGTGACCTTGGCCGCGACCGCCGCCGAGCGGAGGGCCAGCAGGTACACCGCGACGCCGAGCTTGAGCCGCCGCGTGATCGGCGCGTAGGCTGCGAGCAGCGTGAGGGACTCGTAGAGGGGGTTGTGGAAGGAGACGTGGTCGCCCGTCCAGACCGAATCGAACCCGAGCTCCTCCACCCGCCTCACCAGCGCGAACTGCTCCTCGGGCGGGTGCAGGGAGAGGTGCACGCCGAAGCCGGTCGCGGGGCTCATCTCGGGAACGCGTCCTTCACGCCGCCGTCCACGGTGATCGTGCAGCCGGTCGTCTTCGCCGATCGGTCGGAGGCGAGGAAGAGCACCGCCTCGGCGACGTCCTCGGGGAGGATGCGGACGCCGAGGAGGTTGCGCTTGCGGTAGAACTCCTCGAGCTCGGTCACGGGGATCCCCTGGGCGGCCGCACGCTCGCGCCGGACGTCCTCGGACCAGAGCTTCGAGTCGTGGAAGACGGCGTCGGGGTTGACGATGTTCGAGCGGATCCCGTGGGGCGCGCCCTCGAGCGCCAGGACCTTCGCGAGCTGCGCCTCGGCCGCCTTCGCGGCCGAGTAGGCAGCGAAGTCCTTACCCGGGGACATCACGTTCTTCGTCGCGACGAAGACGAGGGCACCGCCCAGCCCCTGCGCGGTGAGGATTCGCATCGCTTCGCGTGCCACCAGGAAGTGGCCCCTGGCGTTGACCGCGAACGACCGCTCCCAGTCGGCGAGCGACAGCCGCTCGACGGGGCACGAGTGGGCGATGCCGGCGTTGGAGACCAGGAGATCGAGCCCGCCGTAGGCGAGCACCGTCTCCCCGAGGCCGGCGCTCACCGAGTCCTCCCGGGTGACGTCCATCCCGACGCCGAGCGCCCGTCCCGCGCCGACCGCGGCGATGATCTCATCCGCCGTCTTCCGCGCACCGACCTCGTCGAGGTCGGCGACCACCACGTGCGCGCCCTCGGCCGCCAGCCGTCTCGCGACGGCCCGGCCGATCCCCGACGCCCCCCCGGTCACGAGTGCGATCCGCCGCGCCAGTTCTTTCTCGGGCGGCGCCAGGGTGAGCTTGTAGAGCTCGAGCGGCCAGTACTCCACGTCGAAGGCATCCCTGGCCGAGAGCGAGACGTACTCGCCGAACGCCGAGGCGCCGCCGATGACGTCGATCGTGTGGCGGTAGATGTCGTTCACGATTCCCGTGGTGCGCCGGTCGCGGCCCGCGGTGAACATGCCGAGCCCGGGCAGCAGGACGACGCGCGGCCGGGGGTCGCCCAGCTCGGCGCCCTCGAAGCGATTCGCGTCGACGTAGCGGGTGTAGTCGGCGACGAAGCGCTCGACGGCCCCCTCGATCGCGGCCACGAGGGATTCGCCCGTCTCTCTGCTCTCGAGCGCGACGACGCACGGTAGCCGCTTCGTGTAGATCGTGTGGTCGGGAGTGGCGGGGCCGATCTGTGAGAGCCGCGGCCCGTGGGCGGAGGACACGAACTCGAGGATCGGAGGCGAGTCGTCGAACGTGACGATCACGCGGCGCGTACGGCTCAGCGCGCCGCGCAGGCGCGGCGCCGCCGCGAGCGCGGCCGCCCGCCGCGCCGCCCCCTCCCGCATGGGGACGCGCGGGCCGCCGAAGACTGGCCGGCCGCGCTTCCGCGCGGCGATCGCCTCCTCGGCGCGCGTGATCAGCTCGAGCGTCGCGTCGTAGGCGTCCCGAACGGTCGCGCCCCAGGTGATCGTGCCGTGACGCTCGAGCACGAGCGCCGTCGCGTCGGGATGGCCGCGGAGCGCGTCGGCCACGTCGCGGGAGATGCGGAACCCCGGGCGCCGGTACGGGAGCGTGATCACGTCTTTGCCGTAGACCTCCGCGAAGACGTCGCGGTGGTGGTCGTTGTTCGTCAGCGAGACGATCGCGTCGGCGTGGGTGTGGATGACAGCGTGGGACGGCAGGAAGCCGTGGAGCAGCGTCTCGATGGACGGGCGGGTCCCGCCGGAATCCAGGAGCCCGTGGGCAAGGTAGCTCACCATCTCCGTGTCGCCCATGTCGTCGCGCTCGAGCAACGCCAGGATGTCGTCCATGCGCACGCCCGGGAAGTCCTTGCGCTGGACGGACTTGAGGTCCGAGCCGCTTCCCTTCACCCGCAGCACCTGGACCTCGCGGCCGCGGTGGTCGCGCTCGATGGTCTTGATCGAGGTGTTGCCGCCGCCCCAGACGACGAGCGAGGTCTCGGCGCCGATCAGACGGGAAGCGTAGACGAGGAGATCGAGACCCTCGAGCCGGCGGGCCTCGGCATCGTCCCAGCGTGAGTGCATCGCGGCATCACGATACCATGATCCCAGACTCGCCTCGCGGCGCGCGTCGCCGAGCCTCCGCGGCCGCCGCTCGGCTCGCACGACCAGGATCCCAGACTCGACCATGATCCCGGCGCGCCCGAGTGGACGTCGACCTCCCGCGACTCTATCCTTATAATCGCGGGGATGGACGGGAGGGGTTCGCCGGGGATGGGCGGAGTCCGCTGTCCGACGTCGGAGGATCTGGGAGGCCGATGACGATGAGTCACGCGCTCGACGGGCTCATGATGGACTACCCGCTCACGCTGACGCACTTTTTCGAGCGGAGCCGTCGGCTCTTCGCGAAGAAGACGATCGCCACACGCATCCCCGGCCGTCCGCTCTTCCGCCATACGTACGCGGACTTTGCCGAGCGGACGACCCGCCTCGCCGGCGCCCTCCGGACCCTCGGCCTCCGGAAGGGCGACCGCGTGGCCACCTTCGCCTGGAACAGCCACCGCCACCTCGAGATCTACTGGGCGGCGCCGCTCAGCGGCTGCGTCCTCCACACGCTGAACTTCCGGCTCTCGGCCCAGGACCTCGTCTACATCGTCAACCACGCCGAGGACTCGGTGATTTTCGCCGACGCGAGCGTGTGGCCCGTGCTGGAGGCGGTCCGCGAGAAGATCCCGAGCGTGCGCCGGATCGTGATCATGCGCGACACGCCCGACGCGACGGTGCCGGCCGGTTTCGACGAGTACGAAGCGCTCCTCGCCGCCGCCACGCCCGTCACGAGTTGGCCCCGGCTCGAGGAGACCGACGCGGCCGGCATGTGCTACACCTCGGGCACCACGGGGAGCCCGAAGGGCGTCGTGTACACGCACCGGGCGATGTTCCTGCACTGCCTGGGGGAGGCGCTGACCGACTCGTTCGGGATCTCGGAGGACGACACGGTCCTGCACATCGTCCCCATGTTCCACGCCAACGCCTGGTGCCTGCCGTTCACGGGCGTGATGGTGGGATCGACCCAGATCTTCGCGGGGCCGAATCCCCAGCCGCGCGACGTCTGCGAGCTGGTCCAGAACGAGAAGGTCACGTTCACCGGCGCGGTGCCGACGATCTGGATCGCCGTGAAAGATTTGTGCGAGAAGGAGGGCTGGAACATCGCCTCGCTCCGCACGATCGCGATCGGCGGCTCGGCGGCGCCCAAGCACCTCCAGCTCGCCTTCAAGGATCAGTTCGGTGTGGTCATGTCTCACGCCTGGGGCATGACGGAGATGACGCCCCTCGGCACGATCGCACGGCTCAAGAGTTACATGAAGGGCTGGTCCGAGGACGCGCAGTACGACGTGCGCGCGCGCGTCGGGTACCCGTCGGTCGGCGTGGACGTCCGCATCGTGGACGACGCCGGCGCGGAGCTGCCGTGGGATGGGACGAGCATGGGCGAGCTCCAGGTGCGGGGCCCGTGGGTCGTCGGCGCCTACTACAACAACCCGGACTCGGTCTCCCGGTTCACCGAGGACGGCTGGTTCAGGACCGGGGACGTCGCGACGATCGACGCCGAGGGCTATGTGCAGATCACCGACCGCACGAAGGACCTGATCAAGTCCGGCGGCGAATGGATCTCGAGCGTCGACCTCGAGAACATGATCATGTCGCACCCCAAGGTCCTCGAGGCGGCCGTCATCGCCGTGCCGCACCCGAAGTGGGTCGAGCGACCGCTGGCGTGCGTCGTGCCGAAGCCCGGGACGCGGCTCGACCGAGCGGAGATCATAGACCACCTCCGGCCCCAGGTCGCCAAGTGGGCGCTGCCGGACGACGTCGAGATCATCGACGCGGTGCCCAAGACGAGCGTCGGCAAGTTCGACAAGAAAGTGCTGCGCGAGCGCTACAAGGGCTGGAAGCCGAGGGACGCCTGATGCGTTGGACCGGCGCGCTGCTCGCGGGCGGGCTCCTGTTCCTCCAGACGGGCGGCGGGACCGGGCTCGGCCACGCGGTGGACGGGATCACCCGGTCGAGCACCGCACCCGTGCCCACGGTGACGCCTCTGCCGGCGCCGCGGCCCGACAGCGTCTGGGTGCCGGACCGATATCTCCCCACTCCGCACACCGGGGGAACCGTCCTCGTCCCGGGCCACTGGGAGCGTCGCGTCTCCGACCACGAGTCCTACGTCCCGCCGCTCACCACGATCAACCCCGCCGACGGGCGCCTCCAGACGTTTCCGGCCGGCGTGAGGCCCCGAGCCGAAGAGCGCACCGCCCCGTGACGGCCTTCTTCCGCCGGCACCGCGTGTTCGTCGTCCTCCTCGCCCTCGGTGCCCTCGTCACGACCCTCGTCGGGTACCGGATCCGGAAGCAGCAGGCCGCCGCCGTGCCCCGGCGTCAGCTCGAGATCGTCGTGGCCGTGATGAAGCCGATCCGGAAGGACCTCGACGTCAAGCTCGCCTACACCGCGGACGTGCTCCCGAACCAGCAAGTCGCGATCTTCTCCAAGGTGAGCGGGTACATCAAGCGGCTCGGCGCCGACCTCGGCGACTTCGTCAGGGAGGGCCAGCTCCTGGTCGAGGTGGAGGCGCCGGAGCTCGCCGCCGCCGTCGAGCAGGCCCGCGCCGCCGTGGCGACGGCGGCGGCCAACCTGAAGGTCGCCGAGTCGAATCTGGAATCCGCGAAGGCCAACGCCGTCAACCAGGAAGCGAACCTCGTCAAGGCCCGCACCGTCGCGACCAACGACGCGCGGAACGCCGCGCGGCTCACGGACCTCCACGGCCGAGGGCTCATCGCGGCGATGGACCTGGACAACGCGAAGACGAACGCGGAGTCCTCGCAGGCGTCGCTCGCCGCCGCCGAGGCGCAGCTCGCCGCGGCACGCAGCCAGATTGACACCCAGCGGAGCCAGGTCGCGCTCGCGCAATCCAACGTCGACGGCGCTCGCGCGTTCCTCAAGATCGCCCAGACCAACCTCGACAACGCCCGCATCCTCGCGCCGTTCGCCGGCTACATCTCGGCGCGGAACCTCTACCCGGGCGCCGCGGTCAACTCCCAGCAGGCGGGCACGTCGACCCAGGCGGTGGGCATCCTGGTCCTCCAGGACATCGCGACCGTCAAGGTGCAGCTCGAGGTCCAGGAACGGCACATCACCCTCATCCGTCTCGGCTCGGTCGCGCGCGTCCTCGTCGACGCCTACCCCGAGCGCATGTTCGAGGCGCGGGCGACGCGCATCGTCCACGCCCTCGATCCGAGGACGCGCACGCTGGGCGTCGAGATGATGATCACGAATCCCGACGCGCTCCTCAAGCCCGGCATGTACGCGCGCGTCGAGCTGGTCATCGCGCATCATCCCGGTGCGATCCTGGTCCAGGGCGAGGCGATCTCGAATGAGGGCGACACGCCGGTCGTGTTCGTCGTCAACGACGGTGTCGTCGGCAAGCGGACGATCGCCACCGGCGTCGGGGAGGGCACGCTCGTCGAGGTCACCAAGGGGCTCGGCGGAGACGAGCTCGTCATCGTCGAGGGAAAGGAGCTGGTCCGCGACGGCCAGCGAGTCCGCGCGGAGGCGAGGAAGTAGCATGTGGATGACGCTGCTCGCCCTGCGCAACTCGATCGCCATCCTGATGGCCGCGCTGGCCGTGGCCATCCTCGGCTTCGTCGCCCTCGGGCGACTCCCCATCGATCTCTTCCCCAACATCAACCTGCCGATCATCAACATCGGGACTGTCTACACGGGCGCCGGCGTCCTCGACATCGAGAAGACGGTGACCTATCCGATCGAGAAGGCCGTCAGCGCCGTCAGCGACGTGAAGTTCGTCGACTCGAAGTCACGGCAGGGGCTGTCCACGGTGCGGCTCTGGATGAACTGGGGCGCCGACGTCAACAACGGCCAGACGGAGGTCATCCAGCGGATCCAGCAGATCCTCAGCTCGCTCCCCACGGGGATCAGGCAGCCGTTTGTGCTCAGGTTCGACCTCTCGAACATCCCGGTGTGCCTCGTCACCGCGTCGGGGGGCGGGCTCGACGAGAAGCAGCTGTATGACCTCGCCTACAACACGATCGAGCCTCAGCTCGAGCGGTTGGGCGGGGTCGCCTCGGCGTCGGTGGACGGCGGCAAAGTGCGACAGATCACGGTCAACCTGAACCGCGACCAGCTCTTCGCCAAGGGGCTGTCGGTGCTCGACGTCGTCCGCGCCGTCAACGACTCGAACTTCCTCCTGCCCGCCGGCGACATCAAAGTCGGGCGACTCGACTACAACATCTACACCAACAACCAGTTCCGGCTCGTCCAGCCGATGGAGGACATCGTCGTCCGCAAGTCGGGCGGGAGCGGTGTGCCGATCCACATCAAGGATCTCGGGTACGTCGTGGACTCGCACGAGACGCAGACCGCCGTCGTGCGGATCGACGGTGCGCGCGGCGTCTTCATGCGCGTCAACAAGCAGCCGGGCGCGAACACCGTCACGGTGGTCGACCAGGTCCGGGAACTCATCCCGAAGGTCATCGGCGTGCCTCCGGGCGTGAAGGTCGGAATCACGTTCGACCAGTCGATCTACATCCGCCAGGCCATCGAGAGCCTTTGGCACGAGGCCATCCAGGGCTCGGCGCTGGCCTTCATCGTCATCCTGATCTTCCTACGCTCGCTCACCTCGACCCTCATCATCTCGGTCGCCATCCCGCTCTCGATCCTGCTCTCGTTCATCGTCATGTACTTCCTGGGGCAGACGCTCAACGTGTTCACGCTCGGCGGGCTCGCCCTGGCCGTGGGTCGTCTGGTCGACGACTCGATCGTCGAGCTGGAAAACATCAACCGGCACCTGGCGATGCCAGGCCAGGACCGCCGGCGGGCGGTGCTGGACGCCGCCCGCGAAGTCGCGATGCCGATCTTCTCGGCGACCATTACGACGATCATCGTCTTCGTCGATCTCGCTCTTCGCCTCCTTCCTGGTGTCGCGGACCGTCACCCCCCTCCTCGCCCTGAAAGTCCTTCGGCCGGAGAGGTCGATCGACCCGGCCTCCCGATCGCTCCGCGATCGGGTCTTCCGATTCTCACGGAGCTTCTTCGAACGCACGGAGGAGGTGTACCAGCACATCGTCGTCTGGGCGCTGGGCCATCGTCGGCTCGTCATCGGTTCAATCGCCGTCACCTTCGTGGGGAGCCTCTTCCTGGTCTTGGCCCCCCGCGTCGGTCTCAAGCCGCTCATCGGGACGGAGTTTTTCCCCCCCTCGGACGAGGCGCAGTTCCGAATCAACATCAAGGCGCCGATCGGCACGCGGATCGAGGAGACCGAGCGAATCGTCAAGGGGATGGAGTCCATCGTCCGGGCGGCCGTCCGCCCCGAAGAGCTGAAGACGCTCGTCACCAACGTCGGCATCCCGCAGGGTCGGTCAGCCGTCTTCACCGGCAACACGGGCCCGCACAGCGCGACGGTTCAGGTCTACCTGACGACGGCGGACAAGCGGAAGCGGAGCGACCGCGAGATCGTGAACGCGATCCGACCGGCGTTCGTCGGGCAGTTTCCCGGCACGCGCTACCAGTTCGTCGCCGGCGGCCTCGTCTCTCGCGTCGTCAACTTCGGTTCGGAGACGGCGATCGAGGTGGAGATCCTCGGGTACGACCTCGCGACCGCCGAGGCCCTCTCGCGTGAGGTCGCACGGATCATGCAGTCGACGGAGGGCGTGGCCGACGTCAACGTCAGCCGCGACGCGAACTATCCGCAGTTCGATGTCAGGGTCGACCGGGAGAAGGCGGCGTCCGCCGGGCTCTCGCAGCGTGACATCGCGCAGGCCGCGCTCTTCTCCCTGAACTCGAACTCCAGCGTCAACCCCTCGATCTTCACCGACCCGCGGACGGGCAACCAGTACAACCTCGTCGTCCAGCTCGACGAGCCGTACCGGCAGACGCCCGACGATCTCCGTCGGCTCTTCGTCACCGCCAACGACCGCCCCGTGCTGCTCTCCACGATCGCCGAGATCACCCAGTCGACGGGGCCGGTCGAGATCGAGCGGAAGTACCAGCAGCGCCTCGTCCGCGTCGCCGCCAACGCCGTCGGCCGCGACCTCGGCTCGGTGTCCGAGGAGCTCGAAGGGAAGTTCCGTCGCCTCCCGCTGCCCGCCGGGTTCACCATCCGCCTGGGCGGGCAGACCGAACAGCAACGCGAGGCCTTCGGGAGTCTTTCCTTCACGTCCCTGCTCGCCGTCATCCTCGTCTACATGGTGCTGGCGTCGCAGTTCCGATCGCTGAAGGACCCGTTCACGATCATGTTCTCGGTGCCGATGGGGCTCATCGGTGTCTTCTGGGCCCTCTATCTGACCAAGACCACGCTCTCGAGCACCTCCTTCATGGGGATCATCATGATGGTCGGCATCGTGGTCTCGAACGGCGTGCTCCTCGTCGAGTACATCAATGAGCTGCGCCGACACGGGGTGCCGCTCCTGGAGGCGGTCCCGCGCGCGGGACGGGTGCGGCTGCGGCCGATCCTCATGACCGTGTTCGCCACCGTCGTCGGCCTGCTGCCCATGGCCTTCGCGTTCGGCGTCGGGACCGAAGCCAACCAGCCGCTGGCGATCGCCGTCATCGGCGGTCTGCTCGTCTCGACCTTCTTCACCCTCGTCCTCATCCCGACCCTCTACGTCATCTTCGAGGAGCGCTTCCCCCGGGCGCTCGCGGACGATCGCTCCTGAGGTCGCGGTAGCCGCCGAGGATTTCCCGTGTGGATGACCCTCCTCGCCCTGCGGAATTCGATCGCGATTCTCATGGCCTCGCTCGGCGTCGCCATCCTCGGACTCGTCGCCCTCGGTCGGCTGCCGGTCGACCTGTTCCCCAACATCAACCTGCCCATCATCAACGTCGGCACCATCTACACCGGTGCCGGCGTCCTCGACATCGAGAAGACGGTCACCTACCCGATCGAGAAGGCCGTCAGCGCCGTGAGCGACGTCAAGTTCGTGGAGTCGAAGTCGCGGCAGGGGCTCTCCACGGTGCGGCTGTGGATGAACTGGGGCGCCGACGTCAACAACGGCCAGACCGAGGTCATCCAGCGGATCCAGCAGATCCTCAATTCCCTTCCCACGGGCATCAAGCAGCCGTTCATCGTGCGCTACGACCTCTCGAACATCCCGGTCGTGCTGGTGACGGTCTCGGGCGGCGGGCTCGACGAGCGACAGCTCTACGATCTCACCTACAACGCCATCGAGCCCCAGCTCGAGCGGCTCGGCGGCGTCGCCTCGGCGTCGATCGACGGCGGCAAGGTCCGGCAGATCACGGTGAACCTCAACCGCGACCAGCTCTACGCCAAGGGCGTGTCAATCGTCGACGTCGTGAGCGCGGTGAACAGCGCCAACTTCCTGCTCCCCGCCGGGGACATGAAGGCCGGCCGCCTGGACTACAACCTCTACACGAACAACCAGTTCGCCATCGTCCCGCCGATGGAGAACATCGTCGTCCGCACGGTCGGGCCCAACGGCGTGCCGATCCACGTCAAGGACCTCGGGTACGTCGCCGACTCCCACGAGACCCAGACTTCCATCGTGCGCATCGACGACGAGCGCGGCGTGTTCCTCAGCGTCAACAAGCAGCCGGGGGCGAACACGATCGCGGTCGTCGACCAGGTGAAGAAGCTCCTCCCGACGCTCCTGGGTGTCCCCCCGGGCGTGAAGGTGGGCATCACCTTCGATCAGTCCATCTATATCCGGCGAGCCATCGAGAGCCTCTGGGACGAGGCGATCCAGGGCTCGGTGCTCGCGTTCGTCGTGATCCTGGTCTTCCTGCGATCGTTGACGTCGACGCTGATCATCTCGATCGCGATCCCCCTGTCGATCCTCCTGTCATTCATCTGTATGTACTTCCTGGGCCAAACGCTCAACGTCTTCACCCTGGGCGGCCTCGCCCTCGCGGTCGGCCGGCTCGTGGACGACTCGATCGTCGAGCTCGAGAACATCAATCGACACCTGAACATCCCGGGCACGCCCCGGCGTACGGCCGTCCTCGACGCCGCCCGTGAGGTGGCGATGCCGATCTTCTCCGCGACCATCACGACGATCATCGTCTTCGTGCCGACGGTGTTCCTCGAGGGTCAGATCAAACTGCTCTTCATCCCGCTCACGTTCACGATCTCGATCTCGCTCTTTGCCTCCTTCCTCGTCTCACGCACCGTGACGCCCCTCCTGGCCCTGAAGCTGATCACGCCCGAGAAGCCGGTCGGCCCCGCGTCCCGGTCGTTGCGGGACCGTCTGTTCCTCGGCTCTCGGGACTTCTTCACGTGGATCGAGGAGCGTTATGCGCGATCGATCGAGTGGGCGCTCGCGCACCCGCGCCTGGTGGTGGGCTCCACCGCGGGCGCGTTCGTGGCCAGCCTCTTCCTCGTGTCCGCGCCCTCCCTCGGTCTCGGGCCGCTCATCGGCACGGAGTTCTTCCCGGCGTCGGACGAGGCGCAGTTCCGCATCAACCTCAGGGCGCCGGTGGGCACGCGGGTCGAGGAGACGGAACGGATCGTCAAGGCGATGGAGTCGATCGTCAAGGCGGAGCTGCGGGCAGAGGAGCTGGTCTCGATCGTCTCGAACGTCGGCATCCCGCAAGGGCCGTCGGCGGTCTTCACCAGCAACACGGGCCCGCACAGCGCCAGTGTGCAGGTCGACCTTTCGACCGCGGACGAGCGCAAGCGGAGCGACCGGGAGATCATCGCCGCGCTCAGGCCCCGCTTCGCCGGGAAGTTTCCCGGCACGACGTATCGCTTCGTCCCTGGCGGCCTGGTGGCCCGGACCATCAACTTCGGGTCCGACACGGCGCTCGAGGTCGAGGTCCTCGGCTACGACCTCGGCGCGGCGGACGCCCTCTCGCGCGAGCTCGCCCGCATCATGGCGTCCACGAGCGGCGTCACCGACGTGACGATCAGCCGCGACGCGAACTACCCACAGTTCGAGATCACGGTCGACCGCGAGAAGGCGGCGGCCGCGGGCCTCTTCCAGCGAGGGATCGCGGAGGCCGTCCTCTTCTCGCTGAACTCCAACGCGAGCATCAGCCCGTCGATCTTCACCGACCCGCGGACGGGCAACCAGTACAATGTCGTCGTCCAGCTCGACGAGCCGTACCGGCGGACGCCGGAGGATCTGGGGCGGATCTTCGTGACGACCGACGATGGGCGGCCCGTCCTCCT
>WNFQ01010339.1_pt1 | contig 12631 bp, 20 predicted proteins | sample 5400171 | NCBI WGS metagenome assembly WNFQ01 (sample SAMN13153356, study PRJNA577476) | soil metagenome | isolation source: 20 cm soil under Madrone tree | place: USA:California | collected 2016-06-14
TTTGCAGGCGAAGGAAACATCGCGATGTGGAATTTCCTTGGGAGACTTGGGGGAGGCGCAGCTCGTATCGCGCGCGGATGGCCGATTTAGGATGCCCCTGCAACCCGTTTACTTACTCAATCCGTCATCATCTTGACGGTGGCTTATCACATCTCCATCACAGTTTCGAGCCTCAATCATTCTTGCAACACTCATCGTCGTGTAATTTGTTCTTGTTCCATCATCTTTATCGGGTTGAGTACCCGTAAACCTGTTGAAATCTCCTGTGGGCGTCATTTACCCTTGCTCTTCACATCTAGGCTCAATTCCATGCATACCGTCGTTCTCTATTCCCCACCTCAATTTCGTTTGGATCTGAGATCATGCTACTCTCTGCCTCTCAGAGTGTCTTATTATATCCTTCCCTGGTGCATGTCAAGTACGAGGTTAATCTCCCCTGCGATGAGAGTGTTTTTTATGTACCCGAACTCTGTCATAATTTATGATAACGCCATGGTTCGCCCAAGTGTGAGTTTGAAGGTGGGGAATGCGTGATCTATCATGATCGGATAAAACGGCGATTGGACAAGATCACGTCACGGTGTCGTTGTTTCGTTCGGTCCTCGTTTCATGCCGGCCTCGTCTTTTATTGAGCCCGAGAACCACTCCGAGTCGGAGGTACAGTGGTGTGGCCCTGCGCGTTTGCTCAATTGAAGGTCGACTATCATCTTAGGTCTCAACGGAGATAAACGCGATTCCTGCATCATCTTATGCCTCGTTCCTCTCCGAAGATGCCAAGGCTCGCAAACCCAGCCCCAGTGCGTTCAAAGTTTGGCTCGTCATCACAACACCCACGCACATTCTCTGAACTGACGCTCTAAACGTGCCTCGTTCCTACATGCATGCAGTCCGCGGGCTCTACCCCCTCGAGCGAACGCCGGGCGTGATCTCGCTCCTTGCGGGGAAGCCCAACGCAGCGATGTTCCCGTTCACCGGTGTCCAATTCACCGCACCCTCCGGCACCCCCGATGGCTCTGCCAGCGAGCAAACGTTGTTCAAAGTAGACGACGACTTGCTTGCCATGGGTTTAATGGCTGACTGAATTCCAAGAGCAAGAGCATGTGCGGCGCAGGAGCGAAGGGTGGAGGGTCAGCGTCACGGCCGGGTCGCAGGATGCGATATACAAGGTGCGTCGTGTCGTCTTGCTGCTCTAGTCCGATCGTTTATCCTTTTCGTTGATCTGTATCCCAGGCTGTCCAGGCCCTTGTGGACCCAGGAGATCCCGTCTTGATCGAAAAGCCTGTCTATGCGTACGTCGGAACTGCACGCCTATCGTTGTTATTTTCTCTCCAAGTCCTGACGCAAGCTGATCCACAAGCGGCGTGATTCCTATATTCGAGGCGCTACACTGCGAGATGATAGGCAAGTATTTTCAGCATTCTCGGGCCCATCCTGCAGTATGTCTAGCCTGTGCTGAGTCCGAGGCCGCCGCCGGCTCCCAGAGGTCGACACCGATGGGGAAGGGCTCAACTCGCTGTCCCTTTGCGAAACTCTCGAGAACTGGCCCTCGTCCAAGGCAAGACCTAAAGTCCTGTATACTGTACCAGTGCGCGTTCGACCAACTAATGTTTGAACTAAATATCGATTGCTGTGCGACAGTATGGATGCAACCCGACGGGAGCAACGACGTCTCTCACTCGACGCAAGGAGGTATTAGACCTCTCAAGGAAGCACAATTTTCTTATACTCGAAGGTAGGCCTCATCGCATATATCCCTTCCTCACGCCATTATCTTCGAACTGATCCCATCCTGTTCTACGGCACTCCATCATACACAAGACGATCCCTATTACTTCATGTACTTTGGCGCCGGCCCGCGCATCGCGTCCTATTTCATGCTCGAAGCACAAACCGGTGATCGCAGCGTCGGACGCGTACTGCGTTTTGACAGCCTTAGCAAAATCCTCTCTTCCGGTATCCGTATCGGCTTCGTGACTGGGCCCACTCCGCTACTCGATGCGATCGATCGACACGTAAGTCATGGACAAATCGATCTATCTTTGCGGCCCTTCCCTGACGAGAGTTGCATGCGCAGACGGCAATCGCGAACCTACAGTCGTCCTCCTTCTCGCAGGCCATAATCCTCACTTTGCTCCGTTCATGGGGCCGACAAGGCTTCCTCGCCCACGTTAAAAACGTAGCCGCATTCTATCGCGCCAAGCGCGACGTTTTCGAAGCGGCCATGCGACGGCACCTCCACGACATAGCAGAATGGAATACCCCAGAAGCTGGGATGTTTTTCTGGCCCGTCGTTCTCTTTTTAAATAGTTTCCGCTCCTTGTGGCTGACAGTAGTGTATGTGGGGGTACTAGGTTCAGGCTCCTTCTTGGTGAGAATGGTGATTCGGAGAGTATCATCCGAACCAAGGCTTTCGAGGGCGGTGTTCTCGCGCTTCCGGGAACTGTATTTTTTGCAAACGGTGCACGCACGTCGTATGTGCGGGCATCCTTTAGCTTGTTGGAGGAAGAGCAGGTAAACGAGGCGCTGCGCCGACTGCGGGTAGTCATATCGAAAGAAAGGGAGGGTTCGAGGGACTTCGCATCATGAGGTTGAATCATGTCATGGCTCACAAGCGGTGTGGTTCAAAACGTCCAAATGGGCCAGCATCAATCGAAGGGTAGGTATTCCGATGATCCCTTCCAATATTTGTAGAAGCACGTTTCTCCCTGTGACTAGTGAATTCACTAGAGAAAGACAGGCACATTTACAATGGGAGCGTATGAAAAACAGTGAAATGACCGTAATCGTTGTGGAGAAAATGAAACCCTCGTCCCTACGATATTCACACTTCTACTCTCGAGGACCACCACGACCAACACCAGCGAATTGCGGACGGAACTCGCCTGGTGCGCCATCCTTCTTGCCACCGTCATCTCGCCGACGGTAGTCCTCGCGGTCTCCACGAGGCGCGCGGTAGGCTCCCTCACCACCACCGGTGCGCGCCTGTGCAGGGCGGGTACGAGCAGGTTTGCGATGTGTCTCAGGTACAACTTCTGCGGGGAGGTGAAGCCACTCCCGGAGGTACTCAACACCCTCAGGTGTGAGTGTGTAATAGTACCATTGCCATGAAAACTGTGTTTTGACGTAACCACGAGAGGTTAACGATTGAAGGGCCTTGATCACCTCGAGATTGGGAACGTCAAGCTCCTCATGCTTGGCTGCATTGAAGTCTTTTTTTGCGACAAGAACACCCTCTACGCGAGCAGATCTGGCATAAGATGCGGGAAGTGCGCAATAGGATGGAAAACGGACCTTTGAAGAGGTTTTGGTAGATTGTACGCTTGTTCTCTTTGGAAATGATCATGTTGAGTGGGTGAAAATCGGATAGGAGTCGCTCGTCTAAAGGGACTACCATTGTAACATGAGGGTATCAGAGAGTACAAGACTTACTGTGGAAACTGTAAAACCCGGCCTATCTGTAACACAGACCTATCAGCATTGTCGATTACACCCGCTTGGGATTCATGCATCCAGCCCCTTCCTGCATGCCAGTTCACCCGAGAAGATCTCAAGAGCGAGAGTGACGAATCGCATAAACCATAGATTGATACTCACAACGTATGACGGCGTCTGCCACGAATGTACGCTTGACGATGGATTTCTGGTTGTGTTGTCGACTGAGGGCGGAGTTTCTGATGATGTCCGAAAATGGGACGACGACGAACAAAACGAACCGAACCGAACCGACGAGAGGTCAAGCCAACCTTGACTTGGCACACTGACAGGCTAATGATGGCAACCCCCACTACTGGCACTGCCCGCTCAAACCTCCCGAGGCCTTCAAAATCTCGCTTGCCTATCGCTCTTCCCAGCTCTGCCTCTCGTCTTGCCACCCCTCGAGATCACCCATCTGCCGCCGTCAGTCCTTCTCGCCTGGCGGTTTCACCCTCCACTCCTCGAGCACCAAAATCTCCCGCGGCTCGACCGCGCACAATATCTACCCATGCGAAACCATCCCAATCTTCCTCTGACAGACCACGAACACGGTCCGTCACAAAGTCACCCTCTCGCCTTCGCCCAAAGGTGCCAGAACCGACGACCCCGGGAAAGGCTGCTCCTACGATGAGCACGAAGGAGGTCATTGCGCTCAAACGCGCCGAGGCTAAGAAAGCGATGGCTGCACAGAAAGCTCTCTCAGAACACGGCGGGTCGAATGGTTTCGAGGACATGTTGCCGACTTCTGCCCATGCGGCTGACGAGGACGATCTAGGGAGGCTTTCCATGCGTGAGACCATAGAGCGTGCGCGAAGCTCAGGTGTGCATAGTTGGACTTTGCGGTTTGTATATCGTTCCGCTGACCCTTCAGGGCGTGCTCCCAAGGTTCACTCAACATCGCGTCACGCGACCTTTTATGTCTTCCCTCTGCCTTATTCCAGATCCACCTCTCCGTTGCACCCGAGAAGCTCTCTAGCGTTCCAGATGAGCCACCACTTCCAGAAAAGCCCGGAAAAAAGACCAGCTCGAACCCGACAACGTGGTATGATCAACAGGATTTGACATTCCTTCGCGCACGAAATAACAAGATTGTGGAACTTCAGCCCGAAATTTCTCTGTTTGGCTCTCTCAAGACTATCGACGTATGTTTATATGCCCTAATTCTTGTACTTTAATCGACATAATATCCACAGCTTCAAAACAATCGTCTGGTTTCACTTCCCGATAGCCTTGCCGATCTTAACTCCCTAATCAACCTCGACTTATCTCACAACGCTCTCACTTCCCTTCCATCGCACTTTTTTTCACTCCCTTCCCTCTCCGTTCTGGACCTCTCACATAATTCCCTCACCGCCCTTCCTTTTAGCATGCCATTTGACCCGGCAACGACTGCGCCGACACCTAGCCGGCGTTCGAGCGGATTCCTCTCACCTCCGGAGATCGTAAGGGCAACGCGTCCCCTCCCCCGTCTGACTTCACTGGATGCTTCGCACAATAAGATCATCTCCTCGGCCATTCACCATGATGCGTTGCCACAGGACCTCAAGACATTCAGCCTCATGTACAACCCCCTCGGTGGTGTTGCGGAACTCCTGACTTCGTTAAGCGCACTCACTCAGCTGGTGGCGTTTCGCCTATCGAAGTGTGACATTGATGACACGTCCTTCCCGGCCACTCTCCTCTCTTCTGCTAATGGGCCAATCTTCCCCAAATTGGCTGTCCTTGATCTGGAAGAAACTCGTGTTACACAGGCTGCTGTTTCCGGCGCCCTCTCTTGTCTCACTCAAGCCATCGACTTTGAAGCATCCGTTACTGACGAGCGCATGGTACAAATGGGAACCCTCGCAGTAGCCGTAGGCAAACGCATCGTGCGTGAGGCCTGGGAGATTGAGGCAGACCGGCATGTCCAGCGCCTCCGTGAGAGGCGGAGCGCCGTGAATTTGAAGGATACCTCGGTCTCTGAATCACCACCGCCACTGCCTCAGCCAATCCAGAAGGAGCAGCGGGAGATCGACCCCGAACAGGGTATACTCTCTGAGGGTGCGCAGCGCCGTGCACGAGCGGAGGCTGTCGCACAACGTGCAGCTGAGGACGTAGGGACTGTTATTGAACCTACGACTTCATCAGTAGCCTCTCACACTACGCCTGTCCTTGGGCGCTACTGGGATCCGCACACACTCACACTCACGCTCCCCCCTTCCGCCGGACGACCCGTGCGCCATGGCGCTGGCGCTACTGCAACAGAAGACATCCTTCCGCGCGTTACTCTTCCACTTGCCCTGATCGTGTCACAGCCTTTTGCCGACACGTTACGCACGCTCGATCTGCGCGGCCGTCGCGCAGAACCTGGAATTGTCCTTCCCACGTCATGCGACGGAAGTCAGCTCTTATTACCGCGACTGGAAACGCTTAACCTTGAAGGCTGTGAGCTGGCTGATGTGGTTCCCGGCGCTGAGGCAGCCGATGTGGGTGGAACCCTCGGCGTGCTGGCTCGGCTATTTCCTGCCATGCGTAATCTCGAGCTTGCCTACAATAACTTTACAAGCGCCTCGTTGGGGCGTGCAGTCCTTGAGCAGTTATTCTTCGTTGCCGATATCAACTGTGGCGGTCGCGTGGGCCTACGACGTTTGGTGCTTCGTGGGAATAGGATCGAAGATTTACATGGACTACGTGAGCTCGCGCAAGTAGTATTTGGCGCTAGTGCCGATGCGAAGGCCGTGGAGCTCCGTGGGAAGTGGACGCTGGAGGAGCTGGATGTTCGCGAGAACTCGATCGCGGCGCTGCCAGGCGAGCTGGGCTTGCTGCCCTTTGATTCTTTTCTAGTGGACGGTAACCTGTGAGTTTTTAGTTTTTTACACTTGTTTCGTTTTCTGACCTTTTTAAGGTTCCGTGTTCCTCCGCGGCGTGTGTGGGAACGTGAAGGTACAAAGGGGTTGTTGATGTGGCTTCGGGGACGGCTGGAGGCTCAGTGAAGGATGGGATGGATGTGAAAGGCAGTGCCAGTCTGCGTTAGGCACCAGGTGTGACTCGGAAGCTGGGTGTCGTGGATTGCTGACATGAACGTCCTTGTGCACCTACACAACAACTTCGCAGTATTATTTTTAGCGATGAATTTTCTAGATGACCCTTTTGTCTCTCTTTCACACATATATACCTTTCTTTTCAATTTATTTTAGAGAGAAGTTGATTCATCGCAATAAAGCCCATCAGATCACGTGCTTATAGTGACACGACGCGCGAAGACGCGACAATTGAATTTCAAGCCAGTGTTGACCACCATGAAGTCACGACCCAGGGGTTTTGCGGGAATGCCTGGGCTAAATTCAATTGCCATGACGTCAACTTTAGGGTCGTTTGACTTTCAAATCTGTGTTCCACATGATGCAGGTGGGCCCGGATCCGATGTTCATTAACGCTCACCTCGATAATACATCGCATCGACAGGTATGAAACGTTCATGAACTGTTCATGCATTTCCGTCTCATCCCAATGCTGCTGGCGTATTCCAGGATCACTCAGTAATGCATTATAAATGCCTCTTTTCCAGTGAATGAATACGAATCTCGCCCATCAGGGTGCCAGTCTGCTGCGCCGAGACCGAAAACGCTCGTCGCAGCCGCGGCGCAATCAATCTAACTCGTGTATGCCCACGAGGCATACAGTCCCCCCCTCAAATAGGCAGCCCCGCTACATATGTCCGGCGGGCGGAATCAGGTACAAGGGGGCAAAGGCAGACTTTGTAGTCCTTCCCCCAGATCAAGCATTCGAAGGCATCCCATCGACGTCTACTTGCCACCTGACATGAATCCGTGGGAGGGGACGAATGTCTAGCCCTATCTTAATACGGCTCCGTCGTGCGAATATCTACCCTTCTAGCAAAGTTGCGCCCTCGGACACATAGATAAATAAAAGGACCTTCGGTCACAAGACGAGGATCCCCCTATTCCCTCTTCGCACACCACCATGAGCCGCCAATACCAAGACCAAAATTATTCTGGTCATTATCAGAACCCCAATTCGAATTTTCCTCAACAACCTGGGCAGTTCACACAGAGCTTGCCCATCCCCATTAATGACCGTCCGCCGGGCCACCACAGTATCCTGTCTTTGGTCTTTGAGATGCCAACGGGCTAATGCTTTCTTCTTAAGCTTATTCATCTTATCCTGAAGGTTCACTACAACCTTCACTGCCGGGACAAGGATATATTAGCCGCTCGCCTGACGCTAGAACAGTATCCTTTCGTGAACCACACCTCAGTTCCTCTGGCCCCCCACAACCTTACTTCCCCCCTTCTCCGACAATGCCAAATTTGACCATGAACGCCAGGGCTCATATGGCCATCCCCCACCCACCGGATCATCTTCTGAGGCCCACCAGCTGTATGCTGCAAGCGCCAGTTCGTATCCCGGCAGCGGCAGCAATTTTTACTCGCAGCCTGGAGTTCAACCCAATACAGGAGGAGGCTACACTACCTCAGATACGCAACCCCAGGATTGGAACGACGGTGAATACGGCGAGCACGGTTTTCGGGCAAAAGGTCCCAGCAAACGTCCTGTGGGCACTAGTAAGCGATACACGTGACTTTGTATTGTCTCTCTTATTGACCTTTTTATAGACCCCAGACCTTTATGTAGATATCCTCATTGCAATAACGAGGTGTTATTCGACAGGCGAGTCAATGAACTCCGGGAGTGGTGTGAACAACATATGCAGTACGCAGTCCACGTCTACCTTCATAACTCGGTATTATATTACCTACCCTCAGGAATGCGATTGAGTATGGAGTGGAGAAGGCTTGTAGGATTTGTCAAGCATGGCCTCGTCGAAACGGCCTTAAGCTTTGCAGCGGGGACATTTGTCGATACCCTGGAATTTATCCTGTGGGCGGTTATAGTAAGCGATACGCTTGGCCTTGCGTCTCTTCATCGTTGAGCCTTTGGTAGGACCTATATGTCGATACCCTGGTTGTAATAATTATGTGCACCTCAACACGCGGTTCAATAGACGCTGCGAGTGGTGTAGTGACGGACATATGCGGTGCGCAGTCCACGCCCACCTTCATTACCCCAGCTTTTATCTTACTCTCATTTAGGGATGCGATAGCGAGGCGCATGGAGCACCCTTGCAAGAGATGTCGAGCATGGCCTCGTTGGAGGAACTTTGAGTTTTGTGGTGGGGATGTTTGCATATATCCACACCCGGTTTAGCTCTGGTTCGGATTTGGATGGTTTTTTACGATATCCATAATGCGGACACTTACCGAAGCGGCCGTCCGCCGGTGTACAGTACGATTTTGTAACGTTGCGCTTGACATATTTTGTTACCCTGACAAGGTTCGTGTCTATATTGTAAAAGGGCGATCCCAAAGCGCGGAAGCAAGTCTTCCCGGAACAGGGACAAACCATGCACAAAGAACGAGGCACGACATAAAAAGGAGGTAAAAAGCGCGCATACAGTAAGGAAAACGGAGGTCTTCCAAAGAAGGCGTTCACACCCCCATCATGAATCATCATCAAGACATGTCCTGATTACAGAGACCACTTCAATGACCCTTACACCTACGGGAGATCCACCAGATGGACATCAAATCAGTGTTCCCTGGGCGAGGAGATCTACATGGAACAGCCACAAGGTTTCGTCGACTCAGATCACTCAGATCAGGTCTGCCTGTTAAAGAAGGCGATCTATGGACTCAAACAAGCATCGTGCGCTTGGAACTTACAATTCCACAAGGTTCTACTAACAGGTAGAAACCATCAATTTACTCTTCCGAATCAGTGTAGATGGCAGAGGCAGGATATCCGATACATAAGGTTATACGCCGAAGCATAGGCATGTTACAGACGACGCAAGTCCACTTCTAATTACTGTACAGAAAGGAGCGATTACATTAGTAAAAATGACAGTCATCAAGCCGCATCATCGGTTGTCTACATACTAGATCAAACTCGAACAACTAAGGTCAGAGCGGCGACCCAATCCTGGGTTATCAGAGTCGGGGCGCGGTTTATAATAAGTAATGCCATCCTGAGTTGGATGATCTTGTACGTTGCCGACGCCCGCGCGACCCATGGGTTGACTCGGACTTCACTACTAAGTATCACCTAACTTCACCTGGTAACCGTTCAGATTAGTCATCAGAATTTTTGAACGAGTGGATGGTGTGTAATAGCATGCCTTGCGATTTGGGGAGTGGGACCTAGCGGCGATGGGTGACAAGTAAGGTGGTGGTGTGTGGATAATGTGGGTTGTGCAGGGTCCGGAAGGCCACTCGTTGCAGGAATAGAGGAACGAGGATGATGATGTACTAGCCAAGCGCCTGTCGGAAGATTAAAAAATGAGTGAGACGAAAGGTCTCAACGGTGTATGGATCGGTACACATGGCATAGTCACGCCTGGAAGAATAATTAGGGACTCGGGCGACTCGGGCGATACGGCGGAGCAGAACCGACACCGCCAGTCGTTGTAAACCGTAATCGAAGGATTGTAAGTTATGGGATCGCTGGTTGAGAAATTGGTCGATAAGATTCAACCTGACGCTCACCTCCAGGACTAGGCTAATCAGAAAGGTTCGGAATCCCCTTCCTCTGATGTCGTGCGTTTGCTCATTGGGTGAGGCGCGAAGGCATATTCACCGCTCCACGTTGATCACAATTCGAACTCTCACCGGTTCTCGTCGTCGCTGCCAAAAAGTCCTTTTCAGGCAAGTGCGATATCTGAATGGGAGAGATAGATTAACGGCAGAACTTTGAGTGAAGCCTCTCTTGCAGGTTATCCTTTTTTCCACATCTCTTGAAATTAATATGGGGCAGAGTACTAGCTGCGGAAGGAATGGACGAACGAGGACCGGATGGCTTGAGTTGAGAATAACGTGTGATGTACATCGAGCAATAACAAACTAACTAGTACCGTACATACGCGTGCACCTGAGCTCCGAGTCAACTGAGATACATAACATAACACGATTTACAAACATGAGAGCGCACTCAATGCAGGTCTTGATTGGTGCTTAGACATCGGTACTCCGAGAGCATCAATACACCAAGTACTATCCGCTCGAACCACCACGTAATAGTCAAGAGATAACACAAGACCGCACAAAGCCACCCAGATTCGTCATCAATCGCGCCATGTATGAACGTGGCGGAGTCGATGATAAGCAGCGATAACGCAACCGTTCAGCCGGATCGTCCGCTAAGGTCGCCAACACCACCCGCATGGAAGCTCTTTCTTTCTCCCATACATCTGCCAAATTACGAAGCCGGCCGAGGCTGAACCCAACTGGGAGAGCATCGGGGAGACTATCCGCGACTACGATCCAGGATGAGATTATCTTGATCAGAGTGTTCAGCCCTAAAGCCGTCTCCCGTTGCACGAACAAGGCTTGCTTGTACACAGAGTTGAACTTCTGCGAGCCTGATGAGTGGTGTGTTGAATAAGCTTGGACGTGGTTTTGCGTCAGCACCACGTGTCATATGCCATTGACTCAAAGAGAGGACAGACCTCGGAATAGGGCGTCATTCTGAGCCGAAACATCCGGTGCCTCTGTCCCAAGGGCCATAGCACGCTCCAGGAGGCCGTTTGAATCTTTTACACGAGAGAACGCAGTAGAGCCTATGAGAGCGGCAGAGGTTGCGGTGACCATCTCCCCGAATTCAACACAGTGACGGAAGAACGTAAAACACAGGTTGCTGTTCTGCGCTAGTCCCAACTCGGCTCGAAGGATAGGAGCGAGGCTCATGTTCGAGTATTCTACAGAGACGCTGTCGCGGATTCTCTGTAGCCACCGTCTGACCGTGTTCAAAGCAGGGAATAACGAGGAAGCTATCGACACGAGGTCAGCTCCCTGTGCGAAGTAAGTAACGAATAAAAATGTGAGAGGATAAATGGACAAACGGAGGAATCTGTACGATTATCATAGAGCATATTCCAGATATTGCCGCTTTGTTTATTAGTCTGAAAGGTTTGTAAGCTTTCTGTAAACAAGGCTAGTGAGAGACCATACCTCCCAGGACTCAATTGTTTGTTGCAGTTCTGTTTTGAAGTCCCGCCACCGTTCTGCTTCACTAGGATCGACACGACGGGTCTGTAGAGCCGTAACCGCACGGCCTATCTCCTCCGTCCAAAACTTCTCCAATTCCTTGTAACATCGACTAATCTCACTGAGCACGAAGTCTACCTCCCTAAACAGGTCAGAATCTGCTGGAAGTGGCTGCTTAAGTGCTGATATTTATCGTGTCAGCACCCAACATCTGGAAACAACGAGATGACCGCCTCACCTGCTTCGCGAACACTCCTCATAGCATCCATCGTTCCTGATTTATAAGACCGTCGTAGATCGACGGTCTGACAATATAACGTCTTTGCCCTGTCAACTCGCTTTTCTAGCATGTCAAGGACGGAGGTTTGTTGTTCGATCTCGGCAGAGATATCGAGCAGATATTGATTGGCGTACTCCTCGGTAAGTCGCAGAAACTCAAAGTACCGCTTTTGTTGCCTCTTGAAGGCTGTGCGCAATGTGGCTACTTGCTTGTAGAGCTGGAGCCTGTGGTCCAAGCGAGTGGCGGAGGCAATTTCCTGTAGGTGGTCAATGAGATGAGATAGTTTGTCTATGTTCTTGAGCCAGGATGACAGCGTGGGATGCACGGTTGATGCCCTACGAGTGTTTACTGGCCAAGAAAACCAATTAGATCATCCCATCGCGAGAAGCGTGGGTAATGGCACACCACATGGCTGCTTAGACTTGCGTTTGGTCATGGACTCTGTTTCCTTTGTCCTGAGCAGGTATTCATCTGTGAATAATGCATTCAGGGTATCCAATGCCAAGTAATCTGGGTTTGCGTGACCAGACAGTGATGTGCCAGTGGGGACATGTTCCTGGGAAGAGAAAGATGGCGTGCTTGTAGTATGAACACATTGCTCGCATTGCTGGTCGGGTCCCAGTTTGTGTTCTCGGTTTCTTGGACAGAACGAAGGAGCGCGTGAATGTTTGAGGAGAGCGAGTGTCTGTTCCGCACGTTCATAGCGGGCTCTTGCAATAGCCATATCTTTGGATAGGGCTTCATTATCTGCGAGGACTGTTGAGAGTATGTGGGCTAGCTGGGCGGGGGAGGTGGTGGAGTTGGTATTGGTATTGGTATTAGTCCTAATCTGGGG
>WNFQ01002803.1_pt1 | contig 12630 bp, 31 predicted proteins | sample 5400171 | NCBI WGS metagenome assembly WNFQ01 (sample SAMN13153356, study PRJNA577476) | soil metagenome | isolation source: 20 cm soil under Madrone tree | place: USA:California | collected 2016-06-14
CAACGCCGCTACCAAACGGCGACTGCGATTATCCACTTTTCGGCGGCTCCGTCAAATCGTCTGGGCGTACCGCTTGATGCAGTGCCTTGTATGCACGCTCCGCAGCGCGGCGATCCGCTTTGTCTTGGAATAGCTCAGGAGGTCCGCGATGTGCCGGGTCGCTGGTATCGGTATACGCATCCTGGGCGAGTACCCACAATCCATAGGCTTCTCGGCGCGTCAGGATCAGCATGATGCGACCGCTGGCAGTGACATCCCAACCAGCCATATCACGTCATCCCCTCGATCGCCTCATCGATCTTCTTTCGGAAGTGTTTCTGGATTCGCGGAACGAGCCGAAACGTCGGAAAGCGCACGTCGGCGGATTGGGCGAAGTACAATGTCTCGCCATTCGCGAAGCTGATCCGCTCGCACGCGCGGCCGTTGACGGTGACGCGGTGGATTTCGCGGCGGTCGAAAGTCATCGGAACGGGTCCCATCCGCGCTCACGATCAAGTTCTTCATGGGCGTCGGAGCGTTCCTGCATCTCATCTTCGCGGAGCTGACGAAGGCACTCACGCGCTCCACACGTATCCTTGGTGTCGTGATCCGCTTCATAAATTCCAAGCTCTGCGCCGCAGTTAAAGCAGCGCCACATCTGCGTTCGCTTCACCATACCGTTCTCCTTGTGACGCGATGGATTTCCTTCCGATGGTCGGAGAGCGGGAGGGGATCATGGTCGAGCTCCGAGTGCGGCTTCGATCTGATCTTTCAGTCGCTCGATTTCTTCTCGCACGATCCGGCGCAATGCCATCTCGTCCCACTGGGGTGATGCATATGTTCTCGATTGATAGCCCGGCCCGTGCGTACATTCCTCGTGGTACGGAACATCGCTTACCCACACTACCGCAGCAACGACCGGACGCCCGCAATAGCCGCAGTTCACTCGACCACCTCTGCCACCACCCGCCCCACCGGCCGCCTGAACTCGATGCCCCTGCGCGGACCCTTGCGCCGGTCCTCGTACCAGGCCGGATCGCTGATCAGCATCGGCCGCATCGTCCCATCCTCCCGCTCGACCATCGTCATGCCGGCCAGGATCGAGGGCAGGCCGCGGGCGAGACGGCGGAAGATCAAAGCGTCGAATTTGTCGATGCACTGCGCGAAATCGACGTGTGTGCCGTGAGCGCATCCTCTGCGGACGCCGACGTACCAGTATTGCCCTGCGTCCTCATTGATCGCTCTGATGACAGCGGCGCTAATCGGACCGGCTCCGATCCAGTGCCAGCGGTAGGTCATCTCGGCGATGGGAAGGTGGGACCACATCAGGATTGCCTTGCTTTGAGCATCGCGTCGGCTATCTCGTAAGAAGCACTCGCTGCCTCTCGCAAAATGTTCTCGCCGAGTTTCTTCTCGACCTGAGCAATTTGCAATCCGGATAACACGAATGATGGCAGCACTCGTCCGGCAAACCAATCGCGCAGGCTCATACCTTCGGCACCGGGGTCGGCGTTTATTTCAGTCACGCTCATGGCGCGTGGAAACGCCGGCCCTCCGTCATCGCGCTCGCTCACGCCTGCCCCTTGGTCCGCTCGTGTTTCCAATGGGCAATGGTCAACATAATGTTCACCGGCTCGAACGGGCTATGTTGTGGATGCCGCTCCGGCCGATAGTCCGGATGCAGCACCCAGCTATGGGCGAGGTAGGCTTTGGCCTCGATAATGGTCATAGCAGATATCCTCTGCGTTCCAGATCATCAAGCGCTGCGGTGACTTCGATGGCTCGCTGCACGATGCGTAAGTCGAAACATTGCACACTCATTGGGTCTGACTTGAATTCCATGGCGATCACTTTGAGCAATTCACAAGCCTCACGCTTGAGCGCAAAGCCGACTTCAATTGCCCGTTGCGTCTCCTCCGTTAATTCTGGATGTACCATTCACCACCCCGCAAAGTTGATCGCCGTGTCGAATAGGAGGCACGCGAGCGCCCCGACTCCTGCCGCAGCGATCCAGTAGTCCCAGCGGTGGGCGGATTCCTGGAGGTCGAGCATGGAGGGGGTCATATACCGTGCTTTGCTTTGAACACGGCGAGGAAAGCGCGCAATTCCGAATCAATCTGATTCATGCGCTCAAGGTCCTTCTCAGTCGGTTCTGTGCCCGGATCCAGAAATTGCATGATGCTTCCAAGCAAATGCTGGGCTCCGGCGAAGAAGGCCATTCGGCACTCATCAACTTGTATCTGTGGTGCGGTCTGACTCATGACGAGATACCGATAGCCGCTCCACCCGGCCTCTACAAGTTTTCCTTCGTCGGTCAGCTTCTTTGCGAGCGCATCAGCCAACGCGCGAATTTCGGGAGTCGTCATCGCTGGCAATCGAAGCGATCCCAGTCGAAATCCCGTGGCCCCGTACCCTTGTCGATCCACTGCTGAAACGTCTTCAGCGGATCGGCGCGTTCATAGAGCCGGTGCTCGTCACAAATAAAGTCGATCACTGCGACGATTCGTTCCCTGCCCCCAGCTTCTACCCAGTCGGCGAGCTGCTGGGCCAGCGTGGATTCGAGCGGATCGGTGAGGGTAGGGATATCGTCGGGCTCAATGGCGTCGAAATGTCGCTGAGCGCGTGTTAGGTTGTCGGTCATGTCAGTCATCCGTTTCTATTTCTGCGCCGCTTTCGCCAATCGAGAGCAGAGCGGGATTGAGAACACCGCCGCTTTTGTTGGCACGCTCTCCTTCGTGGCCTATTTGCGTTTTTAGGTTGTGCCACAAACGGAGCGCTTCGCCGTGAATCCAGAACTTCGAAAGGCCGGAGACGCTTGCGCCGTACATGAAACCGGTAATGCCGTCGGTATCGGCGGCGCGCGAAGTTTCCTTCGCGCATTGCTCAATCGTCTTGCCATCGGCGAATTGAGCCTCCATCAGATTCGCCCAGTCCTCGCTGTAGCTCACGATGCGCGCGCCGTATGGATCATGGCTGTTGATCTCTTTGTATTCGGCGTAGTCGGCTTCCATGCCTGCGCGAATTTTCATAGCTTCCACCTCCAGAGGATCGCGTTTGCCCCACGCGGGGCGGTCGTTTTCTTCGTCTGTCATGCTGTCGCCTTTTGCTTGCGCTGTTCTTCAAGCTTTTGCTGCAATCCGACTAAGCGCCAACGCGCGATGCGGCCAAGCACGCCTTTCGGATGCTGATTCGCAAAGCGTTGAGTAGATTCGATCTGATTCTCTAGTTGACCCTGCTCCCAAGACTTGAACGTGTCCAATGTCGCACGCTCGAAGCCCTGCCAGTGAACGCGGCCAGGGCCCTTCTTCGTGTGGTGGCGATTGCGCATCGCTCACATTCCTGTGGCTTTGGCGATTGCGGCGCGCGCTATGGCCTCGCAGTCCATCATGCCGCGGTTGTTCTCAAGCGCGTCGATGAAAGTCTGAAGCGCTTGCAAAAGCTCGGGCGCGGCGGCGATCAGGCGGGCGTCTGCTCTGCCTTGATCCATACGAGTTGGATCTTCGGCTCCGCGGCAAACGCACACTTTGACGTATTCATTGAATTCTGGATGTGTGCGGGCAACAACTTGATTGTCCATTGCTTCCCATGGTCCCGGCGTATGCATCGCTCACACTCCCAGCAAAATCTGCCGCGCGATGCTCAGCGGCGCCCCGAGACTGCGCAGGTACGTCGCCGCTTCGAGCACCGATCCGGTCGTCATCAGCATCATGGCGAGATAGGCGACATCGGACCAGGCAGCGAGGCCGGGGAGGTTCCAGAGGCGTTCGAAGGTCGGTTTCATTTGCTGGCTCCTGTTCGATGGATGCATCGTGACATACCTATCTACGGTTGTCAACGAGATATCTTTAGCCAGTATTGACGATTGTAGGCATAGTCCGTACCATTTCGCCACATGGGCACCGACAGCGCGCGGCGCGGGCCGCCAATTAGCAAGGAAAATCAACGCCGTAAGCGGGAAATGGCGAAGCTGCGGGCGTCTGGCCTTTCGGATGCCTTCATCGGACGGCGCTTCAATCTGAGCCGGTCACGCATCGGCAAGATCCTCGGGCCGCGCAATGGGCAGTAAGCCCCCGCTATCCCCTAAAAAATGAGGGCCGCGTAACTCTTCATTGGCGCCCTCTTCTTGCGGGCGTATAAAAACCGGACAATTCGCGCGCGGGTGCGGGTGCGATTTCGGTCGCTGCCGCGGCGTGGTGGCCTACACCATCACGCAGCCCGCTTCTCGATCCGACTTGTAGGAGTCGTCGCAATGCCGATCAGACCGGAAAACCGTCTTCGTTACCCACCAGACTGGGGTGCGATCCGCAATCGCATTCTCGAGCGTTCCGGTAATTGTTGCGAGGGCTCGCCCGCTTACCCAGAATGCCGCGCGCGTAACGGCTGGTATCGCGTCAAGGGCGGCGACATAGGCGACGTTGCGCCGCGCGACATCTTGCTGGATTTTGACGATGACGAGCTCGTGCGCATTGTCCTGACGATTGCGCACCTCGACCACACTCCGGAAAACTGCGACGAGTCGAACCTGCGCGCCTGGTGTCAGCGCTGCCATCTGACCTACGACGCGGCCGAGCACGCGCAGACCGCTCGCCGTACGCGCCGATCCGGAAAAGCGCTCGGCGACTTTTTCGAAGGCTGATCGATGCCGTCCTATATCTCGCTGCCGAGCCTGCGAACTTTCACTTTCCGCTCCCGCATCGCGCACAGACAGAGACGCTGGCAGGTGTACGAGCTCGCCAAGCGCAACTGGGATGAGCACCATCCGGAGGCCTCGCCGACCGAGCGCGATGCTGCGATCATCGAAATAACGCGACGGCTGGGCATCTAGCCGTGGCCGTCATCTTGCAGTACCGCAGCGCCGCGGGAGCGGTCCGTTCGCTTTCGGATATTCCGGTGATCGATTCGGCTCATGGCTTGGATTTCGAAGAGCGGGCGTGGGTCAAGATCCAGCAGTCCGATGCGCTGTATGGCGACACCATGCCATGGCCGAAGACGCACGACAAACTGCGCCTGAGGCCCGGCGAGGTGACGGCATGGATCGGGCCCAATCGTGACGGCAAATCGCTGCTGACGGGATACCTAGCCGCGCATTGGGCCCTTCAGGAAAACATGGTCCTGATGTGCTCGCTCGAGATGGACGTCGGGCTGCAGTTAAAGCGCATCAGCCGGCAGCTGCTCTGCACTGAAACGCCGCAGCGATCGACATTCGAGATGCTGCTGGCGCGGCTGATTTATCTGAACTTCCTGGACTTCGTCGGGCACAAGCCGCCGGCGCAGATGCTGGCCATCGCCCGCGAAGCCGGCAGTCGATTCCGCCATGTGTTCATCGATAACCTCACGCTGATCGTGCCGCCCGGGCGCAACACGGATGAGAGCTCGGCCACATTCGTGCGTGGGCTGGTCGAGGTGGCGCGCGACACCGGCTGCCATATTCACCTAGTCGGGCACGTGCGCAAGCCGGAGCAGGATCGGTCGCTGAATCGCTACGACTGGCGCGGCACCGGGGCCTGCGCCGACATGGTTCATAACGTCGTCATCGTGCAGGCCAACGAGAAAAAGCGCGCGCGGGTCGATAGAGGCGATTTTTCGATGGCCGACAAGCCGGATGTATTTCTGACGATCGACAAGCAGCGCAATGGGGAATACCACGGCAAGCTTGGCTTCTGGTGGCGGGCCGCCGCGCTGCAGCTGGTCGAATACGGCACCGATGAACCGAAGCGCTTCGACCCAGGCGATTTTTCGATGTGGGAGAGATGACGATGCCGGCGCGATACGTGCGCGAGAAGATGCTCGACAGCAGGCGGTATCACAAGGTCGGATTGATCGAGCGCCTGGCCTTCGTGGAGCTGGTGCTGCTGGCTGACGATTTCGGCCTAGTGCAGCTTGATCCGACGTTCTTATCGCGCCGCACAACGGCCTTTGTCGGCCTCAGTTCCGAGGCCATGGCGAGCAAAATAGACGCTATGGAGAAGGTAGATCTGATCAGGACATACGTTGTACAAGACGAGGCGTTCGCATGGATACCAAGAAACGGCTTTTTCAGGCGAGCGAAGCGTCCATCGCACCCTCTCCCGGATTTTGAGCTGCCACATTACAAAGGAAGATTCAACGAACTCAAGAAGTTAGCAGGAATCTGCACTACAGATGCAACGCAGATGCAACGCACACGCATTGCAGATGCATTGCACATGCAAACACCACCGTCTTCGTCACCGACACCGTCTTCGTCTTCTCTTCCCCTACAGCCCGATTTGTCCAACCAGTCGGTTTCTGCCGAAGTCTGGTCGTTCGGCGTCGAGTTGCTGAAGCGGGACGGCAGGAAGCCGCTTGATGACGCTACCGCGCGTTCGCTTCTCGGATCGTGGCTGAAAACCTGGTCGCCAGAGCTCGTGCTTGATGCGTGCCGAGCTGCTGTGGGCGCGAACGATCCGAAGGCTTACGTTCGCGCCATACTTGGCAAAAAGCCGAAAGTCGGCGAGGAAGATCCTGCCGACCACTGGGATTAAAGTGCCCCGCAACGCTCGCCGCATTCACCGCATCGACGGCGTCCAGGCCGAAATCCTCGCTGCCCTGCACCGTGTCGGCTGCACCACGCAGTCGCTCAGCTCGATCGGTGGCGGCTGCCCGGATCTGCTCGTCGCTCGTGCCGGCAAGATGTGGCTCATGGAATTGAAATCGGACAACGGCGAGCTCGAGCCATCCCAACGCGAATGGTCGGATCACTGGAACGCGCCGGTCTACCTCGTGCGAACCGTGGCGCAGGCGCTAACGACCGTGGGACTGTCGAAGCAATGAGGGTGTACGCTTCGCCGCGCCGACCCCGGATCCGCAAGCCAGCCGACGTCTCCCTCCCAATCTCACGGATGGCTTCCGGGGCGGCTTTTTCGGAGGTGAAACCGATGTCGATTCCCGTCCCGCTTTGGCTCTGTCTTCTCCTGCTTGCGGTCTGGACCGTCGTGGTCGCACCATTGGCGATGATGTACGGCAAGGCGCATCCGACCGTCCCAGCCAAGGTAGCCGAGGACATCAAGGCTGCCGCGCAGAAAATCGGCCTCGGCGGCTGACCGTTGACCTGGACGCGAGAGCGGGCATACACTCCCGCCGCATGAGCGTCCGGCTGCCACTCGCCAGACCCACCACATGGAAGATCACGGTGCGCCAGCCTCACTCGCCATGCAAGCGAAGCGCACCGTCGAGCAGGAAGCCCTGGTGCAGCATGTGCGGTCGCTCGAGCGTCAGATCCGCGCGCTTGTCAAGGATCTCGAATCACACCACACGAACGATCGCCAGTGGCTCGCCATCGGGCGAACGCATCTCGCGATCGGTACCATGTGCCTCGTGCGAGCCATCACGCGACAGGATTTCTTCTGACTACGAACACGGGTTTGTTTAAGCCATGCCATTACGCGAACGCGGAGAAAAACTTTCCCACTTCATCGGCCGCTTCGTCGGTTCGAAGCATGAAGAGCGCAAGTTTCCGAACATCAAGCAGCGGCTGGCCGTCGGATATTCCGAAGCACGCCAGCGAGCGAAGAAGGAGCACCATGGCAAAGCGTGAGCGTGAAGAACGGGGCGAATCGCGCGCCCAGCCGAATCAGCGGTTACCCAAAGGTCATTGGGACGAGGATGGCCGAAGCCAGGGCAAGGAAACCGGTGCGGTCCGGCCGACCTGCGACGCCTACCAGGGCCCGCGCTCGGAAGGCGAATCCACGCCCGCCAAGCCGGCGAACTGACGTGTGGTCTCCCGTCGTTTTCGTTGGAGTTACAGCGATGTTGTCGGTGAACGATCACGTTTTCCTCCAAGAGGCTGCATTTGCCATCGGATTGGGCGGGATGTATGCGTTTCTTGAAATCCGCGAATGGTGGCGGGAAACCAAGTGTCACAGAACTGCATGGGGCAAATGGCCTTGGCAGCCATACAAACCGGACCAAGGCCCATCCCGAGGTGCAGATCGTTCGTTTCTCCTAAGCCAAGGTGGTTTTGGCGAGGATTGGGACTGACCATGCCTCGCGACGTTCATGGCAAGCTGGTGAAATCCGAAGCGACCGAACCGGTGAAATACGGCGCATCCGGGGACAAAGACAGCAAGAGCACGGAGCGCAAAGCGAAAGAAGCCAGGGATCCCGACGACCAGCTGCAGAACCATCACGATCGGCTCAGTCGCATCGAGGAACACCTCGGCATCGCCCACAAAGCGAGCGGCATGAAGACCGAGGACCAAGCCGGTAGCGCCAAGGCCGGTGATGTGACCGAGAAGGGTGGCGCGAGTTACGGGCGGAAGCGGCACTAAATAGGGCTCTCCAATATGGATTTCATGATGGTGCAGTCATACAATGGCGGTTTCGGACCCATCGGGAGCCAGCGCCATGTCAGAACCCATCCAAGCACATCCACCCCGCCCCATGCGGGAGTGCCCGCGCTACAACGTCTGTTCCGTGCCGATTTGTCCGCTCGACCCCGATTGGGAGGTGCGCACTCACGTCGCTGGCGAACCTGTCTGCATCTGGCTGACAGAGGCGCAGAAGCCAAACGCAGAAGCCAATTTCGAGAAGGCCGAGACCGCAGATTTGCTGCCATGGTGCAGGCAGCTTGCCGAGCCGATCAGCAAGCGGTTTGGGCCCATCCGTCGTGTGATCCAAAACGCGGCCACTTCAGGCTCGCGGCTGGAGCAGTTCGCCGCGGCCGGCGCGCGATTGGCAGAAGCCCGTACTGCCGCCGAGGATAGCGAATGACCGCGCCGCTTACCCTGCTGGTTGCTTTAGTGCCAACGAGCGAGCGGCCAGAGGTACACTTGTCCGAGCATTCGCATCATTTCAGCGTGGATTTGACCGACTTGGACCGCGAAAAAGTAACCATGATCGCAAAGGGTGCGGCCGACTATCTGCTGGAGAATGTCGGATGACTGTCCGCTCCACAAGCTCCCGCTCCGCCGAGCTCTCCTGGGCCTCCCTTTCCCATGTTGCAGCGCACGAAACGATCCGCTGCCGGCGCGACTACATCGTCGTGGAGCCGCTCGAGGTGGATCACAACACGGTGATCGTGGTCAAGGAGCGCACCAAGCCGCTGCGCGGCATCGTCAAGGCGGTCGGGCCCGGCCACTATCCGAAGCGCTATGACCACCCGGATAAGCACCGGAGGACGAAGACATGGGACTCCAAGGCGTTTCAGGCTACCGAGGTGCGCGTCGGCGATATCGTCGAGCTCGGTGGCTACGAATACGGCGGCTATAGCTTCCAGACGTTCCTGTGGGGCGACAAGATGCACTTGATCTGCCGTGAAGCGGATGTGTCCGGGGTGGTCGACGCGCCAGAACGCCCGCAGACGGCTCAGGATGACGCCAGGATCGATTTTTATCGCACGGCCGAGGTTGCATGAACACCCAGCAGGCGCGACGCAAGCGCGGCCGTCCATCGAACGCGGAGTTGGCATTGCGCCGCAAGGAAGCTGCAGGAGAGCCGACTACGATTCCGACGCCGCCTGCTGCCGTATGTTTGCTGACGTCGGCCTCGATCGAGGTACCCGTGATGCCGGAACCGCCAAGCGCCGAGGAATCGGTCGGTGTTCCACCGTCCTGGACAAAAGGTCAGCTGCTGAATGTGCGCAATGCCGGCGAGTGCTACGTCATCACGCTGCTCGGCGAGGAATTCGACTCGCGCTATCCGGAGCGTGCGCTGAAGTTCACCAACCAGGCGCTGTGCCAGAACTTCATCTCAAGCTGGTACGCGCGCGAGCATTTTGATCCGAGGGCTCGTTGATGGCAGCTCATTACGGAGCTCGCAACCCGAATCCGCCGCCGAGCCCGGGGAAAGGACGCCCCAGAGGCGTTCCGAACAAGATCGGCGCGCAAGTCAAGGAAAACATCCTGGCTGTCTTTGAACGCTTGGGCGCTACGGATGCCATGGTGAGGTGGGCGCGCAGAAACAAGACCGAGTTCTACCGGTTCTATGCCAGGCTGGCGCCTACCTACATGATTGCGACGGTGGACATTCGCGATGCTAGCGAACTTACCGATGGAGAGCTCGCGCGCATTATCGCCCGCGCAGGCAGCGCAGGAGCTGCTGGCGAGGCGGCAGGCAGCGAGGTCCCTGACAGCATTCATTGAGTATCTCGATCTCGGATTTGTCCCGGCCCGGCATCATCTGCTGGTGATCGAGCACCTGGAGGCGGTTGAACGAAACGAGATCGAGCGGTTGATGGTCCTGATGCCGCCCGGCAGCGCCAAGAGCACCTATGCGAGCGTTCTTTTCCCGCCCTGGTTCATGGGCCGCAATCCGCAGGTTTCGGTGCTGGGCGTGTCCAATACGAATGACCTGGCCGAGCACTTCAGCCGCCGTTCGCGCAACCTGGTCGATCTGCGGCGCTATCGCAATGTGTTCGGCTTCGGCGTGTCGCCATATACGCAATCAGCGGGCAACTGGGAAACAGAGGCCGGAGGCGAGTTCTTTGCCGCAGGCTGCGGAGGCGCCATTGCAGGTCGTCGCGCCGATCTCGGACTCATCGATGATCCGATCAAGACGCGCGAAGAAGCGGACAGTGATCGTGTGCGCGAGAAGCAATGGGACTGGTACGTGCATGATTTCACAACGCGCCTCAAGCCGGGCGCGCGCCAGATTCTCATCCAGACGCGCTGGCATGAAGATGATCTCGGTGGTCGCATCCTCGAGCGCGAAGCGGCGCGCTGGACCGTGGTGAAGCTGCCCATGGTCGCCACCGCATCCGATCCGCTCGATCGCAAGCCCGGTGAACGGCTTTGGCCGGAATGGTTCACGCAGGAGATGGTCGATCAGGCGAAACTCGATCCGCGCGCTTGGAACGCCCTTTATCAGCAAGATCCGGCGCCGGAAGAGGGCGACTTCTTTCAGCGCGACGACTTCAACGTTTACCTGCAGCTGCCTGAGCAGATCCATTACTACGGGGCTTCCGACTACGCGGTGAGCGAAGGACAGGGCGATTACACCGAGCACGGCATCTTCGGGCTCGATTACAACGGCGATCTGTACGCGATCGACTGGTGGCGCGAGCAGGCCAAGAGCGATGTATGGATCGAGCGGCAGTGTGACCTCATCGCGAGCTACAAGCCGCTCATATGGTTCGGCGAGTCCGGGCCGATCCGCCGGGCGATCGAGCCGTTCCTGCGCAAGCGGATGCAGGAACGTGAAACGCCGTGCCGGCTCGAATGGCTGCCGAGCATTGCGGACAAGGTCGTGCGGGCGCGGGCGATCCAGGCGCGTTGCGCGATGGGCAAGGTCTACATGCCGAAGGCCGCGCCGTGGAAAGCTGACCTGATGAGCCAGCTGATGCGCTTCCCGGCCGGCAAGTACGACGACGGAGTTGACGTATTGAGCCTGATCGGGCGCGGGCTTGAGTTCGCCAATGCTCCGAAGATTGTTCAACCGCAATCGAACGGGCATGCGCCGATCAGACGGCGAGGGCCAAACGCGTGGATGAGGACATGAACAGCATGAGCTGGTCAGAGCACGAGAAACTCGCAGAAATTATTGGCGAGGCCGTTGTCCAGGGGAATATCGACTGGGACGCGCGCACGCTTGGTCTGCGTGCAATTGAAGCGATCGAGAAGGCCGGTTATGCATTGTCGCCAGTGCATGTGATCGTGAATGTCGATGGCTGACGAACCCAACCGCGCCGAGCGCAAGCGTCTTCTCTTCGAAAAGCAGAAAAGACGCTGTCATTGGTGCAGCGGCAACATGCGCCTGCACGCTGGATTCAATGCAGACGACCTCGCAACCTTCGAGCATCTGCGCGATTCGTGGAGCGAAGGCGGAAGAGTAGACGATGAGATCGTGCTCGCATGTCTCGTGTGCAACTATGAGCGCAACAAAAGAAGAGTTCGGCAGGCGATTGCAGGAAGGCCGCTTTCACCATGAGCGAGACAAATCGCGCCCCCGCCCGCACCGAGGAAGACCGCGAGTTCGACGCGATCACCCCGGAGGCTATTTGGGAGGAAGCGAAAGATCGCCTGCAAATTTGCGCCGAGTCCGAAACCGACAACCGCAAACGCGCCAAGGCAGCGCTGCTTTTCCGCGAAGGTGACCAGTGGGACCACGATGTCACCACAACCGCATCGGAGGATTCGCCCGAGCTCACCATCAATCTGACCGATGCGTTCGTCAAGCGTGTCGAGAACAATATCCGCCAGCAGCGCCCGCGCGGCAAGTGTCATCCAGTAGGGGAAGGCGCTGATGTCGAGATCGCCGAGATCATCAACGGCATTGGCCGTCACATCGAAACACGCTCCGAAGCTTCCGTTGCCTATGACACGGCGGCGAGCCACGCGGTGGGCGCCGGCGTCGGCTACTTTCGGCTGATCGCAGAGTATGTAGAGCCGCGCAGCTTTCAAAAGGATCTGCGCATTCTGCCGATCCGCAACCTGTTCACGGTGTCGATGGATCCGGGCGCGATCATGCCAAGCGGGGCCGATCAGAACTGGAACATCATCAGCATCAAGATGAAGCGCCAGGAGTACAAGCGGCGCTATCCGGGTGCTCAGAACGTCAATTGGAATGACTTGGGCCGCGATGAGCAGCGCCTTAACTGGGAGGACAAGGAAGAGGTGCGGCTGGCCGAGTATTTCCGGATCCGGGAGAAGGAGGAAAAGCTCTATCTGATTCGCGCTGCCGATGGTTCCGAGTTGA
>WNFQ01004641.1_pt1 | contig 12630 bp, 9 predicted proteins | sample 5400171 | NCBI WGS metagenome assembly WNFQ01 (sample SAMN13153356, study PRJNA577476) | soil metagenome | isolation source: 20 cm soil under Madrone tree | place: USA:California | collected 2016-06-14
CCGCTCGGGTTTGCCTCGCCAAAAATACTGCGCACCAGGGCAGGACCGGCTTGCACTCCCGGGAACCACGCAGCCAGCACTGCCGGAACATGTTCAAAAGCCCACGGAAGCGTTAGTGGGCGCCCACTGAAAAGAAGCAACACGACCGGCTTTCCAGTTGCTACGATTTTTTCAAGTAGTTGCTCCTGGCGTCCTGGCAGCCCGAGATGCGCTCTCGATGCAGCTTCACCTGTCATCTCGGGAGCATTTTCCCCCAACGCGAGGATAACGACGTCGGATTGTTCTGCCGCTTTCAGCGCCTCGGCAAATTGCTCATCCGAGCCGCCAATGATCTCGGTTCCCTTGGCGTAACGAACCCGGTCCGCGCCAACTCGTTGAGTGAGCGCCGTCCGCACGGTGATGACGTCTTCCGGCCGGCCTTGCCCTGCCCAGGAACCCAGCATGTCTTTAGGATCGTCCGCCAGCGGCCCTACGAGCGCGATCATTCTTGACTCTGTCGAGAGCGGTAAAACCGGCGCTCCAGCCGAGAAACCCGCGTTCTTAAGCAGCACAAACGAACGTTCAGCAGCGGTGCGTGCCAGGGAAAGGCTCTCCGGCTGAAGCATTGCACTCGCTTCTCGGGTCACATCGGCATACGGGAGCTCAAAGAGGCCCAGGGCGAGCTTTACCCGCAGCACATGCCGAACCGCCTCGTGTACAGCCGCCTCCGGCACTTCTCCGGAACGCACGAGCTGCGCCAGATTTTCATGGTAGAGACTGCTGACCATGTCCATGTCCACGCCTGCCAGAAAAGCCTTGCGCGCTGCTGCCGCGCCATCATTTGCGATTCCATGCGCAACGAGCTCGGCGACAGACGTGAAATCGCTATCCACGATCCCCTCGAATCCCCACTCCTTTCTCAGGATCTGCTTCAGTGTGAAGGGATTCGCGGAGGCGGGCACACCATTCAGCGAATTGAACCCGCTCATAAGCGTGGCAGCGCCTGCATCCACTGCAGCGTGGAACGGCGGCAAATAGAACTGTCGCAACGTGTGTTCGGAAAGTTCCACTGAATTGTAGTCGCGGCCGCCTTCCGCAGCGCCGTAACCGACAAAGTGTTTTGGGCATGCCGCAATACTATCCGGCGCATCCAGCCGCGCACCCTGGTAGCCCCGCACGTACGCGCGAGCCAGCGCCGCGTCGAGAAAAGGATCTTCACCGGACCCTTCCGCCATTCTGCCCCAGCGCGCATCTCTTGCGATGTCCACCATCGGGGAAAAGGTCCAGCGGACACCGCTTGCGGAAGTTTCTCGCGCGGCCACTCGCGCCGTTCGTTCTACGAGCTCCGGATCCCACGCTGAAGCCAGGGCTAACGGAATCGGAAACTCCGTGCGAAATCCATGAATGACGTCCAAGCCAAACAGCAAAGGGATGTGTAGGCGGGACTGCTCCACGGCGACGCGCTGGTATTCATTCACCTGGCGGGCGTTCGTAATATTGAATAAAGCTCCGACCTCGCCTTTGCGGATCATGTCATCATAATTCGAACGGCCGGTACCGGGCCCTGTCGGCTGTCCCGCCGAATATTGAACGAGTTGGCCTACTTTTTCCTCGAGGGTCATCTTTTGCAGCAGTGTTTCAATTTTCTTTTCCGAGGCCGCATCGCTCAAACTCGGACGAACTGCGGCGGTTCTGGAGACTGCGGGAAACTTGCTTTGCGCAGGGACCGGCTGACAATACAACATCGTGCAAGCGACAACCGCAGAACGAATCAGCAGGTTAGTCACGGCTTGGATGCTCCAGTTTATCCAGCGGAACGCAAAACCAACACCGTTGAAAGTATAAAGCCGACTTCGGACGGTAGAATACTAAACCGATTTACATGGCATTTCAAGGAATTGAAATACGTGCCTCTTAGGCTCTCAGGGACATCATGGAGCTTGTCCATGTTCGGCCCATTATGCGAGACTAGCTGGCAAGTCACCCTATGCCGCGTGCGAAATCCACCCTGGCTCCTAAAGTGCGAAAACCTGCGAGGGAAAGTGTCAGCTTGAAGTCGCTCGCGGAACATTTGGGACTCTCCAAGACGGCCGTCTCTTTCGTAATTAACCGCTCCCCGTCCGCAAAATCAATTCCACAGAGCACCCAGGAGTTGATTCGCAGAGCCGCCCGGGAATTAAACTACAGACCCAATCATCTGGCCCGGTCTCTCCGGCAACAGCGGAGTTACACCATCGGAGTGGTTGTGCCGGAAATCAGCGAAGGATATGCAGCCCTGGTTATGTCGGGCATTGAAGATCATCTCTTGGAGGAGGGCTATTTCTATTTCGTGGTTAGCCACCGCCATCGAAATGAGCTCATTGAAGAGTATCCGCTGCTCTTGCAGCAACGCGCAGTAGAAGGTTTGATCGCTGTGGATACGGCTCTTTCCGAGGGTGTGCAGGTCCCTCTCGTGGCCGTCTCCGGCCACCGGGATGTACCCGGGGTAACAAACATCGTTCTGAACCATGCCCGCGCGGCAACGCTCGCGCTGGAACACCTCACGAAGCTCAGGCATCGGCAAATGGCCTTCATTAAGGGTCAGGAATTCAGCTCCGACACCGCCGTGCGCTGGGATTCCGTACGCGCGGCTGCCGCGGAACTCGGCATCAACATCAAAGACCGGTTAGTGGGGCAGCTTGAAGGCGAATCTTCCTCGCCCGAGCTCGGATATGTGGTCACTCGCAAACTGCTCGCCTCGGGCGAGCCATTTACGGCTTTGTTTGCGTTCAACGATATTTCCGCGATTGGCGCCATTCAGGCCTTGCGTGAAGCTGGGCGACGCATACCGGAGGATGTATCCGTAGTCGGCTTCGCTGCGCCAGATGGGCGTCCTGGCCGCTGAAACTGTATTGCAGCGTATCAACGCTCCGCTAAGAGTGCCTTACCCCAAAGAAATCATTGTCGAACCTGACCTCATAGTTCGGGGGAGCACCGGGCCCGCTCGGCGGGGCGAACTGGAAATGTAACGTAAATCGGGTGGAGACTGTTGGCCGAGGTCCATGGCAAAGACTATGGCGAATCTCCCCAAGCTCGTCAGCCCCCTTTTGCAAGTTCAGGATCTTCACGTCGCCTACGTTTCGCGGGCTGGGCAAAAATCACCTGCTCTTGCAGGGTTAAGTTTTGAGATGCAGCCCGGGGAAACTCTCGGTGTTCTCGGAGAGTCAGGCTCCGGGAAAAGCACCCTTGCGGCGGCGCTCCTACGACTCCTTCCCTCAAATGGAAGAATTGAGAGCGGTGCCGTTTTATTTGAAGGGCGGGACCTTCTCCAAGCAGAACCCGGAGCACTCCAACGCATTCGCGGCGCACGCATTGCCGTGATTTTTCAAGAGCCGTCGCTCGCGCTACATCCGATGATCCGCATTGGCGAACAGATCAAGGATGTCTTAGCCGCACACGAATCGTCGAGCCGCAGCGCCATGCGTCAAAAAACGCTGCAACTCCTCGGCGAGGTCTTTCCCACGGATGCGGCGCACATAGCGGAGTCCTATCCCCATCAATTGAGCGGCGGCCAGCAGCAGCGGGTCCTGATTGCCCAGGCGCTTGCCTGCGGTCCTTCTTTGGTCGTCGCGGATGAGCCGACTGCCGCTCTTGATCCCTCAACGCAGCAGGAGATTCTCTCGCTCTTTCGAAAACTGCGGGAAAAGTTCCGTTTGTCCCTGATTCTGATTACTCACAACCCGGCGCTGCTGGCGGGCTTCGCCGACCGCGTCCTGGTGATGTACGCGGGAAAAGCCGCGGAAGCCGGCCCAGTTGAGAGAGTCCTCGCGTCGCCCCAGCATCCATACCTGCGCGCGCTATTGCAGAGCATGCCAAGCGAAATTGAGCGACAGACGAACCAGCGCAAGTCCAAGCTGGCAGTCATACCGGGAGAGGCTCCTAATCTTGAAATGCTCGCGAATGGTTGCCGATTTGAGGCGAGATGTCCGGATCGCATGGAACTGTGCACCAAGCGCGAACCCGCGGTTGTGAATATCGGCGAATCGCATGCCGTTTCTTGTTTCAAGTATGGAGAGTGAATGGGCTTGAGCCACCACAACGCGGAGCCGCTTCTGATTGTCGACAATCTCGAGAAGGTTTATGCGCGCCGAGGTGTGCGCGGAACAAAAAGAGAAGTGATGGCCTTGCAGGGAGTCTCTTTCGCAATTCGTCCAGAGTCGACGCTGGCTTTGGTAGGTGAATCCGGTTCCGGGAAAAGTACGCTAGCTTTCTGTCTCGCGTGCCTGGAGCGGCCAACCTCGGGAAGAATTGTTTTTCAGGGAAAGGAAATCACCGCACTGGATGAAAAACAACAACGTGCGGTGCGTCCGCAAATTCAGCTGGTGTTTCAAGATCCGGGGCGCTCGCTGAATCCGCGATTCTCCTCTTTAGAGCTGGTAAGCGAGCCGCTACTAGTGCAGGGTCGTGTGAACAAACGGGAAAGAGAAGGCCGGGCGCGCACGCTACTTGCGCAGGTGGGCTTGCCACAAGAAAAGGCTTTGCAGAGGGCGGAGGAATTCAGCGGTGGGCAGCGGCAAAGGCTGGCGATCGCGCGGGCCCTGGCTCTGGAGCCCAAGCTATTGATTCTGGATGAGGCACTTTCCGCACTCGATTGTTCGGTGCAAGCACAAATCGCCAATCTGCTGCTTGAATTGCAGTCTTCGCTGGGTCTGACGTATGTCTTCATCACGCACGATTTTGCCATGGCGGGGCACCTGGCTGACGAAATTGCCGTGATGGAGCGCGGAAAGGTCGTGGAATTGGGCGCCGCGGATAGAGTTTTGCGCGAACCGGAGCATGAGGTTACACGCCGCTTGATTGCCGCTACTCCGAGATTGGGCGCTGTAGCACACGCGCCACAGGTGGGTTGATGCGTTACTTTTTCCACCGATTCTTTCAAGCAGCGTTTCTCCTGGTCGGTGTCTCCATCCTTACATTTCTGTTTTCCGCGCTTGCGCCGGGAAATTATTTCGATGAGATGCGATTGAACCCGCAGATTTCTCCTGAAACAGTCGCCGCTCTGCGCGCGCAATATCAGCTTGACCGGCCCCTGCCCGTGCGCTACGTGCGATGGGTGAATTCTCTCCTGCACGGAGAAATGGGCTACTCCTTTGCTTACAACAGTCCAGTTGCGCCGCTGCTGTGGGTGCGCGCCCGAAACACACTGCTGCTCACGGTAATCGCAACTCTGATGGCGTGGGCGCTCGCTCTTCCCCTCGGAATCTGGAGCGCCACAACTCTCGGGCGCGTACCGGATCGAGCTCTTTCCGGAGTGACTGCGACACTCTTGGTAATTCCGGACCTCGTGCTTGCGCTCGGTTTGCTCATTCTCGCGGTACGCACCGGATGGTTTCCAACGGGAGGAATGGTCTCCGTCGGTTATGAAAACCTCGCGCCGCTCCAGAAACTCCGCGACATCGCGCTGCATATAGCGTTACCCATGATGGCGCTTGTGCTTTCTGCGTTGCCAGTTCTCGTCCGGCATACCCGCGCCGCCATTGCAGAAGTGCTCTCGACATCATTCTTGCGCGCAGCCGAAAGCCATGGCATTCAGCGGCGTACGCTGCTCTACCGATACGCATTGCGTGCTGCTGCGAATCCGCTCATTTCACTTTTTGGACTGAGCATGGGAGGACTCTTGAGCGGGTCGCTGATCATCGAAGTTGTGATGAGCTGGCCGGGACTTGGACCGTTGCTGCTTGAGGCCATCCTCGCGCGCGATTTGTACGTCGTGATCGGCGGGGTGCTTTGTTCAACGATTTTTCTGGTCGTCGGAAACCTCGTGGCCGACGTGTTGCTGTACCTGGCTGATCCGAGAATCCGCATAGAGGTGGCAGCGAGATGATCCGGCACAGCAACTGGAAGCGATGGCTGATCGCTCTTGCTGTTCTCCACGGAATCGTCGCGTTTGCGGGATTCTTCGCACCGTATGACCCCACCGAGCAGGATCGCGAGCGCCCGTATCTGCCTCCGATGAAAATTCATCTGGTGGATGCACAAGGACACTTTCACCTGCGCCCTTTTTCTTACGCCGAACACCTCCGCAGCGGGTCCTTTGATCAATTCGAAGAGAACACCGATCAGGCCATCCCATTGAAATTCTTTGTGACCGGGGCGCGCTACCGTCTTCTTGGCTTCCTGCCGTTGCGCATGCACCTTTTTGGTGCGCCGGCAAATCGAATCTATCTGCTGGGCAGCGATGCGTATGGCCGCGACCAGTTTTCGCGAATTCTCTATGGTGGACAAATCTCTCTGCTCGCCGGCTTGTTGGGGGCGGGACTCACGTTGTTCTTCGGCACGCTCATCGGGGCGACCGCGGGTTACTGCGGCGGCTGGAGAGACGGTTTATTGATGCGCGTAGCCGAGCTGTTTGTCGCGCTGCCCTGGCTGTACTTGCTGTTCGCGCTCCGGGCCTTCCTGCCGCTGGCGGTCAGCCCACTGCAAGCATTTTTCCTGATTATCACCGTCATCGGAGCGGTCGGCTGGGCGCGGCCAGCTAGGCTCGTGCGCGGGGTAGTTCTAAGCGCAAAAGAGCGCGATTTTGTCCGTGCCGCGCGGGGATTCGGCGCAACCGAAGGGTATCTGCTTCGGCGTCATATTTTGCCGGAGACTTCGAGCGTAATTTTGACCCAAGCGGCGATCCTCGTGCCGCAATTCGTGCTCGCGGAGATGACCCTTTCCTTTCTGGGCCTGGGCGTGCCGGAGCCGGTGCCGAGTTGGGGCAGCCTGCTCGCTAGCCTTCAGCAATACAGTGTCTTGGTTTCGTTCTGGTGGATGTACGCGCCCGCATTGGCAATTGTGCCGTTCTTTCTAGTATACCTAGGACTTGCCAGTGCATTGCAGCAGGATGCCGGCACAGGGAAGATAGAGACGACGACTGGCGGGACCTGATGATGAGAATGGCGAGACTTTCCATCCTTGGCAGATTGCTTGGCTGCGGCCTGCTCCTGGCTAGCAGCATTGTTCTCTTGTGGTCTGCCATGGGAACTCCTCAGCAGCAAAATCCATCCGAAGAGCTGCTCACTCTTCCGGGGGAACTCGGGAATCGTGGCGGGCGACTGGTGGTATCTCTGCGCGCTGAGCCAAAAACGCTAAACCCTGTGACCGCCGCTGATGCGCCTTCGCGCGAAGTACTTCTTGGCGCGATGCAAGCGGACCTGGTTCACATCAATCGCGCGACACAGCTCACGGAACCTGCTCTTGCAAAATCCTGGAAGATTTCCCCCGACGGACTTCAATACACGCTCACGCTGAGAAAGGGGATCCGCTTCTCGGACGGGCAGCCCCTCGATGCGGACGACGTGCTTTTCTCGTTTCGCGTTTACCTCGACGAGAACGTGCATGCGCCGCAGCGCGATTTGCTGATCGTCGGTGGAAAACCGATTACCGTTCGCAAAGTGGATGCGTGGACTATTGTGTTCCAGTTTGCGAAAACCTACGGGGTGGGAGAAAGACTGTTCGATGGTTTTGCGATTTTGCCGCGCCACTTGCTCGAAAAACCCTATGCCGAGGGCAAACTGGGACAAACCTGGACGCTCTCCACTGCGGCGAACCAGTGGGCCGGGCTGGGCCCCTTTCGTCTGAAAGAGTATGTGCCCGGACAGAGACTGGTTCTGGAACGCAATCCTTATTACTGGAAAACAGATACCACGGGGAACCGTCTGCCGTACCTGGACGAAATCGCATTTCTTTTTGTGCCCAGTGCAGACGCTCAGGTGTTGAGGTTTCAATCAGGGGAAACGCACATCATCAGCCGGCTTGGGGCCGACAATTTTTCTGCGTTGTCGAAGCAGCAGCGCGGGTACACCATGACCGACGCGGGGCCGGGACTCGAATATAACTTTCTTTTTTTCAATCTGAATGAACTGAGAGAAAAAACATCGCCGGCGGTGGCGCGCAAAGAGAAATGGTTTCGCGAAGTGAAATTCCGCCAGGCGGTGTCCGCGGCCATCGATCGCGGCGCGATCGTCCGATTGGTTTATCAAGGGCGCGGGGCGGAGCTCTGGGGGCCAGTCACACCCGGAAATCCTCGCTGGGTGAATGCATCGATTTCGCGCCCTTCGCGCTCGCTCGAGCGGGCGCGTTCGCTTCTGAAGGAGGCGGGATTCTCCTGGACGAACGGGCCCAACGGAGAGTCCGTGCTTCAGGATTCCGATGGAAAACCCGTCGAATTTTCCATAGTCACGAGCTCGTCGAACGCCGACCGCACGAAAATGGCCACACTGATTCAGGACGATTTGAAACAACTAGGGATTCACGTCCAAGTGGTACCGCTCGAATTTCGATCTTTGCTTGACCGCGTGACGCAAACAAAGGAATACGACGCCGGCATCCTGGGGATCGCAAGCTTCGACGCCGACCCAAATTCCGATATCAATGTATGGCTTTCGAGCGGGGGGATGCACTTCTGGAACCCCTCGCAGACGCGTCCCGTCACGGCGTGGGAGAAGGAGATCGATAGCCTGATGGAGCAGCAGCTGGTGACGCCCAGTTACGAGCAGCGGAAAAAACTTTACGATCGGGTGCAGGACATTCTCGCGGAGAATCAACCGATGATTTTTCTGGCCAGCCCGGACATTTTGGTCGGCGCGAAAAACTCCATCGGTAACTTCCACCCCGCGGTTCTCGAACCCTACGCGTTGTGGAACGTCGAGCAGCTGTACTTCAAGAATAATCCAGAGAAATCCGGTAGATGAGCCCTGCATTGACCAAGACTGAAGGGAAGCCCGAGAGTGCCTGGGATGACGCGCGGCTGGTCAAAGAGTGCCTCGCGGGCAACGAAGAAGCCTGGTCACAGCTGATCGATAAGTATAAAGCGCTTATCTACTCGATCCCCGTCAAGTACGACTTGCCGGCGCACGAAGCTGCCGACGTATTTCAGTGGACGTGTATGGAGCTGTTGACCCGCTTGCCTGAATTGCGCAAACCGCAGGCACTGCCCAAGTGGCTCATGCAGGTGGCGCATCACCAGTGCTTTCGTGTGAAGCGCCACCAGCAAAGATTGGTCAGCCGCGATGCGGAGCCGGACTTGCCGGATCCGGAAACACCGGCGATCGCGGAAACCTTGATGCAACAGACACAAGAAGAGCAGATGCTGCGCGAAGCGATGGGTAGTCTTAGTCCGCAATGCCGTAGGCTCGTGGAGCTGCTTTTTTTTGAAACGCCGCCGCGGCCCTACGCTGACGTTGCCGCCGAACTAGGTCTGGCACTTGGTTCCATCGGGTTTACACGCCAAAAGTGCATCGAGCGATTGCGGCGGAGTTTGGACGAACTGGGATTCCACTGATGCCCACGACTCAAAAAAGAGTCTCGCCCGAAGACCTCTTTCCCCAGCTTGGGCAAATTGAGAGCGAGCCTGCGCTCCGCAAGTTCCTGTCGCGCTACAAATCACTGGCCCGGCCGGAAGTCATCACCCAGCTCTCCAGTTTGGTGCTCGAGAAAATCCGCGTGAATACGCGCGAGGCATTGCACTTGGCGGATGCCGCTCTGCTGATCGCGCGAAAGCTGCGGCGAAAAAAAAGCCTGGCTGAAGGATTGCGGACCAAAGCAAATGCTCTATACGCTTGTGGCCAAAACCGTGCCGCGGTCGAGCATCACGAACAAGCCATAAAAATCTATGAAGCACTGGGAGATCAGAAGGAAGCAGCCCGCACGCTGAACAGCTCGATCCAGCCGCTGATTCTCCTGGGCGAATACGACCGCGCCTTCGCGGCCACCGAGAGAGCGCGCGAAATCTTCACGACACTCGGCGAGACGCGGCGCATTGGCATCCTCGAGAACAATGTAGGCAACATCCTTCATCGTCAGGATCGCTTCGAGGAGGCCATCGCGCACTACGAGATCGCCTATAAAACTCTCACCGAGTATCAGGATTGGGAACGCGTTGCCATCACCCTCCATAACATGGCCATGTGCCTCATCAGCCTGAACGATTTTCCTCGGTCGCTGGATTGTTATCGGAAATCGCGGGATCTGTGTGAACGCTACCGAATGCCGCTGTTGCGCGATCAGGCCGATTACAACATCGCCTACCTGTACTACTTCCGTGGCGAATACAGCCGCGCCATCGAAATGCTTTTTGCTACTCGCCGCGCCTGCGAGGCAACCGGCGATGCCTATCATTTCGCACTCTGCCATCTCGACCTTTCGGAGATTTACCTCGAGCTGAACTTGAGCGAGGAAGCGCGGGAGATGGCCCAGGAAGGTTTTCTGCGGTTTGAAAAGCTGGGCATGGGTTATGAAGCCGCGAAAACGCTGGCAAACGAAGCGATCGCCTATGGCCAGCAAGGGAAAACAGTTCACGCGCTCGAAAGGTTTGCCAAAGCCCGCGATATGTTCGCGAGAGAAAAAAACCTGGTGTGGCCATGGCTTTTGGATTTGTATCAGGCGCTGCTGCTCTTCCACGAGGGGCGTTACTTTGAGGCGCGGAGATTGTGCGTCGGCGCGGCCGGATTCTTCGATCAAACCCTGCTCTCCGGAAAGGCCGTGCTTGCACACCTCCTTCTGGCGCGTATCGCCATGCAGATCGGAGAGCCTTCCGTTGCGGAATCGCAGACGGACGCCGCCCTTGCCAGGATTGAGCGCCTACAAGTTCCCGTGCTTGCTTATGAAGCTCACTTTCTGCGCGGGCAGCTTGCCTTCGCGCGCGGAGACCGCCCCGCGGCTCTGGCGGCGTATGTCGAAGCACGAAAAGCATTGGAAACTCTGCGCAGCCGGTTGCACTCCGAAGAGCTGAAAATCTCTTTCGTGAAAAATCGCCTTCAGGTTTACGAAGCGCTGGTCGATTTGCACTTGAGCGGAGAAACCACCGAAGCCGCCGATATGGAAGCTTTTGCATGCATAGAAGCGGCAAAATCTCGCAGCATGTCGGAGATGATTTTTCAGAGTGGCCAGAGCCTGCCGATGGGAGATGCCGGTCAGAGCGAGCTGGTGCGCCAGATCCGCAATTTGCGCGAAGAACTAAACTGGTATTACCACCGCATCGAGTTGGAACAACTGCGCCCAGAAGAAAGCTCTTCTAAGCGCCTGCAACAATTGCACGAGAAAGCGGTTTCGCACGAAAACGAGCTCTTGCGATCGCTCCGGGAACTGCCCGCGAATGAGCGCGAATACGCCACTCTCGAAGCTCCCGCGGACTTCTCGCTGGCTCGCTTGCAATCCGCCCTGCCCTCGAACGCCGCGCTGGTCGAGTACTACTCCACGGGCGATCGGCTTGTCGCCGTTGTGGTCACACGCAAATCGTTGAAAATCACCGCCGTCAGCGTAGTCTCGCGCGTTGTGCACTTTCTTCACTTGCTCCGCTTTCAACTTTCGAAATTTCGCATGGGCGCTGCTTATACTCACCGCTTTGAGCAGCCCTTGCTCTCAGCGACCAAGGGTCATTTGGAAGCGCTCTACTCGGAACTTATTGCTCCCATCCGCGAACACCTTGACGCCAAACATCTAATCTTTGTGCCACACGGCGCCCTTCACTTTCTTCCCTTCCATGCCTTGCGATCGGGAGATGAATATCTTTGCGATGCCCACACGATTTCCTACGCCCCGAGCGCGACCGTCTTTGCCTTTTGCCAGGAAAAAGCTGGCAACGACATGCCGAACTCATTGGTCATGGGAATCCCGGACGAGAGGGCTCCCCAAATCCTGAATGAGGTGCAGTCCGTCGCCACGCTCTTGCCGCATCCCGAAGTTTTTCTCGGCGCACAAGCGACCTCCGCGATCCTTCGTGAACGCGGTTCGGCGAGCAGCCTCCTTCACATCGCAACGCACGGCACCTATCGCCAGGACAACCCTATGTTCTCCGGCATCCGTTTGGGAGATGGCTATTTGAACTTGTACGATCTGTACCAGATTCGCTTGCCCGCCAAGCTTGTGACCTTGAGCGGCTGCGCCACGGGCATGAACTTCGTTTCCGCGGGTGACGAACTCCTCGGCCTGCAGCGTGGCCTCTTTTGTGCTGGCGCCTCGTCTTTGCTCCTCTCCCTTTGGGACGTTCACGACGAAAGCACCTCCGCGCTCATGCAATCTTTCTACAAAGACTACATTCAAACGGGTGACATGCCCTCAGCCCTGCAATCCGCTATGAATCAGCTCCGCCAACAGAACCCCCACCCCTACTTCTGGGCACCCTTCGTATTAGTCGGTAAACTATCTGAAAATAAAGCAGTTATCTAGAACGCTCCTTCTCTATATCTTTCCTTCCCTCGGGTCCCCTTAATCCCCAAGAGCTGCACTTGGCTCGGATCCGCTGGGGAGCGGAAGCTAGGGGAAAGGCTGATGGGGGAATGAAAATGAAGCACTTTATGACTGAGGAATGGATCGATTTCGTGAACCAGGTGAGTTCTCCAAAGCAGCAGGAAGCGATGAAGAAACACTTGGGTACAGGTTGCCGGCGATGCGCGCAGGTCCTTGCTACGTGGCAAAAGGTTCACAACGCGGCGGCAGTCGAGGAGCGCTATCAGCCTCCCGCGGCGGACGTGCGAATCGCCAAAGCAACATTCGCTTCGGCCGGCGGCGCCAAGCAGCGGAAGGCAAAGGGCGGCTTGGTCGAAGTGCTGTTCGACAGTTTCTTGCAACCGATGCTGGCGGGCGCGCGTTCGAGCGGTCTGGGGACTAGACAAATGCTCTATCGCGCTG
>WNFQ01012333.1_pt1 | contig 12630 bp, 17 predicted proteins | sample 5400171 | NCBI WGS metagenome assembly WNFQ01 (sample SAMN13153356, study PRJNA577476) | soil metagenome | isolation source: 20 cm soil under Madrone tree | place: USA:California | collected 2016-06-14
AACATAGATATGCGAACGCACCATCTTCGGGATATTTTGACCTCACCTTCGCTCGTTCCTTCCCATGAATGACCTGTCCGGCCCTAGAGTACTCGACGTACTCCTCCGTCTGACCCAATAGCAGTTCCCTCGGAGGCTTCGTCAAGTGCTCCTCACCACCATATTTGGCGAGCACGCTGACTTTGGACGTGTCACGGAGTTCTTCTTTTTTCTCCTTAAACGCCTCATGGAGAAGCTGGCCTTGGGTTGGGTTGGCATTCAAGTGAACGTCATTCCCGCGAGCTGCAGACTGCCAGGCAAAGAGTTGTAGTTCTTGCACTTCTGGCGCCTCGCCAGAATAGCGCAGAAAGTTGTCCCCAGCAAACTTTGCCTTCGTATGCCGATAAGCGTCCCTGAGCTCGGTCACTGATATGATGACACGACACGCACCTCTTCTGGAGGGACATTCTGTATCGGATTGTCACGCATGGAACGTGTTTTGGGGTCGTAGTAGGCGCTAGATGGGTCCAAATTGATGAGGTACTTGGCAGTGTCTTCCCGGATGCGCAAATTTCGCACAGTAATCCGCGTCTTGGTGTCCATCTTCTGCCCGACCGCATCCGCAGCGTCGGCATACTTGTCCTCATCTGCATCCTCCTCATCGCTCGAGCCAAAGTCCGGATCGCCCTCCTTTCCCTCCGCCTTACCCGCCTTGGCCACCTTACGCACCGCAGCCATATCCGTCGTCGTCTGTTTGTCGATTTCCTCCTCGCGGAGACGCTGTCTCTCAGCCTCGACCGCCTCATATTCCTCATATATCTGCTTGTGCTCTGCCGGGTCATACCCGTTCCACCGATCACGCTTCGCGTCGTAGCCTACTTCGATGTGCTGTATGACTTCGTCCGGAGCGATGTCCCTGCTTGTGTACTTTGCGCCTTTCTTGCGTGGACGCTCGAGACAGTCCTGTCGCTTGTGCGTCATCGCACCGCAGTTCTCACACGCGCCTTTTCGATATTTCTTCGCCGCAACGCCAGCCTGAGCGCCTCTCTCGTACCATTGGTCAAGTTTGTTGGAAGAGCGGTCATCCGCGGGTCGCCGTTGGTGACTAAGGGAGGGCGCGCCTGTATCCAAGTACCACGGTGCTTGCGAGATGTACTCTGCGATCCAACATTAAAAGAATGCACGGGCTAGAGAGGGTAGTTTACTCATACGTGGAATGTGGGGATTGATGGGTTTACCCTCCTCGTCGAGGGCAGCTGGTGCCGTACCAGCTTTTCGAGCCGCATCCAAGTCCTTCTGACGACGAAATTCTTCCCGAGAAAGCTTACCGACGGCTACAGCATAAATATCAGGAGGTTGAATAGAGGATTGTCCAAGTTTGCTCACCGCTCGAAGATGCCATAGTGTGTCGAGTGTAAATAATAAAGAGTCCAACGGAGCGCGGGCCGAGTGAGCTGCCTTGAACTTATCTCGTGACTCAGCACAGTTGTCTTATCCTCACACTGTACTTGAGTAGTAACTCTTCCGAGACCTCGTTGACCTGGCTCGGACACTGCAGTGAGATTACAACCGGGGAAGACACTAGTACTGCAGAGAGGGTTGTATCACAAATTTATCGTCGCACATACACAACTGGGCAAACAATTCAGAACATAACATTATAGAGTACTTGAGTTATAGGGAAGAAAAGGGAAAAAGGGATCAGAGGGCTATAACAAAAACGAGCGATGAGACGAACAGAGCAGATGATATGGGGTGGCACTATGGAGAGGAAACGATGTCATGCAGTCATGGTCACCGATAGGACTTGCCATTGGTCCTGACTGCTGAGGATGACGGGGTCGTACCATTGCCGGCTGGTTTGCCATTCGAACTCAACCGCGGCTTTTTCGGAACATTTGCGTCCCCACCCTCTTTAATCACCATTTTTGCATGAATCTCTTCAAGCTTGCCGGCCTTTACCTTCTTGGGCCAGAACAACGTGACGAATCTAAGACGACAATGCAATGTCAAAAACACCGAGCTGATATGAGACGGGTTCGTTAACGCACGTCCAAAGGTGCCTTCGCCACCTATCCCGATCCTCCCCTGCTGCTTGCTTGGTGTCGAGTACGATCTCTATTCGGCGTCCGATGGCAGCCAGAGATTCCTTCAGGATTGCAACCTTGTCATCGCGAGGCATGTCTCCGCCAGACAACTTCAGTTGTTTCTGCAAGCGGGCTTAATCAACGGGTTGACGCAATCGAAGAGGGACTCACGAGTTGCTTCTTTACCGGACGAAGCTCTTCCTTAGTAGCTGCTTCGTCCATCGATGGGCTGTCCGGACTGTGTTACTTTGAATGCCAGTAAACTAGTTGGTCGAGATAACTTACCATTCGTCCGAAGATTCCGAGTCGGTGAAGGTCGGTGTTGGCCTGCGTTTCCGCTTCCGAGCACTGGTGTCCTCGACCGACGCAACTGCCTCACTCTCAGCTCGTCGCCTGTTGCTCCCACTGTACGAAGACGAGGCAACAGGTGGCGGCGATGCGGAAGCCCTCAACTGTCCCTTTGTCCGGAGGGAAGTCTCATATAGACGAAGTTTCTCTTCATGGTCACGTAGAAGGCCCAGAAGATAGTCACCGCGCCGTACGAGGTGGATTGCATTTGGAATGGGTTTGGTTGACGCATCTTCACCTTTTTTACCCTCCTCCAGAAAGAATTTGTCAGTCAGGCCAAGTTTTGGATCCTTGGCAATGACCTCCCAGTTACCAAAGCCATAGAGGAATGCACCGACGAGCAACATGGAATCCTCTTGCGGACCCCATCGTCCCGACCAATTAAGTGTAGGTCGAATATTATCCACCGGGATAGACCACGCGTACAATTCCTCCGTGCTAAGTGGACTGAGAATGTTTGTTTCCAACGTTTCTGTACGTCACCAAAACCGCCTTGCTCTTTTGGGCCGTGGTCAGGGTCTCTCCGGCAGCCACGCGAGTTTGTTTCTGCGTATTGTTCTCGTCAACAGCGGCGGCACAGAGCTCGACAATGTCATCAACGACATCAATGATCATCCCCTTGTTTTTATCCTGGAGCTTGGCGTCTGTGACCTGTAGGAGGCGATTAGTGGGTACGCGTCAAAATTGGTAGAACATACAATGATATCGTAACGCTGACGGATGTCGCCCCATTTCTGCATGCTACGGATGAGGACACGAACATCGCGTTCCTTAAGCTCCATCGCCTTCTGACTCGCACTCTTCCGGGTCGGAGCTGGCCCTTTAGGCTTCTTGCTGGTAGACGCCGACACAGGCTGATCCACATCCATGCCTTCGTAAGACACTGGTGCGTGTGATCGTTTCCGGTCCTTAGTGTCCAATGCGGCGAGCTCCTCGGCTTTCCGTTGGTCCTCTTCAAGCTCGACCTTTTGGCGTTCTTCAAGAGGAATAATATCCTCCCAACTTATCTCGGTCTTTACATCACTGACGGGTGCGACAGATGCGAGGAAGCCTTCGCCACCAAGGGACGCGCCACCATCACCACCTGTGATGGTTTCGTGGTCCTCAGCGCGGTTCAGGATATCGTCGAGATCCATGTCGTCCAATTTCTTGTCTTGCTGTGTATTATCTTTGTCGAATCTGAAACTCGAACTTTCAACAGCGGTGGGGGAGAAAGAGAGAAGATGTGGCATACAGCTTCTGGGCGCCGTACTTGAGGACAGCGGTGAGCTCCTCCCTACTAAGATTGTCCGGTTTAGTGACATCCCTGCCGTTGCCAGTCTTGCCACTGAGATGAGCTTGCGACGTGTCCATTTGGTTGATGACTGTGGTAGAACCACAAAACTCGTTAGACCCGATCCAGCCTTCTTCAAACTACAATTAAGCACCCACTTGCGTACTCAAGGACCATTTTCTTTTTGGCCCGCTCTAGGACGTCCTCCTCCATTGTGTCCTTACTCACAAACCTGTACACACTGACATGTGACTTCTGCCCAATTCGATGAGCACGTGCCATGGCTTGCAAGTCGTTCTGTGGATTCCAGTCACTCTGCAAAATAAATATCAACTGACACGTCTTCCAAGCCATTATCATGCTCACGTCAAAGATGATAACAGTGTCCGCCGTCTCGAGGTTGATTCCGAGACCGCCAGCACGCGTAGAAAGCAAGAAGACGAAGTCCGGTGAACCTGGGGCATTGAAGTGGGCAATCGACTTCTTCCGTGCGTCCGACGACACCATTCCATCCAATCGCTGATGGAGGTAATTTCGGAAAGACAGGTAATCGCTGAGGATGTCCAGCATGCGGACCATCTGACTGAAGATGAGCACACGATGTCCATCGGTGCGCAAACGGGCGAGCAGTTTGTCGAGCAAGACCATCTTTCCACTGTTCATAACTAAGCCTTTCAGCGTTTCCTCGGCGGAATCCGTCTTCACTTCAGCACCGTCAAAAAGAAACGGGTGATTGGCAGATTTCTTGAGTTCCATTGCTGTATTCACGCGGTTAGTACAGAACAAAACCGCGTATGGCCTGTGGCTAACCGATGTTCAAGAGACTGATGTTGCTGTTTCCACTCGCACTCTTCTGAAGGGCTTGGAAGTTCTTTGTCAAAATGTTTTTATAATAGTGCGTTTGCATGGCACTCAATTCCACGCGCAAGATCCGTTCGCTTTTTGTCGGAAGAGATTTGAGTACGTCGCGCTTCAATCTTCTCAACATCAACGACTCGAGCTGTGCATGCAGCTCCTTGATCTTGGATTCGTGATCTACGTCACTGAGATCGAACTCGCTAGTCAATGCAACTAGATCCATCATAATTAGCAATCTGGGAAGACGCTTCGGGAGTGGAAGCGGAACTTGCATTTCTCGGGCATGAGGAAGTGCATGAGCGACAAGAGCTCTACGATGAAGTATAAGTCATCACAATTGTCTTAGATGTAAGGCAGACTGACCTTTTACATTGTTCTGAAGTGGCGTCCCTGTGATCAGAAGCTTCGATGCAGCCGAGAATGCCCGCAATGCTTCATACAACTGGCTTTCTGAATTCTTGAGGCGGTGCGCCTTGAGCGGGTCTCAGCAGAAGCTAACATACTTTGAAAGGAAGGATAGAATACGCACTTCATCGACGGCCAGAACTTGCCACTTGACATCGCCTAGCTCTTTCGCGTCGCGAAGGGTCAACTCGTACGTCGTCAATAGCACGTTCAATTTGAGCTTCTTATTGGAGGGTCCAAACTCGAATTTACGAATGACCTCTCTCGCCGCGGCCGTGCCTATGTAAGTGATTACATTAAGATCCGGTGCCCATGTCTGAAATTGTGACTGCCACGCAGCGATGGTTGAGAGTGGAACGATCACCAGGAAAGGCCCATACTGGTGCATTTGGTGAAATAGGAAGGACAAGAATGAAACCGTCTGCACAGTCTTTAGGGGAGGACATCAGCCTAATGCTTCTCTCCAAGCCTAGAGCGTACCTTCCCAAGACCCATCTCATCGGCCAAGATGCCATTCTCACCCTTGCTCCATAGGTATGTCAGCCAGTTCAATCCAGTGAGCTGGAAATCCTTCAATTGGCCACCGGTTTTGACTATGTATTCGGGATCTTCATTGATCTTCTCGAAGGGTAGGCGTTGGGTGCGCGCATAAATCACACTTTTGAAAGGAAACTTGGCTTCCGCTTCCCGCTGACGATACGCCTCAAGCTGCTCCCTCGCAATCGGACGGATCTCTTCCAGGGGCTCCCATGTACAGTGTTCATAATTGAGGCTGTTCCACTTGCAGAAGTACTCAATTTCACCCTTGACGCTGTCGCGGTGCGAAACGACACGTTCAACCGTCTTGTAAAGTTCGAGGTCTTGCTTCTCACGTTCCTTGTCCAGAAGGAGCGTTTCACGTTCCTCGGAGGTAAGGCCTGGAGCTGCGAGGCGTGCCTGATATGCCTTATATGCCTTGATGTAATTATCCACCCGCTTGAGCCCCTTGTACCGCTTGAGGAACTCGTATGTCTCGTCAGTGTTCCGCAAGTGGGAGAACCCCTTCCATTTGATGTGGAAACGCTAGAAGCACAACTGTGTCATACGAGCCAGGAACAAAATGAGCGAGGACTTACAAGATTTTCGTACCAGCGGTCCTCGGGATCATCCTCGTGTCCCTCGTCTCTTGTGTGTCCGAGGACAGCTTCGATCTCATCGTTCTCTTTCTCCTGAGCGTTGGGGTCAATGTAATAACCTGGATGGGGCTCGTCGAATTGCTCAAAGTCTTCAACGTCGTCAGCATAGTTTGGCACTTTCACGCCCCGGCTGGACGTCCGCAACTCGTCCCCTGAAACACGGGGTTTCTTCTTTTTCTTGGACCGAGCGCCATACTCGGAGTCCGAGTCAGAAGAAGCTTGTCTAGATGCGACTAGAACTAAGACTTTTTCAGTGAAAAGGAAGGGATGTAAGTTATGAACAGACATACCCTTGGGCTTGGAAGGTGCTTTTTTTAGGCACCCTCTTACCACTAGCGCTACCGCCGCCGCCATATTCCTCGTCGCCATAAGAGCCATCGTCATCTTCGTCGTCATCATCCGGAGTACCATCGTAACCCTTGGTGAGGTGTGTGTGGTGAGCAAAGGGCGTGGACCGAGAGAAAAACATACATAGTCCTCATCTTGTATGACCTGAACATATATATAAGCGGTGAATTCAGAGGTAGAACTTGACCACTACCACGAACCAGTCTCCCAATAGGACGAGACGAAGACGCATTTGGGCCATAGCTCACTGGGACCTGATCAGGCTCGTCGACGTAGTCACCATCTGCATCAATGTCGGCATCGCTGTCTGCGTCTGCGTCTGCGTCCCTGGCGTCGTCGTCAGAGTCGACCCGCATGTTATCCGATTCGTCTCCATTGAATTGTATGCTTTGGGGTACTGGGGAGGGTGCTAGGGAGGTGTCTGCAGGTGTGTCCAGATCGTCGCCCAAGAACATATTTCGGTGATGTTGGGGTTGGGGCGTCGGGGAAGAGGGAAGGGGGGTAAGAGACGGTGAGGGGATGAAGGAGTAAGGGGGAGAAGGACGGTTGGCTCGGGCGTCAGTGTCGGCAGAGGGCAGTCCGGCTTGGTTCACACGCGTGGCCATCGCTACGGGCAACGCCGGCCAGTGTTTGTTCGTCACCGCCCGTGACGAACTCCGAAAAAAGCGTCCTGGGCACGAATTTGCACCGTGATTTCCCGCATTTCGATACCGTCCCACTCTCCCGAGACAGCAGTGGCCACCCTATTATTCATTTTTATTTACCCTTTTTTCTCCACGGTCGAAACACAAGGTTCACGGGTCCGTGCGCTTGTCGTTCTCGCCGACGGTGCCATCATCATCAGCGCGTGGGGTCAGCATGTTGTCACATCGCCCGGTCTCTTATCTATTTCTTCCACACACGGCGTCGTACGTTGTCACCATTCCCCTCCATCCGTACAGCAATGCGAGACACGGTCAGCTGGCATAGCCCCATCACAACCGCAGGTGGGGTCCCTGTCCCACGGCGTGCCGTCGCACAGCCATCCTCACGGCGCAACGCGAATACTCGATAGCATTTTTGGCACCGGCCGTGTGACGGTGACGGTGCCACTCGAGAACGGCTCCATATTGCGCGATGCGATCACCTCGGGGCCGGTGCCTGCCCCAGCACCATCTTTGGCTGCCTGCGCGTAGATATTACTGTACACTGTAGCCGAGTACATCATTCTAAATGAGAACAATGCGAGTCCGGATCACAGGACACGTGTACGGTGTTGACTGGCTCGTCAACCTCATGGACGGGTCTTCTCATCTCTCCCTCATCATCGACTTGTCACCCTCCCAATGGCACTTGTCCGCCCAACCCTCCAACCCACACCCTCTGTCCTTTCAGATCTTTCTCTCTCACGTCTTGACCTTTCTGAATTTACACATTGCCTCCAAACATGAAAACACATTAGCTGTCTTCGGTGCACTCCCCGGGAAGAGGTCGGCTCTGCACAATAGAGCAACGACCCCTGTCGCTAACTGTAATTTCAGCCCAATGCTATATTCTTCTTTAGACGTGAGAACTGGAGATAGCAACGACCCGCCTGCCGATGCCAACTCTTACCGCCCGTTCAAGATGGTCGATTCGGTCGTCACCAATAATATTCAGAAGGAGTTAGATCTTATCGGAGGGCTGGCGGAAGAACGTAGGTTACAAGCAGCCCCCTCCCAGTTCGCTTTATTGAGTTGCCTCCAGCGCCCGTTGCTTTAGTAGGGGCTTTGACAAAAGCACTATGCTGTATGGGCCCTCAATATTTTTCCGGACGGGTCTGATTATATCGGGTTAGTCGTTAACCGCCTCGCCCATCCACCGCCTGGAAGCTTGGTCGACGAGGCAACGGCCTCTGCTGATCCCCGCATCCTGATCCTTTCCATCTCGCCCGATCTATCTGCATCTTACATTCCTGTCATGAACTCGATCTTTTCCGCTCAGAAATTGGTACGTGCTGTCAAGTTCGACGAAGTCATCTTGTAACTTTACTGCCCTACGGCTTTTAGAAAGTCACCATTGACGTTTGCAAAGTTTTCGGCGAGGAAACGGTGTTCCTTCAGCAGGCCGCGCACTTAACGGGAGGCTCTTACATATATCTTGAGCGACGGGATGCCCTCCTACAGTACCTCATGGTATATTCTCTTCGTCTACTGCCGCTAAAGCAGTACCCACATCCCATTCCTTTTATTAGATGTCATTCCTCCCGCCTCCTTCCATGCGGCACATCATAGCTGTTCCACGACAAGACAAGGTCGACTTCCGAGTAGCATCTTTCTGTCATAAGAACATCGTCGATATCGGATTCGTCTGCTCCGTCTGTTTGTCCAGTAAGTTCGCCAGCACGTTCCACCCTAGGCGTATTAATACCGGGACCACGGACCAGTATTCTGCTCCCCTGTGCCCGTATGTTCGACCTGCAGGTACGATATTGCGGACGTTGCTTAGCCGCCTCGCCGTATTAATGCCCTCTTCATTTCAGGACCAAATTTCCCATGAAAACCCTTCAACGCCTTAATGCCTCTCGCCCCTCTTTACCCCCTGCCAATGGCGTCTCGAACGGCACTCCGCGGCCGCCGAGTGCACGACCCAACCAGGGAATGTCCGCGAGTCTACGATGAGGCACGTAGGCATTCGTGCCTCACGAGAAATGAAAAACGACTGTGGTCATCAAAAACCGGAACCTTGACCATAATTTGACCTCACTTTAACGAACATGCTACAAGACCGTGATACGTTACGCGCCTTCGCTATGGACCGTATGTCGTTGCTTCCGTCTGAGAGGTATTACAGTATGAGGGAGGGCTTGGCAATTAAATGACATTATATCGGCATGACGCGGGTGGTATTGTCATGTTTTCATGTAGCATCCCCTGGATAACGCACGCTCAGAATTGACTTGCTCGTTGACGCCGCCTGATAGATAACTGATTTTCCTAAAGCCATACTTGTGGACACAATAACGTCTTTTCCATCCGACAGTGCAGCTATCGCACTTGTTTGATGAGTATAGAGTGTTATCATTTTCCGAGCATCCCGCAAGGCCGCTTTGGTGGTTTCGGAAAGAGGTGTCCCTACGTTTTGTCAAGATATTATGACAGGTTACTCTCGCCGCCGCACCTACCAAGGGATCCTTCTTTAGTATCAAAGGTCACTTCTGTTCCTGAAGTCCCTCAATGATCCCATTGATAGGTTGCCGGTTTCATGGCCAGGTATGTGCGGTAACTCCCCCGTGAGGCCTACGGTGTCGAGAGGTATATGTTCTTGTGCTGAAGCCACAAGTAATGCGATAGGGGCTTCGGCATCAGAAAAGGCCTCAATCAACCTAATGAGGGCGTCACGGTATCCATAGGGGAAGAGAAAACTGGTGGGATCCCGTACTCAGCAACCGCTTTAGAAAAAAATCGCATTCCGAGTCTCAAGTAACAACTTCACAGCGGCGGGATCAAGAGTATCCGGAACGAGAGTTGCGCCACGACATTCACGGCATCAGCTAGAATATTGGCTCGACACCCAGAGATACTTGCAAGTTAGACGGTGATTCGTGATTGCGAATCATGCTGCCATCCATTTCAAGGACGAGTATCAAGGACGAGTACATGCTCATCATCGAATGGTATATTATGAGTCACGTGAGGCCTCACGTCACTGTTGTTCCTTCTCCACAACCAATTGCCCCTTTTCCATCCATCAACTCGCTGGCCCCCAACATTTTGCGACCCAATGACCGAACTCTGGTGCTACATCGAAGGGCAACGCGACATTTTTAGCGTCTCGATTTCACCTCACCTTGACATTGATGACCTGGCGGGGCAAATTAAAGAACAGTGGAGCCACCTTCTTTTAAGGGTCGATGCCGGAAGCCTCACTCTCACAAAGGTGCGCTATATCATGATCTCTATATGAACATTAATGTAATGAATGGCCTCTGCTGGCTTATTACATCCGCAGGTCGATGTGAATTACAATGAGGAGACACGGAAAAAGATTAAAGCTGGCGAATATCGGCCCGCTCCCAACGATCAAAAGTTGAAACCAATGGATATTATTTCCGATATATGGGAGCGACCTCCCGATAAACACCTGCACGTTTTTATCAGTCTACCGGCTGGAGTGGCCAGCCCGACTCTCGTTTACACGGGTGAGTGCTTCACACGTCTCTGCCCTAGCTGAGGATATCTGACAAATCCGCTGCCTGAAGGTGACAAGCCTGTTAACTCGGATTTCGTCAGAGAATACGAAGACATTTTCATCGAGGTGAAACAGTGGGGAGCCTTTGAGGAATCCGATATCGTGAGGAATAGGATATATATGTGCAGCGAGGGTTGGCCACCAGTCCCAGACGTTGTCACAGATCTCGAACGAGAATTGGATAGCAGGCCGGGTCTGGCCGCTGATGTGTGTTGTTTCCTTGACCACTCTTTTGATGCTGACGGGTCAATGTAGGCGTATAATGCTTACAAATGTATCCGCGATGTTGGATTTTTGAACGCATATTTTGGGCCTCTCAAGAGAAGTGTCGAGGACGTGTCACCAGAGGAATTTACCTTCGAAAGTGAATCTCAGAGGCTTGCCGGGTATCACGAGGTGGTACATCTCATGTATATTGCCTCTGGTGATTGGCAACTATTTTGGGAGGGGAAATTGGGAAGTTCCTTAAAGGAACCGTTGATGAATGGGATATTTTTCCTGCATTTCGTCCTCCATGCGGGCAGCACTATCACCGCTAAAACGTATGTGCTCATTTGCTTGCCTCCGTTGTCTACGATTTATCGTCGCCTACAGAAGTAACGAGTTGTGGCCATTCAATCTTATCACGAAATGTGAAACCGTTCGCAGAGAGGAACAACTCCGCGAGTTTCGACCTCGTAGTGACTTTTTCGTCTCGAAATCAAGGCTTCCTCGACTCATCGTGGTGGTTAATTCGAAACCAAAGAAAGATTGGCCTGAAGATCTTGTTCGGATGCTCTTGTCGGGTGCCACCATCATTCGATTTGCAAATAAGTTCTTGGACAGGTTCAAGGCGGCCAAGAACTTTGTGCTCTTTGCCATATATATTTGGGAAGATGGCAAAGTTAGTCGCTATTCTCTGTTTCAGAAGCCGAACGACCCAAGGGTATGTCGGACTTTGTATACGACTAAGCTCGCAGGCTGAGTCGTCGTAGGTTTTTTGCAATGATACCATTTCTAGGTTGGACACCTCGGGTGATCGCGCCGAATTTGTACGCCGATTGTACAACCTTCGTGATGTGCTGGAAAGGGACATGGAAGCCGAAGACATGAGAGACACGACAGCGAAGATTTTTCAGCTACAATGCGCTATCGACAAACACCATATGAAGTCGTTTCATACCAACGGTACAACAGAAAACAAGAGCGAACGTGGAGATGACGATGATCGAGGTGCAGGTGTAACAGACTGCGTGGAGCTCGAAGCACACGGCTATGAGGTGGAACCGCGAGACGTTGTGGATGAAAATGGATTTGTAATAATAGAGTCGTTTTCCAATGTGCGGCAACCCCTTTCTACTTACGCCGCGCTGACGCTCGACCTGCAGATGCCGTCTCACATCCTCACCGTATATCAACAGTCGGACCCGAGCAAGAGATTCGTCGCGAAGAAAGTTAGCAAGCAATCGAATGAGCTTGAGTTCCTCAAACGTCTAAATACTTTGCAGCCGAAGTCTGAGCACATTATCTCGTTGCACGAGTCGTTCCAGACACAATCGACGTCGTGGGCCATTCTCCCAGAAATGGATTCCGTCGCCTCGTTCGCACCTAACGAGCTTCATGGGAGGGTCGCTCAAGTCTCCTGGGGCCTCATCAAGGGGGTCGCGTATCTTCACAAGTTCTGTAATGCTCACAAAGACATTAAGCCCGAAAACCTAGTTGTCGACAGGGACCTTTGCCTGAAAATCATCGACTTCGATGTCGCTATGTGAGTAAAGGGCAAGGACGAGGTGGTCGATGGCCAATGCGGGACAAAGGGTTGGATGGCGCCCGAGATGGAGGAGAAGTCGATGTACAGCCCGATCAAGGCCGACCGGTGGTCAACCGGGCAAGTTCTTCTCTGTCTTCTGAACAAGTTCAGGAAAGAAGACATGGTTCTGAGGACGATTGCGAGGAAGTTGATCACACG
>WNFQ01016416.1_pt1 | contig 12630 bp, 8 predicted proteins | sample 5400171 | NCBI WGS metagenome assembly WNFQ01 (sample SAMN13153356, study PRJNA577476) | soil metagenome | isolation source: 20 cm soil under Madrone tree | place: USA:California | collected 2016-06-14
CGGACGGCCGATTCAATAACGGTGACCGCCGACCGCCAAGGTGGCGCGGATCTGACGCTGGATTTTCGCCCAGCCGTCAGTCCAAGGACGGAAGTCCTTGGCTCTACGTTAAATGGCCGCCGGGTACCGTTCCATGTCGAGTCGCACGACAGCGATCAGCACGTGGTCGTCGAGACGAGTCTGGCATCGGGCCGGAATACTCTGAAGATTCTCCTTCGAAACGATTTCGCCGTCACCTATGAGGCGAGCCTTCCCGCACTCGCTGGTGCGAGCCAGGGTTTGCGAATCGTTTCTGAAACATGGAGTGATGCGCGCGACGTTCTCACTCTGCAGACGATCGGACTTGCGGGTCACACCTATGAGCTCGCGGTGTGGGGCAAAGAACAGATCAGGTCTATCGACGGAGCAAGATTGGCGGCCGATGGTTCAATCCAAGAGATTTTTCCAGCGACCAATGGAACCACGGAATCACAGAATCAGACTGTTACGATTCGTTTCTTAGCCCAGGCGAAGAAACCGTCACAGAAGACCAGCTTGCACAATTAACACGACTTTTTAGAGTTCGAGGAGGGACTATGTCCGCACACGCGAAAATTCTGGCAATTCCAGTATTGATGGCAGCCCTTTTGGTTCCGGGCGCCAGCGGGCAGAAATCTGAATTGGACGCCGAGGGGCATCCTTGGTGGCAGCATGCGGTTTTTTATGAAATTTATCCGCGCAGCTTTGCCGACAGCAATAACGACGGCATTGGCGATCTGAACGGAATTACGTCCAAGCTGGACTATCTGAAAAATCTCGGCGCGGATGCCATCTGGATGACGCCCTGCTTCCCTTCTCCGCAAGTGGATTTTGGCTACGACGTTTCCGACTACGAAGCCATCGACCCGATGTACGGCACGATGGGAGATTTCGACAAGCTTTCCGCCGAATCCAAGAAACGCAACATCCGCGTGATTCTGGATTTTGTGGTGAATCACACTTCCGATCAGCACAAATGGTTTCTGGATTCGAAATCTTCGCGAACCGCCGCGCATCGCGATTGGTACATCTGGCGTGACGGAAAGGCCAACGGGCAGCCGCCGAACAACTGGCTTTCCACGTTTGGGCTATCCGCGTGGAAATACGATCCGGCCACGAAACAGTTTTACTACCATTATTTTTATCCCGAGCAGCCGGACCTGAATTGGCGGAATCCTGCAGTGGAAAAAGCGATGTTCGATACGACACGCTTTTGGTACAAGCGCGGCGTTTCCGGTTTCCGCCTCGACGCTGTGGATACTCTTTTCGAAGACCCGGCGCTAAAAGACAACCCGATCGTGCCCGGCAAGGACAAATTTGGCCGACCCAACATGGACGAGAAGTACAACAAAAAGCTTCCCGAAGTGCACACCGCCCTGAAAGGTCTGCGCAAAGTAGCCGACGAATATAACGCGGTGCTCATCGGCGAAACGTGGACTTCGGACGTCTCGCAACTCAAGGAATATTACGGAAATCACAACGACGAACTGCAGCTGCCGATGGACTTGCTACTAAATGGACTTCCCTTCTCCGCGGGAACCTATCGCAAACACGTAGCGGCGATGGATTCCGCGGGCGGCTGGCCGGTGTACGTGATCACCAATCACGACATCACGCGGTCTTATACGCGCTACCAGGATGGAAAGCACAACGACGAAATTGCGAAGCTGATGGCAGCGTTTTATTTGACGTTGCGCGGCACCGCAATCATGTACTACGGCGAAGAATTGGGAATGGAAAACAACGATCCCAAGTCGCGCGACGACGTGCAGGATCCGGTTGGAAAACTAAGCTGGCCGACCGATAAAGGGCGCGACGGCGAACGCACGCCGATGCAATGGACCGACGGCAAGAATGCTGGATTTACAGAGGGCAAACCGTGGTTACCAGTTTCGCCGAGCGCCAAGACACATAATGTCGCGACGGAAGAAAAAGATCCAAATTCCATCTTCTCAGTTTACAAAAACGTTCTGACGTTGCGGCATACAGAGCCGGCATTGATCGAAGGGGATTATGTTTCCGTGAACAACGACGACCCGAATGTTTATTCCTACTTGCGGCGGTACAAAAACGAAGCGTTCTTGGTGGTGTTGAATTTTTCCAACGCGGCACGGCCAGCAAAGTTCGATCTGGCACCGCAAGGTTTTGCTGCGGCCAAAGAACAAATGGTTCTAGCAAGTGGTGCGGGCACGATGCAGGGAAACTACATCACGCTGGAGCCGTTCGGCTTCTACATCGAAAAGTTGACCAAATAAACCGTCTGAGTGTCCCCGCGATTTTTCGCTCGACAAAAACTATGCGATGCCGAGCTTTTTCTGCATATCCTCGAGCGTGATGCCCTTGGTTTCCGGATACCAGAGCAGCACGACGAAAAACTGAACCGCCATCATGAGCGAAAAAAAGACAAACGGGTAACCGCCCGACTTTGCCGCGACCGTTGGAAAACCCAGGGAGATGATTCCCGCCATCACCCAGTGCGTGAAGCTGCCAAGACTTTGCCCCGACGCTCTCACCCGGTTCGGAAAAACTTCTCCGATATAAACCCAGACCACTGCGCCCTGCGAAAAAGCAAAGAACGCGATGTAGCAGACCAACAGCGCCACCAGAATATTTTCGTGGCTGCGCGAAAGGAAAACGTACGCAACTCCCGCCAGGCATAATGCTGTTCCCACTGCGCCCGTCAGCAATAGCTTTTTCCTGCCAATGCGGTCGATCAACGTCATGGCGATCATCGTAAAGATCAAATTGGTAGCGCCAATCGCAACGGCCTGCAGATCAGAAGAAACCTTGTTAAAGCCGGCCTGCGCAAAAATCTGGTTCAAGTAGTACAAAATCGCGTTGATGCCGGAAAGTTGATTGAACATAGCAATCGAAACCGCCAGAAAAATGGGAAAGCCATACTTGCCGTTAAAGAGCGAATCGCCCGCGTGATGCTCCGTGTCAATGGACGCTACGATGTCCTGCAACTCTTGCTCGTAATTCTCCTCACCGGTGATGCGCAGCACTACGCGCGCTTCGTCAATGTGGCCCTTTTTCGCCAGCCAACGCGGGCTGCGCGGAATGCCGAAAAGCATCGTCAGGAAAAAAGCCGCAGGCAGCGCGGCGATGCCAAGCTTCCAGCGCCATTCGGCAGCGCCGAGATTCAAAGTGCCGATCACGTAGTTGGAAAGATAGGCAAGCAAAATTCCGAAGACCACGTTGAACTGAAACAGCCCGACCAGCCGGCCACGATATTTTGCCGGTGCGATCTCTGCAATGTACATCGGACCCAGCACCGAAGATCCGCCGATGGCCAGGCCGCTGATTACTCGAAAGACGACCAGCGCGCTCCAACTCCATGCGAAGCCGCAGCCAATGGCCGAAACGAAATAAAGAATTGCGAGAATGCGGAGGCTGTCGCGGCGCCCATAAGCGTCGCCGGGAATTCCCGCGAGCATCGAACCGATGATGGTGCCGGCCAACGCGCTTGAGACAGTCAGGCCCAATGCAAAAGGAGACAAGTGAAACAGGTCGGTGAGAGCTTGTGTCGTTCCGGAGATTACGACGGTGTCAAATCCAAACAGCAATCCTCCCAGCGCGGCGACTACCGTGCTGCGAAGCAAGACTGAGTTCAATTGCATGGCCGGCACCTTTTCGGCAAGAACATACGTTCCGCGCTCATGCGTCGCATTGTGCAACAACGAACTGACAAGACGAACATGCGGTTGGGCTCTGCCAGCGCGGCATTGTATGGGATTCACGACCGCGTAGGATAATTATTTTCAGGCGCTGCTTTGCCCGGAACCGTGGCTGCAATGGAAACGCTGGGCCTGGTGGAGTATCGTTTTCAATGACGCGGGCTGAGTGGCGCGGGCGATTATTTTCTAATATTTGCGGAGACTGGTGTTCACCTATAAGCAATCCAGAGGAACATGCGCACTCAAATCGGAATTGTCGGAGCGGGTCCCGCGGGGCTTTTTTTGTCTCTGTTGCTGCAGCGTCTGGGGATTGAATCGGTCGTCCTGGAAATGCATACCCGTAAGTACGTCGAAGAAAGAATCCGTGCCGGCGTACTTGAACAAGGCACTGTGGACCTGATGCATGAACTCGGCGTGGGCGAGCGGCTGAAGCGGCAAGGCCTGCAGCACGGCGGAATCGAGTTGCGATTCGGCGGGTGCGGACACCGGATTGATTTTCGCGAATTGACCGGGGGCAAGTGCGTCACGATCTACGCGCAGCACGAAGTGATTAAGGATTTGGTTGCCGCCCGATTGGCGAAGAACCGGCCAATTATTTTCGAAGCGGAAGACGTCAGCGTCCACGGCCTGGAAAGCGCATCGCCCACGATCCATTTCCGCGTCGAGACTATCCCTTCGGTTGGCTGGGAATTCTGGCCCAGGCGCCGCCTTCCTCGCATGAGTTGATTTACGCTCATCACCATCGCGGATTCGCGTTGCTGAGCATGCGTTCGCCGGAAATTAGCCGGCTTTATCTGCAGTGCGAGCCGGACGAAGACATCGCGCGCTGGCCTGATGAACGAATCTGGCAGGAATTGCATCAACGCTTGGAAACCAAGGATGGATGGAAGCTGACGGAAGGCCCGATCATCCAAAAAGGCGTGACTGGCATGCGCAGCTTTGTCACCGAGCCGATGCAGTTCGGCAAAATGTTTTTGGCGGGCGACGCAGCTCATATCGTGCCACCGACGGGTGCCAAAGGGCTGAATCTCGCCGTGGCTGACGTGCGTGTGCTGGCGCGGGCGTTTGCGGAATTTTACTTGAGCAAAAAAACCGAGCTGCTCGATCGTTACTCTGAAATTTGCCTGCGCCGCGTCTGGAAAGTACAACGATTTTCCTGGTGGATGACTTCTATGCTGCACCGCTTTACGACCGACAATCCATTCGACGAACGCCGCCAAATCGCCGAACTCGATTACGTCACCAGCTCCCGAGCGGCAGCGCAAACTCTGGCCGAAAACTACGTTGGTCTGCCCATGGACTACACTGCATTTTCCGATTCGCGGTGAATACAGGAAAGTAATCCGCCGATAGAGTACGCGCCAAATCGTTCCTTGGTCGTTCGTTTCTTGGTCACGAGGAGACCTGCAGCACCGCCGCCCCCACAATCGCATCATTCTTCAGCGCGTTGAGCGCTTTGTTCGCCTCCGCCAGAGGATACAGCTGCACCCTTGTTTTGATGGGGATCTCCGCGGCGACACGCAAAAAATCTTCGCCATCCTGCCGAGTATTGTTGGCCACGCTTTTTATGTTCCGCTCCTGATACAGCAGTTCGTAATCGAATGAGGGGATCGCACTCATGTGAATTCCGCCGAGTACGAGCGTGCCGCCCTTGCGCAAACCCTTCAGCGCCGCCGGCACGATTTCACCGGCCGGCGCAAAAACAATGGCGGCATCGAGTTTCACAGGCGGCTCGGCGAACGTTTCGCCAGCCCATTTCGCGCCGAGCTCCATAGCCAACCGTTGGTGCCGCGCGTCACGTGTTGCCGCGTAAACATCCACGCCCCAGTGGCGCGCCACCTGAATTGCCACGTGAGCCGCCGCGCCAAATCCATAGAAACCAAGTTTTCCTCCAGCTTTAATTCCGGAAAGACGCAACGAGCGAAAGCCGATGATTCCCGCGCATAGGAGAGGCGCGGCTTGTTCGTCCGCAAATTTGTCGGGTATCGCGTAAACAAATTGTTCCGGCGCAACCGCATATTCCGCGTAACCGCCGTCCACGGTGTAGCCGGTAAACTCAGGATGATCGCACAGATTTTCGGCTCCCATCCGGCAGTACGAGCACGTTCCATCAGTGCTGTACAGCCAGGCAATTCCAACGCGGGAACCTACAGAAAATCGACTTGCGTTACTTCCGACCTTTTCAACAAGCCCCACAATCTGGTGCCCGGGAATAACGGGCGACTTTTTCGGAGCGAGTTCGCCTTCGACGACATGCAAGTCGGTCCTGCAGACTCCGCAATATCGCACGCGAACCCTTACTTCGTGCGAATCCGGCTCGCGCACCGGAACTTCGGTGTACTGGAGAGGTTGCGTTTCAACTGCAGCGGGACGGACGAGGACATATGCTTTCATTGCGGCAATCGCAAAATCTTTTTTTGGTGGGCCCGCCAGGATTCGAACCTGGGACCAACGGATTATGAGTCCGCTGCTCTAACCGCTGAGCTACGAGCCCTTCGCCTTCACAGGATACTACACCGAAAGAGTACGGAACATTCTGAACGGGCTTCAACACACGACATGATGGTTTTACCCAAGTATGAGCTCATAACGAGAACTGGCCGCATCACTTCAACGGCTTTTGCTCGTGCGCTCGCAGGTCCGCAGTCGTAGCATCCACTTTTTTCAGCATGGTCTGAATCTCGGGATTGGAATGGAAAAGTTTCCACACCAAGCCAGTTCTATAATTCTCAACCATCACGGTAATCGGCGCCTGATTCAGACCCATATAAATTGGCGACCACCAGTCATCATCAAGGTTGTACGCGTCGATGGGACCGTAGATGCCCCACAGACGATCACCGAGATCGCGATAGAAATGTTTGAACGCTGCCATGGAGGCATCCGGCGTATACGGGAACGACGCCAGCGCACCAGTAGGAGCGAGCGTTCCCTTATCGTCCTGCGGATCCGGCGCCTCGGGGACGTAGCCTCGTGGCCCATCGCTCGCGGTGATGCCCCACGCATCAGCGCCATAAGTTTTATGCTTGCCCGGATTGTCGATCGCATAGGCGCGATTGATCAACGCAAGGTTCCGGTTGTTCTCAAAATAATTGGTATAAAGATCGGTCAGCGAATGCGGATCGAATCCCATATACGAGTAATGCGCGAAAAATAGCGGTCCGCCACTGCCAACTCCTACACCCAGCTTGATTCCGTAATACTCGGTTCCGTTTGCGTAGTGCTCGCCTTCTGATGAGCCTGACCACCCTTTGCGATAAAGCTTGGCCGCTTCCGATTGCCCGGCCCAACCCGTGTAGTAAAGCTCCGGCGCAACGCCGTGAGTAGGCGACGCAATCGCGAGGAGATAGACAATCATCGTTTCATTGAAGCCAGTCAGCCGGTGATTGATAAACCAGCTCCACTCGGGCGTCCAATGCCAGTACAACGCATCGCCATCCTGCGATTTGCGGTACCAATCCCACTCCACCGTCTCCCAGAGATGTGTAATGCGCTTTGCGAGGGCAGTCTCCTCTGGCGTTGAGCGGTTGAAATACTGACGCGCCGCGAGAAGTCCTTCGATCAGAAATGCGGTTTCGACCAAGTCGCCCCCGCTATCAATTACATCGAACACAGGGAGCGATTGCCCGGTCCTGCCATCCATGAAATGCGACCACGCCCCGTGGTAGCGAGGTGCTTTCTCCAGAAACGTTGTGATTTTATTGAGCCGCTCGACACCCTGCTGGCGCGAGACAAATCCGCGTTCCACTCCGACGACAAGAGCCACGATGCCGAACCCGCTCGCGCCGGTTGCGACAATTCCATCGTTGCCAGGCAGATTTTCGCGGATCATGCCAGAGTCAGGATGCGCCCCTTCCCAGTAATAGCGAAAACAAGCTTCCTGCAGCATGGTCAGAAGTTCGTCGTCTGTCATGCTGTGCGTCGTGGCGGAAGCGATCGCCGACGGAGCCGATTCGCGATAGTTCATGTCGGACGCGACGACTTTGTAATAAGCCTTCTGGTCGACTTTGCCCAGAAAATCCGTGAAACGGTACACGCCCGGGGTCTGCATCCCGATTGGCTCGAAGTTCGAACCGTCAAACGAACGGTAAATGATGAATCGTCCAAGGGCTGCCTCCTTTTCCGAACGGGAGGCAGAAGGATCCCACGTCAAGTCCCACGTCAAGTCAACCTGGCGTTCATATGCACGCGCTTGCAGATTTTTGGGCGCGGGCGCCGCGGACTTGCCGTCCAAGGCCGACCCGGAAACATTTTCAATGCGGGCTTCATCGACAAACAACACATGAGGCGCGGAGTCAGCCGCTCCTTGTTCGAAAATCATCGAGCTGAGCCGATGCGGATCGAACGAAGTTACCGACGCGGGTCTGATTCTGGCCAAGGGAATACGCACCCACGTCCATTTCTTTGCTGGAATGTTCCCGGTAAACTCGCCGATTCGAATCAGCTCTGAAAATCCGCGATTCGTGTCATGCAAACGCAGCCCCGGAAGCGCCGAGGCCGCAATTCCCTCCTCGGAATACAGCCAAAACGAAAGTGTGTCTCCGTCGAACAGAATTTCCCGATCACGGAACTCCATCACCTTGATCTGCGCCGCCCAGGAACCGCCGGCATTGGACCGCCACGAGATTCGAAGCGAATTAGGCGGCGTGAAAAATACCCCCGAATCCAGCGGCAGCTTTTTATCGTGAACCTCCAGCGTGCTCGGTTCGACCGCTTTACCGAGCGAATAGAAATATGACGAGGTACGCTGCCCGTTGTCGAAAAAAATATGCCGATAGTAAGACGTCTGCGCCGAGCTGCGAGGAGCCGAAGTCAGGGAGAGCACGGCAGCAACTACAGCGATAACGGCGGACAGTCTGTAGTCCCCCGCAGCCCGCGCAAATCGCGTTCTGAACCGATTTATTTCAAGTGCTGAATGGAGCATGACCCTTATCTCCGATCTTCCTTAGAGCACATCCCAGTCGCTTCCGGCACGTATTGCGGCTAAATCTCAGTGTGGAATTGCCGCCAGCCATTGCCGCGGTTCAGTTCAAGCTGTACACACTCTTACGGATTGACCGGCCCAAGCATCGAAATTAACAATCGTTGACAACGAGATTTTACAATGCCTATATTTTAAAATGGTAGTACTTAACCGATTTAGTAGAAAGTTGGCACGGGCACGGGGGCCTGTGTCGGCGACCTTTCAAGGGGTGGGAAAATGAAAATGGGGAGAATTGCAGTTCAGGGGCTTTTGCTCCTGGCGTGCCTGGCCGTTTTGTCGCCGGGCGTGGCAGCTCAGTACCGGGCCGGCATCCAAGGCGTCGTTCTTGATCCACAAAGCAACGCCATAGCCGGAGCGACTATCACACTAACCAATCTCGAAACCAATAAAACCACCGAAGTCTCCAGCGACGAGAACGGCGTCTATAACTTTCTCAGTCTGCCGCCGGGCCGCTATCGCATCGACGTCGAAAAGCCCGGCTTCAAGAAGCAAACCGTCCAGGACTTTGACCTCGCCGCAGAACGCACACAGGCGGTCAACGTCACCTTGGAAGTAGGCGAAATCACTCAATCCGTCACCGTCAGCGGCGACACCGTCCCCGCTTTGGAAACGGAAAACGGCAACATCTCCGGCACACTGAGCAGCAACGATATTCAGAATCTTCCCTCATTGGGCCGCGATCCTTTTCAACTCTTGCGTCTGGCTCCCGGTGTCTTTGGAGACGGCGGGCATGCCGCCAACGGCGACTCGCAGAATCTTCCGGGTAGTCAGGGACCCTGCGGTACGGGTGCCAACGCTTCCTTCTTTCAAGCCGAAAATCAGGTGCAAGTCAACGCCAATGGACAACGCAATACTGCCAACAGTTTTCAGGTAGATGGCGTTTCCGTAAACAGTCTTGACTGGGGCGGCGCCGCCGTCATCACTCCCAACGAAGAATCCATCAAGGAAGTTCGGTACCAACGACATCCACGGTAGTCTTTTTCTGAAAATGGACCGTCCCGGCTTGAATGCCTTCCAGCGTCAGTTCCGCAGGGACCCTGACCCCGGTACAAAAGGGCTCCTGCGCGTCACAAATCGTTTCAATCAATACGGCGGCAGCGTCGGCGGCCCAATTATCAAAAATCGCGTATTCGCGTTTTTCTCCTACGAAACGCTCCGGCTGAATTCGACACAGATCAATACCAACTGGGCCGAAACGCCGCAATTCCTCAGCCAGGGCGCGCCAGGCAGCATCGCCGCCAATCTCTTGAGTTTCCCCGGCGAAGGCACCGCAAGTAACGGTATTGTCCCCAGGACCTGCGAGGCTGCGGGCTTCACCACCGGCGTGGACTGCAATCCCGTGGGCGCCAACGGCGCGCAAGGCCTGGATATTGGTTCGCCCCTCGTGGGTCAGCCGCTAGGAACGAAAGATCCAACCTTTGGCGGCACAACAACGCCATTCGGTGTCGGCGGCGGGCTTGACGGTGTTCCCGATATCGCCTTCGTGCAAACTACAAATCCGACTCAGATTACAGCCACCCAGTACAACGGCCGCCTGGATTTTCAGGTCACTCATAAGGATCTCATCACCTTCAGTATGTATTGGGTCCCGAATGACAAAACTTCTTTCAACGGCAATCCCCGCCCCGCGAATTTTTGGCACTCCGACCGGCAGAATGAGAGCGGCGCTCTCCTGTGGCAGCACACTTTCGCTCCTACCCTGATCAACGAGGCGCGGTTCAACGTATCTCGTTGGTGGTTTAACGAACTGCAATCCAATCCGCAGAACCCCTTCGGCCTCACGCAAGATGTTCTCAATAATTCGTTGGGAAATATTGGTGGCTTTACCTTCATCTTCGGCGCCAATGGACCGGGCATATTCTACAAAACCTCATACAACTTTCATGATGGTGTCACCAAAGTTCTCGGCCGCCAGACTTTCAAATTCGGTTTCGATCTGTACCGCGACCAGAATACCGACGTCAGCGCCGGTGGAGCCTTGCCTCAGTACTTTTTCAGAAACCTCTGGGACTTCACGAATGACGCCCCGATTCAGGAAAATGCTACTTTCAATCCGCTCAGTGGCGCTCTCACTCAAACCCGGCACTACATTCGTTCCAACAGCTACGCTGGCTATGTCCAGGACGATTTCAAGCTGAAGCCGAATTTCACTCTGAATCTCGGTTTGCGTTGGGAATACTTCGGTCCGATCTATGAAAAGTTCGGAAATCTAGACGTTGCGCAACTAGGTCCACCTTCTGCACCGCTTACCGGCGCTTCTGTCCGCGTGGGCGGAGATCTCTATAACTCCAGCCACAACAACTGGGGCCCGCAGATCGGATTCGCCTGGAGTCCTGGCTCGTTTCCGCTCACACATCAAGAAATGAACAATCGGCTGGTGGTTCGTGGTGGCTTTGGCATCGGCTATAGCCGCTCGGAACAAGCCATCTTTTTGAATGGTCGCGGCAATCCTCCTCTCGTTGCCAGCGACAACTTGTTCGGTTCGAACATCCTCTATGCTCCTTCCAGTAGTCCTACCGACTTTAACGGCTACCCGGCCAACCCTGCGACCATTGTTACTTTCAATGCGGCCAATTTACCCGCGAGCGGTGCACCGGTAAGCCTGGTTGCTTTCGACCACGACCTGCCCACGCCTGTCACTTATCGTTATTCGCTTGGTACCCAATATGACCTCGGCCACAACTGGATCTTCTCGGTCGGGTATCAGGGCAGCCTGAGCCGCCATTACACGCGGAATCAGAACCTCAATCTGGTTTTCTTCCAGGACCTGAACCCGCAAATCCAGAACTTCCAGCGCTTCACCAATGATTCGAATGGCTCCTACAACGCGCTGCTAACGGAGCTTCAACATAGATTTTCAAATACTTTTTCGATCGACGCCCAGTACACCTTCTCCAAAGCCGAAGACAACCAGTCCGGTGATTTCCATGGCGACTTCGATCAGGGAGTCTATCCATTTAACCGTCAGGCTGACTTTGCCCCTGCCGATTTCGACGTCAGGCACAATTTCAAACTCTACGGGATTTGGACCCCTCGTATTTTCCGGGGCTCTAACGGTTGGCTAGAAAAGATCGTAGGAGGCTGGACGGTTACCGGCATCCTCAACGCCCATACCGGTTTCCCCTATACTCCGTTTTATAACGTGCAGGTACAGGGTGCGGCGGGCGGAAACACGTGCAGCCTCGGATTTCCAAATAGCGGGTTTTGCACCGTCCGGCCAGCCGCCTTTTTGGGCGGCGCAGGCTCCGACATGAGCAACGCGGGATTCGAAGCCGGCAGCAGCAACTTCGCGAATCCTTCCACTTCATACTTCGTTGCCCCGGACCTTACCGCGGGCGGGATTCCGCCAGCGCCTGGTGTGGCCCGCAACTCTTTCCGTGGGCCCCGCTACTCCTCGATTGACGCTACCCTCGGCAAGTCTTTCGGATTGCCGCACATGCGCGTTCTGGGTGAAAACGCGAAAATCGATATTCGCGCTAACTTCTACAATCTTTTCAATCAACTCAACCTGCAGCCACTTCCCAATCAGAGTATTGGCACTATCCAGGTCAATCAAACGCTGCACACCCAGACCGTTGGCGCACCGAACGGCCAGTTCGGTATAGCGAACAATGCCCTTGCAGGCCGTGTGATCGAAGCGCAAGCCCGCTTCAGCTTTTAACCCCGTGGAGTCGTCCGGCGACTAACCCCTGCCGGTCTTCTTCACCACCCCGGAAGCTGTCAGCCGTGGACACGAAGCACGTCCCGGTTGGCAGCTTCGTTTTTTTGGAAATTCTTGACCGCTGCGCCCACCGTGCCCGAAACTTCCGAGTTCCGTGCTTCAGGCTCAGTGGTCGGTGATCTCTAGTGTTGCGCTTTCCCCTGCCGCACTGTCCGGCGCGATCCAGACAGTCACATGCGCGGGTTCCACGCCGAATTTATTCTGCACACCCCAAAACGCAAAAGTATCTG
>WNFQ01002806.1_pt1 | contig 12627 bp, 9 predicted proteins | sample 5400171 | NCBI WGS metagenome assembly WNFQ01 (sample SAMN13153356, study PRJNA577476) | soil metagenome | isolation source: 20 cm soil under Madrone tree | place: USA:California | collected 2016-06-14
TTCTGACGGACATCCTGGGCGACGAGGATCATCTCGGCGACATGGATTTCAAAGTGGCCGGCACGAAGGACGGCATCACTGCGCTGCAGATGGATATCAAGATCACCAGCATCACGCGCGAGATCATGAAGGTGGCGCTCGATCAGGCCCGCGACGGCCGCCTGCACATCTTGGGCGAGATGAACAAAGTGCTCTCCAAGCCGCGCGAAAGCATGTCGGAATGGGCGCCCACCATCATTACTTTGAAGATCGATCCGGAGAAGATCCGCGACGTGATCGGCAAGGGCGGCGCAGTGATCCGGCAAATCACCGAAGAAACCGGCACCTCGATCGATATCGAGAACGACGGCACGGTGAAGATCGCTTCCGTACAGGGTGCCGCGGGCCGCGAAGCCCAGCGCCGCATCGAACTCATCACCGCCGACGTCGAAGTGGGCAGAGTGTATGAAGGCAAGGTCGCGCGACTGATGGACTTCGGCGCCTTCGTGACCATTCTCCCGGGCCGCGACGGCCTGGTTCACATCTCGCAGATCTCCGAAGAGCGCGTCGAGCGCGTCGGCGACAAATTGAAAGAAGGCGATGTGGTGCGCGTGAAGGTTCTCGAGGTGGATCGGCAGGGACGCGTGCGGCTGTCCATGCGCAATGTCGACGCCGCCTAGCCCGAGGCAGCCTTAAGATACGGACACACGGATGGGAGGGCGCCGCAATGCCAGGTGCGGCGGCACCCATCCCGAATCCGAGGCCCGAGTGCGGAGGCAGCGTTATCCGGTGATCGCTGCGCCTCCACGCCCTGCGCCGAGCTCACTTCGTATCGATGTGCTCGTCGCGGTCCTTATCGCCGTCGCGGCTGCGAATTGCCGACAATGCCTTGAAGGAATCGTCCGCCGCCGTACGGATGCGCGGCGGACGGCTCTGCGGCTGCTGACTCATGATCTGTTTCAGGCTTTGTTCCAAGTGGCCGCTCACCAGGCCCTGCACACCGGTGCCGTAGGCGCGGATCACATTAACCATGAAATCCTGACTCAGGATGGGCTCGGCAAGATGCTCCTGTTCGGCAATCACCTGCAACAAAATGCTGCGTGTAATGTCCGCGTTGTTCTTCTTGTCGACGACGACGAACTCGATCCTTTCGACGACCAACCGCCTGACATCGGCCAGCGTGATGTACCGGCTTTCAACCGTGTCATAGAGTCGACGATTCGGATATTTTTTTATCACTCGCGGTTCGCTCATAGGGCTCCTCGCTCGTGTTGGCCGACGCGCCGCCGGAATATGCCGGCTCGTGCCTGACCACGCGTGACCAATCCTAAGGTCCTCACGGATCAAGGATAGCGCAATGCAGCGCTAAGGCAAATCGGCATTTTTTTGTATGTTTTTTAACCATTTACGCGCATATTTAGGCGTTTCGGCACCTTTTCGACGTTCCACTGCCCGATGGCCCAAGCCCAGGCATCGTTAAGGCTTCCCCCCGCCAGCGGATCGGGCGGCGCCAGTCCCAGCATGGAAAAGACCGCCAACAGCTGCGGCAAGGCCGCATCCGCATCCGCTCGCACGCTGCGCCGCGACTTCGCGAGCTTCGTGTCATCGGGTTCGGTGAGCACCGGGACGTGTGCATAGGCCGGCAGAGGGAGCCCGAGAAGCCCTTGCAGATAGATTTGGCGCGGCGTGTTGTCCAGGAGATCCGCGCCACGGACGACGTGGCTCACCCCCTGCGCCCCATCATCCACGACCACCGCCAATAGGTAGGCAAATATCTGATCGCGCCGCTTGAGAATCACATCGCCCACGGCGGCCGCGAGGTCCTGGCGGTAGCTTCCCTGGATGCGATCTCGAAACAGAATGGAACCCTGGTCGACGCGCAAACGGGTGGCTGTCGGCACCGAGGATGCTGCCGGCCGCACACGGCAGGTGCCGGGATAGCGGGTCTCGTCCTCCAACTGCAGTCGGCTGCAGGAACACTGGAAGGTCAGGCTGCGGGCCTCGAGGGTTTGCAAGGCATCGACATAGAGCCGCGTGCGATCGCGCTGGCAGACGATCTCACCGTCCCACTCGAAGCCGAACGCCTCCAGGGTTCGCAGGATGCCGTCCGCTGAACCCGGGACCTCGCGCGGCCGATCGAGGTCCTCGATCCGCAGCAGCCAGCGCCCGCCGTGCGCCCGCGCATCGAGGAAGCTCGCCACCGCCGTGTAAAGGGAGCCCAAATGCAAGTCGCCCGAGGGCGTCGGGGCAAAGCGCCCTACATAGGAGCCTGTCGGGCTTAGGGACATCGTCGCGAGACGGTGGGAGGCCGAGGACAGATTGGCGCGAATGCGAGGCGCATAGTGGCGACTATGTAACGAGTATTCGCGCCAATATGGACCGGCCTCCCGCCGTCGCAGCAGATGGACCTAAGCCCGACAGGCTCCGAAGGGCGCGCTTTATCGGTAGCGGTCGTCGCGGTCGCCGTACTGCTTTTCGCGGCGTTCGCGCCGCTCCTGGGCTTCCACCGATAGTGTCGCGACGGGTCTGGCTTCCAATCGCTTGATGCCGATTTCCTCGCCGGTCTCGAGACAGTAGCCGTACGAACCATCCTCGATACGCTTCAAGGCCTCGTCTATTTTTCGAATCAGCTTGCGCTCGCGATCGCGCGTACGCAGCTCGAGGCTGAACTCCTCTTCCTGAGTGGCTCTGTCATTCGGGTCGGGGAAGTTGGCTGCCTCATCCTTCATGTGCAGCACGGTGCGGTCCACCTCGACCATGAGATCTCGTTTCCAGCTCTGCAATATCCGGGCGAAATGCTCCAACTGTTCCTTGTTCATGTACTGCTCGCCGCGGCGGGCGATGTACGGTTTCACATTGCGCGGGCCCGCCAGCAAACTGGCGGCGGCGGAGGATTCCCCGTCGTTGTCCTCGTCGATTTGAGGCACGCGAGTCATCACGAGCGGACGGGTGTCGAATTTGATCGGCGCAACCTTGTCATTGCTTGCTTTGAGTACTTCCGGCTTTGCCGGAGGTATTTTCGCGGGCGCAGGTTTGACAGTCACGGTCTTTGCGATCACGGGTTTGGGGGCTGGCTTATTGGGTTTCACTGTTACCTTCGATGTAGAACGCGGTGGCGTGGGCTTGAGTGGAGGTCGGGCCACCTTCTTGGGAGCGGCTGCTTTGTGAGCCGCTTTCTTGGGTGTCGCCTTACCTGGCCGTTTAGCCGCTTTATTGGGTTTCTTCGAGGGCATTTGAAGTCTCCGCCTCCTAACGAAAGAGCGCGCGATTATACCGACGCATTCAGGCGTGTACAGGCCACTGAGGCAACATATTTTATTAATCTAAGCCTATGATTGAAAAGCAAAACCCCAGGCGGCAGGGTGGGGAGGGTGCGGACCCGCGCGCCCCGGGCGCTAGGGAAGGGTGATCGGGGGGGCGGCCGCCCAGCCGGGCAACCTGTGTTCCGCCGCCACTGTCGTGTAAATGCCGCCTCGAACGTTGAATTCGGCCAAAAGACGCATGAATCGAGGCGCGGTTGCCGCCACCAGGTCGCCCAAGATTTCGTTGGTCACCGCCTCGTGAAATGCGCCCCGGCTGCGGAATGACCAAATATAGAGCTTCAAGGACTTGAGTTCGACGCAGCGCTGGTCGGGAACGTATTCCAATTTGAGCGTGGCGAAGTCCGGTTGTCCCGTTTTCGGACACAGACAGCTAAACTCCGGAATGGTCATTCGGATGGTGTAGTCCCGCTCGGGCGTCGGGTTTGCAAAAGTTTCCAGTCGGGTGCTGGGTTCGGTCATGGACTCAAATTCGGCGACATCGCCGGGGGTTTACGAAAGTGACGTTTACTTTACACTACGCGCCACATTGACGGCCACGCGCCGGCTCCCAAGGGTCACCGAAAATAATGCGCTTAACGAAACTCAAGATTGCCGGCTTCAAATCCTTTGTCGACCCGACGACCGTGACCTTTCCGAGCAGCCTGACCGGGGTTGTGGGCCCGAATGGCTGCGGAAAGTCCAACATCATCGACGCGGTGCGCTGGGTGATGGGCGAAATTTCGGCGAAGCATTTGCGCGGCGAATCCATGGCGGACGTCATTTTCAACGGCTCGGCCGCGCGCAAGCCCTTGGGCGCCGCATCGGTCGAACTGGTGTTCGACAATTCCGACGGCAAGATCGGCGGGGAGTACGCGGCCTACAACGAAGTCGCCCTGCGCCGCGCCGTGAGCCGCGACGGCACGTCCGACTACTTCATCAACGGCACCAAGGTGCGCCGCAAGGACATCACGCAGCTGTTCCTCGGCACGGGCTTGGGCACGCGCAGCTACGCCATCATCGAGCAGGGCATGATCTCGCGCGTGATCGAGGCGCGGCCGGACGATCTACGCGCATTCTTGGAGGAGGCCGCGGGCATCTCGCGCTACAAGGAGCGGCGCCGCGAAACCGAGAGCCGGATCGGCCATACCCGCGAAAATCTGGATCGGCTGAACGACCTGCGCGAAGAGGTGGAGAAGCAGATTCGCCACTTGCAGCGCCAAGCCGCGACGGCCCGGCGCTATCAGGCCCTGAAGGAAGAAGAGCGCAAGCTGCAGGCCGAGTTGCTGGCCCTGCGCATGCAGAGTTTGGACGCCGAGGCGAGAGTGCGCGACGCCGCGGCATCAAGCTGCGAGACCGCGATGCACGCCGTGCTTGCCGAGCTGCGGGAAGCCGAAGCGGACATCGAGCGCATTCGCGCCGATCAGCAGTCGGCAGCGGACGCCCTCGGCGCGATTCAGGCCCGCTTCTATGAGGCGGGCGCCGAAGTTACACGGATCGAACAAGGCATCCAGTTCACGCGCGAGCTGCGCCAGCGGCAGCGCTCGGACTTGGAACAGGCCGAGGCCCAGGTCGCCGACCTGGGTCAGGTTCTGGAGCGTGATCGCAGCCAGCTGGAGGCGCTGTCGCAGGAACTGGCGAGCATGGTGCCCGGTCTCGACGCGGCTCACGCCGAGGAACTTCGCACCTCTCAGGCACTGCAGAGCCATGAGCAGGCGCTGGCGGCGTGGCAGCAGGCCTGGGATGCCCATGCCCAGGCCGTCGCGCTCGGCCAGCGCGAGACGGGGGTCGAACGCGCGCGCATCGAGGAGCTGGAAAGTCAGCAGAGGCACCTTCTGCAGCAGCAGGAGCGGCAAGAGAGCGAGCGCTCGGCGCTCGCCCAATTGCAGCCGGCGGTTGCATTGGAAACTCTGGAGAGCCGGATGACATTGGCCCGTGATGCGGGTCAGAAGGCTGCGGCCGAGCTGCAGGAACTGCTGCAGGAGATCTCGGTTACGCGCGATCGTGAACGGGCGGAGTCGCAGGCCCTCAACGCGCTGCGCACGCGCTGGCAAGAGGCGCTGGGCTCGCAGGTATCGACGGAGGCGCTGCAAACGGCGGCGCTCGGCAAGGCTTCCGGCAAAGTCACCGAGTGGCTGAAGTCGAAGTCGCTCGACCGCCAGCCGCGCGTCGCGCAGCAGCTGCGTGTCGATCGCGGCTGGGAGCGGGCCGTCGAAACAGTGCTGGGATCGTACCTCGAGGCCGTGTGCGTCGACGGTCTGGACAGCGTCACCGATCTCTTGGCGAGCTTCGATGGCGGCCATTTGGCCGTCGTGAGCACGGGTGAAGCGGCAGCCGTCCCCCGCGCTGCGACCTCGCTGCAGGCGAAAGTGCAGGGCGCCGCCGTACTGGGATCGGTGCTGTCGCCGGTGCATACCGCCGAAACCTTGAACGAGGCCATAGGGCTCCGAAGCCGATTGGGCGCGGGCGAGTCGGTGGTTACGCGCGATGGAATATGGCTGGGATCGGACTGGCTGCGTCTGTCGCGCGATGCGGATCCGCGCACGGGTGTGATCGAGCGTGAGGAGACTTTGCGCGGGATCCGCGCGCAGGTGAGCGGACTCGCGGACGAGGTCAAGGAACTCGAACGCCGCCTGGAGCTCACTCGCGAGCGCGTGCGTGAGCACGAAGATCGCCGCGACCGCGCTCAGGCGGACGTGAACCGGCTGCATCGCGAGCACGTCGATCGGCGCGCGGAGCTGGATTCGGCGAGGGCTCGCAGCGCCGATGCGGCGCGGCGCATGACGCAGCTGGACACGGGACTCGCCGACATACGCACCGAGCTCGAGCGCGCGGAGACGGATCTGCGCGCAGCGCGGGGCCGCATGGAGGAGGCCATCGACAGATTGGCCGCCCTCGAACCGCAGCGCGTCGCGCTCGAACAGGAACGCGAGGCGCTGCGCGCGGATGTGGGCACTGCCCGCGCGGCGGCGCTGTCGGCGCAACAACTCGCACGGGAATTGGCGCTGCAGGTGGAGTCGCGGCGCTCGTCGCACAGCTCCCTGTCCACGACGCTGTCGCGAGTCGAGAAGCAGCTGGAAGGTTTGGAAGCGCGGCGCAACGAGCTGGCGACCCAGCTCGCGGACGGCGAGGCGCCGCTCGCGGCGGCGCAGACCCAGCTCGAGGAGTCACTGCGGATACGCGCGGAAATCGATGGTGAGCTGCAGGCCGCCAGGATTGCGAACGACGAGTTGGACGCCAGGCTGCGCGATCGTGATGCCGCGCGCCTGGCCGTCGAGCAGCGGGTGGACGGCGCGCGAGCCGGCCTGGACGAGGCGCGATTGGCCGCGCAACAGGTGCGCGTTCGCCGTGAGAGCGTAGCCGAGCAGCTTGCGGCGACGAATTTCGAACTCGCCGCACTGTTGGCGCAACTCACGGAGGATGCCACGATCGGGGGCTGGGAGTCGCAGCTGGAGGAGACCCGGGGCAAGATCGAGCGCCTGGGCCAGGTCAATCTGGCGGCCATCGGCGAGTTCAAGGAGCAATCCGAGCGCAAGGAGTATCTGGACCGGCAGTGCAAGGATCTGACGGATGCCTTGGAAACTCTCGAGTCGGCGATGCGCAAAATCGATCGCGAGACCCGCACGCGGTTCCAGGATACCTTCGACAAGGTGAACGCCGGCCTCAAAGAGAAATTCCCGCGCCTGTTCGGCGGCGGTCACGCATACCTGGAACTCACGGGCGAAGAAGGTGCGGCGGCCGGTGTGTCCGTCATGGCGCGACCGCCCGGGAAGCGCAACAGCACCATCAGCCAGCTCTCGGGCGGCGAGAAGGCGCTGACCGCCGTCGCCTTGGTATTCGCGATATTCGATTTGAATCCGGCGCCGTTCTGTCTGCTTGACGAGGTGGACGCGCCGCTCGACGAGAACAATGTCGGCCGCTTTTGCGACATCGTGCGCGACATGTCGCGCAATGTGCAGTTCATCTTCATCACCCACAACAAGAGCACGATGGAGCTGGCATCGCAATTGGTGGGCGTAACCATGAACGAGCCGGGAGTGTCGCGTTTGGTAGCGGTGGATGTCGACGAGGCCGTGCGCATGGCGGCGATGTAGAGCTCTCGAGTGGCCGCCGAGCTACGCTGGATATTGCTGTGCCTCAGCTTGCCGCTGCTCGCCGGCATATGGTGGTGGACCGCGCGCCGCGCCGGCCGGATTCCTGGCAACTCGGAGCTGCGCGAGCCGACGCCTTCCGCCGATTCTCCGCGGCATGCCGATTCCGGCGACGATCTGCCGGCTGAGCCTGCGCCGCCGCCGAGGGACTGGGGCGTTCCGCCCTTCGAGCCGCTCAATATCCGCACCGCCGAATTCGATCATGTGCCGGTATTGGATGCCCCGATGATGGCCGGTACCGAGCCCGCGCCCACCCCCGGATCGGAACGCGCACCCGCTCCTGCACCCGCGCGCGCGCCCACGCCGCCGCCCGCGATGCGCCCGATGTTCACCACGGGGCCGATTTCCGAGCAGAGCGACCGCGCCGCCGCGGCGCCGCCGCAGGCTCCCAATGCGGCGGAGCTGCAGAGGATCGTGACCGTTCGCGTCTGCGCCGTGGGCGAGGCGCGCTGGTCCGGGAGCCAATTGATGGCTGCGCTCGAATTGCACGGACTCGCATTTGGGCGCTACCAGGTGTTTCACCGCAAGCATGCCGACGGCCGCAGCTTGTTTTGCGTGGCCAGTCTCATTGAGCCCGGAACTTTCGACATTGCCGAGATGGCGGATCAAGAGTATCGGGGCGTAACCTTGTTCGCCGTGTTGCCGGGTCCGATCCAGCCGCTCGAAACCATGGACGAATTGCTGGGTACCGCGCGCGGCCTGGCGGAGGAATTGTCCGGGATGGTGCAGGACGCAAAGGGCATGCCCTTGTCGCCGCAGCGCGCGGCCGCATTGCGCGAGGACATTGCGCGTTTTCAGGCCTCGCTGCCGGGGAACTGACTGGAGGATGTGCGCGCAGAAGGCAGCGGGTCCGGCGAAGAAGGCGGCAACACGGGCCGCGGAACTGCGCGGTCTGCTGGACCGATACAACTACCGCTATCACGCTCTCGATGATCCGGAGGTCCCGGACGCCGAATACGACCGGCTCATGCTCGAACTTCGCGCGCTCGAAACTCAGCATCCGGAGTTGCTGACCCCTGATTCGCCGACGCAGCGGGTGGGCGCGGCGCCGGTTGCGGCTTTCGGCACGGTGAGGCATCGGCTCGCCATGCTGTCGCTGGACAACGCCTTCAGCGACGAGCAGGTGCGCGACTTCGACCGCCGTATCCGGGAACGGCTTGATCTCGAGGAACCCATTCGCTATTCGGCCGAGCCGAAATTGGACGGCTTGGCCGTCAGCGCCCGGTATGAGAACGGCGTGTACGTGCAGGGCGCGACGCGCGGCGACGGCGAAACCGGCGAGGACATCACGCAGAACCTCAAGACCGTCAAGGCGCTGCCCATGAAACTGCGCGCCGCTCGACCGCCGCCGGTGCTCGAGGTCCGGGGCGAGGTATTCATGCCGCTGGCCGGTTTCGAACGCTTCAACCGGGAAGCGATTGCGCGCGGCGAGAAGAGTTTCGTCAACCCGCGCAATGCGGCGGCGGGAAGCCTGCGCCAGCTCGATCCGCGTATGACGGCGGCGCGTCCGCTCGACCTGTTCATCTACGGCCTCGGAATCGTCGAGGGCGGCGACCTGCCCACTCATCACAGCGCGATATTGCAAGCATTGCGCCATTGGGGATTCAAGATCTGCCCGCAATCGCGCGTCGTGGAAGGGGCCGACGGCTGTCTGGATTACTACCGTGAGATGGGTGCGCTGCGCCCGAAGCTGCCGTACCAGATCGACGGCGTGGTCTACAAGGTCGACGATCTCGATCTGCAACGGCAGCTGGGATTCATTTCGCGGGCGCCGCGCTGGGCGGTCGCGCACAAATTCCCCGCCGAAGAGGCTCTCACCACGGTGCGCGACATCGAATTTCAAGTGGGCCGCACGGGCGCGTTGACCCCGGTGGCGAGGCTCGAACCGGTGTTCGTCGGCGGCGTCACCGTCAGCAATGCAACCTTGCACAACATGGACGAATTGACCCGCAAGGACGTCCGAGTGGGCGATACGGTGGTCATTCGTCGCGCCGGCGATGTCATTCCGGAAGTGGTGAGCGTGCTGCCCGAGCGCAGGATTGCGGGCGCGACGCTGGTGACGCTGCCCAGCGTGTGCCCGGTGTGCGGATCGCCGGTGGTGCGCGAGGCCGATCAGGCGGTCGCGCGGTGCACCGGAGGACGAATATGCGCGGCGCAGCGCAAGGAGGAAATCAAGCATTTTGCCTCGCGCCGCGCCCTGGACATCCAGGGACTGGGCGACAAGCTCGTCGAACAGCTGGTGGATCGCGATTGGGTGCGAACACCCGCGGATCTGTTCGACCTGCAGGAGGAGCAGCTCGCGACGCTCGAGCGCATGGGCGATAAGTCCGCGCAGAAATTGCAATCCGCCATTTTGGGTTCCAAGCGCACGACGCTGCCGCGATTTTTGTACGCGCTCGGCATACGCGATGTGGGCGAGGCGACCGCGCTCGCGCTGGCGCGGTATTTCGGCGATATGGCGGCGCTGCGCCAAGCCGGAGAGGACGAGATCCAGCGGGTTCCGGACGTGGGTCCGGTGGTCGCGAAGAATGTCGCCGCTTATTTCCACGATCCCGACAATGCAGCCATCGTCGATCGGCTGCTCGCCAGCGGCATCACGTGGCCCGCTCCGGCGCCGATTGACGCTCATTCGGAAGTGACGGGGAAGACCTTCGTGCTGACCGGCACGCTGCAGGCAATGACGCGCGAGGCGGCGGAGGAGGCCATCGTGCAGCTCGGCGGCAAGGTGAGCGGCAGCGTGTCGAAGAAAACGCACTACGTGGTGGCGGGGACGGACGCGGGTTCCAAACTCAAAAAAGCCCAGCAACTGGGCATCACACTGCTCGACGAGGCTGCGTTTCTCAAATTGCTGAAAAAGCAATAGCGACAAAATCGCAGGATGCGATTTTGGACGCCCGCAGGGGCGCCCGAAGGGCGCGGGCCCCGGATGGGCCCGCGTCAACGCGAGGCAGGATGCCGAAGCAGACGCCCGCAGGGGCGCCCGAAGGGCGCGGGCCCCGGATGGGCCCGCGTCAATCAGAGCTTCTTTTCGATCTTGGCGGTCTTCTTCAGGCCTTCGATGTATTCCTGGAATTTCTTTTGCATGAGGGCGTTGGTCAGCTGAGGCTTCATCTGGTCGAACGGCGCGTCGCGCGTGTCCACGAGCTTGATGATGTGCCAGCCGTACTGGGTCTGCACGGGGTCGGTCGTGAAGTCGCCTTTCTTCAGGCCCTTGACTGCATCGCCGAAGGGTTTGACCATGCGCGCCGTCGTGAACCAACCGAGGTCGCCCCCGTTCGTCTTCGAATTGTCGGTGGATTCGGCTTTCGCGAGGTCCTCGAACTTTGCTCCGCCCTTGATCTTCTTGATGAGCTGATCGGCCTTTTCCTTGGTCGGCACCAGGATGTGCGAAGCGTGATACTCCGTCTTATCGGTGGCGGCGTCGTACGCGGCATGCAGGTCCTGATCCGAGGGTTCATTGCTCTTCACGTACTTCTGCGCGGCGGCGTCCGCCAGAATCTGCGTGCGCAGCAGAGCGATGCGAGTGGCGACTTCCGGATCCTTATCCAATCCGTCCTTCTCGGCCTGAACTGCGATGAGCTGCATGTTGATCATCTGGTCGAGGACTTGATTCTTCTCTTCCGCGGTAACGTCGGTCGCCGGTTTGCCGCGCAGCAGGCCTTTCAGGTAATCGTCGTAGGCCTCGCGCGAAATGGGCGTGCCGTCGACGACGGCGACCGCCGGCGTGGTCGTCGGCTTGTCGGCGGCCGTGGGCGGCGCCGCCGCCTGTTGTCCCTTGCCGCAGGCCGCCAGCAGTAGGGCGATCGCTGCCACGGTGGACCGGAGGGTCCACTGTGTACTGAGAAATTGAGTCATTTGGGTCCTCTATACACGAAAAAAGGCGGCTATGGCCGACATGGCCGACGCGCCCGGGGGCGGCAGTTTAGCCTTTACCGCGCCATCTCTCCAATTATCGATGCGATATGACGCGGGCCCATCGTGGGCCCGCGCCCTTCGGGCGCCCTGCGGGCGTCTGCTTCGGCATCCTGCCTCGCGTTGACGCGGGCCCATCCTGGGCCCGCGCCCTTCGGGCGCCCCTTCGGGCGTCTGCTTCGACTTCCTGCCTCCGCGTTGACGGAAAAACCGCCCAATCCATGCTCTTTCGAGCCCGTGAGCTAGGTATCCGCCGGGGGCGAGGCGTTGATCGCCAAGGCGTGGATGTCGGTCTTTAACAGATCGTCGACCGCGGCGTATACCAGCCGGTGACGCGCCACGGGCGATACGCCGCGGAACGCCTCGGCCACTATGGTTATGCGGAAATGACTGTGGCCGCCCGCGGCCCCCGCATGACCGGCGTGCAAGTGACTCTCGTCCTCGATGGTCAGCAGCGTCGGCATAAAACGGCTCTCGAGGCGCTGACGCAAGCGCTGCTCGCGGCCGGCGGCTGGTTGATTCATACGCCTCCGGTTAGCCCCGCTCCGATTGCGCGGTCTTGGTCTTGCCGCTCAGCCACAAGATCTGCGGCATCATGAAAATCAGCATGGCCACCGTGATGCCGAACACTTTGAAATTGACCCAGATACTCTCATCGAAGTTCCGCGCCACGTAGATATTCGCCGCCGCGAGGAGCGCGAGCCAGCCCACCCACAGGGAATTGATGAACAGCCAAGTCCGCGGCAAGACAGGCAGAGGTTCATTGAACACAGCCTCCAACAAGCGCCGCGCGAGGGGCTGTTTGCCGATGAACATACTGCCGAGAAAAGCCCCCGCTGCCAGCGCAAGCAGCACGGTGGGCTTCCATTGAATGAAACGGCGGTCGTGCAGCAGCAGAGTAGCGGAGCCGAGCACCAGCACCACCGCCACGGTGATGATGTGCATGGTCTTGAATGTCCCCGTGCGAAACCGGTGCACGGTGAGCTGCAGCACGCAGGCGATCATCAGGGCCGCCGTGGCCCAATAGATGCCCAGCAGCTTGAAACCCACGAAAAATACGATGAGAGGCAGCCATTCGAGTAACTGATTCATCCGCGTATCATAGCCGACGAAATGAGTATCTACCTGCAACTGCATCCCGTGTCCCCGCAGCGGCGCTTCGTGCGCCAAGCCGTCGAGGCTCTGCGCGCCGGAGGGGTGATCGTCTATCCCACCGATTCCTGCTACGCGCTGGGCTGCCATATCGGCGACAAGGCGGCTCTGGAGCGCATTCGCGATATTCGGCA
>WNFQ01009717.1_pt1 | contig 12626 bp, 12 predicted proteins | sample 5400171 | NCBI WGS metagenome assembly WNFQ01 (sample SAMN13153356, study PRJNA577476) | soil metagenome | isolation source: 20 cm soil under Madrone tree | place: USA:California | collected 2016-06-14
GAGTTGGTGGACGCAACCTGATCATCTCGCTGATGCCGGCCGTTTTGAATCCAGCAAATCTCAACATACCGATCGATGCCACCGTGCTTGCCTTCACGCTGGCCCTTTCCGTTTTCAGCGCGATTCTCTTCGGTCTTGCGCCTGCTCTGCGCGCGTCGCAGTTCGATCTCGCTTCCGACTTGAAGGAGCGCACGGGTCGGGGATCTTTTCAAGGACGAGTCAAGGCACGGGACCTTCTGGTGTTGTTTCAGGTGGCGCTCTCCGTGGTGTCGCTCGCCAGTGCGGGGTTGTTCATCCGGAGCCTTGCCAATGCTCAATCGATCGATCTCGGATTCGAGCACGACAAGCTCGTCGTGCTTCAGTACAACGTTTCTTCCAACGGCTACGATGAAAGCCGGGGAAGGGACTACCACCGGAAACTGCTCGAACACGTGCGCGCCCTGCCTGGGGTGGCAGCGGCGAGTGTAGCCTCGACATTGCCGCTGACGCCGGGGTTTCAGCGCAGTGTGTTTCCGGAAGGCCAGGAGAACGTGACGAACAATCGAGGCGTTCTCGTTCTTACGAACGTCATTGCGCCGGGCTACTTCGATGCGGTTCGCATGCCGTTGATGCGTGGGCGGGATTTCCTGGATGTGGATCGTGAGGGACAGCAACCCGTTGTCATCATCAATGAAGCGATGGTCCGACGATTCTGGCCGGATCAGGACGCGTTGGGGAAGCGGTTCCGTTTCTTCGGCGACAGCGAGCCCCGCACGATAGTCGGGATCGTGCGGAATGCGAAATATGTGTTCGTGGGCGAAGAGCCGCAGCCGATGGGATACGCGCCTCTCGATCAAGGTTACTCGCCCGCGATGTCGCTCGTGGTACGAACCAGTTCGCGGCCGGATGCAATGAAGGGAACTATCGAGCGCGAGGTGCGGTCACTCGATCGCGACATTGCACTGACCAATATCCGGACCGCTTCGGAGCTCCTTGCGGTTTCGCTCACCGGACCGCGCGTTGCGGCGATATTACTCTCGGTGTTCGGATCGATCGCGCTCGTGCTGGCAGCCGTAGGGATTTACGGTGTCATGTCGTATTCGGTCAACTTGCGGTCACGGGAAATCGGAATCCGAATGGCGCTGGGTGCGGAGCGTGGGGACGTGCTGCGGATGGTTCTCAGCCAGGGAATGGCCACCGTTGGAATCGGGCTCGCATTGGGATTGATTGCTGCGATCGGGGTCAGCCGCCTGCTATCCGGCCTGCTATACGGCGTCGGAACCGCGGACCTGCCGGCCTTCGCAGGGACCGCCGCAGTGCTTCTCCTTGTGGCGCTGATCGCAAACTACGTGCCTGCGCGGCGCGCTATGCAAGTGGACCCGATTGCGGTGATGAGATACGAATGACATTCGCCGCGCTTATGGAGGTTCCGATGATTTCACGACCAGCGCGTTTTCTGACGTGCGTGTTGCTTATTCTCACCGCGAGCGCGAATGTTTTCGCAGCGGCCGACTGCGACCGCGCATGCCTGAGGAATGCATTAGACCAATACTTGAACGCCGTCATGAAGCACGATCCTGCCGCGGCCCCATTATTTGTCGGCTTTCGGCAAACGGAAAATGCCGTGGTCGTCCGTCCGGGCACCGGCGTTTGGAAGTCGGTCACCGGACTCGGAAAACTTCAAAGACGGTATCTGGATCCGGTCAGCGGACAGGCCGGCTATTTCGGCATCGTAGAAGAAGGCGCGAATACGGCAATCGTGACTCTCCGCGTGAAAGTGGAAAACAAAAAGATCACAGAAGCGGAATGGCTCATCGCGCGAAAGGGCGACCCGGGACTCAACGGCCCTGCACAGCCAGGTCAACCGGCAGGCAACTTCTTTGATCCGGATAACCTCACTGCGAGCGCTCCCCCCGAAAAGCCGGTTGCCAGGGAAGCTCGTTCGTCCCGCGAAGCCATGGTCGCCATAACCAACAGCTACTTCGATGGAATCACGTCGCACGACGGCTCCATCATCATGGCCTCTCCGGGATGCATGCGCGTCGAGAACGGTGCAACCGTGACCGGCCGTGGCTCGCGCGGAGGCGCCGGTGGCGTGACCGATTGCACGTCCAACCTGGAGACGATCAATATTCAAATGGTCGCCGCCCGCCGCTACCCAATCGTGGATGAAGAAGCAGGCGTTGTGCTGGCCCTGGGGGTCTTTATTCGCCGGCCGGGAACCACGACACGTCGAAACGCCCTGAGCGAGTGGTTCGTCATCGAGAACAACAAGATTCGCAGCATCTATTCGGCGATGTTCTATCCGCCGCCGGAAGCGCCGGTGCCCAACTGGCCGCCGTTCGACGGCAACTGGCCGCTCCCGAATCGATAACCACAAAAACAAAAAGAAGTCGATCCGGATTTCTTTACTGCGGAGTTCGGGGCGGCGGCCCCCCGCCATCACCCCTGTCCACGCGGGTGTCCTTGCCTTCCTTCTCCAACTGCCGAGCGGCCTCGAGCGCGCTGGACATCATGTAGTTGCCTTCGTGACACGCGTACTCGTAAACGACGTAGCTGGCCGATAAGAATTCCAGCCAGCATGAGCCACGCCAGTGTTCTTGAAATATTCATGTCCCGTCTCCGTGGAGCGCGTGTCGAAACGGGCGCCATCATATCAATAGATCATGAACTCCAAAAGGTTCCCATCCGGATCGCGCACGTAAACACTGGAAGCAGCGGCTTTGCGGCCCCCCTGGCGCGGCACGGGACCTTCGATGATTTTGGCTCCGGCACGATCCAGCATCGCTTTCAGGGATTGCGGTGTCCCGTCCCACGCGAAACACAAGTCTCCGCAGGGAGGCTTTGCTGCAGGAGCGCGCAAGGTGAACGTCTCGCGCTGCCATGCGGTGGGGCGATGGAAGTTGATCATCTGGTTGCCGATGTAGACCGAGCACGCCTGCGCGTTCTCAGCCACCTGCAACCCGAGCCCGCGGTAAAAGGCAAGCATCGCATCGGTGTTCTGCATGGGAAGAGCCACATGATCGAATCCTCGGATAGTTCCGGACTGCCGCGCCAAAGCTGCGGATCCGCCGGCGGCAACCACGCCGCCCATGAACTTTCGCCGGGAAATGCGCTGGTGTTTCATAAGCACCTCGACTGTCGAATTTGTCGGCCGTCATTATACTTCTGCCCTGACTCTATCTAGTGGACTGTAACAGTGAAATCGGTACTGGGGGATTCGAGCAACGGATTCCCCTCCTTGAAAAGGAGGGGTGGACGCGCCATCAATAAAATGCTGCGCAGCCACCGCTGATGGCGCGGACGGGGTGGTCAGATTCGCGGAATTTCTAAGAAGGCATTCCGGAAACCTCGTCGGGACTGACCACCCCGTCTGCGCCCTCAAAGGAGGCTTCGCAGCATTTTCTTGACGGCGCAGCCTCCCCTCCTCTTTGAGGAGGGGAATACCCTCTTGCGGATTCATTCACACCTTCTATGACCGCAACTACAGCTACTTCGGAGTGGGTGGAGGCGGCGCGGTTCTGCAGGGCGTGGGGCTCCACTTTGAGCCGTTGGGTTCGAGCCTGAAGTGCGTGCTCGTATAGAACGGCTGGGTCAAATACGTCGGATCCTCGATGATCGTGACGACAAGCAGCCAGTTGTCGCCGTTGGGATGTTGTGGCAGCCGATTGAAGTACTCGGTGATCGATGCATTCTCGCTGTAAGGCACGCCGTTCTTGCGCAGATAGCCCGCGCGGAAATTCGTTGTCACGACCTTCAAAGACCCACCCTGGTTGAGCGAACTCGAAAGCGCGGGCCCTCCCCGCTGTCCTCGACCGCCTCCGCCGGGCGCGACCGGGCCTTCGTTGTTTCCAAGCTGCGCCCGGGCGGGAGCGCCGCGCGGCCCCGCTGGAGGTCCTTCCCATTGAGCCGTGGAAAATCCTTGCCAGCTCTTCTCGCCGGCAGGTTGTTTGGACTTGTCGAAATACAGGAGACGGGTTTGGGTGCCGGCGTCGAAGTCGATCTTCAGTGTGTTGTCGTCCGGCCACGTGATATGCAGACGCCCCGGCTGACGGATGATGCCGCCGATCCCGAACGGCTTGCACTGCAGGCCTGCCGCATTATCTTTGTCGAGATCCCAGCCATCGGCGACGCGCCGGGCTTCGGCATTGATCGGAAGACTCTCGTAATCGCCCTTGGCGGACGTTGCCATGCGGTGACGCCAGTCTTCGCTCACTACAGCAACCCAATAACCCGTGAGATCGATCGGCGCAGCGGCGCGTGCGGGCTGCGGCGCTCCCCGCTGCCCACGCTGCTGCGCTGCCTCGGATCGAGCCGGCAGGAAAACCAGTAACATCACTGCGACTGCGGCAATGCGTGCACGGGGGCTAAAGCCCGCGACTACATTCGTGCACCAGATGGTTCCCAAAATGTAGTCGCGGGCTTTAGCCCGCGTTCTTTTCCCGAATTCCAGCATTCTAGTTGCTCTTCTTCTGGGTAAGATCCCGGTAAACCGCCTCAACGAACATTGTGGTTGTCCACGATTTGTCGTTGCCGTACCGCCCGTCATAATCGAGCGCAGGTCTTGCCGCCTTGATCTGTTCGAGACTCAATCCACGCTTGATCATGTCCTGAATCCGGTCACGAATGATCACGACCATGTCGCGATAGTCCACGACGTCTGCCTCATCGCCGACCCGGCCATGGCCGGGTATGACATATGTGCCGCCCTCCTGCAGATACTTGGGCACGGTGATGTCGAGCATCTTGTTCAAGCCGGTGACGAATCCCTCGACTCCGCCGCCAAGTTTCGCGTCGATGACCGGATAGGTCGTCGTCACGAAAATGTCGCCCGCGACAAGCACGTCGGAGCCGCGAAAATAGACAAGAACGTCTCCGTCGGTATGGGCATGAGGGATGTGGTGGATGAAGATCGCCTCGCCGTTGAAATAAAAGTCGCGCTCGTCTTCGAAGAACGTATTCAAGGGCCGTTCGGTCACGGGGCGGGACGCCTCCGTCATTCGCGCAAGGACGTTTTCGTGTGCGATGATGGCGGCCGGATTTCCGTTGACGGTCAGGCCAGCCTGAGAGACCGTCTCGTTGCCGCCCGTGTGGTCCGGGTGCGCATGCGTATTGATCATCCAGCGAATCGGCTTGGTGGACAGTTGACGGATCGCTGCCAGCACCTTGTCCCGCGTCTGGGCGACGCCGGTATCCACCACCAGGACACCTTCATCGCCGGTCTGCACCGCAATGTTGCCGCCCGCCCCAACGAGCATGTAAACGTTTCCCTGGACATGAAATGTCTTGATTTCATTCTGTGGAGCCTGGCCTTGCAGAACGGCCACCAATCCGAGGATGACGAGAATTGCTTTTTTCATCGCGGCTGCTTGCGCATCATCTCTTCGAGTTTCGGCATGTACTCGGGGTAGGTTGTTTCCGCCCCGCCAAACACCGCCTCGAACGGAAGTCCGAACTTATTGGAGAAATCCTTGATGAAAGGGTTCTTCCCGGGCAGGTAGTGCGGAACTTCATTTTTCGGTTTGGGCACTTCCGTCGCGTATTCGCAGTTGTACAGCCAGTTCTGGTTCCCGCGCTCCATCAGCACGAACTCCTGGCTGTTGACGTATGGCTCGGTCAGGTACACCGGGTCGGTCACGATGATTACGTGCGAGAGAAGATTCCCGTGCCGGATGTAATGTTCGACCACGGTTACGGTTGTCAGGTCGCTGCTCGGAATGCCGCTGCGCCGATAGAATTCTTTCTTGATGTGCGTGGTCGTGACCGTGAGGATGTCGCCGTTCCACTCTCCTGTCGAAAAGCCCATGTTGGTGTGCGGTACATAGTCGGGAGGATGCGGGCGGCCGTCCATCCAGATCGTCCGGAACTGCATGTACGTGCCGAGGTACTCCTTGTAGGCGATGATTTCCTGTGTGGCCGGATCCTTTTCTTCCCAGATCCGGAACTGGAGCGGCCCGCGGTAAATATGAGGAAGATTGTAGGGCTGACACTGGTGCTCGAGGATTGCCACACGCGTAACGTCGAAACTCTCGGCGTACCGGCGGGCGGCATCGTTCATGGGAACGCCGGTGAAGTCGCCCTGGACGTCACCCGGAACCCGGTCTCCTTGATCCTCGTGATACCTGCCGGCCCACTCCCCGGAGATGTTAATCTGCGCAAATGCGGGGGCACTCACCAGCATCGCCAGGAACAAACAACCTAAAAATCCGGCGTAATTGACTCGGTACACTATGTCCTCCGGTCCTTCGGCGGATTCTAACGCTACTCAGAGGTAACGTCCACATGTGATGAAAAGTGTCCAAATTACGCCGCCATCGCCAGCCGCGGAGCGGCGACAGAGTGTAGCCCCGGGCGCGAGCCCGGGGTTTTCTTTCGAAACGATCTCAGCCCCGGAGGGGCGAAAGAGTTCTCGCAATCTTTCGCCCCTTATAGGTAATAGGAGCGGGGATGATGAGGCAAGAGAAGAGTAAGTTCGTCGTCGCGGTTTCTTTCTTTTTGGTTCTTTTTCTTTCTTTAAGACGGGCTGTGGAAATGTGGAAAAATCCACAGGCCGACCGAGCCCTGGTTACGAATATTCGCCCCGACCATGTGATGGTTACCCGGAGACGTTCGAGCCAGGGCGAGGTCCGGAGAAGGGATGCATACTCAGATGTTGTCCTTCGAGGACTCGACTATAAGGGATGCAGTTTTTCCGGTTGAGGTCGGCAAGAAAGAGGAAAGAAGCAATGAACAGACAAGAGGCAATTGTGGCGTGGGTGGGAATAGATTGGGCCGATGAAAGCCACCAGGTTTGTGAGTACGAAGTGGGGACCGGCAACAAGCAGATCTATGCGGTCGAGCAGAATGCCGAATCGCTGCAGGAATGGATCAATCAATTGCGAATCCGACACGGGAGCGGAAAACGAATCGCCGTCGTGCTGGAGCAGGCACGAGGCGGATTGATCTATGCACTGATGAGCACGGACTTCATTGAGATCTATCCGGTGAATCCGCAGTCATTGGCGAAATTTCGGAAGGCACTTTATCCCAGCGGCGCGAAAAGCGACCCAGTGGATGCGGAGCTGCTGGAGGAAATGGTCCGACAGAATCCGGGGCGTTTTCGCGCCTGGGTGCCTGGTGACGCACAGACGCGGAGCTTGCAGCTACTGACGGAGGGCCGGAGAAAGTTTGTCGATGATATGACGGCTTTGACAAACCAACTCACGAGTGCGCTGAAGACCTATTACCCCCAAGCGCTGGACTGGGCCGGAGAGCTCAGTCGCGAACAGGCCTGCGCTTTCTTGGAGAAGTGGCCGACGTTATCCGATCTGCAGAAGACTCGGGCGTTCCGCATTCGAGAGTTTTATCAGAAGTATAGCCGGCCTGAGCGCGAAGCCCTGGATCAACGTGTGAGGCAAATCGAAAAAGCGCAGCCGCTCACCCAGGATCCTGCAGTGGTGATGGCGGGCGTGATGATGGTGCGCACCCTTGTGGGGCAAATCGAACCGTTGCGTGCGGCGGTCGAGAAATATGATGTCGAGATTGCACGAATTTTTCAGCAGCATCCCGATCGGGCCGTCTTTGAGAGTTTCCCGGGAGCGGGTAAGGTCTTAGCCCCGCGGTTGACGGCAGCCTTCGGCGCAGATCGGGATCGCTTTGAAGCCGCTCTGGAGATCCAAGAGTTCTCGGGTATAGCGCCGGTAACGGAGCGTAGTGGCAAGACCATATGGGTGCATCGCCGCTGGGCATGTCCCAAGTTTGTGCTTCAGACGTTCCATGAGTTTGCCGATCAGGCACGGAAGTTCTGCGCTTGGTCCAAACTGTACTACCAGCAGCAACGCGCGCACGGCAAAGAGCACCACGCGGCGGTCCGAGCTTTGGCCTATAAATGGATCCGTATCATGTTCCGCTGCTGGAAAGATCACAAGCCGTATGACGATAGTCGGTACATGAAATCTCTAGTCCAACGCGGATCACCACTGGCAGCAGGTTGGAGTCAGCAGCCGGTCAGGTCTGTGGAAATCTGAGGCATGATCTGTGAATCGAGGGCTTGACAAACACCCTCAGATGTCTCCGGGGCTGCGTTCCACAACGACACCGACCCCGGGCTCGCCCGGGGCTACACTCTGTCGCCGCTCCGCGGCTGAATACGGACGCGGGTTCAGCGCCAACTCAGCGCCAACTGTCTCCTGACCGTAATCAACATTTGGACACTTCTGATTCCAGATTGGCGGTTGGCCTCGAGTGATCCTTATTGTAGTTGTAGCGATGGGAGGAACGGTGACCATGCTATACAAGCGATGCGTTTGGATCGAAGTTGAGCAGGCACTGGAGGCATTCCGGACGGCAACTTACTCCAAATAACTTCTCAGCCGGGGCCGACACAAGTGCGGCCTGCGAGGCGCAGACCAGGCGATGGACAGCCGGTATCAATGCTCGATCATGATGTGCGCAGCCCAGGTTCCCGCATTCATGACCCAGGGCATATTTGCATTGGGCTTATCCGGAAGTGAGAGACTGGCCCCTGTTTCATATGGAAGCATCACCATTTGCCAGGCCTTGATCTCGCCGGAGACCGTGTTGGTGGCCGCATTGTAACCGCTCAGGGGACCCCTCATCTGAAACCCTATCGTAGGATGAGACGGAAGCTTGAACTTGCCCGCCTTGATTTCCTTATCCAGCGCCTCGTCCAACGCCTTGCCGCTGGCGGGCGCACCGGCACGGCTGAGTTCATTACTGAGTTCTGTAGTGCGCTTCATCAGGGCAAAGATAGATTCGTGAAAGCAGTTCACATAGAAGGTTTGGTCGCCGGATTGGTCGGCGGTGCATACCATGTCGTTGGAACCCTTCCGAAGAACGGTTATTGCTCCCTTTTCTCCACGGCTGACAACGGTGGCGCCTGTCCGCATGGACTCGGGAAGAGGCAAAACCGCAGCGGCGATTTGCGCCGCAGTATCATTTGCCTGCGCCCGGACTACGAGAGGCGTCAAGCCGGCGAACAAAAGCGTGACCAGGATCCATTCCGCCCTGGCGAATGGCGCAAGGCGCTTGCTGACTACACTCATTTGTATCTCTCCATACAGATTTGGCACTTGTTTGTTGAAATCTGCTCAATCGAGCGAGCGCCAATGTAGTCTTGACCCGGAAAATTGTCAAAGAACAATGGGAAAAGTCTCCAATGTTCATGATCCATAGACCCTCCCAGACTGTGATCGATGGCTTTATCGTCGAGCAACGCAGCCACAAGTTCTCTTATCCCGACGTAGGCGCAACTCGCGGCACGATGCCGGGAGGTTATACCGTCGATCACAATCGCGTGAGACTGGGCCATGGAGATCAAGTGTTTCGCCAGGCCGTGGCATCTCTGAGGCTTTGGCAAATGTTCAAGCTTGGATGGGTCGAGCTCTTTCAGCCCGGCACGCAAATCGACGCTGGTGCAACCGTGGCCGTCCTGGTGCACCATTTCGGCTTCTGGTCCTTGAATGCCTGCAGGATTGCTTACGTTATCGACGAAGAGCGCCGAATCGGCTTTGCATACGGAACGCTCCAGGACCATGCCGAGGAAGGCGAGGAAAGGTTCTCTTTGCAGTGGGTTGCCGAGGATGACTCGGTCGTCTACGACATTCTGGCATTTTCCAAGCCGAGGATGTGGCCAGCCCGGCTTGCGCGGCCATTAAGCCGCATGCTCCAAAAAAGATTTGCACGCGACTCGATGGCCGCAATGCAACGAGCAATCCATGACGCCCCGTAGCGGCGGTTTCTGACGCGAGAAACCGCCCCGTAGTTGCGAACATCATGCTGCTCGCAAGCTCAATATGTGGGAAGCAGGCGTCCCGCGGGACACCGTACGACAATACGCTTCCGGTGTTCTTGGCGCTGCACTCGCATGGATTTGCCCTGTTCCGCGGCTCCCACTACCGGACGCTCAAATGCGACCGGGTTGAGCCACTGATCGACCCTTTTCTCGGGCGACGGATAAGGGTTTGCGGCCGCCATTACAGTTTCGATTCACCTTCATTTCCAGATTTGGCAAAATAGGCTGGAAACTTAAACCAAAGATCTTGAGAATATTCCGGGAATGAGTTCAGTGCCGCTCACAACATCGGCTATAAGAGGAGGCATAGTGAAGCGCTATATCAGTGGCGTCATCCTGGGTATCGCGTGTTTCGCGCTGGGAGCCGCCGTTACCAGATACTACGACATCCATCGACTTATCACGCCACAACCCGTCCAGACCGCGAAGTCGCCGGCCGAGACCGGAGCGCCGTCCGGCGAAGGTGTGGCGGACGTTACAGCTATCGATTTCAACAACCAGCCATTGTGGGCATACGGCTTCGACCGGCCTCCACTTCCCGGCGAAAGGGCCAGCCCTCAGAACCCGCCCTCGAGGAGCCTGCGCGCCAACGAGGATCCCATCGAGCAGACGACGCCGATGCACCTCGGTGGAAGCAAGGCAGCATATTCGCGTGTGGACGTACGGGACGGTCAGAATGTGATCGACTGGTTTCCTGAGGACCATCCGCCGATGCCCAAGGTCATCCAACACGGTCCGGCTGCGCTAGGCGAAAAAACACGCGGATGCGCCTCGTGTCACTTGCCGAACGGGCATGGACGTCCGGAGAATGCAGGCCCCGCGGGACTTCCCAAGTCCTACATCATGCGCCAGCTCCAGGACTTCAGGAGCGGCAGGCGGCATTCGGCCGATCCGAGAAAGCCGAACACGAATACGATGATCGAGCTCGCGAAGGCTCTCAGTGACGAAGAACTCAATGCCGCCGCGGACTACTTTTCATCGATCCGGTGGACGCGATGGATTCGAGTGGTCGAGACGGACCTGGTGCCGAAGACTCGGATTCAGGGCAATCTTTTCCTGCCGCTCGAGAAGGAGAAGACCGAACCGATCGCCGGGCGCATCATCGAGTTGCCCGAGAACGAAGAGCTGGCCGAGACGTATCGCAGTCCGCGCTCCGGATTCATTGCTTACGTTCCCACCGGCAGCATCAAAAAGGGCCAGGACCTTGTGACGACCGGAGGCGCAAAGATCGTTGGAAATCAGTTTATTCAGGGCAAGACGACGCCGTGCATCACCTGCCATGGACCGGATCTCATGGGCGTGGCTGATGTGCCGCCCATTGCCGGCCGCTCGCCCAGCTACATGGTCCGGCAATTGTTTGACATACAACAGGGCACCCGGCCCACCCAGCCGCCGCAGTTGATGAAGTTCATCGTCGCCAACTTGACAAAGGAGGACATGGTTGCGATCGCGGCGTACGTCTCGTCACGCAAGCCTGTGTACACAACCGGGACTCCGGCGCAGACGACGCGGGCCGCTTTGCAATAGAGGCTTTCTGATGTCCAAAAGTTAGCCGCGGATTTCACGGATTACGCGGATGGTGCGCAATTAAAAGCCATTGATGCGCACCATCCGCGTAATCCGTGAAATCCGCGGCTAACTTTTGGACATCAGTCAGCTATTCGCCTTTTTCGAGTGGATACCCCTTACTCGTCCAATCCGCTTCGAGGTTGGAGGAAACGACGAGACCCTTTACTTGCTGGTAACCGAGTTGGTGCAGCAGCTCGATAGCCGGGCGCACGTTGGGGCACGCTTCCCACGGACAACACCCGCAATAGATAACAATTTCGCGGTTCTTCGGCACCTTCTCCACAGCAGCCTTCAGCGCCGCGAGACCCTGCGCATTCGATGCCGGTCCGCCAAAAACGGCGCCGGGAATGTGACCATTCCGATAGAGCGGCATGAATCCGACGAAGACGATCAGCGGCTTCGATGGCCCGGTATCGCGAACCTTGACGATCAATTCCTGCGGCCGTATCAGCTCGGAAGGTTGCCATTTTCCCACCGGGTTCGGTTGAGGCCGTTGCACACCAAGCGCCAGAAAACTCGTGGTCAAAACAACGATGCAAGTTGCAAGAATTCGCATAAGTGCGAAACAGGTTAGCAGATTGCCACGCAAAACAAAAAGTCTGGCGCATCTAATGCGAGGGCATTGCCTTGGGCAATTTGAAGCTGGTGCCCATCAAGTCTCCCGCTCGTGGCGGTGGGTTCGGAGTATCGCTCCGGTCCAGTCGCACGCTGAGAGAGATCAGTCGACCGGCGACGTCGTCCACGTGCAGGAGGTTTCGAAGTTCCTCACAGTCGAGGGGATGCCGGATCCAGGAATGGGGCGTATCCATCAGCGAGACCATGCGCTTCTCTTCGTAGATCACGGTTCGCGAGTTCTGATCCATGAGGCTCCACTCGATCCAATAATTCCCGGTGCGGCGCCCGATCAAGCCGATGAATATTTCAGCGCCTCTGCCGTCCTTCGCCGGCCGCGCCTCAGCATCAATGGGGAAAAAGTCATCGAGGTGCTTATCCACGTCGCGCTCTATCTCCCTCTGACGCGACTCCTCAGCGGAAACAGCGGCCGCAACGATCAAAGTGGCCAGCGCCACGGAGGCTCCGGCGCATTTGGCGGCGAGCTTCAGAGAGCGTCGTGACGCGAAGACATCCAAGTCAGAACCCAATGCGAGAACGATACCGCTGAATATGCCGATCGCCAGGCTTGCTGCAAAGAATATGAGGCCGTAGAAAGGCCCCGCGAGCTTGGCGAACATGCTTCCCGGATCCCCAAACATGTCGCCACTTACGAAAAGAGCGGAGCCGCCCA
>WNFQ01005663.1_pt1 | contig 12622 bp, 8 predicted proteins | sample 5400171 | NCBI WGS metagenome assembly WNFQ01 (sample SAMN13153356, study PRJNA577476) | soil metagenome | isolation source: 20 cm soil under Madrone tree | place: USA:California | collected 2016-06-14
TACGGAGACCTCGTCCAGGCCACGGGCCTCCTCATCCGCGCGCGCCGTGCGGCCGAGGTGCGGGCAGCGGAGCCGCCGCTGCGGACGTGGGCACGCGTGCGGTCCCCCGCGGGCGAGTCGGGCGGCAGCCTCGAGTGGGCGGGCTGGCTCACCCCGTACGCGGCCGAGACGATCGCCGAGGACGCGGTACGGGCGGGCCACGGGGCGCGGCTCGAGCTGACGGTCGCGGCGAGCACCGACGACCTCGGCCTCGCCCGCGTGCAGCATCAATTCGCGTGGCTCGGTGAGCGCGACGATCGACTCCCGTCTCTTCCCGCCCGTTGCCACACCGGAAGTCGGCTTCGTCGCCTCACCATGATGATCCGCGCTCTTGGTACGTGGCGTCTCGCGCCTGTGGCGTAGCGCCACGCCCGCCAGCGTCCGCGCACGGTTCACGTAGGGGTGCTTCCGGCGCCGGAGCGCTCCCTCACAGCAACGACTTCATCCCGCTGATCAGCTTGGTGAGGCTGTCCTTCGCGTTGCCGAAGAGCATCTTGCACTTCGTCCAGCTGCACGACCCGCTGACGGCCCGGGCGGAGGTCGTGCACCGCATCGGGCTCCGGCGAGGGAATCGGGCGGTGACGGTCGAGAGCCGCACGTCCCTCTCCGTCACGCGCGAGGCCTTCGAGCTTCGCGCCCGCCTCGAGGCCTTCGAGGGCGACACGATCGTCCGCGCGCGCAGCTGGGACTGCCGCGTCGCGCGCGAGGGGGTGTGGGTTGGTGCGCGCGCGTTCAAGCTCGTCCTGCTCACGACCGAAAACCCCTGCGGGAGCCGATGCTCTCACAGGAGGTGCGTCGATGGCGCGCACGCCGGCGAACCGAAGCGGCAAGGTGCTCTGCCACCCGTCGGGCGAGCGGTGGACCGTCGAGCTGCGGCTCGACGAGAACGAGGGCCGTCAGGGATGTCAGTACACCGTCTACCTCAATCGGGTGTTTGCTGCCGAGACGGCGGCGCGCAGCGCCGGCGAGCAGGTCGTGGCCGAGTGGGCAGCAGGCCGGATCGCCGTGCGGGACCTGATGCTGCAAGAGCTCGCGGCGACCTACCGGAGGCTCCGGGAGACGTATCAGAAAATGCAGCCGCCTGCCGTTCCGACGACGACTTCCGCCTGGGAGAGCGCCATCGGCTCGTGGGAGGAGCGCGGGTGGATCGCCGCGGCGGACGCGGCGCGGCTGCGCGAGCACGTGCGCCGAGCCTTCGCGCCGGAGGCGGGAGGGATGCCGCGGCGGCGGATCCGGCTGGATACCAAGTCGGATTCGACGCCCTGAGGTCGTGCCCGTTCGCGTTGTGGGCGCGACGTTTCACAGCAGCGACTTCATCTCGCTGATGTCGTCTTCGTTCCGCGGCCCCCGGCTTCATGGCGAGAGAATGCAGAGCTCATCAAAGGGGCTCGCCGTCGTTAGGTACACCCGAGACCAGAGGCGACTGCCTATTCCCGCAGCCTCGCCAGCCGCTGCTCCAGCCGATGCCGACATTCCGGCCACTCGGACGCAATGACCGAGAACATAGCCGAGTCCCGCAGCTGGCCCTCTTCGCCTGCCGCCCACGACTGGGACCAATTTCGCAAGACGCCCTCGAACCGTGCGCCAAGCGCTTCGATCGCAGCTCGAGACCGTATGTTACGCGCGTCCGTCTTCAGATCGACTCGAACAACGCCCCACTGTTCGAACGCATGGCGAAACAACAGCAGCTTTGCCTCCGGATTGATTCCAGTGCCCTGAGCCGACGCAGCAAGCCACGTGAAACCGATCTCGATGGCGCACAACTCGGTTCGGCCCGGCCACAACCGCGGGTTCCAATACGCGGTGGCGCCGACTGCCCTGCCCGATGAGATCTGGACCTGCGCATATGGCGCCATGCTCCCAGTTGCGGCGCGACCTTGCTGCGCGTCGATGTAGTCGTCCACCTCTGCCGCCCTGGGGACCCATGTGAACCCGTACGAGCTTCGATCCTCCTCCGCAGCGGCAGCTAAATCCGTGGCATGACGATGAGCCAGTGGCTCTAAACGCACGAGCGTGCCTTCAAGGACGGGCCCTTCCAGACGAAAACTCACAGTAAACTCTACCTCCCTGCGCTGCCTAACCGATACAAGCTAACCGACGGGGCCGCGCCGATGCGCGCCAAGTTGAAGGCATGTGCCGGCCCGTCCGGTTCAGCGCAGGGTTACGCACCAGATATGTTACGGATGGGCCACCCATTGTCCGGCTACCAAGTAAGCGACTGCGATGATGAGCAGGAATGAGGCCAATAACTTTCCCCAGCGAGGGACCTTCGGTACCAAACGATCGGTGATGTATTCCGCCTCGCGACCATCGGTCGTCTCGGCGGAGAAGACAGGATAGGCGCCTTCCTGCGAAAGATCCCGTATCCGCCCCAGTATCTGCGCCAGTCTGCGCAAATGCGACAGTAGCCACGGCAGCGCGAGTATCAGCGCCGAGACGAAGATCACGACCAGCGAAGCCCATACCGATGCGGTGCTCATTGCGTGTGCCTAACGCCCCGGTTCAGCGGCGCCGAGCGCAGCGAGGGTACCGGCGCCGAAAGGCGCCGGCGTCCGCTGCAACCGGCGGTTAGCTCTCGCCACGATACGTGTCGATGTCGATTGACGCCCCAACCCTGCTTAGGAAGGAAATAACACGCGAATCAAAACCGATTGCTGGAGTTGATTTCGTCTCGTCCAGCGTGATCGTGAGAACGACTTCAAGCACCGCCTCAAGCCCGTATGCTCGTTTCGCCTCCACAATCCTGTCGGCGTGAGGCTCCAACGCGGCAACAAGCGATGAAGCCATTTCATACACGTCAATCAGGTCATCTCGCACCTTCCCGCTCGAATACACCCACGAAGAATGCTTCGGCGTTGGGTGTGCCTTTCGTCTGATTCTTGTGGGCGCAATGCCGATCGACAACACTTCCGGATCGAAGTCGTCGCCGAACAGGCCGAAATACACCTCACCCTCGTTTGGCATTCCGCTTCCCAAGAGAGCTAACGATACTTGGACAGGTCTGTGTAACGCCACCACCCTGGCGACGCCCGCCCACGTAGCACCGATCTCGACATCCGACCCGAGCAGAACCTAAGCAGCTGACTTCCCGTCGGTTCTCGCCCGCCGTGATCTTCGCACGAGCGGTGATAGACTGCGAGCGCCGGCCATGTAGCACCCGAGGACGGGAGCCCGGTTGCCCTCCGAGCGCGGTCCGCCGGCGCTTCGACGAGTCGGTCCGCCGGCGACCGCACAGCCCGGGGTCCGCGACTCAGGATATGGGCGTGGATCATCGTCGCCGCATCGCGATGGCCCAGCCGCGTCACCGTATGGACCGTCCCGAGGCCGTGGCCGCCTGCCGGGAGGTGTGTTGCGACGGAGTTGTCGCAAGGGCGTGGCAGGTCGCCGGCTTCGCGATTCCTCGACCCCCTCACAGCAGCGACTTCATCTCGCTGATCAGCTTGGTGAGGCTGGCCTTGGCGTCGCCGAAGAGCATCATGCACTTCTCGTTGTAGTAGAGGTCGTTGTCGACGCCGGCGAAGCCCGGGCGCAGGCTGCGCTTGAGAACGATGATCGACTTGGCGCGGTCGACCTCCAGGATCGGCATGCCGTAGAGGGGGCTCGACTTGTTGCTCTTGGCCGCGGGGTTGGTGACGTCGTTGGCGCCCACCACGAGCACGATGTCGGCCTCCGGGAAGAACGGGTTGATCGCCTCCATCTCGTGGAGCTGCTCGTACGGGACGTTGGCCTCGGCGAGCAGCACGTTCATGTGGCCCGGCATGCGGCCGGCGACGGGGTGGATCGCGTACTTCACGTCGACGCCGCGCTCCTTCAAGATGTTGCCCAGCTCGGCCACCGCGTGCTGCGCCTGCGCCACGGCCATGCCGTAGCCGGGCACCACGACGATGTTGTGGGCGGTCTCGAAGAGGACGGCCGTCTCCTCGGGCGCGATGCTGCGCACGGTCCCCTTGGCCTCGGCGGCCGCGGCCACCGCCTCATCCGACACCCTGCCGAACGCGCCGAAGAGCACGTTCACCGCCGAGCGGTTCATCGCGCGGCACATGAGCAGCGCGAGCAGGAAGCCCGAGGTGCCGTCGAGCGAGCCCGTGATGATCTGGATCTTGTTCATCAGCACGAAGCCCATGGCGGCATCGGCGAGCCCGCCGTACGAATTGAGAAGCGCGATCACCACCGGCATGTCGGCGGCGCCGATCGGGATGACGAGCAGGAGGCCGAAGACGAACGCCAGCCCCACCATCACGTAGAAGAACACGGTGGCCGCCTGGGTGACCACCAGATAGACCCCGGAGGCCACGATGACGGAGAGCAGGCTCAGGCTGAGGACGTTCTGTCCCCGGTACGTGATCGGCCGCCCGCGCAGCAGCTCTTGGAGCTTGGCCGCCGCGATCAGGCTGCCCGTGAACGTGAGCCCGCCGACGACCACCTCGAAGTCGAGGGCGGTCAGCGTCACGCGGGCGAGCTCGCCCTGGTAGCGGAAGTACTCGGAGACCCCCACCAGGCACGCCGCGAGCGCCCCCAGCGAGTGCGACAGCGCGGTGCGCTGCGGCACCGCGGTCATCGGGATGGCGAGCCCCATCCCGCCGCCGATGACGGCGCCGATCGCGAAGCCGAGCGCGATCCACCGGTAGGTTACGATGTGCGGGTGGAAGAGCGTGCCGACCACCGCGACGAACATCCCGAAGGCCGCGAGCGACATGCCTCTGCGCGCCCACCTGGGCGAGCTCAGGCCCTTCAGCCCGAGCACGAACATCCCCGCCGACAGGATGTAGCAGTAGCGGAGCGCCTCCGGGGCGACGTGCTCGTGGAGCCATTCCCCCATCGCCATCCCGGCGGGCTTGGTCGCATAGAGGAGGCCCGCGACCGCGGCGACGACCGCCACGACGAACGCGAACGCCTGCAGCTCCACGGGCCGTCGCGTTCCCCGCGCGCGCTCCTCCGCCGTCCGGAACATGCGCAGCATGCGGTCCGTGATCAGGAAGCCGCCGAAGGCGTTCGTCGACGAGCAGGTCACCGCGGCGAAGCCGAGGAGGGTGCACACCCAGCCGTTGGGGACCTGGCTGTAGTCGCTCCCTGCCACCACCAGCGACCCGACCAGCGAGATCGCCGCGATGGCGTTGGTCGCCGACATGAGCGGCGTGTGCAGCAGCGGGGGGACGCGGGTGATGATGTGGTAGCCGAGGAACCCGGCCAGCATGAAGATGTAGAGGCCGACCTCGAGCTCGGTCGTCATGCCGTCTTTCGTGCCGCCAGCGCGGCCTTGACGGCGTCGTTGACGACCGCGCCGCCGTGCGTGACGCAGGCGCCCTTGATCACCTCGTCGTCGAAGTCGAGCGCCAGCGCGCCGTCCTTGACGAGCTCGCGGAGCAGCTCGGTCACGTTGCGCGCGTAGAGCTGGCTCGCGTGCACCGGTATGGTGGCGGGCAGGTTGGTCGGGCCGTGGATGGTGACGCCGTGCCGCGCGACCACCCGGTCGGGCTCCGTCAGCTCGCAGTTGCCGCCCGCCTCGGCCGCGAGGTCCACGATCACCGAGCCGGGCCGCATGCCCGCGACGGTCTCCTTGGTGACCAGGCGCGGCGCGGGCCGGCCGGGCACCAGCGCCGTGGTGACGACCACGTCGAACTCGGTGGTCTTCTCGGCGAGCATCTCCTGCTGGCGGCGGCTCGCCTCGGCGGACAGCGCCTTCGCGTAGCCGCCCCTGTCCTCGGCATCGGCGATGCCGAGATCGAACTCGAGGAACCTCGCGCCCAGGCTCGCGACCTGCTCCTTCACCGCGGCCCGCACGTCGTAGCCCCACACCTGCGCCCCCAGCCGGCGTGCGGTCGCGATCGCCTGCAGCCCGGCCACGCCCGCGCCGATCACCAGCACGCGCGCGGCGAACACCGTCCCCGCCGCCGTCATCATCATCGGGAAGAGCTTCGCCAGCGACTCGGCCGCGATGAGGACCGCCTTGTAGCCCGCGAGGTTCGCCTGCGACGAGAGCGCGTCCATCTTCTGCGCGCGGCTGATGCGCGGGATGCCCTCCATGCCGAAGCTGGTGATCCGCCGCGCGGCCAGCCGCTCGACGAGGTCGGGGCTGGTGAGCGCCTGGAGGAACGACACCAGCACCGCGCCCTCGCGCAGCCGGTCCACCTCGCCCAGGGTGGGCCTCTGCACCTTCAGCACGACGTCGGCCTGCCCGTAGAGCGTGCCCGCGTCGGGAACGATGCGCGCACCGGCCTTCTCGAAGGCGGCGTCGGCGTGGAACGCGCCCTCGCCCGCCCCGGTCTCGACCAGCACCTCGAGCCCGCTCTTCACCAGCGCGGCCGCCGCGTCCGGCACGAGCGCGATGCGGCGCTCGCCCGGCGCGATCTCTCGCGGAACCGCGACCTTCACGGGGCCTCGCTCATGGGCGGACGGCGCTATAGCAAACGGCCGGCGCCGGGAGAAGGCCGGAGGAGCCGTGGCCGAGCCGCCACAGGCCGAGCGCGGTGCACTTGACCGCCTCGATGCCGGTGTGAAACGAGCGCATCTCTGCATGGCCGAGCAGGGAACGTGGCCGCCGTCGGCGGGGGGTCCGCGCCGCTTTCTGGCGCTGTATGCGCTCGCGATGCTGGTCGTCGCGGTGCTCCCGGCGCGCGCCGCGACGTTCGGTCTCGACGACGTCGCCGAGAGGGCCCGCCGGCTCGCGGAGGGCCCCTTCCGGGATGCGAAGGGGCGCGTGCCCGACTGGCTGCTCAAGATCAGCTACGACCAGTGGCGCGAGATCCGCTTTCGCCCCGAGCAGGCGCTCTGGCGCGACCGGGGGGTGCCCTTCCAGGTGCAGTTCTTCCACCCCGGGCTGTACTACAACCATACCGTGCGGGTGAACGTCGTCGAGGCGAAGGGCGTGCACCCCGTCGAGTTCTCACCCAACCAGTTCGACTACGGCAAAACCGACTTCGCCAGCCGGGTGCCGCAGGAGCTCGGCTACGCGGGCTTTCGCGTTCACTATCCGATCAAGGCGCGGGACTACTTCGACGAGGTCATCGTCTTCCTCGGCGCGAGCTACTTCCGGGCGGTCGGGAAGGAGGAGGGGTTCGGGCTGTCGGCGCGCGGGCTCGGCATCGACACGGCGGAATCCTGGGGCGAGGAGTTCCCCTACTTCAAGGAGTTCTGGCTGGTCAGCCCCGCTCCCCGGGCCGATCGCCTGACGGTCTACGCCCTGCTCGACAGCCCGAGCCTCGCCGGTGCCTATCGCTTCGTGGTCCGTCCGGGCGAGCAGACGGCGGTGGAGGTCGAGTGCCGTCTGTTCCTGCGCAAGGAGGTGCGCAAGCTCGGGATCGCGCCGCTCACGAGCATGTTCTTCCACGGCGAGAACGCCAACCGGTCGTTCGACGACTTCCGTCCCGAGGTGCACGACTCCGACGGGCTTCTCCTCAGCTTCGCGAGCGGCGAGTGGCTGTGGCGCCCGCTCGACAACCGCCGCACGCTGAGCGTGAGCCGCTTCCGGATGGAGAAGCCGGGGGGATTCGGCCTTCTGCAGCGCGACCGCGACTTCGATCACTACCAGGACCTGGAGACGCACCCGGAGCGGCGGACGAGCGCCTGGGTCGAGCCGAGCGGCGGCTGGGGCGCGGGATCGGTGGAGCTGGTCGAGATCCCGAGCCCGTCGGAGAAGAACGACAACGTGGTCGCGTACTGGGTGCCGGAGAAGGCGCCGAAGCCCGGCGAGCCCGCCACCTTCTCGTACATCCTCTACTGGTATGGCGACGACCCGAACCGGCCGCCGGGCGGCCGCACGGTGGCCACGCGTCGCGACGGCGGCACGGCCAAGGACGCCCAGCGCTTCGTCATCGACTTCGCCGGCAAGAAGCTGGCGGCCATCCCGGCCGACCGGGTGCTGCACGGCCTCGTCACCGTGGTCGGAGGCGGCGAGGCCGGCGAGCTCCTCGAGGAGCACGTGGTGAAGAACCCCTTCACCGGCGGCTGGCGGCTCACCTTCGAGGTGCGGCCGAAGAAGCGGGAGCCGCTCGAGCTGCGGGCGTTCCTGGAGCAGGGGGGCGACACGTTGACGGAGACGTGGTCCTACGTGATCCTGCCGTGAGCGAGCAGGCACCCCGCTCGCATGGACCCACGATGGATGGCGATCCGGCTCGGCGGCGACCGCTCGGCCCGGCGACGGACCGGTATCTCCACGTGCCCGCGGACCGCATCCTCCACGACTGGAAGGAGGCCCGCGCGCGCGCGCTCGCCTACCTGGGGGCGCTCGGGCTCGGATCGCAGGAGCACGCTCCGCTCGCGGCCCGGGCGGTCGAGCGCGCCCTGACCGAGCCGTGGGAGCGCGGGGGCGACGCGGTGTCGGAGACGCTGCGCGCGCTGCGCCAGCTCGTTCAGGAAGAGCATCCAGGCGCCGCCCGCCCACCGGAGGGCGTCCCCGACGCCTTCCTCGCCTGGCGCCTCGAGCGGGCGCTGGCGGGATGCGACGGCGCGGGCCGGCCGGCGGGGACCGCCGCGGGGGACGGCCCGCTCCGCTCGACGCCCGAGCTCAGCCGCCGCGCGATGGTCTCGGAGCCGATCGAGCGCCGCTTCCTGCGTCGTTTCCTGGGCCGCCGGCGCCGCAAGCCGGTGCCGGCCGCCCCGGCCGACCAGGTGCTCTACGGCAGCCTGCTCCACCGGATGCGCCGGCGGCTTCCATGGACGCGCGTCGCGTTCCGGCGCCGGCTCCTGCTCGGGCTCCTCGTGCTCGTCCCGACCATCATCGCGAGCGAGTTCATGGTGGGCGTCCTGCCCCACCAGGGACGCACCTGGCTCGAGGTCACGATCGCGGCCTTCTTCGGCGCCCTCTTCGGCTGGATATCGATCGGCTTCTGGACCGCCATGCTCGGCTTCCTCACCCTCGTCCGCCGCCGCGATCGCTTCGCGATCACCAACCTCGAGCCTTCCGCCGGCGACCCGCCTGCGGTCCAGGCCGAGGGCGTGCTCACGGCCATCGTGATGCCCATCTCCGAGGAGCCGGTCGAGCGGGTGTTCGCGGGGCTGCGCGCGATCCATCGCTCGCTGGAGCGCGCCGGCGCGCTCCAGCGCTTCCACTTCTTCGGGCGTGGTTCGACTGGTGTCGCGCCGTGGGGGGCTTCGGCCGCATCTTCTATCGCCGCCGCAAGGTGCGCCTGGAGCGCAAGAGCGGCAACGTCGCCGACTTCTGCCGGCGCTGGGGCCGGCGCTACCGCTACATGGTCATGCTCGACGCCGACAGCCTGATGACCGGCGAGACGCTCGTCCGTCTGGTCGACTTGATGGAGCGCCACCCGGGCGTCGGCATGATCCAGACCGCCCCCGCGGCCGTGAACCGCAGCTCGCTGTTCGCGCGCCTGCAGCAGTTCGCGAGCCGCGTCTACGGCCCCATGTTCGCGGCCGGCCTGCACTACTGGCAGCTCGGCGACGGCCAGTACTGGGGGCACAACACGATCATCCGCGTCGAGCCCTTCACGGATCACTGCGCGCTGCCGCGGCTGCCGGGGCGGGAGCCGCTCGGCGGCGAGATCCTGAGCCACGACTTCGTCGAAGCCGCCCTCATGGGGCGGGCGGGCTGGAGCCTGTGGCTCGCCTACGACCTCGGAGGCAGCTACGAGGAGACGCCCTCGACGCTGCTCGAGGAGATGAAGCGCGACCGCCGCTGGTGCCAGGGGAACCTGCAGCACCTGCGGCTCCTCTTCACCGAGGGCTTGTTCGGCGCGCACCGCGCGCTCTTCCTGAACGGTGCGCTATCGTACATGTCGGCCCTCCTCTGGTTCGTCTTCCTCACGCTCAGCACCGTGGAGGCGGTCACGAACGCGCTTCGGGAGCCCGAGTACTTCCCGCACGGGGCGAGCCTGTTCCCCGAGTGGCCGATCTGGCGACCCGACTGGGCGCTCTGGCTGCTGGCGGTGATCGCCATGATCCTCTTCCTCCCCAAGATCCTGAGCGTCGTCCTGATCGTGCTCAAGCGGCGGAGCGCGCGGACCTTCGGGGGCGGCGTCAGGCTGTCGGTCAGCGTGCTCCTCGAGATCCTCCTCTCGAGCCTGCTCGCTCCCATTCGCATGGTGTTCCACAGCCGCTTCGTCCTGCTGAACCTCCTCGGGCGCACGGTGGGCTGGCGCTCGCAGGGCCGGGAGGAGATCACCACCAGCTGGCGCGAGGCGCTCCGCCACCACGGGCTCGACTCCCTGTTCGCGAGCGCCTGGGGCGCGGGCCTCTTCTGGCTGAGCCCGGGCTACTTCTGGTGGGTGACGCCGGTCATCGGGGCGCTGATCCTCTCGGTGCCGCTCTCGGTCTACACGAGCCGCGCGAGCCTGGGCGAGCGCGCGCGGCGGCGGGGGCTCTTCGTGATCCCGGAGGAGAGCGCGCCACCCCCCGAGCTGCAGGACCTGCACGACCTCGCCCGCAGCGCCCGCCGCAGGACGGGAGCGCTCCCCGAACGTGAGCGGGACGGCTTCGTCCGCGCCGCCGTCGACCCCTACGTGAATGCGCTGCACCGAGCCCTGCTCGGCCGCTCCCGCTCGCTCGCGCCGAGCCTCCAGGCGGCGCGCCAGGCGCTCCTCGAGCGCGCGCTCGCTGAGGGGCCGGCGAGCCTGACGGGACGCGAGCGCCGCATCCTGCTCGGGGATCCCGACCTGACCGATGCCCTCCACCGGCGCGTCTGGGCTCTGCCCGACCACGATCGGGCCGCGCGCTGGGGCCGCCCGGGACTGGCACCGCACCCGGGGTCCCCGACGCCCTCACCTTGAGCGCGCCGCGTCCGTCCCGGCGCCCAGGAGGCTGTCGGAGACTCCTTGCGCCCGCGTTGCTCCTCTGCGCTGCGCTCGGCTGCCGCCGCGACGCACGCGGCGGCGTGGAGGTCGAGCTGTGGGCGATGGGGCGCGAGGGGGAGGTGGTGGCGCAGCTGATGCCGGAGTTCGAACGCCGCCATCCGAGTCTCCGCGTGCGCGTGCAGCAGGTTCCGTGGAGCGCGGCACACGAGAAGCTGGTGACGGCCTACGTCGGCGGGGCGATGCCCGACGTCTTCCAGGCGGGCAACACGTGGCTCCCGGAGCTCGCTGCCCTGGACGCGCTCGAGCCGCTGGATGACCGGATCGCGCGCTCTCCGGCCCTCGTCCGGGGAGACTACTTCCCGGGCATCCTCGACACCAACGTGATCGACGGCGTTACCTACGGCGTGCCGTGGTATGTGGATACCCGCGTCCTCTTCTACCGCCGCGACCTGCTCGCGGCGGCCGGCCATCCCGACCCACCGCGGACGTGGGCGGCGTGGAGCGATGCGATGGCGCGCGTGAAGGCGCGCGCGGGTCCCGAGCGCTACGCGATCCTGCTCCCCCTCCGCGAGTGGCAGCCGCCGGTCATCCTGGCGCTGCAGCTCGGCGCGGGCCTCCTGCGGGACGGCGACCGCTACGGCGACTTCCGGAGTCCGGCCTTCCGCCGCGCGTTCGACTTCTACCTGGATCTCTTCCGGCGCGGCCTCGCGCCCGGCACGGGGGAGGCCGCGGTGGCCAACGTGTACCAGGACTTCGCGGCCGGCTTCTTCGCCCTGTATATGAGCGGGCCATGGAACATCGGCGAGTTCCGGCAGCGGCTGCCCCCCGGCATGGACGGCCGCTGGGCCACGGCACCCCTGCCGGCTCCTGATGGCGGCTACCCGGGGGTCTCGCTCGCCGGCGGCGCGAGCCTCGCCGTGTTCCGGCGCTCGCCGCGCCAGGACGCCGCCTGGCAGCTGATCGAATATCTCTCCGAGCCGGCCCAGCAGGTCCGCTTCTACCGGCTGACCGGCGACCTTCCCGCGCGCCGGCAGGCGTGGACGGAGGCGGCGCTCGAGCGTGACCCGCAGGCGGGTGCGTTCTGGACGCAGCTCGAAGCCGTGCGCGCGACCCCGAAGATCCCCGAGTGGGAGCGGATCGCGAGCGAGATCTCGCGGCACGCCGAGGCGGCGGTCCGCGGGACCATGACGGCGGACGAGGCGCTCGGCGCACTCGACGGGAACGTGGACGCGCTGCTCGCGAAGCGCCGCTGGCTCCTCGGCGGCGCGGGGGCGCGATGACCCGGCGCCGGCGGATCGGTCCGGCCCTCTGGTTCGTGGCGCCGGCGCTCGGCCTGATCGGCGTCTTCTTCCTCCTGCCGGTCGTGGCCTCGCTCGTCCTCTCCTTCACGGACTTCGACATCTACGCCATCGCCGACGCGCGCCATCTGCGCCTGGTCGGCGCGGACAACTATGCCGGGCTCCTCCACGACCCGCGCTTCTGGACGGCGCTCCGGAACACGCTCTACTTCGTCCTCGTCGGCGGTCCGCTCTCGGTCGCGGTCTCGCTCGGCGCCGCGCTCCTGCTGAGCGCCCGGCTCGCGCGCTTTCGCGGCTTCTTCCGGACGGTCTTCTTCCTGCCAGTGGTGACCACGCTGGTCGCGGTCGCGGTCGTCTGGCGCTACCTCTACCATCCCCGCTTCGGCCTCCTGAACCGGGGTCTCGCGCTCGTCGGGCTCGGCCCGATCGACTGGCTCGGCGATCCCGCCTGGGCCATGCCCGCCATCATCCTGCTCGCGGTGTGGAAGAACTTCGGCTTCAACATGATCATCTTCGTCGCCGGCCTGCAGAACGTCCCCG
>WNFQ01002811.1_pt1 | contig 12616 bp, 10 predicted proteins | sample 5400171 | NCBI WGS metagenome assembly WNFQ01 (sample SAMN13153356, study PRJNA577476) | soil metagenome | isolation source: 20 cm soil under Madrone tree | place: USA:California | collected 2016-06-14
CCAATCGCCGTCCTCGATCAGCCGGACCGTCCCATAGGCGTGGACGTCGACATAGTTCCAGGTCGGCACACTCGGGCCGCCGGCATACCAGCGCGGCGAGATGTAGGCGTGCGGACCACTGAAAATTGCTAGCACCTCGCCATCCTGGCCCAGATCCTCGACCTGCGGGTTGGGGCGCGCGAGGTGGCCGAGCAGGTGCAGCTCCTCGTCACGGCGCTCGACCAGAAACGGGATGTGGCTGGCCACGAGCCCAGCGATGCCGTGGCTGAGGAGGAAACCAAAATCATGTCGCTCAATGTGCGCGACCAGCACCGCGGGGCGCGTTTCGGCGAAGGCGGTAGGCAAATAGACCACAGGATCATCTCCAGCTTGGGCGTCAGCCCGTATGCTTAGCGAGGAGGTCGGCGAGCAGCGCCGCTCCAGACAGGAAAAGGATGGCGCCCGAGCCGCGGTTAATCCAGGTCAGATGACGCGGCTCGAATGAACGAAAGAAATATCCCACGCCAAAGCTGAGGGCGAGCCACCACAGCAGCGAACCGACCCAGACTCCGAGCACCAGGATCGCCGCGCGTCCGAGTGTGGCTTCGGCGCCGGTGAGGCCGACAGCGGCAAAGATTGCGAGGAAGGCAAGAATCGTGATCGGGTTGGTCAAGGTCAGGGCAAAAGTCGAAGCGTAATACCAAGAAAGGCTTTCCGGATTCGGCGCCGAGCCAAACTTGGACCGCTGCCTGGCGAGGAGGCTATGGCCGCCCAAGGCCAGCAGAAGGCAAGCCCCGGCGATGCGCAACCATTGCTGGTAGCCAAGCAGCCAATCCGAGACGACGGTCAGGCCGAACCCGGCGATGATCCCGAAGACGGCATCGGCGGTGGCAGCCCCGAGCCCGGACACGAAGCCTGCGAGCTTACCTGCGAAGACGGTCCGGCGGACGCACATGACCCCGACCGGACCGACCGGAACGGCGATAACGATGCCAACCACGATGCCTTTCAGAAAAAACACCAAAAGCATCTGGACGGACCCTCGCGCCGCGGCGTGGTCAGTCTCCGGAAAGGGGCGAAAGCGCGCAACCCGAAATCCGGCCGCTGCAAGAAGCCAGCGGTCGCGCTATGCTGGCAGGTAAACTGACGGGAGCTCGTCGATGACAGCCACCGAGGATGCGTATCGCTTCGAATTTACGTCGATCGACGGCGACAGGCTGGCGATGGAGGATTGGCGGGGTCGGCCGGTTCTCGTGGTGAACACCGCTTCCTATTGCGGGTATACGCCGCAATACAGCGATCTCCAGGCGTTGTGGCGGCGCTACCGCAACCGTGGGCTCGTCGTGCTCGGCGTGCCGTCGAACGATTTCGGAGAGCAGGAGCCGGGGTCGGCCGCCGAGATCAAGCGCTTCTGCGCCGCGGGTTATGCCGTGGACTTCCCGCTCACCGAGAAGTCACGCGTGATTGGCGGCGAGGCTCATCCTTTCTACCGTTGGATCGCCGCGACGCTCGGCGAGGCCGGCACGCCGAGCTGGAACTTTCACAAATACCTGATCGGTCCCGATGGCCAACCCGCCGGCACATGGCCGGCGCAGGTCGCCCCGACTGACGGCCGAATCATCGCCGAGATCGAGGCCCTGCTGCCCCCACCGCGAGGCTGATCGCCGCGCCGAACAACTTCCCTAGCCCCCCTCCCCTCGGCGTCCCTCGTTTGCCAGGGCAAGAACGGATGGGGACCCGTCGCTGGCAGCAAGCTCCCTAGCGCTGGCCACCGTCCTGACGACGAGCATGTCGCGCTTGCCGCGGATTTCGATCTCGTGGCTCGGAAAGGCGGAAAGATCGAGCCCGGCGCGAAGCACCGTCTCCTCGGAGACCACCAGTTGGCAGCCATAGGTCTTGGTCAGGGTTTCGAGCCGGCTCGCGGTGTTGACGGCATCGCCGATCGCGGTGATCGCGGTGACGTTGCCATAGCCCATCTCGCCGACGATCGTCGGCCCGACATGGATGCCGATGCCGATGCGCAGTGGCTGATCGAGCTCGCCGCGCAGCGACTGGTTCAGCTCCTCTAGCCGCTCCCCCATCAGCCGAGCGGCGGCGAGCGCCTCCCGGCAGGCGGCTCGTGGATCCCTCTCGATACCGAACAGCGCCATGACGCCGTCGCCGATGAATTTGTCGACCCGTCCTCCAGCCGCTTCGACGGCACGGCCCATCGCTGCGAAATAGCGGTTGAGGACAAACACGACATCGTAGGGGAGCCGTCCCTCGGCGAGCCCGGTAAAGCCGCGGATATCGGCGAACAGGATCGCGATTTCCCGTTCACTGCCCTGCGCGAAATCGACCCGGCGCTGCCCGTCTGCGGCGTGCGCAAAAGGCGGTAGCAGCGGCGTCACTTCGACCGCACCCCGGGGGCGCAGCTGGCAGGCGAGGCGCACATTGGGGGTGGCGCCGATGCGGCGCAGCACGCGCGCTTCCTCCTCGCCGGGCGGATCGAGGCTGCGGATTTCCCCGCGAACCCGCACGCGGCAGGTCGAGCAACGGCCCCGCCCCCCGCATACATGGGCATGTGGGATCCCGGCGATCCGGCTGGCTTCGAGCACGCTGGTGCCGGGCATGACCTCGACAAAGCGCCCATCCGGATAGCCGATGCGCACGAGGCCGCGGCGGCGCTGCCAAACGCGGCGAACGAGGCGAGCCAGCAGAACCGCCGCCACCGCGGCCGCGAAAAACCAGGTAAGGATATCGGTAATCTGGTCGAGAGCGCGCGCGGCATCCGGCGACGGCAAAGTCATCTTCGCGAAGGCCTTGGCGGTCCAGCCGGGATCCGCGGCCAGTGCTGCGACCTGGCGGCCGGCCTCGATGAAGCCGAGCAAGGACAGCACGGGGACGAGAACGGCGACGGTTAGAGCCGGCGCTTGCAGGCGCGGATACCAGGGCCTCACCCGCAGCCAGAAATGCAAGCCGATCATTGCGTGCGCCCAGGCGACGACCAGAACCAGCATCTGCAGGTAGCCTTGATCAGGCAACCGAACAAAGTAGATCCACAGCAAATGGGTGTAGTAGCCGACATCTGTGTGGAAGAAACTGTCGGAGATCCGGGTCCCGACGACGTGGCGCATTAGCAGCAGTGGGATCGCAAAGCCGAGCACCAGCTGTGCCAACTCGGCCGGGCGCAATCCCAATGTTCGCCGCTGCCATAACGCGGAGAGGGCGAGCCCGTAATGGACCAGAAAGCTGCCATACAGCAGCGCCTGCGCCGGCCGGTTGGTCCAGATCCGGAACACGTACCAGAGCACGTCCTCCATCGCCGCGAGCGAGATCAGGCCGACCGCGTGGTTGAAGAGATGCATCGTCACGTAAGCGAGCATCACCAAGCCGGAGACGAGCCGCAGTCGCCGGATCATCGACGCGGCCACCCGAGAAGGTGCCGCGGCACCAAGCCTCTTGCCATCGGCACCCGACTTCGCCTATGCGGGCGCCGCTCCGGCGCCGTCGCGCGGTGCACAGATCCGCGGAAAGGGCACAAAGCTGCCGTCATGTTGATACAGTCTTTCCGCAATCCCGACCGAGGGTAGCATCGGTCGGGTACGAACGATCGGGGACCATCCGGCTATGCTGGAGATACGGCATCTCGTCAAACATTTCGGCCCGCTCAAGGCGGTCGACGACATCTCGTTCACGGTGCCGCGCGGCGAAGTGCTGGGGTTTCTCGGCCCGAACGGCGCCGGCAAGTCGACGACGATGAAGATGATCACGGGCTTTCTCGCCCCTACCTCCGGCACCGCGATCGTCTGCGGTCATGACATCGCGACGCAGCCGATTCCCGCAAAGCGGTGCATCGGCTATCTGCCCGAGGGCGCCCCCGCCTATCCCGACATGACGCCAGCCGATTTTCTCGATTTCATTGCCCGTATCCGCGGCTATGCCGGCAGCGAGGTGAAGACCCGGATCGGCCGCGTCGTCGAGATGATCAGGATCGCCGAGGTGCTGCATCAGCCGATCGAGACGTTGTCGAAGGGCTACAAGCGCCGCGTCGGGGTTGCCCAGGCGTTGCTGCACGATCCCGACGTGCTGATCCTCGACGAGCCGACGGACGGGCTCGACCCCAACCAGAAATACGAAATGCGCAAGATCATCACGGCGATGCGGCCCGAGAAAGCGATCATCATCTCGACTCACCTGCTCGAAGAGGTCGAGGCGGTGTGCAGCCGGGCGATCATTATTGCCCATGGCCGCATTCTGGCCGATGGATCCCCGACAGAGCTCGCCGAACGCTCGCGCCACCACAACGCCGTGCGTCTCGGCGTTGCCGCCGGCGACCCGCGGGTTGGTGCCGATCTCCTGCGCTTGCCGGGAGTGGCTGCAGTCGAGCCGGTCAGGGACGGCGAGGGCGAAGCGCTGATGATCTTCGCCGAGCCCGGCTGCACCGTCGTCACCCATGTAACCGATCTTGCGCGCGCTCATGGCTGGGAGGTCACCGGTCTGCGGGTCGAGCGCGGCCGGCTCGACGACGTCTTTCGCGAAATCACTACGGTACCGGCCGAACCGGCGTCCGTCGCTGCCGCCGCCTGAGGACGATGCACAACATCTCGACCATTTTTCGCCGCGAGCTCGCGAGCTATTTCGCCACCCCGCTCGCCTATGTGTTCATCGTCATCTTTCTCGTCATGGCGGGGGTATTGACCTTCTTCGTCGGCAATTTCTTCGAGCGCGGGCAAGCCGACCTGCAATCCTTCTTCACTTTTCATCCCTGGCTTTATCTCGTCCTGATCCCGGCATTGTCGATGCGGCTGTGGGCCGAAGAGCGCAAGAGCGGCACGATCGAGCTGTTTCTGACGTTGCCGATACGCATGACCGAGGCAGTGATCGGAAAATTCCTCGCCGCCTGGTGCTTTGCGGGGATCGCGCTCGCCTTGACCTTCCCGTTCTGGATCACAGTCAATTTCCTCGGGCGCCCCGACAACGGGGTGATCCTCGCCAGCTATCTCGGCAGCTGGCTGATGGCCGGCGCGCTGCTCGCCATCGGCGCCTGCGTTTCAGCGACGACTAAGAATCAGGTCATTGCCTTCGTCGTCACCGCAGCCCTCGCCTTTCTGTTCACCGTCGCGGGCTCGTCGATCGTGCTGGGAATGCTCCAGGGTTGGGCCCCAGAGTGGTTGATCCGCGCCACCGCTCAGATGAGCTTCCTCGGCCATTTCGGCGCTATTACGCGGGGCGTTATCGATTTGCGCGATGTGTTCTATTTTCTATCGATCATGATCGCCTTCCTCGGCGCCAATGCGATCCTGGTCGATCTCGAAAAGGCTGAATGAGATGGGCCTCAACGCCTTCCTCGCTTCGCGGCGTGCGGTGGCGGCCGCGGCGCTGGTCATGATCGCCGTTATGCTCGTCTCGGCGAATATCGTCGCCGCCCGCTTCCTTACACCCCGGCTCGATCTGACCGCCGAGCACCTTTACACGCTATCATCGGGCACACGGCACACGCTCGCGCGGATCGACGAGCCGATCACCTTGCGCTTCTATTATTCGACGCGCCTCGGCGATGAAGCTCCGTCCTACGGCGTCTATGCCCAGCGGGTGCGCGAGCTGCTCGATCAATATGTCGCGGCGGCGCACGGCAAGATTCGGCTGGAGGTTTACAACCCGCAGGCCTTCTCCGATGCCGAGGACCGGGCGGTCGCTTTCGGACTGAAAGGCGTGCCGCTCGATGCGCAAGGCGAGCAAGTCTATTTCGGTCTCGCCGCCACCAACTCGACGGACGATCAGCAGATCGTCGCCTTTTTTGCGCCCGACCGCGAACGCTTTCTCGAATACGATCTGACAAAGCTCGTCCACGCTCTCGCCTTTCCAAAGAAGACCGTGGTGGGCCTGATGACGCCGCTGCCGCTCGAAGGCGACATGATGGCGATGATGCGGGGCCGGCCGAGCCAGCCGATGACCGTGATCGAGCAATTGCAGCAGCTCGACCAGGTAAAATCGCTGGCTTCCGACATCGATGCCATCCCCGCCGACATCGACGTCTTGATGCTGGTGCACCCGCAGAAGCTGCCCGAAAAGACGCTGTTCGCGGTCGACCAGTTTGTCTTGAAGGGCGGCAAGGCGCTGGTCTTTGTCGATCCGCTTTCCGAATTCCAGGTCTTGCACCCCAGCCAGCTCAACCCGCCTGGCTCGCCGACTGCCAGCAATCTCGAGCGGCTGTTCAAATCCTGGGGGTTCGAGGTGCCGGCAAACATCGTGGTCGGCGACCGCCGTGCTGCGCAACGGGTCGGCGTCCCGGTCCCGGGCCGCGGCACACGGCCCCTCGATTATATCGCCTGGCTCAATCTGAAGGCCGCCAACCTCAATCGCGACGACATGATCACCGGCGATCTCAGCCACATCAATATGGCGTCGTCGGGCATCATCGAGCCGATCGACGCCACCAAGACGACGATCGAGCCGTTGATCACCACCTCGCCCGATTCGACCAAGATCCCGGCCGAAAAGCTGGTCGGCTTACCCGATGTCGCCGGCCTCCTCGCCCAGTTCAAGTCGGACAACAAGCGCTACATCCTCGCCGCCCAAGTGACCGGGATGGTCGACACCGCCTTTCCCGATGGTCCGCCAAAGCCGGAGCCTGCCAAGCCGCAGGCCGCAGAGAAGCCCGAAGCGTCCGATCCGCCGGACAGCGATACCAATAAGAGCGAACCGTCGCCAGCCGCTGCGGGCGAGTGGGTCAAGACCTCGGCGCAGCCGATCAACATCGTCGTCGTCGCCGACACCGACATGCTCGACGACCGCTTTTGGGTACAGTCCCAGGATTTCTTGGGCCAGCGCGTTGTGATCCCGACCGCTAACAACGGCGACTTTGTCGCCAACGCGGTCGAAGTGCTCGCCGGCGGCAGTGATCTTATCGGTCTGCGCAGCCGCGGGACCTCGGCACAGCCGTTCGACGTCGTCAGCGAAATCGAACGCAACGCGCAGGAGCGCTACAGCGCCGAGGAGCGAGCCTTGCAACAGAAGCTCAAAGAGACGCAGGCCAAGCTAGCCGAGCTGACCGGCAAGGATAACGCGAACGCACCGGCGACGCTGTCGCCGGAGCAAGCAAAGGCGATCGAGGAGTTTCGCACCGACATGCTGCAGACCCGGCGCCAACTGCGCGAGGTGCAGGCTGCGTTGCGCAGCGATATCGGGCGGCTGAAGGCTGGGCTCGAATTCCTCGACATCGCGCTGATCCCGATCATCGTCGCAGCCGCCGCCGTCATTCTCGGCGTGGTGCGGCTGAGGCGCCGCGGGCGCCGCATGGCGGAAGCGTGACGCGCGGATCCCGAGCCCGAGAGTCCTCGAAATGCAAAAAAGGGGGCTGATTCTTCCCGCCACCGCGACATTGGTCCTCGTCGCGTTGGCTCTCGTGGCGGTCACCACTGGTGACCGGACCGTCAGCCATGCCGCCCCGGGCGAAGCCGCCCTCCCCGGCCTCGCCGGGAAACTGGGCGAGGCCGCCTCTGTCGTGGTGAAGCGCAGCGGCCTCGAGTTGACGTTCGTGCGCGACGGCGATGGCTGGCTCGTCGTCGAGAAGGGCAACTATCCCGCCGCCGGTAAGGTCCGCCAGATCGTGCTCGGGATGGCCGATCTGGCGCTAGTCGAGCCGAAGACGCAAAAGGCCGATCTCTATCCTCGTCTCGAAGTCGACGACCCGGGCAAGGGCAAATCAACCCTCGTCACGCTCAAGGACAAATCGGGCGCAGCGCTCGCCGAACTGATCATCGGCAAGCGGCGCTTCGATCGCCTCGGCGCCGGCAATGACGGGATCTACATCCGCAAGCCCGGCGACGCTCAAGCCTGGCTCGCCCGCGGCTCGCTCGAATTCTCCGATCAGCTTGCGAGCTGGCTCGACCGCCGGGTGCTCGACCTCCCCGAGAAACGCATCGCCAAGGTGACCCTGACCCAACCCGACGGCGCAAGGCTGGTCACCACGCGCCCGAGCCCCGACGCCCAGTTTACCGTCGAAGAGGCACCCGACGATGTGAAATTCAAGAGCGAAACAGCGACGCGCCAGCCCGCCATGGCGCTCGAGACGCTCGATCTCGACGACGTCAAACCGGCGGCCGATATGCCGATGCCCGATAAGGATGTCTTCATTGCGTCCTTCGTCACCTTCGACGGGCTGACGGTCGATGTCCGGCTCTTCGACCGCGACAGCATGCATTGGATCGCGGTGTCGGCCACCGGTACCGGGTCGGCCGAAGCCGAGGCCAAGGAGATCGGCGGCAAAGTGGGGCGTTGGATCTATGCTGTCCCCTCCTACAAAGCCACGGCGCTCAAGACCAAGCTCTCCGATCTGCTCGAACCGGCGAAAGGATCTTGAGGGAAGGGGGATTATTCGAATGACGCTCGGCAAGGCACGCCCCGGCGCGATGGCCGGCATCTTGATCTGCCTGCAGCTCGTCGCCTGCGCCGGCACGACGACTACGACACGCTGGGTCAAGACCGGCGCCGACGAGGAGGCGATCGGGCGCGAGTTGCGCGATTGCAATCAGCAGGCCAATGCCGCACTCGCCAGTGAGCGCGGGATCAACCAAGACATCAACGCCACGCTCGGGCGTAATTGGCAGCTGGGCGGCACTCAAGGCATCGAGGACCAGGCGATGAGCGAGCAGGCCGCCGGCTATGCCGACCAGATCCTCAACAACTGCATGCGCGCCAAAGGCTTCACCAAGGCAAGCTGACAGTCCCGGACCGGCCGCTACTTCGCGAGATAATTGCGATGCACCCGGTGTCGGTCACTGCGCGGGCAAAACGTCGGCTACGCAGCCTATTCAACTTCTAGTAACGGACCAGAGCCAATGGATCGACTGACCCTCTACGGCAGCTTCACCTCGAGCTCGAGCTACAAGCCGATGTTGTACTTGGCGTTAGCGCGGCTGCCGTTTTCGTTCCGCACGGTCAACCTGAAGACCGGTGTCCAAAGGAGCCCAGAATATCTGGCGGTCAACCGCTGGGGGGTCGTCCCGTCGTTGCGCCACCGCGGGCTGACGATCCTGCAGTCGAACGTGATCCTCGACTATTTGGCGCGCGAGACCGGGCATTTCGAAGGCCGGACCGAGCAGCAGCGCTGGCAGGCACGCGAATGGCTGTCGTGGGAGGCCGACCACATCACCTACGTCGCCAAGGTGCGCCACTCGGCGCGGTTTCGCGCCGCCCACCCCGAGACGATCGCCGAATATCGCCCGCGCGCCGAGGCGGCACTGTCGTTTGTCGACAAGACGGTCGAGAACCAGCCATTCCTCGTCGGCGATTATTGCACGATCGCCGATATCGGCTGCTGGGGCCGCATGGTGTTCATGGCCGAAGGCGGGTTCGACATCGCCCATTGGCCCCATCTCGAAGCATGGGCCGGTCGCCTCAAGGCGATGCCTGGCTTCGCCCTCCCCTACGATCTGATCCCCAGCAAGGATCGCGAGTTCGATCCGGTCTGATCGGGCCTCGGGCTTGGGCCTCCCTGAGAGCAGGGAGAAAATTCGATTCGGGGCGAAAATCACCGGTCTGACCGACGATAAGACTTTGCATATCAGATAGTTAATGGCGCAGAGCAGCATTCGGTCAGCAGGGAAGCGATTTGCGGTGCTGAGGGAGGCAGCAGGGAGACTTTTGGCAGGCATTTGCGCCGCTCCATGATTGTTAAAAAAACACTCCAAGGATTGTTATACTAGCACCAAGCGAGGACGAATTCAACCCCCTTGGAGCGCTCGCGGTCGAAGCCCGCCGCCCGGCGCCTCAAGCGCGAGGTTCGGCCAGCTCGAGCACCGGAGGCGCGCCGACGGCGATGCCCGAGGCGATCTTGCCTTCGGCATCCACCCGGACCGCGGAGGGGGTGCCGGTGACGCCGAGGGCGCGGCCTGCAGCAAAGCTCTGATCGAGGGAGCACCGGCGAGCGAAAGCCGCTCGCCCGGTTGGCTTCGACCGTGCCGGTGGACACGAGGACGAGCCTCGGACCCTTGGTCTTCACCCGCGCCTCGAGAGCACGCCGCGAGCCCGCGAGATCGGCGAGCTTCGCCGCGCCCGCGACAGCGAACGCGAGGGGGAGTCGAGCGATCAGCGGCGCAACGGCCATTCAACACCCCGCGGGGCATCCGATGACCACCTTCCTGGTGACATCGAATTCGACCGGCATCACCAGGTGTTCTCGGCTACGGGGCTCTGCATGCCCCCGGCCGATTGGCACAAGCGAAACGCCTTTCATGGCACGCCACACGGCTGTCCGTTTTAGCGATCACGGTTGTGACGCGGCGCATCAGCTCAAGGAACAGTCGCAGCGACCAACGCGTGACACCGGCGATGCCCCTCACCCCAGCCCTCTCCCCGCGAGCGGGGAGAGGGACCCCTGGCGCATCCAAGATGCGCCACCCGACAGGCGCACGCACGCGTGCGCCGAGAGGAGCGGGAGGGTGAGGGGCGGCAGGCGACCGATCTGGGCCGATTTGGCGAGGAAAACCGCTTAACCGGGACAGCCGTGAAGGCCAGCACGGGACCGACATCGGATGCACCGATTCGGGTCTCACGTTGTCGTACTACCCAAATAACTGCGCGCTGATCGGCCTTCGCGCCTTGAAGGCGCGACATCGCTGAGCGTGATCGGGTCGCGGTTGAGATCGTAGCGATTGGTGGTGCGCGCCGCGCATTCGCTACGTTTTTGCACAAGCTCGAAGCGCCCTCCCCAGCCCAGCCGACGGCTCCGTCATCCTGATCCGCCGACGCTGGGAGTCGGCAAGCTTGTCCCGTGAACTCGAGATCGCTAAAGGCGCTCTCACCGATGATGAGTACGACCTTAAAGCGAAACCGGCAAATTCCGGATCTCTGCCTCCTTCACCGAACAAAGAGCGGGTAGCGAATGCCCTTCGAACGGGTCTGACGTGCCGCAGCCCAGATCGATTGTGGTACGCCGCCTGCAAACCCTGCTGCGGCTATTACCGATCCTCCTCCTCGCCGCCTGCGCCCAGCAGGGCGGATATGGTCCGGGCGGACGGATCGAGATCGGGGCGGACGGGTGGCGGAGGCCGACCCACTACTATCCGCCGCCGGGTCCGCGGGAGGATCCCTGGGGTCCCTATATCCGCGAGGCGGCTGCGCGCTACCGCGTGCCCGAGCGTTGGGTGCGGGCGGTGATGCGTCAGGAATCGGGCGGTGAGCAGCAGGCCACCTCCTCGGCCGGCGCGATGGGTCTGATGCAGGTCATGCCCGGCACCTACGAGCAGCTGCGGGTACGTTACCAACTCGGCGACGACCCGTACGACCCGCACAACAACATCCTGGCCGGCACCGCCTATATCCGAGAAATGTATGACCGCTTCGGCGCGCCCGGCTTCCTTGCCGCCTACAACGCCGGTCCCGAACGGGTTGATCGCTACCTGGCCGGGCGAGCCGTCCTGCCGGACGAGACGGTCAACTACGTCGCTGCGATCACGCCCAACCTCGGCACCGAGGTGCCGAGGTCGGGGCCTTTCGCGGCCTATGCCTCCGCCCGCTCCGGTCGGGTGCAAAGGTTCACCCCGACCGTGGCGACACTGGCGGCGGGATGTGACCTAAACGCCGCCTATAATCCAAACCACCCCTGCACGTCTCTGGAGCGGGCTGCAGCCGAACCAGCGCCGATCCAAACCGCCGCAGTCCCACAATTGGGTGCCAATGGCTGCGACTTGAACGCGGCCTACGACCCTAGCCGGCCCTGCACTTCCTTGCCGCAGATGGCGGCCGCATCTCCCCCGCCCCGAGAAACTTCGCTCCCGAGGCCGCCGCCGGCCCAGCCGGTTTCCGCGGCGACAACCGCCGCCCTCCACCAACCCACTACGCCGTTACCACAGCAGAAGCCGAGCCTACCCGCCGATGTGGGCGGCGACTGGGCGATCCAGGTCGGCGCCTTCGCCAATCCGGGTCTGGCCCGCGCGGTGGCAGAAGGTGCGCGCACCCAAGCACCGGACCAGCTTCGCTCCGCCACGCTGGCGTTGCAGCCGACAGCACCTTTTGGCAATACCGTCCTTTATCGCGCCCGCCTCGCTCATCTGTCGGCCAGTGCTGCGTCGGGCGCCTGCGCGCGTCTCAACCAGCGCCAACTGCCCTGCGTCGTCGTCCGCCCGACCAGCTCCTGATCGCGGCTCGTCAGCGAAATCACTGAGTGCACAGCTGAGCCCTCCGGTGGACAGTTGCGACAAGAGGCTGGCCGCGTTGCGCGCGATTGCGCTACCGTCAGCGGAGTACGGGGCCGAGACACAAGGATTTGCAGGATGGCCGGGGAAGCTCTTGACGCCAACGCGGCCCAGCGCCGCTATTGGAATACAGTCGCCGGGCCGCGCTGGGTCGCGAGCCCCGGGTTCAGGGAGCGGCGCAACCAGGAAAGCCTCGCACTATTGCTGGCGCGCTTGGGGCTAACGGGGGGCGAGAGCGTGCTCGAAATCGGCTGCGGCACCGGTGCCTTGACCGCGCCGGTCGCCGAGGCAATCGGCGAAGGGGGCCGCCTCGTCGCGGTCGCCATCTCCGAGCCGATGCTCGGAGCCGCGCGGCAGCGGGTCGTCGAGCGCGGGCTGCGCAACGTCACATTGTCCCATGGCGACGCACAGGTGTTCGAATTCGAGCCGGCCGTCTTTGATCTCGCGACCTCGCGCAT
>WNFQ01007921.1_pt1 | contig 12616 bp, 20 predicted proteins | sample 5400171 | NCBI WGS metagenome assembly WNFQ01 (sample SAMN13153356, study PRJNA577476) | soil metagenome | isolation source: 20 cm soil under Madrone tree | place: USA:California | collected 2016-06-14
CGGGTGCGGAGGCCGAAGCACACGAAGCATGGGGGTGATCTGCCCCGTATAGTATTTCGCTCGGCCGCCGCCAGCGGGGTTATGCCAGGTGTTGCTCCCCCGACCCGGCTCCGAATTGCCTTAAGTACTTATGGTCCAGTTCGATGCACGCGCATGCCGTTCGACCGACTAATTCCTTATCCGGTCCCCTTACGCTAGACGTATCCTTATCCTTGTTGCCCTTATCTTTTACTTGACATCTTCTACCACTTACTAATCATATATTCCTGCCTATCGTTGATCTACATCACCTTCAAGTCGGTACGCTCCGTGTGAAGGCAAAGAAGACTCCTGAAGTGACATTTGGCATGATGAAAGCACGCCACGGGACCGCACACAGACAACAACGGAACAGACAAGGACCCTGCATCTCTGGCCCCGGATGAATCATGCGAGCTATCTTCGGCAATGTCGAGACAAGGGGCAACGAAAGACTAAAGTCAAAAATTCCGGAGGCGGGGCTGATCATCACCTGGCACTGGCACGTGTCCACGCAGAGCTCGATGATTAGGGATAGGAGATGAAATCGTCGATGCGACGCCGCCGCATCATCGAAAATGGGCTGAGATCAGTCACTGGCACGAGCAAGATTTCAAGTTGCCGATGGGGTACGTACCACTGACACTAGAACGTGGGAGAGGAACGACTCGGGAGAACCGGAGAAAAGGAATGCGGGGTTATTGCATAATTGAAGTAATGGACTAACTATTTGGCGAAAACCGAGATGGAGATGGAGATGGAGATGTGATCATAATCGAGGATCGGGCTGGCTAATCAAGAAGTTGGAAGTTGAGGGTACCTCTCAGTCGACTGGTAGGAGTAAAGAGCGAGCCATAAGTTCATCATTCACATAGACCACGGCAACCAAACCAGTCGTAGAGCGCTGACCTAACGGTCCAGCTTGACTCCCAGGGTACGTACGAGGTACAATAAGTGTCGTGTCGACCGTCCAATATAAATACTGTACATCATAAGAAGGGCAAGGCAAGGCACTTGCCCAGGCACCGGTCGGACTTGAAGCTGAGGCGTGGTCAGGGTCAAATAACGGAACCGTAAATCTGCCACTGCCAGGGCTGAATGTGGTGCGTTGACAGAATATGTCTACTAGCCTCTACCGCCCGCTGGTGGTGCGTGAAAAAAAAAAATTTTAATTTTTAAAAAGGGGGGGGAGAGAGGTGTGTAGATGCACATCTCCGTTTCGATCTCGGCTGCGTGTGATAAACCTGTGAATAGGCAAAGGCGCAGATCGTTGTCCACGCACGGACGTGCTAAATCCATTGTTGGTCGAGCTCTCCACGGCAACCCAGCGGTGCATATAAATGCCCCTCGCTATGATTCGCGGGGGGGAGCAGCAACCTCCAATACTTTCGTCGTGCATCGCGTCGTGGTGAGTCGTGGTCACGGTAGTGCGCCATACTTTATTTTATTTTTTCAAATACATTAATCGATATTGCACTATAAGCACTTATATGGCGTCCAGCTAGTAAACAACTCTTATCCAACCTGGGATAAGACATTTAAATACAGTAGCTGGAAGATAATAGGACACAAAGATAACAGCCACCCGAATACCCAGAAACAATATCCAGATACCGGCAGGCTGCTGATGCGCTGATGAACAAATTCAATCACCATCATTCATGACAGAGGAAGATCCGTCGATTCGATCACGATCATTACACACTGGGGCCTGACGGTATACGTCAGGTCAGGGATCCCAGGACCCGTGTGCCTCAGCCTCTGCGTTCGATGACCAGTTGAAGTAAAGGGTCATCTTCATCACGTCCGGGCGGACCCACTCGATTGTGTCATCGACTCGAACCAGCGGTTGTACACGTTTGCAGGATGTGCAGCGGGAAACAGGCACCTGTTGCGGTTCGGCACGCGCAGAAGAAGTGGAGGTGGTAGTGGCGGCGGCGGCGGCGGCGACGGCGGCAGTGCCCATCGAGGTGATATTTGTTTCCCAAGGACGCACGTCGGGCTTGGAAGTAGGGGTGATGGGGGCCGTCCAAGTGAGAGTCTGAGACGACGACGACGACCCCAAACCTGATGGGACTAGCCCCGACGTCATGGGGATACTAGGCACGTTCTGGAAGCCGGAGAAGGACAGCTGTTCTTCTCTCTCGAACGCAGCGGAGCTTGAACCAGAAGGGCAAGACGCCAAGGGGTGGGTGGTGGGATCAGACGTACTATCAATGGTCAGTTGGGGGGCGAGGTCCACACGGGTGTTGGATTGTGGGAGTGTGTTTAACGGCGGGGGAGCTTGCGGGACGAGCATACCCGGCCTCACATGGCATCGCGGATCACGGTCGAACATAGTGGAGCTTGGGCCGGCAGAGAGAGATGACGAGGGATGGGTATTGAGAGCGTATGCTGGATCAATGGACAGCCGAGGAGCGACGGCTGCAATGATGTTGGGTTGTGGGGATGCGTTGAAACCTGCGCTCTGAGAAGGAGATCCTTCGGGGATGGCGCCTGGCCGAATGTGGCGCTTTCGTCGGACGTTGATAAGGCGGCGACGGAAAAGAGGTTTCCCATCATGCCGGGGGAGGGTGCCATGAGAAGGGACTTGAGGGGTGGGTACAACGCGAGTATTGACATCGAGATCCCCCAAATCAATGAGGTCGTTTGAGAATAAATCATCAATAAAAGTCGGGGCTTGTCTGTCTCGAGAGTCCAACTGGCGAGGTGTAAATGGTAGCGATGGGTGGTTGGTGTCATCAGGGATTGTATAATTGTTGGTGGGGAAGGAGTTCATTGCTAACGCTGAGTTATTAGGAAGGGGACAAAGAGCAAGGAGCGACAACGGAGGAACAAGGGGAAGGGAGGGGGTCCTATTGCATGATGGGGATGGGGAGCTCCTGCATCTGAATCGCCTACAGAGCTCCAGTAAATATGGCGTCCCCAAACGACAAGACAAGACCAGCAGTCGACAGAGAGATCATTAAGGAATGTTATCGACAATCAAGCAGACTGACTCGTGTTAACGATCGGCCAGCCTGACGAAAACAATGTGCTCTTGTGGCTCCATCTATCTACACGTAAGGTCAGAGAGTCCCCCAAAACGTGAATGAACATGAGTTGCCGCATGAACGAAGAACACACTCGAATCCGAGTCGAGATCCGAGGCTCCGCCATTATAACTTGCTTCAGGAATATTCCAGAGCACACACTGGCCATACACAGACTAGCCTGCATGAGTTAGTGAATCAGTAAAAGAAGCACTTATGGATGAAGCATTGACTGTATGCGAACGAAGACTTTCACCGAAGAACATACAGTCGACTCTCATATAAGGCACCCCTTTTGGGGCATTTGACGAGCTGCCCAGAGTCCCGCACTAGATGATTGTTACGGGTTCTTGTAGAGACCTTTTGGTCTATTTGTAGAATCCCCCCATCCGGACACACTCCCTTGAACGGTAAATATTTGGCATGCTCGGCGTAGTATATGAGAGTCAGCTGTATCAGTGTAAGCAACGAGCCCTGTTTCAAATAGTGTAGTACGCCTCGTTGTAGTGTATTCGAGAAAAGGGGCTGGCGTTGATGCGTCTGACCACTATCATAAGACGAAGAGATAAGAAACGGAAGCAAGTGGCAACCGCGTGCAGCAGGACAAATGTGCCGGCACGAGGATCAATTTATTCCAAGAGTGGGTTAAAGTTACAATTACCACTGTATTGGAGAATAGAATAGGATCAGGCACTCCCGCTCCCGATAAGGTTCTGAGCATCGTTTTCACACATTCACATTCCACCGGGAGACGAGTTCTACAGGTAGACTCTTTTGGATTGCGCATTTCTTGACGGGATTCACAGCGTGAAGGGCGCAGTGCGGGCGTTTCACGTGTCTGGTCATGCAACCCGATATATTAAGAAAACAAAGGGTCCCCTTGGCTCACTTGGTTACCACCCGCGTGGACCAAGAAAAATTGAAGACTCTCAGATAAGCGCGACGGCACGGATGGATTAATAGGACGTATGACAACATGAGCTGCGAGAAATGAAAAGGGTAATAGGAGATAGGTGTTCAAAAGCCTGGTGGTACAAGACCCTGCTGGCCGCCCTGCCTCGGGGCGTTGGATGAAGGAGGGTACATGGAACTACCAGAGACCATCTGAATGAGGTACGGTAAGAGGAAGAAAGGGTACAGGAAAGAAGCGGTGCATACCTGCTGTGCGCCCTGCTGCTCACCCTGCTGCTGGACCAGCATTTCGTTCTCCTGGGCGACCACCTTTGCCTCGTCTTCGAGGATGAGGGCGAGCGGAAGGCCGATGAGAAGGGCAGAAGTGGTGACTACCCAGATGAAATTTCCTGCGAATTTTGTGGTGCCCTTGAAGAAAGACGCGGTTTTTGAAACTTTTGAGACGAGGGAGTGACGAGTTGTGGGAGGAACGATGTCCTTGAGGGCGGCGATGCGGTCGAGAAGAGACTCGTCTACGGGAGAGTCCGATTCGATGGAAGAGAGGGAGACGGAGGAGGAAGTGCGGGATGAGTTGGGGGACGCGTAGGGGGAAGAGCGGGCCTCTTGGTCCTTTTCCTCGACAATCTCGACTTTGACCATGGCGGTAGCAGTGGCAGAAGGGCTGTGTACGCTTGTTTGTAGTTGTAGCGGTGGCCGAGCGTCGGAGCCGAGGGCTCGGCTGAGGGGGACGTCACGTCGGTAAGCGGCCGGGACCGAGGACAAGTACAAGTAAAGAGTCGCTGACCGTCCTGCTTTGCCCCCTGCTCATCGCCATCCTCAGCCGGCAACCCATGATCAACAACGGCCACCCGCCATCCGACTCGACCACCCTTTCCCACCAGGCCGGTCAGTATATATAAGGCCACCCTCCGCCGTCACCCGTGAAACACTGATCCTTCCATGCTTCCATCATCCCTCTCACGCAACCCAGCGCTCTCCCTACCCTCCCCCTCAGTTCAGAACCAGATCCACGAGCTCGCAAAGACGCTTCCTCCACCGCGAAAGCAGAATATCGCTTGCGATGCATGTAGGTGCGCCCTTATTTATTTCGCTTACCTCTGCCAGTTTCCATCACCTCATTCTCCCGACGCCCACTTGACAGGCAGAGGAAAGTAAAGTGTCACCAGTTGCCTGGACAGCAAAAAGTATGTCTTCGACCTTTTTTACACTCTATATGCTCGACTAACCGTTTCCATCACTTCCCCAGTGCCAAGTATTCCACTCCGTAATAAATCTCACCAACTCACTCACACTTTCATATCTAGCATTGTATAGTCAAAAATTATCCATGCACGTCCGTTCTAAGCTTTTTTTTTCCCCCCTCGTCTCCGAGTTGATGTCCGCTTGTTCAGACACCATGCACAGCAAGCTACCAGCGAAAAGAAGCGCATATCGACCGTCAGCCGACGTCCTCGCGCATACACCACGACCACACAACAGAGGTCTGTGTTTCTCCTTCCCATTTTCCCTCAAATGATCTTGCATATGACTCACCGTTCACCTACCTATTTAGCCCGCCCACCCCTGACAAGCCGTTCGTATTCCCATACATGATCTCTAGGCATGACTCTGATCGAACTCAAGGACCTACCTTACCTCACCCACTCCCTCCAGCCCTCAATCAACACCATTTCACTATCCTCAGGCTACATTTGGTCCTCCAGTAAGACGGAATACGAGTTTTACAGATCTCCTTGCGTACCTCCTATCCCCCCCTGATGAAGTACAGTAAGCTGTCAGGCCTCGGAGCCGTGCTTTCCACAAGCCTCATAATCGTATCTTTTAGTGACCTGACCGGTTACCTGCTACCCGCCTACCGTCTCAATCCGTGGAAGGACTGGGGAGAACTTGCCTACAAATTCCAAGAAGAACATTTCCGCTTAGAGTGCGTCCCGTCCACCCTTTCCTCTCTGATTTGCGCTCATTTCTTCACTCGCTTTTCTGTGCCGGAAATTCACCCGTGTCTCTCAGATTTGCGCTGGACCTTGTCGAGGTCTATTTCCAGGTTGTGCATACGCGTCTGCCATTCCTCAATCCAACGCACTTCCGCGCACGGCTAAATGTGGATGTGCCACAGTATGCATCTATTTACGCCAACAATTCCTCGGCCTCGGGCGCAAGTGCAGAGGAGACGCTGCATCCAGCACTGATGGCGACCGTCGTTGCATGGGGAGCCAAGTTCTCTGAACACCCCCTTCTCGTCGCAGATCGTCTCAACTCGCCAACGCGACAGAGCGGTCTTGCCAAGACACTCATCGTTCGCGCGCGCGAGGTTGCCGAGGCCCTCAAAGTACACCGCGTGCCCGCGGCGGAGCATGTCGTTATTGCTCTTCTAATTGAACCTTTGCAGAGCCGTGCGTCATCCTCCGTCCTTCTTTTGTGGTGCTTCGCATCATGGTAGCCATATTAATTCGATCCCTATTTTTGTTCTCTAGAGGTTCCAGAAGATGCGAGTGGTCAGTACACTCTTCTTTCTAGCCCGAGGCTTTGAAAGTTTTCTTCGTGTTGATCCGTCTATCCCACCTAGGTTTTCGCGGCTTTTGGCTTACGTCTGCGATCCGACAGTTGTTTGACCTTCAGGTATAGAATTTTCCCATCATGAATGCCATTTGATTCGGAACCCTAGTAACAGATCAATCACAAATCAGTAATTTCCAACATTCAGGACCCCGAAGCGCGTGGAACGATGATATTTGCGTGGTGGATGGCATGTCTATCAGACGCATACGGTGCCGCCTACTATCGTCGCAAGCCGCAGGTTGAGGATGAGGATTATGATGTCGATTTCTACACCGTCGATCCTGTGTCTGTGGATCCGGATGGACAAACTAAGCCGGATCCGCGAGAACACCTAGAGGTGGGGACTCTTCTGTCTCTCGTTCGAGTCTTCCTGATCGTCTTTCGCCTTCTTTTCCCGTAGTTCCTGGTATGCTCTTGTAATAATATGACATACGTAACGCTGACTCGTTTAGGGTTACTACCGTGCCGCGCACGCTCTCGCGCGCATTTCAAGACACATGTCCAAAAACCTTTGGATTCCGACGACCGACTCTGATGGCGTTCCAGTTGAAGTTCTCCGCGGGATTATCCATCAACTCAATGACTGGCGCGCACAATATCTCCCTCGCGTCGGCGTGCCGACAGATTTTGCTGCTGAGTGGGATTTTGTATCCGCTGTGTCAGCCTGTGCGAGTGACGCAACGTTTCACATCATGTGGATAATTTTGTTCAATGCACTGGATGACCGCGGTATTCGCGAGAGTTTGGGTTCGCCACACAGTACTGGTGCTGGAGTCGGTACGAGCTCAGCGCTAGCTGCTGGCAGTGGTCTGCATCAGCAAATCGAGGAGCTCAAGACCAAAGTACTGGATGAAGCTTTACACGGGGCGATGCGCATCGCCGGTTTGGTGCGCTTCCGATCAATCTTCCGTCACTTTACGCTTGTCTAATTTTATTTATCCTTACCATACAGGCGGGCGTGTTGACAAAGAACGGCTATCTTCGACTCGACCCGGCGGTGATGCACGTATCGTGCAACTACGCGGGCATCCTCCTCGCGCGATTCGGAAGGCCTGAAGTGCAGAATTGCATCGAGGGTCTAGAGCAGTACTCGTACTCGTACGAGGAAGCGGCTGAACAGGCGCAGGAGCTCCGCCGTCTGTTTGCGCTTGCTCGGGCGGGTACGAGTACTGCTCTAGACCCTCGAAAGCACCTCCACGACAGGTGCAGCCGCAGGGACAATCTGGGTTAGGAAATGGAATGTATGTCGACGCCGCTACGTTCTGAGACGAAAGGAAAGGAAAGATAGCGAGGGGAGCCCTATCGCCCTCCAGTGGACCCCTCTCCCTACGCCACAGTGATGGGGCTGTGCCTTGCGGAGGGTCAAGCGTGGCGGGCTTGTCGGTCGTGGGAGGATGGGAGACAGAACGATGAGTGGGAATCCTGAGATCATTAGAAGTTGATTAATTGTATGGACATGGACACACTTTGCTTATCTTTTTTTTTCTTTTTAATGAGTTGTACTGTACGAGTTACTGACACAGAGTATGCCATTCCACCCTCACATCTTTCGCTTTCTCAGTTCTTGTTTGCGTTGCGTGTTTCTCTCTCTGTGTCTTGTTCCTCTCTTGCTTTTATTTTTTTTTATTTTAATGGTGACCGAGACAGTTGTAGCAGGACTCGGAAAGGATAAGGCTAAGGGAAAGCAGTACACCATGCACCGTCTTTGAGAGGATCAATGTAAGTGCACCAAGCGCACACGCCGATCCGATCCGAGGAACGAGTTCAACCCACACACCCAAAAAGTCGGCTAGAACCGTATAAAATGAGCGCGAACTCTAAAAACATAATCGGGAAGGGCGCGTCTTCGGCGCGCAGCGGGCATATGATCATGTACGCTCTTGTATGACGCAGAGGGTGTGCCTGCCTAGACATATCATACAGTAGAGCGGGCGGAGGGTCGTTTGACGGGCGTCAGCGCAAGCCCTGGCATGGATGATGTTCCGCAGCCTGGGGTAAGATAGCTATGCGACCAGTACTGATGACGTCCCGGGAAAAGAAAAAAAAAGGTAAAGTTTGATGTAGCCCCATTTTGTCTTTATCTAAGTCTATTCCCTACTTGGTCTTTGTGCATCTCAGCCTCGGCTATTACCCCCGATATCCCACTGAGCTACATTATTCTCGCGACGCGAACTCGACACACAAGTGTTCTAAATTATTGCTCAGCTGTCAACTGTGGCGGACGAGAAACCATCAACCATCAGGCACGCATTACGGGAAATAGGAGATACAGTATGAACAAGACGGTGGAACTTACCGGTCGTGGAGGCACAACGATGGGGCGGATATAGTTCGCGCTATAACAAGGTATAAGTAAGGATGGGCAAAAGAGAAGAAAGATGGGGAGGATAGAGCCCCCCAGAGGCCGTAGAAAGGGTAGAAACGCACGCGGAGCGATAGCGGCGGACGTAGGTGATTGCGTGATTCTCAATCTCGTCTGGTTCGACGCCAACGAGGGCCCAATCGCCCGGCGTATCGGCATCATCGATATAGCGCCGCTCGACCTCATCGGGGCTGAGTGCTGGCCACCAGATGCGCTGCGCTGCACGCGCAAGGACGAGTGCGATACGTTTCGGGACTACCGGTGCGCGCGAAGGGGGGTTGCAGGTGAGCGTCGAGACGAGTTCGAGGAGATACTCGTATGTGAGTGTTGATGGGCCTGGAAGCGCGAGCGTGCGGCCGATGGCGGGCATTCCAAGGAGGTTCGAGAGAGCCTGGGCAATATCGAATACCTTGGGGGATCGGGGGTAAGATAAACAGATGCAGAGGACACAGATATTATCAGAGCGCACATGTACAGGGCGAGCCGTGGTCTGACCGTGGTTGAGCTTCCACCAGACAGGCCACACTGATTATAGAACGAGGGGTCAGGGAGAAGACTGAAAGGCAAGAAGGACATACATGGCATGTTGGTGAGGAACTTGTCCTCATGTCCGAACATTGGACCAGGCCTAACGATAGTGGCAGCAGGGAATGCCTCGCGGACTGCAGTCTCCCCGGCAGCCTTGGAACGATAGAACTGTGACATCGAGGTTGGCGAAGCGTTGAGGTGCGATACGTGGACCAGCCGCGGAACGCCAACGCTCGCGGTGACCTTGGCAATACGCCCAGCACCTTTAACATGTACATCGTCATATGTGAAATTTCTTCAGGGAAAAAAGATATCACAGTCAGCGGTTACACTGGCACGAAAGACCCGGAGGGCGGCACACTTGGTCTCATAATCACGACCAACGAGATTGTACACAATATCCGAGTGCCGAACACATTCTGCAATCTGTTCTTCGTTGCGGATGTCCCATTCCTACCGAGCAAACACATGGGTGAGCGGAGGAATTTTATTTGAATAGAATAATATATAAAAAATAAGAACCCACCATCGAAACGATCTGACCGAGGTCACCGGTAACCTTCAAATGACGCTTGTCATCTTCATCCCGGTAAGGAATAATAACCTGCGTTCCAGCCTTAGCTACATGCAGGCGGTGAGTGGACATTGTCTCGGAGCAAGGTGTGGGAACGAAGATTCGCACCGAGCTTGGAAACGAGATAACGCCCGAGGAAACCCGTGCAGCCAAAGACGGTTGCAACATGCCCCGTTACTGCACTACGCCCAGGAGGACCATACGAGATGATTGGAGGGCGGTCGGGCAAGGCGTGTACAGCACGCTTGAGCTACGGAAAAAGATGTGGCAGAGTCAGCGATGGCCAACGCAGCGAGGAGGGGGGATAAGAAGAGAGGCAGGCAGGGACCGAGAACGTACCCTTCCAGTAGGTGCGGCCACACGCGGCAGCCGGGCAATTGTCGACGAAGAAAGGAGCATGGCAGGGTGAGCAGTTGTCAGAGTCGAGTTCAGATCTGTTGCATCCCGGGTATTTCCGTAACCTTAACCCGAGCACCCGTTAATGATCGATCGCACAAAGAGGCCCTTGGGAAACACAATGGTCCAAGGAACCACCAAGGGTCTGCAAACCAAGCCCAACAGCAATGCTCGACGTGCGCACAAGGCAGCCGCCAACACGAAGAAAGGCCGCCGTGCGGTCGCACCGAAGAAGGCAGCTGCCATCAAACAGGCATCCATGCACAAGGCTAGTCCACCTCATTTTCCCCCCTCTCCATCCAATTTTTTTGCACACCCGACTGAAACATGTCATAGGCACTAAGTGCCAAGATCAATAAATCTGTCGAACAACAGGTGGTGAATGCCGCCTCGTCGGGGAAGCTCACCATCATGAAACCTGCAGGCACGGAGAGGTGAGCCGACGAGCAGTCCAATCTCAATCAATATCATCTGGTTCTTTTTGTTTCTCCAATTTATTTTGCGGTTCTTTTTGTTTTCTTAATTTTACCTCTTCTGACCTACTGTATTGTCAATATTATGCGGCCTAGCTGCTGGTTTCCGAGTCGGGACTCCCCTACGCAACAACCTACGTGTTCCGCTCTCTCTTTGTCCAGTTTGCCGTATCTGCTTCCGTGCCTCATGAATCTCCGCATGCCTCTTGCCATACGTGGTCTCGCTAACGTTTATTCTCCAATCATTTTCAGCGCCAATGACCCTTCTGCCAAGTCAAAAAGAAAAAACAATCCTTGATGCCTGCGAGGCGACCGCACTTGACTGGATTCGTATGCATGATAGAAGGAACGGGAGGGACGGCACACGCGTGTTCCGTGTTTCATGTTTATAGGTGCAAGCAAAAAACTGTATTGAACAGGGTTGAATTGGGAATTCCTCGAGGTGTGTTTTGATGTCAAGGCACCATGAAAGATGTTGGCGCCACGTGGCTGGGGCGCGCTTTTGGGGGGCGGTGGCGGGTGCGTAGGTCGACGAGGAGTACTAGTGGTCGATAGCAGCCCGCACACGCAGCCCGTACCTAGCTCATGCCACGCCCTTTCTGCCCCGCGAACGTGCCCACCACGCGGGGCCCCACCCCACGCACTCCCTGATCCTCGAGGGTCGCATGTCGGTGATACGTAGCACACCATATCAGTTAGTTCGCCATGCGTATCGTCGCCGCGTTTGGCCAACGGCCGGGCGCGGTACCTGCCATCCCTCTTCCACGTGTTTTCTAGGGGAGGAGAAATGCTCCACCGCCTGCTGCAGTTGTATACTGTGGGAACGAATCCGTGCTGCCTTCTCCTGTCGCATGGCATGGAAGATTACGTGTGGAACGGACACCGCTGTTCATTGCCTTCACGGCCAAACGTAGGTGTGGACAGGTGGGAGTACCAGGACAGCTACGTAAAGTGCAGTGCGGGTATGGAGAGAGGGAACGGGGAAATGCAAGCATGGGAGAGGGGTGGGAGCGTTCAATGCATGAAATAAACTGAAGGGGGCGTGAGCGAGAAGCAGAAACACCGTGACCCAAATCGACGCTACAATGCCCACTGAAGAAGAGAGAAAAATGGAAGAAGAAACAAAAAGTGGCATGACGTGGCAACAATGAGATATGGCATGGGAATGAGTACAAGAATTGCATGATGACGATAGCTGTGGACGTGCTTGTGGATTGAATGGAACACAAAGTGAAGGGAAACAGATATGATGCACAGAGATGGACCAGAACGAAGAGATGCAGGAAAAAGAAAAACATACGAAGCGGTGATTATAGGGGGGGAGAAGAGAATGAAATGGAAAGTGAAAAAAAAAACCCCCACTCCCAGACGCAGTGTCCCTTTTTTTTTAGAGTTCGTGATGAGCAACGTCCTCTGCAGATGACAACGGTTGTCCTTTCAGCTCTGTAATCTTCATGTGAATATGAAGGAGAGTCCCGCGCTGAAACTCTGATAGCGCATCTTCCTCTTTGTACTGCGAGTCCATGAAATGCATGACCTTCTCCACCGCGTCGAGGGCCTCCGCTGGAGAGGGGGTCGGTGGAGGCAAGCCCTCCGCATAGCAGTCAAAGACGTGCATGCGATGTTGCCGTTGTCTCAGAAGGGGAAGTGGGTACTCCTGGTTCGTAGACGGCACGTGGTCCGGTAGGCCACCGTTATACCTACCGGTGAGGTCGGTCGGTGGTTGATCAGAGGTCGCAGAGGTGAGCGAAGTGAGCGCAGA
>WNFQ01004062.1_pt1 | contig 12614 bp, 22 predicted proteins | sample 5400171 | NCBI WGS metagenome assembly WNFQ01 (sample SAMN13153356, study PRJNA577476) | soil metagenome | isolation source: 20 cm soil under Madrone tree | place: USA:California | collected 2016-06-14
TCTTTTGATAAGTTGACGGCGACCTCCTCGCCCCAGGTGGTATAGAGGCCGAGTTTGACCTTTCCAAACTCGCCCTCGCCGAGCGTATGGAGGAGTAAATAGGGACCGAATTTTGGAATGGCGCGACGTGGATGATTTGCAGCATATTGGATGGCGGCAGGGTGAGAATAGATGTCACGGTACGGGGGTTGTTGCTGTTGCTGTTGGTCCTCTGGATGGGATGACGAAGTGACAGAGTGGGATGCGCGCTTGCGGGTAGGCTGTTGGGGAGGGGGAGAAAGTGATGTCGGGCGAGCGGCGGGAGAAGGGCGAGAAGGGCCAGGGATAGACGGGTCAGGGATTTGGAGCGAGTCCATCGTTGTTGTTGGGCGCAAAAGGCGCTGCTCGTCCCCCGCGACGCTCAACCCGTCTCGTCCTCACGTGTCAGGTTCAAACCTCATCCCACGTGTCTATTACAATAACACTCATATCATATCCATAGCACTCGACCACGCTCCACACGCAAATTCAGTCGGATGTGTCAGTTCGCCCGTTATAGTACATCCGACAAAAATACTTCGCAATACATATCTCCTGCTCAATCCTCAGACGTTCAGCTCCGCCTTGTCTCCTTTATCCACCGCTGCTTTCAGCTCAGGGTCTTCCAGGGCAGGTGCCACCCACTCCTTGAGGAACTTATCCACCTGCTGTGGTGCGCGTCCAATGAACGAGCGCGGATCCAGCAGCGCATCAAGTTCATCCTTGATCGGGTCGAAATAAACATCCTTTCGCACGCGTTCAATCAGATCGTTATCCTCTCCGAGTTGTTTCACTTGGTGCGCGGCTTCATGCGACAGTACCTAAAGCGCGTGCATCAGCCAACACATCAATTTGAAAGAATAATGAAACGGAAAAAAGTCAAATCGCACCCTGATCTTCTCATGGGCCTCTTGCCGATCGCCGCCCTTCTTCACCAGCGCCGTGATGATGTTCTCCGTGGCCATAAACGGAAGCTCCTGAGCTATGCGTCGCGCGATCACGCGCGGGTACACGACGAGCCCCTCTGACACGTTCTGCAACGTCGTAAGTACGATATCCGCCGCGAGGAACGCCTCGGGCAGCGTCACGCGTCGGTTTGCACTGTCGTCCAATGTGCGTTCGAACCATTGCACGGCTGCTGTCCCAAGGGCGTTCTGGTGTAGCACCATGAGGTGCCGTGCGAGCGAGCAGATGCGCTCCGAGCGCATCGGGTTCCGTTTATATGCCATCGCTGAGGATCCGATCTGGGTCGACTCGAACGGCTCTTCGACTTCCTGCACGTGCGCCATACATCAATCAATCTGTCGCAAGTTTGATGGTTAGGAGCAGGAGTTATACCTTGAGATGGGCAAGGAGGCGCAGATCTGTCGCGATTTTGTGCGCCGTCGCGCCAAAAGAAGCCAATGGTGCCAGGACATCAACATCGATCTTGCGCGAGTATGTCTGCGACGTGACTGGGTATGCATATGGGAAACCAGACATCTCTGTAACTAGTCGATCAAGTTCCTCTACCTATTATTGCAGGGGCTAATTCGAAGGGAAAAGGGTACCGTGCAAAGCCTGGCGCACCTTGTCGTGGTCACCATCAAACAGTGCGAGGAAGCTCGCCTGCGTTCCGGTTGTCCCTTTAACGCCACGGAAACCCAGATCGTCCCGCGCCCGCTTTATGTTGCGGAGGTCCCAGAGCAGTTCCTTGGAAGTGATAAAATATCGATAAGCAATGAGCCCTGTTGGATATCAGCACAGGGCGGACGGACTTGCAACCACAGAGTTGCGCGTTTGCCGACTGTGGTCAGCTGCGCAGGTTGAAAGTGTGTAAATCCCAACGTGGGCAAGTCGCGATACTGGCTCGCGAAAGCGGCGAAGCGGTTGATCACGACCGCGAGTTTCTTGAAGACGAGAGTGAGAGCGGTGCGGATGAAGATGAGGTCCGCGTTGCTGCGATGGTGAGTCAGTAACTTAGAAAGACGAGACATTGCATTGATCGTGCGCACTCTGTAACATAGCAAGACGTCGCGCCGAGGCTATAGTTACAAGCCCGTGGTTAGAAAGTGGTGGGCCGCACGAAATTTCAAGACATACTGGATGATCCCGGCTGCAGATGGTGCAACTGTGCCAAATGTATGCACGTGCGCCATGACATCGTGGCGCCTCTTCTTTTCCTCAGCCCCGGCAACCTCGAACTGTTCCGCATCCAAGTGCTAGGCGAGTGTTGGCGAGCATCCCATATACTTTGGGCTATAAAACGTGACGCACTAGATTTTGCTTCATCTCGTCAATCGCCATGTCTGAGATAGGCGAACCGAGCTGCTTCTCTGCGATCGCGAGCCAGAGCCAGAGCTTGCGCCAAGTGTGGAAACGGTTCTATGTCCAGGACGCTGAGGTGATACGTGGACAGATTAGGGAGGCAACTGAATACCTCTGCAGAGAACAGATGCGCCATTTCCTTGCTGGCATAGCGGCTGCGGGGGTCTTAATGTAAAAATGACTTGCTTAAGGGTGAGTACGAACCTAGAGAGGGGTGTCTGGTAAGTATCGTGTTCAGACATGTCAGAGATGTACACCAGTGCGCGATGGATAAGATAAGATTCAGATCCCGTGACGTGGCCATGAAGAACACGTCGGCGTGCCATTGAGCGCCGTTGCATAGAAAACCACTTCCACTTGAACCCGACTATCATAAATGCTACCATTGTCACCTCTCTGACCGGAATATTTTACCATGAATGCGTTTGGCCGAAGATTGGCAATCCTCTCTCTCTTCTCCCTCTTCCTTTTCTCTTCCACAGCCCTCGCGACGACCGTGCTGGCAATAGACTATGGCTCCGACTACATAAAAGCATCCCTCATCAAGCCGGGCATGCCCTTCGACGTCCTCTTAGACAAAGACTCGAAACGAAAGATTCGGTCTTCAGTGGCATGGAAAAATGGTGAACGGTTATTCGGGCAGGACGCGTTTAACCTTGTACGTGCTATCCTCCCGGACAAGTCTTCTCATTTTTTGAAGGGATGGGGTCGACTTGACTTCACCTGACGGGGCTTCTACATTTGCAGGCGACACGCTTCCCGAAGGACTCTTACAACTCGCTCAAATACCTCCTAGGCATGCCCGCGAACGCCGAGACTATATCGTACTACACTAGCTTCGCGTCTCCCAACGTCGCACCGTCAACGCGCTTTACCGCGGCCATCCGCAAGGGCAGCAGTGTGGCTATGGACAGCGGTGTGATGCCTGCGATGTGGGACGTTGAAGAGCTCGTGGCAATGCAGCTTGCATACATACGCGCGCTTGCAGTGAATACGGCAGGCCCCGGCGAGCGCGTGCAGGACGTCGTAGTGACCGTTCCTGCGTTCTTCTCGCAGTTCGAGCGCGACGCGATCGCTGACGCCGTCGAGCTCGCCGGCCTGCGCCTCCTCGCGCTTATGAACGATGGTGCCGCTGTCGCGGTCAACTACGCCATGACGCGCCAGTTCCCCCAGCTGGAACGCCATATCGTGTATGATGCCGGTGCGGCCAGCACGCGTGCGACAGTCGTTACTTTTACCGGACAGGGGAAGAAGCAGGATGCTACACTCATCACGGTCAATGGTATCGGGTACGACCGGTTCGCTGGCGGCACGGAGCTCGACCGCCGTATGCGGGAGATTCTTGTCGAAGAGTTCGAGCATAAACACGGAGTGAGGATTCGCGATGATCCCAAAGCCATGATGAAATTGTGGAAGGAGGCTGAGCGCCTTAAAGCTATCTTGAGCGCGAACACCGAGGCGTCTTCGCGGGTACGTCTCGCCTTGCCTTCTACACAAAGGGGCTTTTTTGCTAATGGATTATCCCAAGGTGGAAAGCGTATATAACGACATTGATTTCAGCATGAAGGTAACACGTCAAGTGTTTGAGAGCACTTGCGCAGACATGAAAGTTCGGTTTGTGCAACCCATTTACGACGCACTGGATAATGCCAATTTAACATTGGTACGTCGTGTGTTGCTTATGCGACATAGGAGTGCATCGCTAATAATAGAATTAATAGGCGGATGTAGATTCAGTCATATTGACGGGTGGGGCTACGCGTATACCGATGGTCAGGGCTGCGCTGGCAGCAATCGTGGGAGAGTATGTTCACCAAGTGTTTTTGTATGCGCACCGCTGATGATTGAATCCTCTCAGGGAAAAGCTCGCTATGAACGTGAATTCGGATGAAGCCGCCGTCCTCGGCGCCGCGCTACACGGTGCGACTCTCTCGAGGCAGTTCCGCACCAAGAACATCAAACTCTCAGACGTTGTTCCCTACGACGTACAGGTATCCTACCTCGCTGAAGCAAAACCCACGGATGTGCCTGACACACCACCGCGCACGATCACGTCGCTCGCGTTTGCGAAGGGTTCGCGTATGGGCACGCGCAAGATGCTCACGTTCAGGCGCAAGGACGACTTTTCTCTCGCATTTTCTTACAAAACGCCGCCGGCGAGCGAAATTCCCGTCGAGCTGCTTGACGTGCGTATCTCAGGCGTTGCGGAGGCATTGGCGAATATAACAGAGGCGGGTGGGGTCGACCCAGTTATCAAGGCGACCATTCTGTTCTCCGAATCTGGTTTTGTGTCTGTGCCCGAGGCTATTGCGTATGCTGACATGAAGGATGATTCTCTCGCGGGTGTGTACTCGCCAAGTTTCGGCTCGGGTTGACAAGGAGTCGCTAATTATATATGCAGGGAAACTCAAGGGCTTGTTCGGTGATGGCTCGTCTTCTGCGGAGGATGGGTCAACTTCAACCGTAGATTCGTCCGCCTCGTCTTCTGCACCTAAAACAACTAAAGCGCCTGTCACGCCGAAGGACATCACAGTTCCACTGAACGTGACCGTCAAATTTCCGTCTGTTGCACCCATGGGACTCGAGCAAAAGCGTGAAGCACGGCAACGGTTCGTATACTGTCGTTCTATATGCCTACATTAGCCCTGAGACGGAGACGTTTGCGCAGATTGATCATGATGGAAGCCGAAGAGGCAGCCATCGCCGCTCGAGAAGAACAGCGCAATATCATCGAGGGTTACTTGTACAAGCTACGCGACTTGCTCGAGAGTGATAGCCAACATCCGTTCGTCAGGCACTCGCAAGAGTCTGAGCGGCGAGCGATGGCGCGCCAGATGAAGGACGTATCGAGCTGGTTCCATACGCATGCGGATGATGCACAGACAAAGGATTTTGTAGAGAAGCGCTCGTCGCTGGAGTGGGTCACTTCATAGGTTTCAACGTATTGGATATGCGACGCTGACTGTTCGTTTTTCAGGACGTTAGAACGACCAATCGTACACCGCATCAAAGAGATTGAAGAATTTCCACAAGCGCTAAATATCAGCCAGATGTGGAATTGGCGCACACGACTATTCTTGTCTGAAGCTCGTGATAATCTGACTGCGGAGGAACGGGCAGGCACCCCCGGACGATATACCAAGACAGAGCTGGAGGAGCTGGAGAAGACATTGAGAGAGCACGAGACATGGCTGAATGAGCGGGTGGAGAAGCAGAAGAGCGTGCCGATAAACCACGATCCGGTGATCAAGACTGGGGAGATGCGGAAGCGGGCGAAAGTGTTGGAGACACAACTACAGCGCCTGTCACAGAAGAAGCTGCCACGAGTGCGGCCAAGCAGCAGCGGTACGACGCAGATTCCACTGCCAACGGATGAGGGGGCGAGTAAAAGGCACGACGAGTTGTAGTACGACTACCCTGTGTGAATAGATTGCCTTTTACGAGAGTGGTGGTGATCTGAGCAGCGCCTCAGCACCGCAAGGGCATATCAGCCTACACCCTTTTCACTCCCCTTTTCTTTTCTTTTCCTTTCCAACACACTCACACGGCCGAATCGCTGCACAGATAACGCTCTTGCTGTCCCACCTGCAACATGTCCCGCAGCAGCGTTGCTAGCTCCGCTTTCTCGCGCGAGCGACGTATGTCCAAGCATCGGGTCACAGACGAAGACCTCTTCAAGTGCGTCATTTCCATGTTCATTTTAACGTGCCTCATTGAACAACATCGTCAATCTCGCTCAGCTATGTCCTCCGAGTCGCGTAAATAATCTTGCCATATATCTCGCAACCAATGATTGGGCTTAATGGGATTTAAATTTCCCAGGTTCCTGAGTTACCTCATCCTCCCGAAACCCACCAGCTCTACCACCACCAACATTAGCGGCGCTAGCGGCAACGCTGCGAGCAATGGCGAGACGCCGCGCGAGAAGGAGCGCGAGCACTCTTCGTCCCGTATTTCGGGCGCGATCTCGTCTTCGATCACCTCTATAGGTGACGTATTCCGCGACGTCACCGCTCGTGACGGGAGCAAGAGCGTCAAGTTTCCAGAAAAGCTTGTAAAGGTTTTGGAGAATAGATTGGAGAATATCGCCATGGGGAAAGACTCTGTGTGCGTACTTTTCTTGCCTGCCCCTCCTACCCCCGGTCGCTTCTTCTCTGTGTTAACCCCCTTGAAAAGTTATTCGGACCAGCTCCTTCGAAGAACAATGGCTGTCTTCTATGGCCAGTTCAAGGTGGATTCGTTTCGGCGACAGATGAAGGAGAATAGGAAGATCGAAGAACTCATTTTAATGTTTGCGACGCACGCGACGAGCGTCCTCAGGAAGGACCCAACGCTCGCCGCAGACGGCAAGTGGAACGTGGAGCTGAACAACCATATTGTACAATTCGTCAAGCTCCTGCGCGAGTCGCTACGCAGCGTCAGCCACGTCTCACCTGAACTGACTGCCCGTCTGGACGTGTATGCCGCTAAGCTCGCCCCCACGGAGCGTGCAGCACACAGTGACTCTGGCTACGATTCCTCCTCGACGTCGAACCGCGATCCCATTTCTCCCTCGCCCGCACCCGGTCCCTCCTTGAACGTGGCCGACATGTCGTTGGTCAACATCGTCGCCAAGTTATTCAAGATTCGCCCCGACGTTCTCCAACCCGAGCTTGAAGGACTCAAGGGCATATGTACCGAACGGGTACGTAAGCAAGTTTTTATTGTCTCACACAAAGCGAAATCGAATGATATTTGGTATAGGCCGCACTGTTAGATCTGAAAGTGCGCTAGAACGACGATTTTCTTCGTCCTCGAACCGGCAATCCTGATTTTTTTGAGTCTATATAGACATGTCTGAAAAACATTGCCGCCAACGAGCCTTTCCCCGGATGTCGAGAAGACTTCGATACCGAAGCCGCATGGCATCACTGGAAGACCCTCGAGACATCCCACCTGTCACAACTTATGGTTATTCTCGTCCAGTTCAACCCGGAGCTCGCTAAATCTACGCCTACCGATGTGCTGCCCAAACGATCGTCGGTACGAGGGTCTCTACACAACCCCGCAGGGCGCAGTGGCTCTATTAGCAGCCGGAAATCTCTTATTACATTAAATGTCACAGATGCAGATGTCAATGCCGACGAAGACGATGACGAGGTTCAAGTGGGACACAACTTTACGTTTATTCCACCAAATCCCAAGAAGTACTATAGGCGGCTCTTGGAATTATGTCTCGATGCGGACCTCGCGGCGATGCATGACCCAAATGTCAATGACGATGATCAAGTGTCGCTTGGTATCTTATCACCTCCTCGTATTGAACTCATCAATGAGTGCGCTTTACGGTGGAGGATCCCACAGACGTATCGTGCTGCGTGCTTTTTGGACCTCATTAAGCATTTGTACGAACGCAATGAAGTTCCCTTGGACTGTGTACCAGAAGCATTTGGAGGTATTGGCAAGGTCATGCACGAGATCAGTTTTGATAAGTGGAATATCAATGATGTATGTTTCTTTGGTTGTATCCAAGCGGCAATGACTCTGACTCTGTGCAGGCCGAATACCTTATCACCGTCTACGGTGGTCTTGTCAGTACATTCCTGGCGTCAGTATATCATTCCATGGAGGCGCTACCTGACCTGAAGAAGGACGACGTACTACATTATCTCGACGTGCTGGCTCAGGTCAAAGAAACAGGCCTCCTCGAGCGTTTCGACGTCGATATCATCGCTCGCGTGCAAGATATCAAGGTGCGGGTGCGGGCGGTTGGAGTGGACTGGTATCAGCGTCGGACCCAGGAATTGCAATCTACTCCTGGCGTGAACCGTGCGCTCCCACTTCTTTTAATGACAGATGACATCGAGAAGCGCGCAAAGGCGCTGGACAAGCGCTTCCCGGAGCCGATCTTGCACCACGTACCTGTGGACGGGAGTCCTCCTATCGGTGTAGATGTGGTGTCGCTGCTTGTGGAGGCGACAGTACCACTCCTCTTGCGTGACCTGGAAGCGTCGAAGAAGAAATTGTTCGAAGGTTCGATGAACGGTCCGACGCCAGACGTGCCTATACAGGACATTTTCTCGCTTTATAGGAGAACGAGGGCGATGTTGGAAATCTTCGAGGCATTTTGCCCAGAGTGAGTCCTCAGTAAGAGAATTTGGGGCTGAGATTGGGTGGTTGACTGTATTCATTGACATAGACATCCCCCAGAGTTTGACATTGACTCCTACTTTGAGCCATATGTGCGGCAGTGGCTTATTGATACTGACAATAAGACAGCGCAATGGGTACAGGCGGTACGTTGCCGTTAGTCCCTTTCATGTCGAGCCACTGTTTCGCTGATATTACTCCTGCCAGGCGATCACAGCAGACAAGGTCAGTTCATCCAGCGAATAAGGCATAGACCAATACTGAAAATTTACCACTCAAAGTTTGAACGGGAAGGGGACGATGGATTCAGTTCTTCGATCGTTGACCTTTTCGATTCTTTGCGAAGTCCGATCACGTTTTTACAAGACTTGGAGTGGTCCGACGAGTACCAACAGGCGCGGTTCTTCACAAGCCTGGCTAAAGTGGGTTTTATGCTGCCACGTCAAAAGAGGTTTCTGACTGACACTGCATTTTGTGTTCAGACAATTAGCAAGGCCGTCGAACAGTATTGCCGAAGTATCGAGGAACTTTTCATGACGGAAATGTTCCCTCGGCCAACAGACTACCTCCAGCCTCAAAAGTCTTCAGCATGGCTTGAAAAGGCAAAGCAGTTGACTCAAGGTGAGAAGAAGATTGAGCCGTTCAACTTCCAGCCCGCGTCCTGCGTCAAGTTGAATAATGTCGATGGAGCACGGAAATTGCTGGATAACATGTATAATCAGATTCAAGCGGACAAGCTTGCGGAAGTCATCGAAACACAAGCACCGCCAGTTCCCAGTAAAAATGAGAATCCGCGCTTCCTGTTTACGGTCAAGATTGTCATGGCCGAGAATCTAGTGCCATTAGACAGTAGCCCGTCATCGATGCTGGACACCTTTGTCACACTAAGTGATCAAGATGGACATCGCATGGCGAAGACGCGAACGATATACGAAACTGTCAACCCTCGATGTGGGTGCATTTCCCCTTTCATCCGATAGAATTCAGTTTGGGACTTGCCGCATTCTGACGTGTGGGTTCATAGGGGACGAGACTTTCGATATATCTGTAGAGAAGGCCCTCTGGTTGATGGTCAGCATTCGCGATCGTGCGCTTGTGGGTAAGCACGACACGGTCGGGAGAGAATACATCTGCCTGGATCCGAAGCGGTTTGGGGACTTCCTTGTGCATGACTTGTGGCTTAATCTTGATACGAGCGGGCGTATCCTCCTCCGAGTGAGTATGGAAGGCGAGAAGGACGACATCCAATTCTACTTTGGTCGTGCCTTCCGATCGCTGAAGCGTAGTGAGGGCGATATGGTCCGGATATTCATTGACAAGGTGCGACGTGCCCTATGCGCCATCGTGGTGCGTAGACGGCTCACTATCAAACGCGTCAGATGTCGCCAGTTATTCGTCAATCTCTTTCCCGCGGTGTTCTGAGATCTCTCGTTAAGGGAGAGTCAAAGCTGGACTACAACAAGGCTCTTGGGAACGTAAAAGAACTGTATCGCACAGCGCTTGGCGGCAATGCCTCTGAGGTACAGATTCCACTACCTACAGACGAGAAGCCGCGCGTCAAACCGGGCGAGCTCACGGACGTCGAGATTGAACACGCCATCGCCGAACTTTTTGACTACTTCGAGGCGAACCTGCAGACATTGAATACTTATCTTGGGGAGTCAACAAAGGAGATTGTCATAACACGTGTCTGGAAGGAGGTCTTGACCACCATAGAGGGCCTGCTTATTCCACCACTCTCAGAGGCACCAAGCGATATGAAGCCACTGATGGATAAGGAGGTAGATATCGTCTTCAAGTGGCTCAAGGCACGTCTCATCTCCCAATTGCGTGAAAGGACGGGCATATGACCTACCTATCATCTAGTTCTTACGAGACTTTTTCTACGCTGAAGGAGGGGGACTCCCACTTGAGAACCTACAGAACCAGAAATATCGGGACATTGTCTCAATTCGATTATACTACGACTGGGACACGTGCGTCCTTTTACCCTGTGATGTAGATACATACCCGGCTGATTGGGTTCGTGTTTCTGGCAGGGACATGCTTATGGAGGAGTGTGTTCGCGCTATGCAGCAGACACTACGCGGGGCGCCTTCCATCAAGAAGCGTGCAAAGACCGTCTATTCACAGCGGAATCTTGGGACTATCAAAAATCGCAAGAGAGAAAAGAAAGAGGAGAAAGAAGTCGGTGGTCTTTATCGCGCAACAATTACAGATTTTGGCGACGATGCAGGCCGAGCAGGAACAGCGGGAGCGCCAACAGCAGAAGCGGATGGTCCAGAGGCCAGGCAGTGCAACACGCATCCCAGACGTACCAGCTGTGCCAGAAATACCTCCTTGACCTTTGGGGAGGAGAGATTACCGTACATCCCCATCCCCGGTAATATCAACTCTTTTTTCTTCTTTCGTCGTTGTGGATACCTTTGCGCACGAAATTCCATACCATCCATCCAATCATCCCTGCTTCTGCTCTGCTCTCTCCTCGCTACGTCAATTCTTTGAGTTCTTTATTTATTATAACCGTTGTCTTTTTTTCTTTTCTCTTTCTCATGGTCTGACTATCACACATTTCTTTTTCTTTCTTTCAGTTTCTGATCGAGTGCAACTTTACGAATGTTTTTGGACAACTAATGAATTATGAGTGCAGGGAATTACAGCGCACACATCTCATTTTCGACTTGACGTGTCAAGAATCGACGTCGCTTGCCGGTCTATTTGGCAACTCTGAAGTGTGTGATGTACAATTAATATTGGAATGCGAGCATTGAGGACTCGGAAAGTATCTGTAGTTTGTACTCTGACCGTGATTGTTAAATGTACTCATTGACACGGCTGCATTCCCACAAATAGTGGGAAGTTTGGTCAGTTGGAACCGAGGATGGCGATATCGTACAGTACGGGGAAGTATCCCCTATCTCGGCAATAAGAGAGAGGCACACACACATCGGCAGCGCCCACCATCAACTCGGACTTGGGTTCTTATTCCCTTTACGGCAACTCCCTTTTACGCACTGACATCTTTACCGTTTCACCTTGACATTTGGCTCAAAAAAAACTCCTGGGGGGGGTTTTTTTTTCGACTAATTGAGAACAATCACTACAGTTATGCTTTCTCTTTCTAAATCCTTCCCTTTATTCACCTTTTGGTTTTAGACTAGGTACAGTGATAGTGCCCATGCCATGTGCTCTCTCTTGTATTGTATACTTACTACTGCATACTGTACAAATACTGTAACCTCGTGAAGAGCTCGATTCACCACAATATTGGGTCATGTATGCTGGATTTTGCACGTACCGTGCCTCGTGCCCACAGCCTACATGTCTGACATCTCAGTTCCAGTACCTTACAGCACCACTTTACTCATCTACGACAGTTCCCTTTCATCGCTGCTACACAGGTTATCAAACGCGCCGTACCCTAAGACTTACTTCCCCTCGCTTGCTTAATTTCTGTGTCCTTATTGTTCTGTTAGCAGCCTCGTTATATACTATACTCTATCTGTAGGTACAAAGGCTTCTTTATGTACTTAAGATCTTGTAGTCTCGCCCCGAATAGATCAGAGTCGTGTGTTCATCTTCTATCTTCTGTGTCCTGTGTGACATTCCCCTTTCCCGCGCTCTCACCTTTATTGTGCACGCTCGGCATGACTGTCTTCTGTATCCATTCATCGCGCTATGGACTTGGTCAGCTGGTTCCCATATATTATCGCTTTCGGGATATCCCTTCCATTTGATGAGGTATTGGAGTCGCCTCAATCGTCCAAATTGTTGGTGTGTGATGATTTGTTCAACTTCATATTCGTCTTCTCCGTCAATGAGGTCAGGGGGCGGTCGGGTGAAGTTTGGGCCGTGTGCAGGTGTTTCATGATAAGGGGTCAGCAGGGACGCATGAAACATGTCATGGATTTTCCAATTTGCGGGTAATTCAAGCTGATAAGCTACCGGGGATATTTCTTGGATGATTTTAAATGGGCCTAGATGCTTCGGGGTTAGTTTCACCTTCTGATGGGGGAGTTTCAGGTGGGATGTGTTTAGCCAGACTTGTTCTTTGATGTGGAACTGCGATGGGGGTGGTCCTTTTTGGTTGGTGACTTTATTGAGCACTCGGATGGCGTCTGCGTGATTCTTAGTCATTGCCTGTACTCATGATTCAACTA
>WNFQ01010002.1_pt1 | contig 12611 bp, 12 predicted proteins | sample 5400171 | NCBI WGS metagenome assembly WNFQ01 (sample SAMN13153356, study PRJNA577476) | soil metagenome | isolation source: 20 cm soil under Madrone tree | place: USA:California | collected 2016-06-14
CAAATTTATGGGCCGAAGACGATGGTCATCAATGAGATGAGCGGGTCGGGCGGCGACGCACTGCCATGGATGTTCAAGCAGGATAAAATTGGGCCGCTGGTGGGCACGCGGACCTGGGGTGGGCTGGTGGGGATTTACAAGTACCCGCCACTGCTTGATGGCGGCGGAGTGACTTCGCCGCGGGTGGCGATTTACGGGCTGCACGGCGAGTGGGAAGTGGAGAATCACGGGATCGCTCCGGATATTGAAGTGGAAAATGATGCGGTGTCGGTGGCGGCGGGGCATGACGCGCAATTGGAGAGAGCCGTTCAAGTGACCATGGAAGCTTTGAAGAAAAATCCAGTGGTGCTGCCGGATCATCCGCCTTATCCGAATTATCACCAGCAGTAACCCGTGAAAGGTGGCTCGCGACTAGTGGCTTTCGAATGCGACTGCCACGATCTGGCAGCGAAAGCAGACTCTTACGCTAGTGGTGAGAGAAGGATGTGAATGCCGGAACTTCCGGAAGTTGAGACGGTTGCGCGTGGGCTGCAGGGATCGGTGGCGGGGCGGCGGATTTTGTCTGTGACGTTGCGCAAAACGGATTTCATTGATGACCCAGCCGCGATTGAAAGGGAGTTGCCGGGGAGACAGATTGCGAGGGTGGAACGGTTTGGGAAATTTATGTTGCTGCGGCTGGCGAGCAAGAATGATGCGCTCGACGCGGCTGCGGAAGATAGAGCCGCGACGAGTAATGTGGTGCGACCAGAAGCGATTGCGGAGGCGCTGCTCGTGCATTTGGGAATGACGGGGAATCTTGCGCCGCATCATGCGGAGCAGCCGCTGGCAAAGCACACGCATGTGACGTTTGTTTTGGATGATGGCAGGGAACTGCGGTACACGGATCCGCGGCGATTTGGGCGGATGGCTTATCTTGCGGGAGAAATGCTGGCGACGGAATTGATGCGGTTCGGTGCAGAGCCGCTGCTCGTTACGGCTGGTGAATTTGCGCGACGGATACGAGGAAGTCGTGCGCGGATCAAAGCGCTGCTGTTGGATCAGCGAGTGCTGCGGGGCGTTGGGAATATTTATGCGGATGAAAGTTTGTGGAGCGCGGAGATACATCCGGCGAAGCCGGGCGCCAGCCTGAAGCTGGCGGAAGCAGAGACTCTGCTGCGCGCTTTGCAGAAAATCTTGCGCAAGGCGATTCGTATGCGTGGGTCGTCGATTTCCGATTTTGTTGACGCTGATGGTATGGAGGGAGATTATCAGCAGCACCATAAGGTGTACGGACGAGAAGGGGAGAAGTGTTTTCGCTGTGGGGCGCGGATCAGGAGAATTATTGTGGCGGGGAGGAGTAGTCATTTTTGTCCTGTGTGCCAGCGGGCGCCGAGACGGAAAAGCGGCAGCAGGGCTGCCGCACTCCAAAAACCGCGCGGAGTGAGTGGGATGCGAAGAAAGATGAAACGCTTGGGGCGGGGGCTGACGTCGAAGAGATAGTCCCCGTTCTTTTTTGATGCCATACGGATGTGGATGACGTGGTGTGTGGGGATGCGTCGGAAAAGCGGCGGCGGGGCTGCCGCACTTCAAAAGTGAGGATGAGGATGCGCTTCAATCGAGTGGCGGTGGGGCTATGCGTGGTGATGCTGGCGGCAGTCGCGGCGCTGCGAGGATTTGCTGCGGCGGCGGAAGATGATACGAGCGAATTTGCGGCGGCGGACGCGCAGATTTTGAGCGAGGTGCGCGAGCATAGCGAGGTCATGCAGAACCTGGAATATCTTTCGGACAATATTGGGGCGCGGCTGACGGGTTCACCGCAATTGAAGCAGGCGAACGATTGGACTGCGGAGCAGATGAAGAAGTATGGGCTGGTGAACGTGCATCTGGAGCCGTGGACGATGGCACATTCGTGGACGCGCGGTGCGGCGACAGCGCGCATCGTGGCGCCGGCGGAACATCCTTTGACGATTGCTTCGGCGGGATGGTCGCCGAGCACGCCTGGCGTGATACGCGGCCCGATAGTTTATTTCGATGCGAAAACCAAGGCGGACTTCGAGAAGTTTCGTGGAAAGTTGAAAGGCGCAGTAGTGATCTATCAGGAACCCGCGGTGCTTTCGCCGCCGAAGCCGGACGACGTGAACGAAGAATATGTACGCGCGATGCAGGCACCTCCGCCGATGAAGGGCCAACCGGCGCCACCCTCTCCATTTGCGGCCTTGATAGAAGTAGCGCGGGCGCGGACTGATTTTTTCAAGCAGGAAGGCGTGGCGGCGGTGTTGCGCGATTCGAACAAGCCGCACGGGCTATTGAATATGACGGGAGTCGGCGGCGAAAAATTTGATGTTGGCGCGATTCCTTCGGCGTTTATCACCGGTGAAGATTACCGGATGCTTTGGCGAATGCTGAAGCATGGCCCAGTGAGGATCGAGATGGAAATGACGAATACACTGGGCAACAAGCCGGTGGAAGTTTACAACACGGTCGGCGAAATTCGCGGCAGCGAAAAACCGGGTGAGGTGGTGATTCTGGGCGCGCATTTGGATTCGTGGGATCTGGGAACGTTCGTGGGATCTGGGAACGGGCTCGACGGACAACGGAACGGGATCGATGGCGGTGCTGGAAGCCGCCCGCACACTGGCTAAATTGAATTTGAAGCCGAAGCGGACGATTCGATTTGTGTTGTTCACCGGCGAAGAAGAAGGGTTGGTCGGTTCGAAGCGGTACGTGGAAGCGCATAAGAATGATCTGGAAAAAATTTCAGCCGTACTCGTGCACGATACGGGAACGGGAAGAGTGCTGACGCTGGGGCTGCACGATAATTATCAGGATCGCGAAATCGTGGACCAGGTGCTGGCGCCCTTGACGGAACTGAAACTTCTCGAACCAAGCATGGCGCGGTCGTTTGGGACGGACCACGCTTCGTTCGATGATGCGGGAGTGCCGGGATTCTGGTGCATCCAAAACATGGCGGAGTATTCGAAAACGCATCACAGCCAGTCCGACACGTTCGATAAAGTTTGGAAAGATGGTTTGGATCAGGGCGCGCAGGTGCTGGCGGCATGGGCGTACAACACAGCACAGTTGCCGGAGATGTTGCCGCGGCGGCCACTTCCATATCAACCCTCGCGTGACCGCGAAGCGGTCAACCCAAGCGAAGCGGTTGCGAAAGCAGAGGTGGCGCAACCCGATCCGGTGGCGGAGATGGACGCGAAAGTGATTGCGCAGGTGAAAACGGAGCAGGCGCAATTGCAGGCGGATTTATCTTATTTGGCGGATCGCATTGGGCCACGGCTGACGGGTTCGCCGCAACTGGAACGGGCGAGCCACTGGACGATGGAGCAATTTAAGGCGTTGGGACTGGACAATGCGCATCTGGAGCCGTGGACGATTGCAAATAGCTGGACGCGCAGCCCTGCCACCGGGCATGTGATCGCACCGACGGAGCACGTGTTGACGCTGGCAGCAGCGGGATGGTCGCCGAGTACGAATGGGGCGGTGCGGGGCACAGTGGTTGGCGTGGGCGTACAAAAGCTGGACGAGTTACAGAAATATCGCGGGAAGCTGAAGGGCGCGATTGTGTTGATGGACCGCCCCGGTGAAACGGAAGGGCCTTCGAATCCCATGCTGACGCCGTATGCCGAAAGCAATCTGCCGCTGGATCATCCGAAGAATATGGCGTTGATGGATTTCCGCGGCCGGCGCCAGATGTTGGCGGACGAGGCGAAATTTCTGAAAGAGGAAGGCGCGGCGGTGGTGCTGCTGGTGTCGGAGAAATGGTACGGGCTGCTGAACATGGGAACGGGATTTTCGCGCGAGTACCAGCCGGGAGTGTTGCCGGCGGCGTACATGGCGCGAGAGAACGCCACGCTGTTGTGGAGATTGTTGGACGCTGGTACGGTGGAAGCGGAAGTCAACATTCAGGCAAGCCTCAGCGAAAAGCCGGTGACGGTGTACAACACGGTTGCGGAGGTCAAGGGGACTGAGAAGCCGGATGAAGTGGTGATTATCGGAGGACATCTGGATTCATGGGATTTGGGAACGGGAGCGACGGACAACGGAACTGGATCGATGGCGGTACTGGCGGCGGCGCGTGCTCTGGTGAAATCGGGAGTGAAGCCTAAACGCACGATTCGGTTTGTGCTGTTTACGGGAGAAGAACAGGGGCTGAATGGATCGAAAGCTTACGTTGCGGCACACAAGGATGAGTTGAGCAAAATTTCCGGCGTGCTCGTGCATGACACGGGGACGGGAAAAGTGCTGACGATCGGATTGATGCACAATTATGCGGCGCGGGAGGCGATGGACCGCGTCTTGTATCCGCTTGCGAAAGACAAAAGTATCGGGCTTGCGGAGCCGAGTTTGCGCTCGGAGGGCGGAAGCGATCACGTACCGTTTGATGATGCGGGAGTGCCGGCTTCGTGGTGCATCCAGGAAGTGGCGAATTATGAGAAGGATCATCATTCGCAGACGGATACGCTGGATCGCGTGAAGTGGGAGGATTTGGCGGAGGGCGCGCAGGTACTGGCGGTGTATGCGTATAACGTGGCGCAGTTGCCGGAGATGTTGCCGCGGAAGCCGGCGAAAGTGCCGCAGAATAGCGGGCATTAGACAAGACCGACAGCGCGGCTTTGGATCATACGTTCGGGCAAGCTGCGGCGCAGCATGTTGCGCCCCTACAAATGAATGATCGAGGTGCGATGAGAGCAGTGGTGCAGCGGGTCAGCCGCGCGAGAGTTAGTGTCGGCGGCGAGACAACTGGTGAGATTGGTGCGGGGTTGATGATTTTGCTGGGGGTGGGACGTGACGACACTGCGGCTGTTGCAGTCGCGCTGGCGGAGAAGGTTGCGAATTTGCGGATTTTTGAGGATGAGAATGGGAAGATGAATTTGTCGTTGCTGGATGTGGAGGGTGGAGCACTTGTAGTTTCGCAATTTACTTTGTACGGAGACGCGCGTGGAGGACGGCGGCCGAGTTTTATTACGGCCGCACCGCCGGAACTGGCGAAAGCGCTGTACGAAGAGTTTTGCGATGCGTTGCGAAAACTGGGTGTGCACATCGCGACGGGAATTTTTCAGGCAATGATGTCGGTGGAGTTGGTAAATGAAGGGCCGGTCACGATCCTCCTCGATTCCGAAAAAACGTTCTAGGCGATCAGACCGGGCGGCAGGCAGGAACGGACGGATCTGGACGTGCGCTGAGCAAGCTCGAGGATCTTGCGAATCCAGAGGTACGCGCAAAAATGGCGTATTTCGGAGTGCAGGTGCCAATAGCAAACGGCGTCTCCGCTCCGGTGCTCCACAAACTCGCGCGAGAAATCGGCAAAGACCACCTGTTGGCAAACGAGCTGTGGGCATCCGAAGTTCACGAAGCGAAAATTCTAGCAGCGCTTATCGGTGAGCCGCAAAAAACAACGGCCAACGAAATGGAAGTTTGGGCGCGGGCATTTGATTCCTGGGATGTCGTCGATACTGCTTGCTGTTATTTGTACGCAGGCAGCAAGTTTGCGTGGAAGAAAGCACAGCACTGGAGTAAACGTCGCGAGTTGTTCATTAAGCGGGCCGGATTTTCCCTGGTTGCGTATCTTAGCTACAAAGACAAGCAATCGCCGGACGAAAAGTTTGCAAAGTTTCTGAAGGTCGTCGAGCGCGAGAGCGATGACGACCGGCACTTCGTCAAGAAAGCGGTAAACTGGGCGCTCCGCAATATTGGAAAGAGAAACCAAAAGCTCAATCGGGAAGCGATTCGAGTCGCTGAAAAATTGCGCAAGCGAGACTCCCGCGTGGCTAGATGGATTGCGGCAGACGCGTTGCGGGAACTGCGGAGCGACGCCGTACAATGGCGACTGCGGCAAAAGAATGGCTAGTTCGATGAACTCGCGCGGCCCGAACAAAATGAAAATCCGGCGGGCCAAGGACCAGGACGCTTCGCGGATCGCTGAACTGAGCGGGCAGCTTGGGTACCCGGCCAGCCGGAAGGAAATTCTCCAGAGAATGAAGCGAATCGGTGCTAAGACGCAGTATGCGATTTTTGTCGCAGAGTCGGAAAAAACCGTGACCGGATGGCTGCATGTGAGCGTCACTCCGCTGCTGGAAGTGGCCTTGCGCGCGGAAGTGAATGGGCTGGTAGTCGATGAGAAGCAGCGGAGCACGGGGACCGGTGCAAAATTATTAGCAGCGGCAGAGCGATGGGCGGCGGAGAAAGGCTGCAAGAGCATGTCGGTGCGATCCAATGTGATTCGCGACCGGGCTCACGAATTTTATCTGCGCAACGGATACGAACATTACAAGACGCAGAAGGCATTTCGAAAATATCTGTAGGCAGTTCTTTGCTCTTTTTCTCTTAACCAAAATTATCCATTCGAATGAATGCGCAGAGCCTGAAGAGTCTTTGTGAGCATGCTGCGCTCTCGAGAAAAAACCTGCAAGTGAGTGTTACGGGCCGAAAACTACCCTGATTGCTGGATTGGCAAAACATATCGCTACACGATAGAATCGTGCTATGCGCAAGAAGATCAGAACGGCTGAGTTCCAGGCTTTGGCGGAGCTGCGCTACAAAATACGCTCTTTTTTGAAAGAGGGCGACTCGGCGGCGAGGGTGGCTGGCCTGGAGCCGCAACAGTACTTAATGCTGCTGGCGATACGCGGGCTAGCACCCGAACTGCCGCCCAAAATCCAGACATTCGCGGAGCGGTTGTCGCTGAAACATCACAGCGCGGTGGAGCTGGTGGACCGTTTGGAGCAGCGAGGTCTGGTGCGGAGGACGCGCAGCAAAGAGGATCGCCGACAAGTGCTGGTTTCACTTCTGCCGCGCGGCGAAAGGTTACTGGAGCGAGTGGTGCAGCAGAGAATCGGCGAATTGCGAGCCAGCGGCAGGGAACTGGTGAAGGCAATCGACGCGCTGCTTCGTGACGGGAGAACTCGAAATAACAACGGGCGGCTGCAAAACATTTCGTCCGGCGGCGGAAGCAGATCGCGAAGCAAGAAAATACGTAGCGCGTAGGACGACGAGCAAGGAAATCAAGTCGGAATTCTGCTATCGGTTGCGAACCCCGCAGCTGCCAATTGATGCCAGCATGAGCGGAAAAAGCGAAAGCCAGTGAGTGCGCAAGCAAACCCTATAAATCGAGAATCCATAGGTGCGCGATGGCGTCGGATGGTGGCTGGCCGCGAAGACCAGTTATTTTTGATTTTGACGCTGGTGATCGGCGCGATAGTCGGAATGATCGTGGTGGCGTTCATTCTTTTGACGGAGCGGTTTGGCGCGCGACTGTATCCCGAGGGTAGCGCGGCTTGGCGGCGCGTGTTCATTCCGATTGGCGGCTCGCTGGGAATCGGATATCTGCTCTTTCGATTTTTCCCCGATGCGCGGGGAAGTGGAGTGCCGCAGACCAAGGCCGCACTGTATGCACGTGAAGGCCGAATTTCGATCAAGACAATTTTGGGAAAGTTTTTTTGCACGTCCGCGACGCTGGCCAGCGGAATTCCGCTGGGAAGAGAAGGGCCGTCGGTGCAGGTTGGCGCGGGAATTGCGTCAGTGCTGGGGCGCAAGCTGGGATTAAGTCCAGAAAAAGTGAAAGCTTTGATTCCGGTGGGAGCTGCTGCGGCGATTGCGGCGGCGTTCAATACGCCGCTGGCAGCGGTGTTGTTTGCGCTGGAAGAGGTTGTAGGAGATTTGCATGCGCCGGTGCTGGGATCGGTAGTGCTGGCATCGGCGACTTCCTGGGCCGTGCTGCAATTGTTGCTGGGGAATCATCCGCTGTTCGAAGTGCCGCAATATCAATTGGTGAATCCGGCGGAGTTTGCGTTGTATGCGGTGCTAGGTGTCGCGGGCGGGCTGATTTCCGCCGCGTTCACGAGGCTTTTGCTCGGACTGCGTGAAAAGTTTCTTGCCGCACCGCGAAAAACGATCTGGTTTCAGCCAGTGGTGGGAGGACTGCTGGTCGGATTGATCGGCTGGTTTGTGCCGCAAAATCTGGGCGTGGGATACAAGTACGTCGGTGATGCGTTGAACGGGCACATGGTGTGGAAAGTCATGGCGCTGCTGCTGGTGCTGAAACTTGTTTCGGTGGCGGTGAGTTACGCATCGGGAAACGCGGGCGGCATTTTTGGCCCGAGTTTATTTCTGGGAGCGATGCTTGGCGGACTGATTGGCACGGCGGGCCATGCGATATTTCCAAATCATGTAGGAACGTCCGGCGCTTACGCGCTGGTGGGAATGGGAACGGCCTTCGCGGGAATCGTTCGTGCACCGATGACCAGCGTGATGATGATATTTGAAATTACGCGCGATTATGCGGTGATTGTGCCGCTGATGATTTCAAACCTGGTGAGTTTTTTTGTGGCTTCACGATTCCAGAAGGAGCCGATTTACGAAGTGCTGGCGCACCAGGATGGAATTCATTTGCCTACCGCGGAATCGCGGGCGCTCGAAGGGAACCGGCGGGTCCTGCAGGCGATGCGCGCGGTTTCTGAAACGCTGGATGCGGACACGGCTTTGCGAGATGCGGTAGCGCAGACGCAAGCGAGCGCATTGACCGCGTGGCCAGTGGTCTCACACGAGGGAGTGATCGGAGTAGTGGGGCGCGACGCGATCGAAGCAGCTGCCAAAAACGGGGACGCGGACCGGAAGTTGATGGAGTTGCTGGCCCTGGGAGATTTTCCGCACGTACATGCGGACCATTCTTTGCACACGGCGCTGGATCGGATGGGATCCTCGGGACTGGATACATTGCCGGTGGTGAGCCGGGCGAATGTGCATCAGCTATTGGGAGTTTTGACGTTGGATGATGTGCTGGCGTTGTATCGGGTGCGGAGTCGTTAGCGAGAAATGCTTTTGTTCGCCGCGGAAGCCGAAATCTAGGTTTTATGGAACGACTTCAGTTGAGATCCTTCAACGATCCTTGTCGGATCGTTTCAGGATGACAACTTCTTCCTGGGATTACGCATTCACGGAATGGTGGGTCCTGAGGCTAAAGAAATCCTGAAGCAAAGGTAACCCCCAGGCAAAGCTAGCGCTCAGGCAAAGAGGAGTTAGAAGCCGCCGCCGCCACCGCCGCCGAATCCACCCCCTGAGAAGCCGCCGCCGCCGCTGAAGCCGGAGCCGCCGGAACTGCGGGGAGCGGACGCGAAAACCGTTCCGGCCTGAGAAGACATCGCGTTCAGATTGTTTACAAAGCCATAGGCGAAGAATGGCGGGCCGAAACTGCCTCCCTGATACCAACTGGGCGGCTGGGTGTAAATGTTTTGGAATGCGTAGCTCCAATTTTTTTCCACGCCGAGAGCCATCGCGAACGGTAAAAACTTTTCAAACATTTCCGGACTCTTGATGGTGCGATTGAAGCGGTCGGCTTCGACGTGCGCGAGAAAATCCTCGAAGCCTAAAACGCCTTCGAGGGTGCGCGTGCCGCTTAAGGTGCGCGCGGGCATGAACCAACCGAAAGCGCAAATAATCGCACCGCTTGCGATTCCAGCGATGATGAATGGCGGAGCGGCCATACCCAGGTTGCGGGCGATCATGGCGCCTCCCCAGATGGAAAGAAAGCCGAGCACCAGGCCCGCGCCGATATAAGTGCTGCGGACGCTATCGGGGCGGTGGGTGTAATAGCCATTCGAAACGAGGGAATCGAAAACGCGATTCTTGATGACCGGCAGACTCTTGTAAAACTCGTTGTGCAGGCTGGCCATGGAAACAGTTTCGCCAGCCGTAACGACGCCGAAAATTCCATCGAGCAATGCCTGTTCGTGAGGCTTGAGCGTCGTCCATTCGTTCCGATCTTTTTTCAATGTGAAGCTGTAATCCTTGTCTTTCCACAGGCCCATTATGTGGTCCTGGGTGTGTTCCTGGATGACGAGATAGCCGCGGACGGCGAGATCGACGATGGACGCGGTGATGTCGCGCATGTCGGCGGAATTGTCGACCAGGGTGCCGACTTCGCTGGGCGTGAGTTTGTCCGGTGGCTCGTATTGGGCGGCGATGGGACGCAAACGGGGATCGCGGCCCTTGGTCCACCAAAGCCAGAACATAATTGCGGCGACGATGACCGGTAAGCCGAGCGGCCAATTGCTGCGGAGGAAGAATCCGAGTTTGTCGGCTGCTGAAGGAGCCTGCACGGCGCCTTTGTCAAAAGCGACTGCAACGGTGAGGCCTTCGTGAAAGGCGAGCGGTCTGGTGGTGCGGACTTCGATGCCATTTCCGGAGACTTCCAGTTCGGCGTCCCTTCCGCGCGATTGATAATGCCCGGTATAAACATTGGCGCGAATATTTTTCGCTTCGACGGGAAAGGAAATGGTTGCCGATGCGGAGGCGATGGGAACATCCCACTCATCCCCGGTAATGTTCCAGTAGAATTCGTCGTGATCTTCGAAAAAGCGCAGGGCGTCGGAGACGGTGTATTGGATGTTGATGGTCTGGACGGAATTGTCTGGATTCGGAAGGTAAATTTTCAATTTGAGATGGCGGCGTTCGCGGGAAGATTCGTATTTGAGGTCGTGGCCGGAGCCGTCGGTGATTCGCGCGATCTTTAGAAAGAGCGAGTAGTTCATTCCCTGTGGGGTTACAAATTCGACGGGAATTTCGCGGTACAGGCCGTGCCACGGGCTTCCGATGAAATGTGCGGTAACGGATTCGGTGACGTTGATCGAGCTGTCAGGAAGTACGGCAATCTGCGCGCCGAATTTTTCTATGCGAAGTTCTTTGGATAGCAGGGGCGAGGCAAAGAGGTAAAGAAATGTAACGAGGTAAAGAACGAAGCGCAAACCATATGGGAGACAAACGATGGAGCGCGGTTTCGGCGTACTGGACTGGCGGCGCGGAAGAGCTGGGATCGATGGTTGGCAGGGATGGATCAAGCTGAGATTCCTCGACTGCGCAGGCCGACATTCGCTGCGCGAATGGAAGGAAAAGTCGGCCTGCTTCGCTCGGAATGACAGAACTTGGCTATTGCGGACATCGGGGTCACGGAATGACAGGTCTTTGCTGTTGCGACGTTCGAAACCACAAGGTTTCTCACACAACGCTCAGGCGGTGGGCGCGGCGGGAGAGTTGAAGCTGACCTTGGGCGCTTCGCGCTCCGCGGTTGAGGTGACTTCAAAAAATTCGCGCGGCTTAAAGCCCAGCATACCGGCAAAAATGCTTGTCGGAAATTGCTGAATTTTGGTGTTTAGGTCGCGCACGACGGCGTTGTAGTAGCGGCGCGCGTTCTGCACGCCGTCTTCGATTTGACTGAGCGAATTCTGCAGTGAGGTAAAACTTTCGACGGCGCGAAGTTGCGGATAGGCTTCGGATAGAGCGAAAAGACTTTTCAGGGCGCCGCTGAGCATGTTTTCGGCTTGCGCTTTGTCCACGGGGCCGGTGGCGCTCATGGCGCGATTACGCGCATTGATGACGGCTTCGAGGGTGCCTTTTTCGTGTCCCGCGTAGCCTTTTACCGTTTCGACCAAATTGGGGATCAAATCGTAGCGGCGCTTGAGTTGAACGTCGATGTCGGCCCAGGCGTTGTCTGTCTGTACTTTGAGCCTGACCAAGCCGTTGTACATTCCGATCAGGATGACCATGACCAGAACAATGGCAATCAGCAATGCCCAGAGCATGTGCACCTCACGCAGGAAAATGGTTGGAAAGCTCTATTCGAACTATACGTGCGGGGTTGCGGAGTGTAAAGCGAGGGCTGGTTGGGCTAATGGTTCAATTTCCGATCACCCGACTACACATGCAAGTCAGTTTCTAGCGTCGGTGCGCCGCATCTCAGTCAGGTCAAGTCGTTCGCAGTTTCAGTCTTACCGGTCGCGCCGGCCGTCTTTCATGTGTTTTCTGAAATGGTGCGCGATCTGATTATCGTAAGCGGCTTCGGCGACCGTATTTTCTATTTCCGAGGCCGACAGATATTTGAGGCTTGGTTTTAGCTCCGCCTGAGCGTCAAACGCCAACTTGGATGCCGGGCGCGTGAGTTGGCCGTCGGCATCAGCGTTCATACTATTCATCGTCCAGAGGCGCACCAGAAGCTGTTCCTGGCCCTTTTCGGGACCGTGCCGCCAGCGTCTAATAAAGTTCATTGCGCATCATCCTTCGATTGAAGCTAAACCGCCCAGACGTAACGTGTGCGAACTCCAGATTTAAAGCCATGCATGACTGGCGTCAACTGTACTGAGGGATAGAATTGCAACTGGCCAGAGGAACAGGTGAGAAAGGAAACTCGAGAGAGACGTATCAGGTTCTGCGAAATAGATATGTTCTGGCTATGTTATATGATTGGTATCAGAAGCAAATCTGATCTGTGCTTGGCACCGCGTAGTATTTCTTCCTTCGCGTTATGCTATTTACAACACTCAGCGCGTCCATTTATGGAATTGACGCTTACCTCGTGGCAGCGGACGTGGATGTCGGTTCAGCGGATATGAATCAGTTTAACGTTGTGGGCCTGCCGGACAACGCAGTGAAGGAAAGCCGAGAGCGGATCAAGGCAGCGCTGAAGAATTGCGGGTTTGCGTTCCCCTACGGCCAGGCGTGACAATCAATCTGGCGCCTGCGGATATCCGCAAGGAAGGCTCGGCATTTGATTTGCCTATGGCGCTTGGTTTGACCGGCTGTATGGGACAGTTTTTTGGGAAGCCACTGGATAAGATGATGTTCCTTGG
>WNFQ01002817.1_pt1 | contig 12608 bp, 11 predicted proteins | sample 5400171 | NCBI WGS metagenome assembly WNFQ01 (sample SAMN13153356, study PRJNA577476) | soil metagenome | isolation source: 20 cm soil under Madrone tree | place: USA:California | collected 2016-06-14
TTCAGGTTTTCGGTGATGTCTTGGGTGATCTCCGCCTGAACGTTCGGCACATTGGTAAGCTTCCACTGGTACTGCTTGCTCCACAAAACGCGGTCATGCCCGGCATCAACGAATTCGGCGCTGATGGAGAGATCGTTGCCGCGCTGTACCATGCGGCCGGTAAGTATTGTGTGGACACCAAGCTCACGGGCGACCGTGGGGGGATCGATAGACTTACCCTTGTAACGGTAGGCCGACGCGAGGGAAACAACCTTGAGATTGGGGAGTTGCGAAAGGGTGCTGACAAGGTCCTGGGTGATTCCCTCGCTGAGATATTCGGCATTCGGATCGCCCGTGGCATTCACGATCGGCAAGACCGCCACGGAATCCATGGAGGTTTCTTTTACGCGCTTTACTCCGAAGAGGAGCAACAACGCCAGAACAACGGCGATAGAAAGGCCCGCGGCAAGCAGACCCATGCGGAGTTTCATACTACGCGCGGGACGCGTGGCGACGCTGGCTGCACCCGTTGCGGCAGTCACACGCGAGGTGTCCGTGTCGCGCTTCAGGCGTTTCAGGTCCGCGCCGATTTCTGCGGCGCTCTGGTAGCGCAGCGCGCGGTCTTTTTCCAGCGCTTTGGAAATGATCTCGTCGAAACGCGCCGGCAGATTCGGCTTCACTGCGCTCGGAAGCGGCGGAGTGCGCTCCAGGATGGCGTGGAAGATGACGGCGGAAGTGGGACCAGGAAAAGCAACGCGGCCCGTGGCCATTTCGTAGAGGACGGCCCCGAAACTGAAAAGATCGGAGCGCGCGTCGAGCTCTTCGCCACGAGCTTGCTCAGGAGACATGTAGGCCACGGTGCCCATGGCGATACCTGGGCTGGTGAGCGCTTCTTCCGTCGTCACGCCCTCGAGTGATCCGAGCGTGGTTTCTTGGATGTTGCCGTCCGGCGTGAGCTTCGCCAAACCGAAGTCCATCAGCTTCGCTGGCCCGCGCGCGGTCATGAAAATGTTGGCTGGCTTGATGTCGCGGTGGACGATGCCTTTCTTGTGCGCGGCATCGAGTGCGTCGGCAACTTGCACACCAATTTCAAGAATGGCCTCGACGCCAAGAGCCCGCCCCGAGATGCGCTCTTTGAGCGTTTCGCCCTCCAGCAGCTCCATTACGATGAAAGACTTCCCATCGTGTTCCCCAATTTCATGAATGGTGCAGATGTTCGGATGATTCAGTGCGGAGGCTGCGCGCGCCTCGCGGCGGAAACGCTCGAGCGCTTGAGGATTCTTGTTGAGCGCTTCGGGAAGAAATTTCAGGGCGACGCGACGGCCAAGCTTCAAATCTTCGGCGGCGTAGACCACGCCCATGCCGCCACTGCCGAGCTGTTCAAGAATTTTGTAGTGCGCGATGGTATCGCCGGTCATTGGAAGGGATATTGCTCTGCGAAATGATAGGGGGTGCAGCAGAGGGAGTCAACGAATAGGGAAGAGGTTGACCGTCCGTAGTTAATAGTCGACCGCCGGAGAAAAAACGGAGGAAGATAAGGAATGGTTAAGAAGGCCTTTCCTTAGGCCACGATTTTCACCGCCTTCTCACCAAATCGTGGGAACCAGCCTGGAGCGACGGATTTCACGGTCCGCAGTAATCAGAGATAGCCCCTCGACGAGCGCGGTGGCCCCGATAATGCGATCCGCTGGATCTTTGGGAAAGGTGGGTGGAAATGACATGGCGCGCGCACACGCACGGCCAGTGATTGGCAGAACGACGAAGCGGGCTTCGATTTCCTGCAGGAAGGATTCGAGGCTTATTCCGAGTTGGATGCGACCCCTACTTGCGAGGGTCCCCACCTCCAAGAGGGTCATATCAGAGATCGCCAAGCCGTCCCCGAGGTCGCGGGCTTCGTCAATGGCGGCTCTGGCCTTCCTGGAAATCTGGTTTTGGTCAAAGGCGAGCCAGACGACCACATGCGTGTCAACAAGAATCAATAGAGTTCGCCCCACTCTTCCGGTGTAAGGGCAGGTGAAACGATGTCGCCTGTAACCGCACCCTTGCCAGCGAGGAAGCCGAAGATCTCATCTTTGTCCGTGTTGATCGGCACGAGCTTCGCCACCGGCTTGCCGCGTTTAGTGATCACGACGGTCTCGCGCTTGGCCTGAACGTCGTCCATGACGGCAAGGCAATTTGCTTTGAAGACACCCGCTGCCATCTTTTTCATCCAGAGGCTCCCTTATGGCTATGGTCATTATACCATGGTCATATGACTGCCGCAAAAGCCAATCGCCTTGCTAACGCTGTCCCGCGATGATGCCGAGGGTGTTTCACCGACGGCGTTTTTTGTTGAATGGTGAACGAGCCTTCAGGCTGAGTGGTCAAGGGCGCAGCGGTGCCCTGGCCCTAGGAGGAAAATCGCCGCGACGGACGGCTAGCGCGTGGCGGCGCCGACGGGAGCGTTAACCGGCGTCAGCCAGTTATGACGGTCGGGCTTGCTGCCGCTGGTGATGGCGAAGAATTCTTCCTGCAGCTTGCGCGTGATGGGACCAGCGACGCCTTTGCCGACCTGGATGCGATCGACGGAGCGGATGGGTGTGACTTCGACGGCCGTGCCAACGAAGAAAACTTCATCCACGATGTAAAGCATCTCGCGAGGAATCACTTGTTCTTTCACGGGAATGCGCAGATCTTCGGCGAGCTTCACGATGGCGTCGCGGGTGATGCCCGGCAAAATACTGGTGGCCAGCGGCGGCGTATAAAGGGTTCCATTGTGAACGAGGAAGATGTTCATGCCGGAGCCTTCGCTGACGTGGCCGCCAGAATCGAGTGCGATGCCTTCCGCGTAGTTGTTAAACGAGGCTTCCATGCGAATGAGCTGGGAGTTCATGTAATTTGCAGCAGCTTTGGACATCGCGGGCAGAGTGTTCGGCGCTATGCGCGTCCAAGAGCTGACGCCGACATCAACGCCCTTTGCGAGCGCATCGGGTCCGAGATAGGCGCCCCAGGACCAGCAAGCCATGTAAATGTCGATCGGGGAGCTCAGCGGATTCACTCCTACCTCGCCGTAGCCCCGCAGCACGATCGGCTTGACGTAGCAGGAGTTCAATTTGTTGGTGCGAACGAGCTCGGTGGCGGTGTTGGAAAACTCGTCGAGGGAGTAGGGAAGGTCCATGCGATAAATTTTCGCGGAATTGATGAGCCGCTGCATGTGCTCACGCAGGCGGAAGATCGCGGGGCCCTGCTTGGTCTCGTAGCAGCGGATGCCTTCGAATACGGCCGAGCCGTAGCTCACGACGTGTGAGAGGACATGCAGCTTGGCGTCGTCCCAATTGATCCACTTGCCGTTGTGCCAGATTTTCTCAGTCGCCTGAATCGGCATAGATGCTCCCTGTTTGATAGCGCCAGTCGCGGTGGTCCAACTCGAAATCGCAGAATACGGTACGGGGGAGAGTGCGTCAATGCGCCGCGCGTACTGGAACCATCCAGTTCGAAACCAATTTGGCGCGTGCCTGCTTGTGGCCAGGAGTTGAACGCTCCCCCCGAGGCGACGTCAAAACACAGGATCGGAGGTCAGTGCGACTGTTTGGGCGGAGCGTGGGACTTCGACGGCGCATTGACGGACTCCGCCATTGCTCTCGCCTTCGAGATTGTGTGGCTCGATTTATTTTCCCAAATTCCCAGAAGCAGAAAGGGGATGGCAGTAGCGGCGACCAGAAGTTTGGCTTTGCCAGGGATTTTAGATTCAGGCTCCCAGCGGAAAAGTTGGGCAGACAAAAAGAAGGTGAGGCCAGCCCACACGAGGAGTGACGCGACTGCGATCAGCACGTCGCCGTTCCACGGCTCGGCCGACCAGTAGATCGCATCCTGCAGCTCCGTGACGAGGTAGGTGGCGGGAAGGAATAACCCTACGCGGCTCACGACCTGCGGAAGGTCGGCAAGAGGAACCGTCGCGCCGGAAAGGAAAATCAGGGGGAGCCAGATAAGCTGGTTGATGACCTGGGTCTCTTGCATCGTGTTGGTAACGCTGGCGACGACCAGGCCCAGGGAAGCAAATGACATCGTGCCCAGGGCAATCAGGAGGAAAGCCGAGAAAAGATTGCCAAAACTTGGAACGTGAAAGATGAAGCGAGCGAACAGCATTTCGATGATGACCGTTGGCAAAGTGAGTACGAAATTGGCGACGATGCTGGATGCCAGCATATCGCTCGGCGTCACTGGGGTTACATGGAAGCGGCGCAAGATGCCCTGTTCCCGAAACATGACGAGAGCTGCGCTGAGACCCCAGAAGCTGCCCATCACTGTCAGGGCAATCACCGGGCCAAGAAGATACTGAACTCCCCGCGGGGCGCCCCTCGCGAAAACTCCTGCATAAAGGAAGAAAAAGCCGAAGGGCATAATGACGCTGAAAAAGAGGAACATTTTATTGCGCAGGGTTAGCTGAATGCGCATGCGCGTCAAAGTGAGGAAGTTTGTCAATCGCGCAACCTCCTTCCGGTCATTTCTATGAAAACGTCCTCAAGGGAGGGAGTGGCGATTTCCAGGCTAATCAAATCATTTCCCTGTGCCTCAAGATGCTTGACGAGTGAAACGATCGCTTGCGGCGGGCGCTGCGAGTGAAGGACATACGTGTCGCCAACTTGACGGGCGTCGATGACCCCCTCCAACTCTTTCAACGTGCCATTCGTTTCCGGTTTCGAGAGGCGGACTTCGATGCGCGTGGTACCGCCGGAACGCGCTTTCAGATCACGAGGCGAGCCGAGGGCAATCACTTTTCCGTGGTCGACAATCGCAACGCGATCGCAGAGGCGTTCGGCTTCCTCGATGTAATGCGTGGTCATCACGATGGTTTTCTTTTCGCGACGGAGCTCTTCGATGATGTCGTAGATCTCTCGCCGCACCTGCGGATCGAGGCCGGCGGTCGGTTCATCGAAGAAGACCACCGTTGGATCGTTGACCAATGCCATGGCCAGCGCCAACCGCTGCTTCTGTCCGCCCGAAAGCTGGCTGTAAAAGGTGTTGCGCTTTTCTTCCAGGCCGAATCGCTTGAGCAACTCTTCCGGGTCCCGTCTCCGCTTGTAAAAACTCGCAAAAAGCCGCAACGCTTCCATCACGCGCAATTTGTCCGGGAGGGATGTGGATTGCAGCGCCGCACCGATCGAATGCTTCAGTTCCGTTGCGCTGCTCTGGGGATCCAGCCCGCAGACGGAGACCCGGCCGCTGTCCAAGTTGCGCAGCCCCTCGAGAATTTCAACGGTGCTTGTTTTGCCGGCGCCATTTGGCCCGAGCAGGCCAAACACTTCGCCTTCTTCCACATTGAAGCTGACGCCGCGAACTGCCTCGACGTCGCCGTAACGTTTGACGAGGTTCTCCACCTGAATTACGGAATTTGCCATCTTCGCTGACCACCCACTCGCCTGCGGGCACCCTCAAAAGAGCTACAGCATACCGCAGATGGGCGTCTGCCTCGCACCGCTCCGGCGGCAACCGTCTGCTGTCTCACTTTGAAATACGCTTGCGGGGCGCTTTGTATTTCACCGCGATTTTTCGAGGTGGTTTCCAGAGGTGACGTTTGAGGTCGACACGAGATCCAACAATCGTGACGCCTTCGCTTTCGAGGAGTTTTCTTTGCAGGGATGCGTAGGGTTCGCGGATCAGGATTTTTCCGCGCTCGCCGAGAACGCGATGCCAGGGAATGCCTTTGCCGGAAGGCGTCGCGGCCATGGCGCGGCCCGCAGTGCGTGCGCCGCCGGGCAAGCGCAGGGCCGTGGCGAGGCCTCCATAGGTTAGAACCCTTCCGCGAGGAATTCGTTGCACGTACCGGTAAACGGGATCCCAAGACATTTCGAATCCATCTCCCATGACAGAAAGTCGCACGCCATCCTAGGTGCGCGTCAGCAGAACAAGCAAGAGAAAAATCCCGCGGCCGGGTTTAACGCAGTAGATGCAGGTTGACGCGAATTGGAAACCATAAGCAACGACCGGCATCTAATGTTGTAGAAAACACCGGAAGCAAAATGCCGTGAGGAAGCAAGGAAGCGAAGAACCAATGGAAAGCACCAATAAAAGTGATGCGAAATCCAGAGTCAATTCCGTCAGGATAGTCGCGTTACTCATTGGACGCAACTTGTACAACGAGCGCGTATGTTATATTGGCGGCGTGGCGAAAGCGAAATACACTACACCGCATGACATTGCCCTGAGGTGACGTCATGAACGAATACACCCTTCCACTCGATCCAAGCAAGCGCAGCACGGATACGCTGGATTTTCAAACGGCCCTGCGCGCAAAAATTGTCGGCCAGGCGGAAGGCGTCCAGGCGCTGGTAGACCTGTATCAAGTTTTTCGCGCCGGATTAAATTCTCCGGGACGTCCGGTGGGAAACCTCCTGCTACTCGGTCCGACGGGTTCGGGCAAGACGCGCATCGTAGAAGCCGCGGCCGAAATCCTGTTTGGCGACGCCCGCCTGGTGATCAAGGTCGATTGCGCGGAATTTCAACATTCTCACGAGATCGCCAAGCTGATTGGCTCGCCCCCGGGGTACCTGGGACATCGCGAAACACATCCCCTGATTAACCAGGAAGAGTTGGCCAAGAGCCACACGGACAAGCTGAAGCTCAGCTTCCTGCTCTTTGACGAAATCGAAAAGGCCAGCGACTCGCTCTGGCAACTGCTGCTGGGCATGCTGGACAAGGCTACGCTGACCCTGGGTGACAATCGCAAAGTCGATCTGTCGCAGACGGTGATTTTTCTCACCTCCAACCTGGGCAGCGGCGAAATCAGCGAGTTGATGCAGGGCGGCATGGGCTTTGTTCAACCGAAAGAAACTCCTGCCGCGGGTCTCGATCAAAAGGTCGAGCGTACCGCCACGGAAGCGGCGCGGCGCAAATTTTCGCCGGAGTTCATGAATCGTCTCGATAAAGTCGTCGTGTTTCATCCACTGCAGCGGGAGCAGCTCCAGGAAGTGCTCGACATCGAGCTAGGCCACGTGCAGCAGCGCGTCCTGGACACGGCCAACGGTCAATTTCTGTTTCGCGTGACCGACGCGGGGCGGGAATTTCTGCTGAAGGAAGGGACCGACCAGCGCTATGGGGCCCGCCACCTGAAACGCGCCATCGAACGCAATGTGGTTTACCCGCTGGCGAATCTCCTGGCCACTGATCAGGTCAACCTGGGCGACCTCGTTTGCATCGATTGGGACCAGACTCATAACCGGCTGACCTTTGCCCGTGAAGGCGAAGGAGCGCTCATCCAGAGCCCGGCCCCGCTGCTGGCGGCAGCAGCTGCCGCTGTGGAAGCGAAAGATGGCAAGAGTGAGGATGCGCCTCCGGAAGCAGCAAAGGAAGAACGCAAATCGCGTGCGGCTCAGCCGTCTGGAGGGCCAGCGGCCACGCCGCAGGCGCGGAAAAAGCCGGATCGCTCGAACTCCTAAAGTAATACTTGAACTTGGGCTACAGGGCGCGTCGAAAGATGCGCCCATTTTTGTCGTCAGCACGCTGACACAAACTGTTCCACCTCTCTCAATTTGCGCCCGACTGAACCACTTTCTCACGAGTTGAGACAGTTTCCACAACTGCAACTCTTGTATGTTGTTGAGTTTGCGCTGCTTTTCGACTCGCGCGGTTGTGGAAAAGATTGGCACTCCCCATGCACTATCTCAGTCTGCGCAGAGCTGAGACGCGCATTGCGTTCGGGGGAAGTTGGACGCAAGGAAGGGTTGAGTGCAATGAAGTCCGCCGTCCGCCAGCAACTGGATCCGAGCATCCGTAGCAATGACACGCGTGATTTTCATTCCTCCTTGCGCGCCAAGATCGTGGGACAAGAAGAAGGCGTGCAGTCCCTCGTAGACATGTTCCAGGTGTTTTGCGCCGGGCTGAATTCGCCGGGGCGCCCGGTAGGCAATCTTCTGTTCCTGGGGCCGACCGGCTCCGGAAAAACCCGCATCGTGGAAGCGGCCGCGGAAATCCTCTTCGGAGACCCGCGCGCGGTAATCAAGGTGGACTGTGCGGAGTTCCAGCACTCACACGAAATTGCCAAGTTGATTGGCTCGCCTCCAGGCTACCTGGGGCATCGCGAGACCCATCCGCTGATCACGCAGGAAGAGCTGTCCAAAAGCCATACCGACAAGCTGAAACTGAGCTTTCTGCTTTTCGACGAAATTGAGAAGGCCAGTGACGCGCTGTGGCAATTGCTGCTCGGCATGCTGGACAAGGCCACGCTCACCCTCGGTGACAACCGCCGCGTGGACCTCTCGCAAACCGTTATCTTCCTCACGTCCAACCTGGGCGGCGGAGAAATCACCGAACTGATGCAGGGTGGCATGGGCTTTGTTCAACCCAAGGACACTCCCGCTGCAGGCCTGGATGAAAAGGTCGAACGCACGGCCACGGAAGCGGCGCGCCGGAAATTCTCGCCTGAATTCATGAATCGCCTGGACAAAGTGGTGGTGTTTCATCCGCTGAGGCGCCAGCAGCTCGAACAAGTTTTGGAAATCGAACTCGGCCAGGTACAGCAGCGCGTTTTGGAAACGGCCAAGGGGCAGTTCTTGTTCCGTGTGGCACCGGCTGGCCGGGACTTCCTGCTTCAGGAAGGCACCGACCAGCGCTATGGTGCCCGCCATTTGAAACGCGCCATCGAGCGCCACGTGGTCTATCCATTGGCAAATCTGCTTGCCACCGAGCAGGTGCACCTTGGCGATCTGGTTTGCATTGACTGGAACAAGGAACAGGACCAGCTGACGTTTGTCCGCGAAGGCGAAAATCTTGCGATGCCCGCTCGCCGTCCCGAGGCCGGCCTTCCAGTTCGCGCCGCGACGGCAAAGAGTGGCAAGACAGTGGATGTGCCCGGCACGACGACTACGCCGGAGCCTTTGCCGCGGATGGCTCGCTAAGTTAGGTTGCTTCTCTCCGCATTTTCGCCCGGGTGGCTCGCCACCCGGGTTTTTTCATTTCGTCCTCCGCCATTGTAAAGTAACCCTGCACAGAAGAATGCCATCCTATCCTGCATAGGATTGTGGAGGCCGTCGTGAGCATCCATTGCCTGGATTCGAACCGCGTTTGGGTTCGTGCGAATCGAAAGGTTCCGGTACAAACCTCTCAGCTTGCCGGCGGCGCCGCCTTTTTTCTTGGGATAACCCTTTTACTTTCGCCGGGCGCCTCGGCGCAGCGCACGCAACTCAAGCCCGGATGGAACATGTTTTCGCCGCAACAGGACGTTGAGCTCGGCAAGAGAGCGGCGCTTGACGCCGCCAAGCAGTTGCCGTCATGCAACGCTCCCAAGGTAGATGCGTACCTCACGCAACTCGGGACGCGCCTGGCGTCCAAACTCTCCACCGGGGGCGTACAGTACCCGTTCGAGTTTCACTGCGTGAACGACAAGGCCATCAACGCCTTTGCATTGCCCGGCGGATACGTGTTCATCAATCGCGGCGCCATCGAAGCCTCGGACAATGAAGGGCAGCTCGCGGCGGTGATGGCGCACGAATTGTCCCACGTCGCGCTTCGTCACGGCACGAACCAGGCTACGAAGGCGCAGTGGGCACAGGGATTTCTGGGAATTGCCAGCGGCGTTTTCGGAGGATCGACGGGCGGCACGCTCTTGACGGAGCTCGGCGCATTCGCCGCGGGCGGAGTACTCCTTCGGTATTCGCGAACGGCGGAGTCCCAAGCCGACGTGATGGGCACGCAAGTTCTTTACGATTCGGGATACGACCCGCGCGCCATGGCGCAGTTTTTCGAGAAGCTCGAAGCCGAGACGAAAGGGAAGAACCCTCCGGAGTTCTTGTCAGACCACCCCAATCCCGAGCATCGCGTCGAGCGCGTGAATGGCGAAATCGAAAGACTCGGCGGGATCCCCGCGAATGCGAAGCGCGATTCGGCGGAGTTTGAAGCCATCAAGCGCGAGGTGCTGGCTCTGCCCGTCGTGAAAAAGCCGGCTCCTGGCGCGCCCGGGGCAGCGGCTACGCCCGCGCTTCCGTCCGGTGATTTTGCGGAGTATCAGGCGAACTCGTACAACGTCAAGTATCCGGACAATTGGAAGAAATATCCGGACAGCAATGACGGCGGAGTTTCCTTCGCGCCGGAGGGCGGCATCCTGGACGACGGCAGCGGCCACGCTGCGCTGGCTTATGGGCTGATCGTCAGCGTCACACCAATTCAGGGCAATGCAAGCGATTCGAATGTGCTGGAAAACGGGACGCGGCAGGTCTTGCAAGATCTGCAAAAAGCGAATCCAAATATGAAAATCCAGCGCCAGGGCGAACGTGTGCGTTTGAACGGCCAGCCTGGTGTTTCCACCTATATGACCAACGACTCGCCTGCCGGCGGCCTGGAAACCGACTGGGTCATCACCGTTTTGCGGCCGGAAGGACTACATTCTTTCATTTGCGTCGCTCCCCAATCCGCTTACACCAGCTATGACAAGACGTTTTCCTCAATCTTGGACAGCGTTCGTTTCAAGAAGTAAATCTGCCAGCGAAGAAAGAATTTGGCGCAGAGAAACCTGCGCAAGAATCATTGATCTTGTTCCAACACAAAGGGCGTTCCACTGAGCGGAACGCCCTTTTGGTCTAGCCTCTTGTTTGTGTGGCGGGAACTATCTTCCGCTATCTTCCATTTTCGTCGCTAAAGAGGAATGGGAGAACGGTCGTGCCTTCTTTGCGCACGGCCTGGAGTTCGCTGGGATCGATGCCAAGCGCCCTCAGGATCGACGCCGCAACCTGAGAGGTGGCTACTGGAGTCTTGACCGTTCGCGAGTGCAGAGCGGGGTTGGAGACGATGAGTCCGACATTGGTATCACCGAAGCTGAATCCGCCGTGTTCCGCGTTTTTCTTGGACGAGCTGGTGTAGATCGTTCCGTAGATGGGCTGCACGATGATGTCGGGCGTGCGGCTGTCAAATTCCGGGTTGTTGAACTTCAGCTTGAGCTCGTCCCCAGCCATGACCTCATCGATGAATAGCGCCCCGGCATTTGCATTCAGGTACGCCGCGACGGCCTGCGTCTGGCTCTGATCCGGCAGCCAGATCAACGCGACATCGTCGTCCATAACGAAACCGCACGAGCCGGTGCTGCAAGCGGCGGCGTTGGCGAGCGTGAGCGCTGCTGGGTTGGTGCCCGCATCGGGCAGAGTTGCAACCAGATCCGCGAAGTGGCCCGGCTTGTTGACCTTTACCGGGTTGATCGGCGATTGGCCGTGCTTGGCACTGACGATGAACAGAGTCGAGTCATAAATGTGTTGTCCCTTAAGCGCATTTATCATGCTGCGCAGCGCCTCGTCGGTCTTTTGCAGGCCGTAGGCAAGAACGTCGGTCGGGGTCCCGGAGCCATCCTTGTAACCGCCAGGTTGCCCGTTCAACTTTGGATCTACGTCTTGAACGCAGCTGGCATCCTTGTTGTCCATTGCCAGCTTCTGCCCCACGCTTACGGCCTGGAAATTCATCCCGAACACTGCCGGTACGCCACGACCGGGCGTCCCGTCATGTTTCAGGCCATGGATCTCGTTAATGATCGCGTTAACTTTTTTCTGATCGTCTGCCACCGTGCAGACCACGCTGGCAGTCGCATCGAATCCGTTCACGTTGGTAATTTCCGGCGTGAAGAGGTCTTCGACGCCCTGGCCGGAAGGACCATTCACCAGGTCGTAGGCAGGGTGCTTGTCAGCCCACGCGGTGTGACCACCCACGCTCCTGACGGCTTCGAAGATCGTGTTGCTCCTGATGGCATTATGCGGAAACACCCGCACACACTTGCCATTTTCGTCCAGCCGGTTCGGGAGGGCCGCGGGATCAATGACGTTCAGCGAGACGGGAGGGTTGCCGGAGTACTTGTCAATGCTCTCGTCGAAAACCATGGTATTACCGGCCTGGCCGGCGCAGGTGGTGTTAGCAGGATCGAATATGGTCCGGTCGTAGCTCACGTCGTAAAACATCCCGTGAGAGATGGGTGACCCACCGGTTACGAGAGCCAGAAGACCCGGGAAGGAATCCGAATTTGCGGGCGTGCGTGCGTTGGAGTAGGTGACGCCATGACCATACAACTCGGCGAGGGCAGAGTTGGGGTGGTTCTCGACAAACCGTGCCACATCGAGAGCGTGAAGACCGTCCACGCTGATCAGCAGAACATGCTTAATTTTATGTCCGTCGCCGAGTTCATCGTTGGCGCGCGCCGGGGACGGAAGCATGGTCCCGAAGAGCCCCAGCGACATGGCCACTGCAAGAATTCTTTGTTTCAAGTGAATCTCCTTTGTTCGAAGGACCGAGTGGAAATACCTATCCCGGAGTAGAGGCTAGGCTCGGTGTGTTACAGGATGAAAAAGGATTGGTGTCGGGTTGATGAATCGAGATGGAAATCGATCGAATCGGGAGAAAATCTCGTACAGGAGGAGCGGGGTACTGGAAGTCCTGAAAATCATAAACCGGAATGTCTGTGTCTTTTCAAATGCGCGGAGTCAGGTCCTCCACATTCTTGCCCGCATGCTCCCGCTGATAGACTTCCGCAGCGCGCTGTAACGCTTCCGTAATGCTTCCGCAGATATTTTCCGCGCCGACGTGGCGTTCGAATTCGGCCTGCTTCATCAGTTGTGACGGCTGCTCTCTTGCGCCGCAAAGCAGCAGGGAGCGCCCCGTGGCATGGAGCGTGTCGGCCAAGT
>WNFQ01004297.1_pt1 | contig 12608 bp, 10 predicted proteins | sample 5400171 | NCBI WGS metagenome assembly WNFQ01 (sample SAMN13153356, study PRJNA577476) | soil metagenome | isolation source: 20 cm soil under Madrone tree | place: USA:California | collected 2016-06-14
CCGAGATCGAGCCGTCTTCGCTGACAAAAATGAAAAAGGCGCGTGCCGACATTCCATTTTTTGTCACTTGAAAGAACGACGTACTGTTGAAGACAACGCCGGTGGGATTGCCTCCGTCTTTATTGTGCTTGGCTGGCGGAATCTCTACTATCAGCGGATTGGCTGTGCCATCCTGACGGTAAAGAGTGGAAACACCGGTGCCGTTGTCGCTGACCCAGATCGTGCCATTCGAGGACACTGCCATGCCCCACGGATTGACAAGGTTTGGATCGGTGTGCTGCGCGACGCCGGCGATGTCGGATTGAAAGTTTGTCCACGAATAGGTGTCCGCGCGCGCAGACGTGGCCGTGAAGATTACTGCTGCTACCAGGAGCAGCCCGAATTTTGTGTAAGCGGAGGTTGTTTTCATAGGTTTAATGATTGTGTTTTCTCGTATGGAGAATCGCAGCGATCATTGCCCGACGCCGCGTCGCAAAAGTAACGCCGTTGTTACCTTTTCCTGGCGAACCAGGCGATACTGCGATGATATAAGCGACTTTTTCGGTAAGCTTCTGCGCTGCGAATTCACCGGCTTTACTTCGCAGACTTTAGAAACTCGACGATGGCGCGCTGTTCCTGGCCGGTAATGTTGGCACGGAGACGCATGTGATGAACGATCACGTCCCATTGCGCGTTGCTATACATTGTGGGCGGTCGAATATTGTGGCAGCGAAGACAGTTATTAGACCAAAGCGCAGCGCAGACAGTTATTAGACCAAAGCTCTTCGCCGCTGAGACCCATATAGGAATCGTTCGAGGCGGCAGTGCTCGACGTGTTAGCTGCCTTGCCGTTTGCTTTAGGCTCGGCAAACAGGCTCAAAGTCGTGCTCGCGAAAAGTAAAATGAAAGCCGCGAGGACGCTGCGATTCAGTGTTGTTATCATGTGACTCGTTGGCTTAGAAACCCATGGCCGTCTGAAAGAATAGAGCGTTCCTGTTGCGCTCACCGTTTGGCTTATCCCATTCATACGCGGCTTTCACTACGGTGCTGGGGCTTAGCCAGTAATTGAGCCCGAGCGTCCAACGGGTTTCCGAAGGATCGCCGAGTCCACTTGGATCGGCGCTTAAGTGGTCCCAGCGGAAGATCATTTCGAGGTTCCTTAGGAAATCGATGTCGAGTTTGGTAGGCCGATACGCGATCTCCGCGTAACCGCCATCGCGTTTGGCTGTCAACGGAAGCGGCCCAAACCCCAGTGAGCCATCAGGGTCATAGACCGCGTGATCGACTTTACTCCACGCATACTGCGCAAAAAGGTTGATGCGGCCTTTTAGCAGATCGGAGTCGCGAGTAATCTCCAAATCAACGGATTGAACTAACGCTTGAAGGTCAGCAAAACTCGTTCCTTGGAAGCCCGGTTTCGAGGTTTCAAAACCATAACCCACCTCGACCCCTGGGATTGGAAGAAAGCCGACTCTGCCCCCGACTGCCTTGTTGTCGTTGTTATCCGTGTAGCTATTGAAATCTAGCGTTCCCGCGGTGCGAGCATCAAAGGTATTGAGGGTAGGACCGTTGGAAACATAAAAGGCGTAATCCGCGCGGGTCGGGCCAATCGGAAATCCTCCGCGCACTTGGGCACCGACAGATATGTTTGGCAGGACGCCATGGTAAACGCCAAGCGGGCGGTCAGGCAGTTTGTTGATCCATTGCGGCTCGAACCGTTCGACGAAAACGTTACTCGGACTAAAGAATTCTCCGACACCGAAGGCTATGTAATCGTTGAGAAGATACGAGATCTGGGCATTCACAAGGTTCACATTAGTGCCGCCGCCACTGGGCTCGATCTCCAGCCGGCCGTCGAATAAAATTTTCGGCGTCAGTTCCCAGAGGAAGATGGGGTTAAAAGAAGCCGAAAACGTGGACACCTGGCCGTTGCGCTGCTCGTACATACCTTCCGCCCAGCCTGCGAGGAGGAATTTGGTTGTGCCGAGCAATGATGCTTCCAGTTCGGCGAGGGAAGGCGCGGCTTCTGGCACGACTTCCTTGTGCGTGTCCGCGGTGACCTGGCTTTCGGCGGTCTGTTGCTTTGGAGCGACCTGTTTTTGTACGTCTGCAACGGCATGACTTTCGAGGCGCTCTTGCTTTGATACCTCTCCTTTTTCTTTTTTAAGAGCCTCCAGTTCTTTCCTCATCGCCAGCATCTGGGCTTTGAGATCTTCATATTCTTTTCTGGTGACGTATCCGTCTGTTGTCGGTTCCTGGGCGTGAGCGGCCGTAGACGAGATTGTTAGGAAAGCGGCTTGAATAAGCGCTGCTAAAAAACAACGATGGATCCGATAGTCTGCTCCCATAATTCGGCATTGGCTTTTTGCCGACGGTGATTTTCCAAAAGAGCGCGCCGTCTGTTTCTGCTACAATCGCCGGATCGGAGAGTTTGGCAGGATGAATGCCAAGATCCGCCGCGTCGGGTCCATCACCATTTCCTGCCTTTCCGTGACAGGCCAGGCAACGCTTCAAATAGATTTTTTGTCCCGCTGCGAGCGAAGATTCGTTGACAGCAACGGGGTTTTTCTTTCGCGCTTCTGTCGCAGGAGCGGTCCACTTCTCTTTTGAAGCAGGTGGTTCTTCGCTAACGACGAGGAGCGTTGAGCCGAGAAAGGCTGTGAGAAATGCCAGTAGTTTCGCGTGACGACCCAATTGCGTATTCAACTGACGCTCGACAAAAGCAGTGACTGACCACCACACAGCGAGACGGCAGGGGGGTGGCTTGCGCCGCGAAGGGTAGGCGACCTCGCTCACTGCACCAGGCTCCAGCCGTCCGGGAGAGTTGGGCCGTACGCTGCGCTAACGAAAACGTTATCGCCCACGGTCACCGTCACTGTAACGCCGCTTGCCACGGCTGGGCACAAAGCCAGACGGGGAGCAATAATCGCCACCAACAAAGCCAGGCGGCGTTCAGAAGTTCTTATTGCATCACTCACACCGGGCAATTGCAAACGATCTGTTGCCCGCAGGCAATACCGGGAGAGTAACACGATTGTTACTTTTACGGACCGTCGAACGCATGATCGGTGCGCAGTGTTCTGCACAGCCGAGCCTTCGGTCGGCGATCTGCCACTCTTTGAGACGACGGGCCGAATTTATGATGACCCGCGAAGCGTATAGCCAACGTGGCGGACAGTGTGAATCAGCAGAGGATCACCAATCTTTTTCCGGAGCCGGCCTATGAACACTTCGACCAGCTTCGTATCGTACTCATGCGAATGTTCCCAGACGCGTTCGCAAAGCTCTGTGCGCGTGAAGACACGGCCCGGCTCCCGCATGAGCACCTTTAGCAACATGAGCTCCCGTGGCGAAAGCTCGATGCGTTTCGCGCCGCGGTGGACGTCGTGAGTAGCCAGATCGAGGGTGAGATCCCCGACGCGCAAGGACATTACGGGTTCTTCGGGATAACGGCGCCCAAGAGCGCGCACGCGCGCCACCAGTTCCTGCATTGCAAACGGCTTTGGCAAATAATCATCAGCTCCAAGCTGCAACCCGGTTACTCGATCATCCACAGTGCCGCGCGCGGTGAGCAGCAATACACGGCTTGCGAGGTGTTGCGTGCGGAGGCGTTGCAACACTTGGAAGCCATCGATTCCAGGAAGACGGATATCGAGCACGATAAGGTCGAAAGGCGTCTTTCTCACTTCTTCCAAGGCGGTTTCGCCATTGTGAACTGCTTTCGGATCGTGGCCGGCCTCGGTCAACGCAGAAGCGATTTGCCGCGCCACAGCGACTTCATCTTCGACGATCAGGACGCGCATGGGTTAGAAACGAATGGTGAATTGCGCAGCAAACAAATGATTGTCATCGCCAGGGCCGGTGGTTTCATGCTGAAAATCATACTGCAATTTTAACTGCGTGTGTGGTGTGAAACGATATGCTGCGGCGATGTCGATCCTCCCGAGATCTGGACTCCAACGAACGTTATGGCCATAGCCATCGTTGATCGTGCTGAAGAGTTGCTGATTCCAGCGAATCGCGCCGAATAGCTGCGGGGTGAATTTGTACTTCGCTTCGACGTAATAAGCGAATGTGTCTGCATTTCCCACTCGAGGCACTTCGAAGCGGGCTTCGTAGAACTCGGCCCAAACTTGCAGATGACGCCAGGCAAAACTGACGTCCTGCCCGAGAACAAATTCGCGATAATCATCGATATCACGTCCCGGTGGCAGCGTCGATTCGGCTTCGCGCCGAAAGTACGGGCCTTCGCTCGCTGAGAATCCAAAGTTCCACGCCTCGTTGGGGCGGAAGCCGACGCGCGAACTGAAAGTCGGATTCTCGAAACCATTCTCGGTGACATACCACGATTCCGGGCGCGACGAGAGCGACGCATTCTTCATTTCAACAGCGTAATCAAATTTGCCAAGTTGGCCCGAGACAGAAATGCCACTGGCGTAACTAGGTCCCCAGATTACCGGATTAAACGCGTACTTCCCGTAGTAGTAGGGACTGTAGATGAACGCCAACGGTGAAAACGCGGCGTATTTATCCTGAATGGCCGTGACATTTTCATAAACTAGCGGCCCGTTGATAAATGGATTGTCCCACGACAAGTGCCGAGGAACCCAATTGCCTACGACCGTGGCGAACTTGCCGATCTGTATTGTGAAGCGGCCATCCTGCCACGGCGTGACGCGCAGTGCATATTCGTCGAGCCGCACCTGAGCGCCGTGATCGCTGGGATCAAAACCGCGATCGAGCCGCGACTGCGCGAAGAAATAAATCTGCGATCCGATTTGCGCGTCGAGAAAGAGGGTCAAACGCGGGTTGAAAAGCGTGTCGATGCTGCTGTCGATGAGACCGGGCGCGGGTTGTTCGAAGTTATAGAGTTCCAAATCGAGCGTGCCGCTCAATCGTACGCGCAGATTGTCGTGAAATGCGGAAATGCTCAGCGCCGTATCCAGGCGGTCGAGAAAATCATCAACGTCGAACGCGCACGCTGTGCAGGCGAACACGCACAGGCTGAAAGCGTGCAACTTCATGCAACTCCATTAACACCGTCCACAGCTGAAAAGCGCACTTCAAATTCGGTCCAATCGTTTTCGGATCGGACCAAACGCAAATCGCCACCGTGCAAACGCGCCAGTTCGCGCGCCAAATTCAAGCCGATGCCGTGGCCCGAAGCGGCCGAGGGAGTTGAGCTGTGATGAAAACGCTCGAAGATGTTTTCGCCCGGTGGAATGGTGCGGCCGGTATTCCCGACGGTCAGCATAACCTTGTTGCCATTGGCGTGTCCGCTGACCCGAATCCGGCCGCCAGGGCGATTGTACTTTCGCGCGTTCTCCAGGAGATTTTGCACTATAAGCGACGTGTATCGTTTTTCGCCGGCTACAAACAGGCCGCGTGGAAATTCCTTTTCAATCTTCACCTCGGGCGAATCGGGAAGCGCGCTAAGATCGTCCAGCCACTCGTCAACGACCTGGCTGAGATCTACCGGTGTCGAAGCGATTTGGAGATGACCAGCGTCCATGCGTGACAACAAAAGCAATTCGTCGATTACGCCAGTCAAACGATGCGTTTGATGAAGCAGTGCAGACAGTTCCTCGTAAATCTCCGGCTTGAAACCTTCGCGCGCCATCAACGACTCAAGGCCGATGCGAAAAACTGTGACCGGGCTTTTCAACTGATGCGAGGCGTCGGCAGAATATCTTGTGGATCGTTCCAGCTCTTCGGCTGTCGAAGCCAGGGCGGCTTCGGCCCGTTTTCGTCCTGCACGATTCTCTTCTGAATCCAGCGCCAGCTTTTTGACTGGCACGGAAAGCTTCAGCGCGACCAGATGGCTTGCGATGAAACCGCCTAACAAAAGCAGCGCGCCAGCGCCGCCAATTTGCCAGCGGAGCCTATGCAGCTCTGCCAGAGAATAGCTGAGTGGATAAACACAAATTTCGTAAGCAGGCGGAAAGAGCGAAGCCGGGTTGAGCCGCTTATAAAACAAGAGCTGTGGCGCACCACCAATGTCCACGCGGAAGTAGTTTTCGGTTTGATCAGAATTGGCGAGTGCACCTGCTAATTTGTCATTCAGGGACGCCTGGGCGGATCTGGGAAGCGCCGGCCAATGCAGCCGGCCATTCGCCCAGATCCCGCTCTTCATTCCGGTGTGTTTATCTTCCAGCTCAAGCGGTTTGAATCCGATCACCAGCGCGGAGATTACATCGCCGGTGTCGGTCGAAAAAATCGGCACGGCTATCACTTCGTCGATCCCTTCACCGCCGGCTTGAGCATTTCCCTGGATGTACCCGATTTCCTGCGTGTCTGGCAATCTGTCCAAGGCGAGTTGCGCTTCTGTTTTAGCGTCCAGCTCTCCAAAATCGTGAGGATTCAGCGGCTTGATGACTGCGCCTGTGCTGTCGAGGAAGCGGTAAAATCTCGCGTGAAGCGATTGCGTCGCTTGCTCCGGCGGCGGTTCCTCCCCTTCCATTAGGTCGCGTAACTCATCTTTTGCGCTCGGATACAATAAATCGATTGCATTGTCCTCGATTGCCGCGTGGATCCGAGACTTGGCCGCGAGCGCGTTGCAGCGATCGGTCAGCGCCGCGTGACGCAACTCCTCGAGCTTGTCCAGAGAAGAAAGTTCCGTCTGAAAGATCGCCTGCAAATTTCGCTCTGCATCGGCTGTCACCTTGCGCTGTGCCAGATAAAAACTGAGACCGGTCAGCGTTGCGACGATGACCATCATGGCGACAAACAATCGAGTGCGAAAGCGCGCTACGCCTTGGTCTCTCGGTTGCTCTGCGGGACTCATGGGAAATCAACGTGGAACGTTTCGCCGTTCTTCAACTCGACAGGTTTCTCTCGCGTGGTCCTGCTGTCGATCCACGCTTTCAGTGTGTAGTGACCTGCAGGAAGTCCGTCTAATCGAAAGTGCCCATTTGTGTCGGTCATCACAAAGTACGGAGTATTCAAAACCAGGATCAATCCGCGCATGTGTTCGTGAATGTCGCACCGAAGTATGACAAGGCCCTGCTTATCGAAAACTTGCGTCGGGATCGGTCGCTCATCCGGCCGATAACGCCCAAGATCAAAACGTTTGGCAGGCGAGTAGGAAAAAATGTTGTGATAAAGGTCATCAAGATTTGGAAATTCAACTTTGCTTCCGACCCGCACCGGGAGAAGCGAAGGAATAAACGTCAAATCCTTTTGCGTGACTTGTTTCATCGGCAGTGAAACTGGTTGGGGAAAAGAACCCTCGAGATAAACCACCGCCAGAGGCGGCTGCGTGGAAAGAACGCCGCCTTTGGTGACAATCTGATAGCGTTTCGCCTGCACCGGCGCCGAATGCGATTTTGGGAGTTCGACGCGTCCTTCTACAGCGGCGCTCGCCAAAAGCGCAACGGGAAGGATGGGAAAAACCGCGTTTAGCCAAAGCAACCCCCGCAGGTGCATTTTCGCCTCAGTTTAGCAGGCGTTTCATCGAACGGAAAGCGCTCGCCCCAGTTACCTTTTCGGTTCAGCAGCCGCCATTGCGGGCAGGGTGAAGAAAATAGTTGCGACAAGACTCCAGAAAATCCCGATAGCGCAAGCGATGCCAAGACCAGTCAGCGCTGGGTTTCGCGCAAGGGCGAGCGAACCGAAACCGCTCACTGCTGTCAATCCTGCGAGCAAGACCGGCTTCAACACGCCGGCAACATCATGTTCGATGTCCCGCGTTTTTTGCCAGACCAGCACAACATATATTCCGTAATCAACGCCGATGGCTAACACGAGACGAAATGAGAGCACGTTGAGCAGATTGAGATCGATGTGCAGCAGTTTCATCGAAGCGATCATCGCTCCGATCCCGAACGCCAGCGTTACAACCTGGATTAGCCACAGTCGGAGATCGCAATACAAAATGGCCAGCAACGATATGTCGAAGATCGCCATGAGCGCGCTGATGATGAGGAGTTGATGATGCGACCATGGCTGGAGATCGGCGAGCGCGTAGCTCCAGCCTGTAATCATCATCGGCACACCTGCCACTGGCAGATCGCGTCCCAGCTCTTCACTTTGCGCGTGGGTCGAGATCGGCTGCTTGGTCATGACAAATCCTGTTGTCAGCAATGGATCCCGCCCGAAATAGCGATCTACCAGGAACCACCAGCTCGATGATTGCGGCAATTGCGTCCGCCAGTCTGGCAGCGGCACGCTCGGATCGGCAACATGCTGTAGATCGTCAAGCAACTTGAACGCCGGCGCGAACGAATCGCGGCTGAACCCTTCGGCATCCAGCGTTTGCTCCAGCGTTTCGCGCGCCGCCCGAAAATTAATCGTGCTCAGCCGCTGTCGATTCGTTTGCATCCAATTTGGTTAAATGCAAAGTGCAGCTGGCGTGGAGAAGCCTTTGATTTTCCCGGCCGCCTGAAGTTGCCGCCAATGCGCGGAAATTTCTTGCCAGTAATCGTGCAGTTCCTCCTGATTCGTCGCGCGGACAATCGCCAGAACAGGTTCCCAACGCACAGGCATCTTGTGCATGATTTCCTCAAGAGCGCGATTCGCACGAATGTTCTTTGGCTGCAACGAACGTGTGCTGGCTTGAAAGTGGAGCGGGGGAATCGGCGAAAAGCCAATCGCGCTCAGCAACAACAAAACCGCGCCGGAAAAAATCAGCATGGGCGCGGGTTTGCGGACAGTCCAGCGCACATACTTTCTCGTAATATCGAAGAGCCAGTCGTGCTGCGGCGCGAGCGACGTTGCTGTTGACCCCGGTGCGGCAGGCGAGACGCCCGCCGGCCTCACAGACAAGATGTCTGCGCTACGGCCACCATCGCGAACAAACAAAAACAGAATCGAGCACATAAAGAGGCCAGCGATGAAAATCCCAATCGCAATGAGCACACCGAGTTGCGAAAAGCTCATGGCGCCACTCAGCACCAAGGCGAGAAAACCCACCGCCGTCGTAAGCGCGCCGAAGAAAACCGCGCGTCCAAGTTTCGCGACGGAGGTGGCGATGGCTTGCTGATGCGGTTCTCCGTCGGCGCGCGCCTGATGATAGCGTCCGATAGTAAGAATTGCGAAATCAACACCGAGCCCGACGAGAATGGCGCAGAAGCCGACGCTGACCATGCTGAGCCGTCCGAACAAGAGCTGTCCAAACGTAAGCGCAATCAAACAAGACAGGAGAAGGCAAAATGCCGTGCCTACGAGCGGCAGCCATCGGCGAAAACCTGCAAAGAAGATCGCGCCTACCAGCACGATTGAGCCCAGCAACGTCGCCACGACGTCATAACGCATGCTCAAGGAAATTTCCGACACAAAGGCCGGGCGTCCGGTCACAAGAATTTCCAATTGACCGCCAGTCCACCCTTCGCCTGCTGTCGCGCGAAACTCATTTACCCGACGCATCAACCGCTGGCATTCAAACGCGCTGGTGGACGCTTCGTTCGTGACCACCAAAAATATTCTCATCGTGTGATCGGGCGATGTGAGCGGCTGTTCCTGTTCAATGATCGTGCTTTCCGCAAAAGGCTTGAGCGCCGGCGCAATCAGACCCAATGGATCGAAGGAAAGTTCGAACTCCGGCCGCGGCGAGCCTGCCTCAACTTGTTGCCGCAAGCGATGGAGACGATCGCGAATTTTTTCCGCTTGCAGGATTGAGATCGCTTGATCGAAAGTCGCCGGTTCCAGATTGAGAAGTAGCGGCACCGCAATCGATTGGAGATCCCGAATGCCTTCGGGGGTGGCCATGGGCGAGCCCGCGAGCACACGCGCGCACCAGGGTTGCTGCCGCAACCGTTCGGCAAATATCGGCGCGAAGTCTTCCAGTTTGTCGACGTCATTTGGATTGCACACAAGCGCGAACGTCAGCTCTCGCGTTTGCTCGAAATCGCGATCGTAGATCTTGAGCCCTTGCACCGATGAATACCTGCCGGGCAAAACGTTGAACACCTCAGAATCAAGTCGCAGCGATGTGACGAGGATCGCAATGCACGCAATCGTGATCATCACTACGCCGGACCAAACCAAGGCGCGGCGTTGCGTGATCGTTCGGGCGATGAAATCGCTGATGCGCATGAGCTGCGCTAGTGTTCTGCAACCGCGGCGGCTTTACAACGGCGGATGGAGTTTCATTAACACCGGGCTTCAGCCCGATGCTCGGCCCATGGAGCGGCTGTAGCCGTTTCAACGGCTTACGTCATCCGTGCAATCAGAAGAGCCGTTGAAACGGCTGCATCGGAGATTCCGCGTGACCACCGTCCTGAAAGCCGGTGTTAATCAAAACCGGAATAAGAATGTCTCGTTGCCGCTGACGTACCGCAGCGTTTTCTGATCCCGCGCGCGAACAAATTGATCACGCAACCCGAGCCAGCCGCGCAGCTGTGCCGGGGCTTGCGCTACGAGACCAGACCAGCCCTGACGGGCGAATGCTCCTTTCACTTCGGCAAACGTGGCGTCCTGCCGGATAGACAACAAGGTTATTCCCGGACCTTTCGACACCGTTAATTCAAAGTCGCCCGTTTTAGAAGAACGAACGAGCGCGTCACCAATTAGTGTCGTCCTGGGACTCCGATACATGAGCTGGCCGGTTTTGGTCTCCCATCCAGCATTCGGTTGAGAAAATTCATGGGATGAAATAGTTGTGCAACTTGTTACGCAAAATGAGGTAATCGCAAAAATGGAAATCAGGTAGGGGCGATTGCCCTCAATCGCCCGTGCAAAAGGCAAGAACACGCGGGGAATTCGGTGAACCGGCTGAAGCTGTGACCTCATGGTGCCGCGCGTACGGCTTCCATGGACGCCGACCCTTCTCCCTTCGGCGCTAGGGAGAGGCGTGGAGAAAAGGCAAAAAACTTCTGTGCGTACACGAAAAAATAGAACAGCCACATTCGCCATTTGATGGCAAGGCTTTTGCCCTCATTGCCCGCGAGTATGGCGTTAACCGCGGCCGCGATCTGCATCGTATCGGTCGGATTGAGGAAGACTTCGAGAAATTCCTTGCCCCGTTGATACCATGCCGTCACGAACGTGAGGTAAATGTCCATGATTCGATTCACGGTACGGGAATATTTAGCGAAGAGACGCTGTCGCTTCGACTCGTCGCGCAAAACCTCGTCCAACGTGTCGGCCGCTTTTTCAGCGGACATGATTGCCAGAAAAACGCCGCTGCTAAATACGGGGTCGATAAAGCCGGCGGCATCGCCGGCCAGTAGCCAGCGCTCGCCGTCGAGCCGCGTGTTCCGATAAGAATAGTCGCCAGCGGAATAAACGGGCGACACACGAATGGCGTTTCTCATTCGTTCGTTCATCAACGGCTGCTCCGCGATGAATTTTTCGAGCGCAGCCTGAGGGGGAAGCTTCGCCGCCCGAAAAGTGGCTGTGTCCATCACCACGCCGACGCTAGTCCGCACATCTGTCAGCGGAATCATCCAAAACCAGCGATCGAGGCCGCGCACCATGCGAATAAGCGTCGCATCACGACCCGGGAGACGGTCAATATTTTCGTAATGAGCGAACACGGAAAACTTTTGCAGATGGTCGTAAGTTTTCTTGAGCTTGAAGAGACTGCCCAGCGTAGTTTGCCTTCCGCTGCAATCGAGCAGATAGCGCGCGTTGATTGTCGATCTCATGCCGCGCGAATTTTCGACGTCGAGCTTCACCGCGTCAGTCGCGAAATCCACGGCTTTTACTTCGGTTTCCTCAAAGACTTCCGCGCCGTTCTCCCGCGAATGGTCCAGTAACAACTTATCGAAATCCGAACGCGTCACTTGATAGGCGCGGTCGCGCTGCGAACGAAAACCATCTTTAAAATAAAACTTTACGCCCCTTGTTCCACATGCCGCCATGATCTCGCCGCCAAACTTAGGGAGAAATGTGCGGTCTAGCTTTTCGCGCACGCCAAGGCGATCAAAGGTTTGAATGCTGAAAGGCAGGAGCGATTCGCCGATGTGAAACCGCGGAAATTTCTCGCGCTCGAAAACAACCACTTGTCGGCCCGCTCGCGCGAGCAAGGTCGCCGCAGTGCTGCCGGCAGGTCCTCCACCGATGATTGCGACATCGTACATTGCGAGCTTCATCGTGTATTGATCTTACCAAATTTTCAGGATTTGGGTAGAGACGCTTCGCTGCGCCGCCCGCACGCCGCAGGTTCATGTTTAGCGCCGAAGGCGTTACATCAGCTCTAGCCTAGGGCAACGCCCCAGGAATTCAGGTTGCCGCGGAGGGCTAAGCGCTGAAAGCGCGATTCAGTCGAAGCGCCTGGGTTCTCAATCTCAGGCATAACGCGCATCGAAAAATGGAGGTCGAAAGGTGTCGCGACAGCTCGATATTCCTTCCATGGAACTCACGCTGGAAGTGAATCGCGCATTCAGCGCTGATGTTTTGAGATTTCAATAACCCTAGGGCGTAGCCCCAGGCTATGACATGAATGCCGCACCTTTGGCGCTAAAGGCACGTTGTCACAGCCGCGGCGTATCCATCAATTTATGCTAACGTTTGCGACGCAGGATGAAGCTAATCGATCGATTTATTAGTCGCGAGTTGCTGGTCAACGTCCTCTTTGCGATTGCGGTGCTGAGCCTGGTTCTCGTCGTGGGAAATATTTTTCGAAAGCTGCTGCCGTTATTGGTGAATCACGATGTGCCGATGGAATACTTGATCACGTTCATCGCCTA
>WNFQ01002818.1_pt1 | contig 12607 bp, 9 predicted proteins | sample 5400171 | NCBI WGS metagenome assembly WNFQ01 (sample SAMN13153356, study PRJNA577476) | soil metagenome | isolation source: 20 cm soil under Madrone tree | place: USA:California | collected 2016-06-14
GCCTCCTGGGCTCCAAATGATGGACTTTGGTTGGAGTCCTCAAGATGAGAGGCAGGCTTCAAGGCGCTTCCTGCCGTCAACGCCTCGCTGGCAGGTGATTGCATCTGCGCGGAGAGCACCGCGTTCTTGTTGGCGGCTGTCTTAGAGGCGCTAAATAGGTTGAGCCTAGAGGCGTGCTTCAGGGCGTCAGCAAAGAAAGATTCGTACTTCGGAGCTGCTTGGGCTGGATTCGGCGAGGAATCCTCAACAGGGCCATTAAGTGCGACGCTGGCTTGGCCATCCTCGTTATGAGCCGGCCGGGTATAGCTAGAGACACCCCAAGCGACCGCTGCAAGCGAAAGGGCGATGAGCGCTCCCCATGTCGTCGTTTTGAGAAAGCCACCTTCGCCGACGTTGTGACCCTTTGAAGTGCTCATATGGAACCGTCTCCTCTAACTGAACTCTGGCCCCGGGGACGCTCTTTAGGAAAATCTGATGTTTTCGTCTGGAACAGTTTTAGGTCAGGGCCAGGATCCGCGTCGATAGTACAGGGGTGGGGCCGCACTAGTACCAAAGTGCCGTCGGTTTTGGGACACGGTCAGGTGGGTCTGAAAACGGGAATTCTACCCGCCGAGCCCGTTGGGAAGGGGTTCCTCTTGGGACAAACCCTTCCGTGAGTACCATTTCCAAACACCACCAGGAATTCCAAGCTGTTTAGTAATCTGCCGCCTTACCGGACGGCAGGCAGCGGTCGGGCCATCTCAACCGAAGACTGTTCAATTGGTTGTACGAAGCGGGCGATCTTCGCGCGGTTAGCCGTGGAGGGGTCCTGCCTCAATGACCAAGCAAGTACGGCAATGAAAAGATGGAAGAAAATCTGGAGTATCCCCGGCAAAGACGGGGAGTTCCTCGGCTGGCCGGCCGTCGCCTTCATCATCGTGCAATTGGTGATCGGTGCCCCGCTTTTGCCTTACGCGCTTTTGCATTGGCAATCTGCTGACTCGATACGCTTCGCCTGCTTCATGGTGGTTGCTTTAGGAGCCTCCCTTTTCAAAGTTCGCTTGCCAGGAATCCAGGCGACCATGTCTGCGAATTTTCTATTCATCCTCGTCGGGATTCTGGACCTTTCCTATTCAGAAACTCTCTTGATGGGGTGCCTCGGAGGGCTTCTGCAGTCTCTTTGGCAGGCTAAACCCCGCCCGAGATTGATCCAACTTCTGTTCAATTTCGCCAACCTGGCAATTTCGATCACGGCCGCAAACGCAGTTTTCCATAGTTACTACGCTGCTCGTATCGGCCTGAATTGGCCTCTTTTGTTGGCTGCGGCTTCAACGACGTATTTCGCGGTAAATACCATGTCCGTATCTGGAGTGATCGCGATTACCGAGCGGCGCAGCCCGATAAAAGTATGGAAAGACTGTTATCTGTGGTCATTCCCCTACTATTTGTTAGGGGCAGTCATAGCCGGCGGAGTTAGCGTCATCAATCGCATCTTTGGCTGGCAGGTGTCCATACTGGTTTTGCCCATCGTTTACTGGATATATCGATCCTATCGGACTTATCTGGATCGCCTGGAAGGAGAAAAGAAGCACACCGAAGAGATTGCGGCTCTCCATCTGCGAACCATCGAAGCACTTTCTCTTGCCATCGAGGCCAAAGATCACACTACACATGACCATCTGAAAAGAGTCCAGACGTATGCCGTGCAGATCGGAAAAGATCTGGGCCTGAATGACTCGGAGTTGAACGCCATTCGGGCGGCCTCGTTGCTTCACGATATAGGCAAGCTAGCGGTGCCGGAGCACATCCTTTCCAAACCTGGACGTTTAACGCCGGAAGAATTCGAAAAGATGGAGATTCATCCTACTGTCGGGTCAGAAATCCTGAATCGTGTTCAATTCCCATATCCCGTCGTGCCTATCGTGCGCTCTCATCATGAAAAATGGGATGGTAGCGGGTACCCCGACGGTCTGCGGGAACACCAGATCCCCATTGGTGCCCGGATTCTTTCCGTGGTGGATTGTTTTGATGCCCTTACGTCCGAGCGCCCGTATCGCCGCGCGCTGTCGCCTGAAGACGCGATGAAACATTTGCGCGCCGAAAGCGGCCGCAGTTATGACGCGCGGGTGGTCGAATGCATTGAAAGACGTTATCAGGAGCTTGAGACCGCCGTGAGGAACGCGGTTGAGTCACCAAAATACGACGACCACGTGGCAAAAACCGGCCGGCAAGTCGTACCCTCCGCAGGATTTGCGGAGTTGCCCAACCCCGCGGAGGTCCGTGCGGTGTCCTTCCTCGCGTCCATCGTCTCCGCGCGGCAAGAAGCCCAGCTGCTCTTTGAATTGGCGCAGACTCTCGGCAACTCCCTCAGCCTCCGCGAGACGCTCTCGGTTGTCGCCGTTCGTTTGAAAGAAATGATTCCTCATGATTCGATCGTTTTCTTCATCTGTCAGGACAACAAACTCGTGCCTAAGCATGCCCATGGGATTGATTACGAGCTTTTCAATTCGCTCCAAATACCCCTGGGACAGGGCATCTCGGGCTGGGTGGCGCAAAATGAAAAGCCAATTCTCAACGGCAATCCTGCGTCAGAGACAAAGTACCTCGGGGATCCGCGCCGAGTTTCCGCTCTTCAATCCGCGCTTTCCATCCCGTTGCAGGGGCGCGAAAAGGTCGCGGGCGTCTTGACCCTGTACGTTCGAGAGAAACAGGGATTCACCAACGATCATCTGCGTTTGCTGCTGGCAGCCAGCTCCAAACTGGGCCTCTCGGTAGAGAACGCCCTTCAATTTGAACATGCGGAAGATACAGCTAGCACGGACTTCTTGACCGGGCTGCCCAATGCACGGTCCATTTGCGTGCAACTGGAAAGAGAACTCTCGCGCTCCGTACGTAGCGGTAAGCCCCTGGCCGTCTTGATGTGCGATCTGAATGGCTTCAAGAAGGTGAACGACAATTTTGGACACCTCATTGGCAATAAGCTCCTCAAGGAAGTGGCGCAAAACCTGAAAGTTGCGTGCCGCGAATACGATCAAGTCGGACGATTAGGCGGCGACGAGTTCGTGTTTGTGCTTCCTGAGTGCACGACTGACGGCATCGCCGATTTGAAGGGACGCCTGCAGCACGCCGTCGAAGCAGCAGCTCAGAGCGCATGCGGGGAAATTTTAGTGACTGTGAGCATAGGCTGCGCTTTCCACCCAAAGGACGGCTCCACCGTTGATGAGCTCTTGGCGGAAGCTGACCAAAGAATGTATTTGTCCAAGGAATTGCACTACAAGCAGCTTGAACAATTGGACGGTTTGCCGGCTAAAGGTAGGGATTGAGAACAGTCGATAAGGTGTTCGGCATTCATGAAGGCCTTCCAGATGACCAAATGGTTCGCAACTCTGATGCGTCGCCTGCTTTCGTTGATGGCGCTTACGGTTGCGGGGGGCTTCCTCGCGGCGACGTTAGTGCGATATTCACCGGGATATGGTGTGGACGAACGCGAGCTGGATCCGCGGCTGAGCCAGACCAGCATTGAATGGATCCGCAGCCAACATCATCAAGACCCTGGTTTGATCCGCTACTACGGTAAATACCTTGGAGCCGCAGTTCGCGGTGATTTTGGTACTTCTGAATCTCTTCATCGCCCCATTTCTCAACTTCTGGCGGAGCGATTTCATGTCACGCTGCGCTCCGTATCATTGGCAGTCATCACGGCATGGTCTGCGGCCTTCGCGCTGGCTACTTTGAGCTGGCTCTTTGGCGGATGGCTTTTCGATCTGTCGTGCACGCTGGTCAGCGGATTCTTGCTTTCGCTACCCGCTGCCGTGATAGCTCTGCTGTTCGTTTATCTCCGCGCTCCGGTTTTTCTCGCTATTGCGGTGGTGATGTTCCCAAAGCTGTTCCGGTTCATTCACAACCTGTTGTCGCACGCTTCCGGGCAGCCGCACGTTCTGGCGGCAAGGTCGCGTGGCATCGGGAGGCCTCAGATCTTCCTGCGTCACATACTCGCTCCGGCCACTGCAACTCTTGTAGCGCTCCTAGGTACTTCGGCCAGCATGGGATTCGGCACCGCTGTCCCTATTGAGGCGTTGTGCGATTCCGCTGGAATTGGTCAACTCGCGTGGTACGCCGCCATTAATCGCGACTTGCCGCTCATTATGAATCTAACCTTGATCGTTACCTTAATCACCGTCGCGTGCAACTCCCTTGCGGACTACTCCTCCAAGCTCATTTCGAGGCAAATATGACCGTGCGAAAGAGCCTGCGAATTTTCGCTGCGTTCCTATTATGCGGGATTTTTCTGCTGGCTATCGCGGCGGAACTCGTTACTCCGTATTCGTATGCCCGCCAGTTCCGCGAGCTCCCTAACGCCGCTCCTTCCGAGTTGCACCCGCTGGGTACAGATGGGCTTGGTCGGGATCTGTTCTCGCGGCTGCTTTATGGAACTCGAGTGTCCCTGCTCCTTGCTCCTGCGGCCGCTTTGCTTTCTACCCTGATAGCAGGAGCCCTCGGCGGAGCAGCGGGATTCCTGGGCGGATGGTGGGAACGAGCAATCCTGGCCATTGCGGACTTGTCGATGGCCTCGCCGCTACTTTTCGTATTGATCGCGCTACGCGCCATGTTGCCCTTGAATCTCGCTCCGCTTGTCTCCGTGATTGCCACATTTCTGATCCTTGGCTTGTTGGGTTGGCCGTCTTCCCTTCGTGTGATCTGGGCGGCCACGCGGAATATCCGGAACTCCGATTTTCTGCTTCTGGCCAGATCCACGGGCTGCGGTCCGATGCGCATGATTTTCCATCAGATTTTCCCCAATCTGCGCCCCGCGTTATTCGCGCAGTTCTGGGTTTCCATCCCGCTATTCATTTTGACGGAGGCTACTCTCAGTATGCTGGGGCTGGGCGTAACCGAGCCCATGCCCTCATGGGGCAATCTGCTCCGGGGACTGGAGGACTTTTCCGCAGTCACCTCCAATCCCGGTAGGTTCGCTCCGCTGGCCATGCTTGCCTTAGTGGTGATTTGTTTCCAAATTATTTTGCCTTCTCAGGAGGACCTTGCATAATGCTGCGCACACTCAGGCATCTATTTGTTCTTGCCTTCTTTCTCATCGCACCTGCCGCACGCGCACAATCTGGCGGCGTGCTTCATTTCTGCCTGCACGGCGAGCCCAAAACCTTCAATCCCATCCTTGTTGACGATGAGGCTTCGGAAAACATTCGCTATTTGACGGGAGGAGTTCTGATTCGCCTGAATCGGCAAACCCAAGCGCTCGAATCGGGGCTGGCGACATCGTGGCACCTATCGAAAGACGGCCGCAGAATCACGCTTCAACTTCGCAAGGGACTCTACTTCTCGGATGGCACGCCTTTCACCTCCGAAGACGTCGCTTACACGATGAAAATGCTCATGGACCCGCAACTTCACTCCGCAACGGGCGATGCATTCCGCTCGGGTGAGGGCACCATCGATGTGCAGACCCCATCTGTCGATACTGTTGCGATTACTTTCCCAGCGCGTGTGGCAGGTTTAGAGCAGCTCTTCGATCAGGTCGCCATTTTATCGGCGCACTCGCCCAAAAAAGAGATGGCCGTGCTAGGTCCCTTTTACGTTTCAGAGTACAAGGCCGGCTCCTACGTCGAGCTCAAACGCAATCCGAATTACTGGAAACATGATCAGCAAGGCCATCCGTTGCCCTACTTCGAAGGGCTCCACCTGGACATCCAAAGAAATCGAGACATCGAACTGCTCCGCTTTCGCCGCGGTGAATTGCAATTGATCAACCGGCTCGATTCCGAGTCCTACGTTCGTCTGCAAAAGGAAGATGCCAGCGTGGCCCGCAATGCCGGTGCAGGTTTGGATTCCGACCATATTTGGTTCAATCAGGTTACAGCCGCCCCGCTCTCCGAATACAAGAAGGCCTGGTTTCGGTCCGCCCAGTTTCGCAGAGCAATTTCCGCCTCCATCAATCGCGATGACATCTGCCGGATCGTATTTGCAGGCTACGCGAAACCCGCTTACGGACCCGTCTCGCCCGCCAACCGTTTCTGGTTCAATTCCGCGTTACCCGCTCCCAAATATGATCCGCAGGCCGCGCTCGCGTTGCTCACACAAGCCGGTTTTCGTTTCGCCAATGATGAATTACGAGATCAAGCCGGTAAACCCGTGGAGTTCACCCTGGTCACCAATTCCGGCAATGCCGTGCGCGAGAAGATAGCCACGATGATCCAGCAAGACTTGTCCCACGTCGGAATCAAGATGAACGTGGTGACATTGGATTTTCCTTCGTTGATCGAGCGCATGACTCGCACCTTCGACTACGAAGCTTGCTTGCTAGGCCTCGTCAATACCGACCTCGATCCCAACGGCCAGATGACCGTGTGGCTGAGCTCCGGTGAAAACCATCAGTGGAATCCCAGCCAGAAGACTCCGGCAACAACCTGGGAAGCCGAGATAGACGGATTGATGCGTGGACAGGCCACCGCGCTTACTGACAAGAAGCGCAAGGAGAAGTTCGATCGCGTACAACAAATTATCTCTGAACAACAGCCGTTTATTTATCTCGTCAACAGAGACGTGCTGACTGCGGTGTCTCCGGCAGTGCTCGGCGCTGCGCCGACAGTTCTGAATCCTCCGGCATTTTGGAACATCGACGTTCTCCAGTTCAAGCCAACCACGGAACTCGGAGCTCAGAAGTGACCACAGGTTCTCCGCTGCTTAGCGTCCGGGTTTCCGTAGACTACCCACGCAAACCGGGAGTCCTGCGGAATATTTCATTGGATCTCGAGCCCGGCGAGATCCTCGGTCTTGTGGGAGAGAGCGGCTCAGGCAAAAGCACGATCGCTCTGACGATTCTCGGGCTGCTCCCCTTGAAAGGCGGCAAAGTTCAAGGCCAAGTCAGCTTCAGAGGCGAGAATCTTCTTTTGAAGAGAGACCGAGAGTTCCGGGCCTTGCGTGGCCGCCACGTTAGCATTGTCTTGCAGAGCCCGTTAACCTCGCTCAATCCGGTTCTTCGAATCGGTACGCAATTGAAGGAGGCTTGGCATTCACATGCGCGCGGGTCGGCCGCAGTTTGCCTCGAAGCGATCCAAGCTGCATTGACGTGCGTTTGCTTGCCGAGTGATAAGGATTTCCTGAGGCGCAGGCCTTCGCAACTGAGCCTGGGTCAAGCCCAACGCGTAATCATCGCCATGGCCATACTGCACCGACCTTCCTTGCTTATCGCTGATGAACCGACAAGCGCCCTGGATACCATCACGCAAGCAGAAATCCTAAAGCTTCTGGCAAGCCTCAATCGCGAACTCAACATGGCGATTTTGTACATCTCCCACGATCTGCTCTCGCTGGCAACTCTGTGCCATCGGATTGCGATCTTACGCGAAGGTCAAATCGTGGAATCCGGATCACCGAACCAGATCTTTGGTTCACCCCGGCACGAGTATACCCAACGGCTTGTCGATGCCCTCCCGAGACAGCCACTTCGCAGGCCGTCCTCGGGCGGGTCTGACGAATTCACAGAGGACGCGCTCTCCCCGGACGCACGCTCGGGTTCTTTCTCGAGCCCCGTGTCTGTGGTTAAGAGCTAGTCGCTACTCCATACTACCTTGAGCGGATAATCCTTGCCTGGCCCCACTAAACACTCCGTTCTTTTCTCTGCATCCTCTGTGGTGAAATCTGCGCTCAATCAGCCGTGAGCGCCGCAGATCGCAAGTGCGCCAAAAAAGCGCGTTGCAGCCGCGTAAGCGACCGCCCGCGCAGCACCACCGCTCCAATCGTCCGCGATGCCTCTGCATCCGCGATTCGCACGAAGCGGCAACCTGATCTCTTCTCCACCGCCATCTCCGGAACGATCGAAACTCCCATGCCCGCTCCCACCATGCTCAATATGCTGCTGAACTGCCCGCTCTCAAACACAATCTGCGGGTTCACCCGCGCCCGGTCGCAAGCGGCCACCGCCGTATCGCGAAAACAGTGACCATCGCGCAGCAAAAGAAAAGGCTCCACATGAAGATCCCTCAGCGCAAGAGACGACCGCTTCGCATAGCGATGTTGCTTCGGCAGCGCGGCAAACAAATGCTCGGTCAACAACGGGAACGTCTCGAACTCGTGCCCGCGAATCGGCAGCGCCAGAATCGCCACGTCCACCACGCTCGCGCGCAGCCGTTCCAGCAACACCGGCGTGATCTCTTCCACCACCGTCGTCCGCGCCTGCGGAAATCGCCTCGACAAAAATGTCAGTTGCGCCGGCAAAAAGTACGGCGCGATCGTGGGAATCACCCCAACGCAAATCGCCCCTCCGATCGAGTCCTTTCGCTCCACCACGTCTCCGCGCGCGGCCTCCAGTTCCCGCAGAACCGCTCGCGCTCGCGGCAAAAAAGTTTTGCCCAGCTCTGTAAGCCGCACGGAACGCCCCAGCCGGTCAAACAGCCGCGCCCCCAGCTCGTCCTCCAACTTAAGAATCTGCTGCGACAGCGACGGCTGCGAAACGTGCGACTGCTCCGCCGCGCGGCTAAACGATCCGCTGTCCGCCACCGCGCAAAAATATCGAAGTTGATGCAGTTCCACGGCCTTCACCTATAGGCAATGCCTATCCTCTGTATCCAATCTATATATTGGCAGTATACCTGCCCCGCGTCTTACATTGTTACCTCGCGCGCGTAAGCGCCCAGCACTTAAAGGAGGATCGATGGCTGACGAAAAGAAAAACATCATGACCACGGACGCGGGCCGCCCAGTCGGCGACAACCAAAATTCGCTAACGGTTGGACCCCGCGGCCCCGTGGTTTTCGAAGATTTCTTGCTCTTCGAGAAAATGGCGCACTTCAATCGCGAGCGCATCCCCGAACGCGTAGTGCACGCAAAAGGTTCCGGCGCCCACGGCTACTTCATCTGCACCAATCCCGACATGCCCAAATACACGATCGCCAAGCTTTTCAACGCCGTCGGCAAAAAAACTCCCACCTTCATTCGCTTCTCCACCGTCGGCGGCGAAAAAGGCTCCGCAGACACCGAGCGCGACCCCCGCGGCTTCGCCCTCAAGTTCTACACCGAAGAAGGCAACTGGGACATGACCGGCAACAATACGCCCGTCTTCTTCATCCGTGACCCTTTAAAGTTCGGTGACTTCATTCACACCCAAAAGCGCGATCCCGAAACCAATCTCAAATCTCCCACCATGATGTGGGATTTCTGGTCGCTCTCTCCTGAATCCCTCCATCAAGTCACCATCCTCTTCTCGGACCGCGGCACTCCCGACGGTTACCGCCACATGGACGGCTTCAGCAGCCACGCCTACAGCCTCATCAACGACAAAAACGAACTCTTCTATGTGAAGTGGCATTTCAAGAACAGGCAGGGCATCAAGAATTTCACGCGCGAGTCCGCTGACGAGATGCGCGGCAAAGATCCCGACTACGCCCAGCGCGACCTATTCAACGCCATCAAGGAAGGCAACTACCCGAAGTGGCGCGTCTCCGTCCAGATCATGCCGGAAAAGCACGCCGACACCTATCACCTCAATCCGTTTGACCTAACCAAAGTCTGGCCGCACAAAGACTATCCGCTCGTCGAAGTTGGCGAACTCGTTCTCGACCGCAATCCAGAAAATTATTTCGCGGAAGTCGAACAAGCTGCATTCGAGCCGCGCAACATCGTCCCCGGCATGGGCTTCTCGCCAGACAAAATGCTGCAAGCGCGCCTTATTTCCTATCCCGACGCGCACCGCTACCGCCTCGGCGTTAACTACGACGGCCTGCCCATCAACAAGCCGCAGTGCCCTGTGCACACCTACAATCGCGACGGCGCCATGAGCTTCGACGGCAATCACGGCGCGCAACCCAACTACGAACCCAACAGCTTCGGCGGCCCCAAAGAAGCTGCGCAATACCGCGAGCGCCCCAAAGAAGTCGCCGGCACGGTCGACCGCCACAATCACCGCCTCGACTCCGACTACTACACGCAGCCGGGCAATCTCTTCCGCCTGATGGCCGCCGACGCCAAACAGCGCCTCATCGGCAACATCGTCGCCAGTATGGGCAGCATCCCGCGCCGCATCCAGGAGCTGCAGATCCAGCACTTCTACAAAGCCGATCCCGCATACGGCGCCGGCGTAGCCAAGGGCCTCGGCCTGCAAATCGACCAAGTCGTCGCGAAAAAGCAGCAAGCCTCCGCCGCCGACTAAAGTGGCACAGCCAAACTCTGCCATCGCATGCGAATTTTGCACGCGATGAATCCTGGCTGTGCGCCGTTCGCTCTCCCGGTAGGGGCGCAGCATTGCTGCGCCCCATCTCGCCGCGATTTATCCTTCGTCCTTGCTTGTCTCTCTGTCCTCTGCGCACTCTGTGGTGAAATCTAGCGCCAATCCGGTTTGAGTGCCGTGTAAAATAACACCCCTATGCCCAAACTCACCTTTCTCGGCGCAGCCGGCACCGTCACCGGCTCCAAATATCTAGTCGAAGCCGCAGGCAAACGCCTTCTCGTCGATTGCGGCATCTTCCAAGGCACCCCGGAGCTCAGCGACCGCAACTACAAACCTCTTCCCACCGATCCCAAAACAATCGACTACGCCGTCCTTACCCACGCCCATCTCGACCACACCGGTTTACTTCCCCGCCTCGTCCGCGACGGCTACCGCGCCACCATCTTCGCCAATCCCGCCACCATCGAGCTAACCATACTCCTCCTCAAAGACTCCGCGCACCTGCAGGAAGAAGACGCCCTGCACGCCAAAGAACATCCGAACAACCGGCATTCCGATGCCCAGCCGCTTTACACCTCCGAAGACGTCGATCCCGCCTTGCGCGCCATGAAACCTATGCCCCGCAGCGGCGGCTTTGATATCAGCCCCGAATTTCACATTGACTCCTACGACGCCGGCCACATTCTCGGCTCCTCCAGCCTCGTCCTCACCGTTACCGAAAATGGCAAAAAAACCGTAGTGATCTTCTCCGGCGACATCGGCCGCTACGACCAGCCCATCCTGAACGATCCCACCACGCCGCCTGTCAACGCCGACGTGCTCCTCTGCGAATCCACCTACGGCGACCGCGATCACGCAGCGGGCGACCCCGCCGAACTCCTCGCTGCCATCGTGAATCGTGTCGCCAAGCGTGGCGGCGTCATCGTCATCCCTGCCTTCGCCATCGGCCGCACGCAAACCTTTATGTACTACCTGCGCCAGCTCGAAGATCAGCAGCGCATCCCCCGCCTCCCCGTGTACATCGACAGCCCCATGGCCCTCAGCGCCACCGACCTATATTTGAAGCACACCGAAGATCACGACCTCGACTACACCCGCGAAGATAGTGGCGGCAAAGGCGACCCGCTCGATGTGCACCAATTTCATCTCACGCGCACCACGGAAGAATCCAAGCAAATCAACAGCGTAAAGACGCCCTGCATCATCGTCTCCGCCAGCGGCATGGTTACCGGAGGCCGTGTGATGCATCATCTCGCACAGCGCCTCCCCGATTCGCGCAATGCCGTGATCCTGGCGGGATTTCAAGCCCAAGGCACGCGCGGGCGCGCGCTACAAGAAGGCGCGAAGACCATCCGCCTCTTCAACCAGGATGTCCCCGTCAACGCAGAAATCGTCGAGCTCGGCCAATTCTCCGCCCACGCCGGCAAAAGCGAACTCCTCCGCTGGCTAACCGCCCTCCCCGCCCCGCCAAAGCAAACCTACCTAACCCACGGCGAACCCGCCGCCGCTCAATCCCTGCAATCCGCCATCCGCGAAAAGTTTAAATGGAACGTCTCCGTCGCCCGCTACCTCGACACCGTCGCCCTCTCCTGAACTCGCTACAAACGTTGTAGGGGCGCGCTTCAGCGCGTCCCAGCGAGCAACGCGAGTGGTCCGCTTTTACACTATTCGTAGCGCCAGCTTGCCCGGAGGTTCGAAGGGCGTCTCGCCGCCCCACTCTGGGTGCACGAGTTGTAAGGCGCGGGTCGTGGCCACGCCCATGAAGATGCCGGGCTTCAGCCCGGCCACTATTGAGGTGGAAGCCCCTGACTTCAGTCAGGGGAGCGGGCGCTGTTCAGGCGCCCGCGAAGGCACAACCCACTACAAACCGGCTTTAGCCACGGTCCGATGCTTAAATGAAGCACCCTTCAACTACAGGCCGATTTCTCGACTCCACTCCCAATTTCACCCCCATCCACCCCAAAAAATCTTCACCCTTTCAGGAAACTTATTCCCCCCTCACCTCGTCTATACAGGCAAGACCACTCGCGGGGTAGGGGGCTAACCACCACAGGGCAACCGACCGTCAGTTCCCTACCCCAAAAAATCCAATTTCTCCTCTGTTTTCAACAACCTGCAGGAATACTGCGCGCGGGAGATTAAGCCACGGGAATACCTGCCATCGAATTCAGATATTCCCCCTCACTCCTTCCGTATATTTTCGCTGCGACAACGCCCCCATCTAAGTTGAGAGTGGCGCGAACCTTGCGCCTGGATCAGTTCTGCAAGTCGTTGTGCAGACAAGTAGCGAGTTGTAAGAGACCCGTCCGTGATGAAGAAATTGAGTTCCGGTCCTGTGGACAAAGCGATAGAACGAATACTCGAATTGTCGGCGGACGCCCAAATAAGAAGACGCCAAATTGTCAGGAACTCCGTAGCCTATTACACACTAATTGAAACAATAGCAGC
>WNFQ01006912.1_pt1 | contig 12607 bp, 14 predicted proteins | sample 5400171 | NCBI WGS metagenome assembly WNFQ01 (sample SAMN13153356, study PRJNA577476) | soil metagenome | isolation source: 20 cm soil under Madrone tree | place: USA:California | collected 2016-06-14
TCGGGCCATCCAGAACAAATAGTTGGTGCCATCCTGGAGGCGAAAATTGCGCATTGGGCGGCGCAGTGACGGTGCAGATGGTACCCTGGCACGAAAAGGCTGGGAAGATAGTGCGTGAGCCCATGACATTACCGTGCGTGCTCAACACCGCAGCAACGAGCGAAACACGCATCGTCTGACCCTGGAACAACTCCACGTTGATCTGGTGCTGCCCGCCGTAAGCCCAGTCGGTGTTCGGCACCGTCACGGTGGGCTGAGTCAATCCCTGGCTTAGGTATGGAGGGATATACACCTCGATACGTAGCTCTTCTAGTAGTCTGGACGTTTGGGGATCAGAGTAGCACGCGGCCGTCGGGGAGAAGCGTTGCTTCGGAGTGGTACATCCGTGGGATTGTCGTGTTGTTGAGTATCGAGATACGCGAGCCGATAGGTTGGGAAGGGTCGTATACTGTAGCAACGCTGACAGATTCGGGTCGCTTGCAAGTCTAAAGCCCGCGACACCTTATTGCGCTCCGTTTATGATCATGTAAGTGCCGTCTGGGAGTGGCACTATGCAAGGTAGGACACGCTTCGAGGGCTACTCTCACAGATCCGTCAGTAAGACGATGAGACTGGGAGGGAAGAAACGAACCATTCGTTCAATGGCCCACGTTACGCTGTCAGAATCGAGCTCTGTGGATACCCCAGTTATCAAGGGCAATCCCAAAGTTGGAGCCACCACAGATCAGAACACTGATTGGATCCGTATAGGGAGCATGTTGGGGCAGGAGTACGGACGAGGCTTCATTCGGGTATGAGCGACCAGCGCCGACGCTTGTGACGGAACCAGATGTTGGGAAGGACTTTGACGGTGGCGAATGATACAGGGTCAAGACGACGTGCCTCATTGTGATACCCTTCCCATGAGTGTCAATGAGGGAAGCTAGAAAATCAGTTATTTCTACTCACCAACAAATATGCGACCGCTAGGGAGAATCTCAACCGTTGGATTGGCCGCACCGCCTGCGCCTGCCTCGCCACCCATAATAAGGATACTACCATTGGACATAACAAGCGCGGTCGAGTACCAACGTCCACCCTGTACGGCGAGCTCATTCAGTTCTGAAACTTTACACGTGCTATAGGAGTGGGCACACCACCGTACCTGCAACTGAAGGTGGTTTAACCAATAAATTATCAGAGCGTTTCTGGTGTGATACATGAAGTGTGCAGAGGACAGCGCAGCAAAGAGAGGCGAGATCATGACGGATGCTAAGCCATAGCGGTATCACCGTAACCCCCGACTTCCCAATAGAGCACACGTCGACTAAATGGAGTAGCAATGCCAGCATGATGAAGTAGTCCTAGGTTGGAGATCGAAAAGGAGGGATTGCAATGTGAGACGCATTTAGACGCCATCGTGCTCGCGGGACCAAACATCGCGCTCGCCGCCTCTTCTTGTGACCGCCACCACCCCTCTTTCTTTCCTCCTTTCCTCATTCCTTTTTCATGGCTGCCATAACACAATTTCCCATGCCACCAGCTACCGCGGATCTTGCTACCACATGGGCGTTCCTCGAGGAGGGGGTCGACCATATCATGACCAAGCTCCACACAGGCGTGTCCTACACCAAGTACATGAACCTGTACACCGTTTCTTACAACTACTGCACATCATCAAAAATGCACAGCACTACCTCATCTGAGCAGTCTGTCGCCGGGCGATGTATCTCCTTTTCACTTCCCGCTCGCCTTTTGCTGACATATGCTCCAGCTGGTGCCAACCTGATGGGCTCCGATTTGTACAATAGTCTCGTTCGCTATTTCGTACAACATCTGCGACATCTAAGAGACGTAATACGTCCAAGTTATGACGATTGGACCGTGATTGACGCTTTCTTTAGTATTCGGATTCATTACAAAACGAGCCGCTCTTGAAGTATTATGCTGCCGAATGGGACAGATACACAACAGGCGCGAATTATATCAACCGTCTATTCGCCTATCTGAACAGGCACTGGGTCAAGCGAGAGCGTGATGAAGGGAGGAAGGGAGTCTATCCCATATACACTGTGGGTGCTTCATTAGAGTATTCTAGGTTGGTTGAACCCAGATCTTATAGCTTGCCCTTGTCCAATGGCGTACAAATTTCTTTCTACATATCCAAGGAAAGCAATCAAAACTCGCCGGTGCAATCTTGCGCCTTATCGAGGGCCAACGGAATGGCGAGACCATCGATCAGGGTCTCGTAAAGAAAGTCGTTGACTCGTTTGTTTCCCTCGGCATCGATGAAAGTGATCTAAACAAGGCTTCGCTCGACAATTACAAGGAACACTTCGAAATACCGTTCCTCGTTGCCACTGAGGCATACTATAAACTCGAATCAGAGTCGTTTGTCGCCGAGAACTCTGTGTCGGATTATCTCAAGAAGGCCGAAGAGCGCTTGAAGGAGGAGGAAGACCGCGTGGAACGATATCTGCACACGACCACGCGCAAACAGCTTATCACCAAATGCGAACATGTCCTCGTCCGCGCACATTCGCGGCTCATGTGGGAGAGTTTCCAGAGTTTGTTAGACTACGACAAAGATGAAGATCTTCAACGCATGTATTCACTACTCTCGCGCATTCCGGAAGGTCTGGAACCTCTGAGGAAGAAATTCGAGGAACACGTGAAGAGGACTGGACTGGCGGCTGTTTCCAAACTAGTTGGAACGGACCCCGCTGCAATAGAGGCACTTGAACCGAAGGCATACGTCGACGCTCTGCTTGAGGTCCATACAAAGTCTTCTGAGACCGTCAACCGCAGTTTCAAGGGTGAGGCTGGCTTCGTCGCAAGTCTGGACAGGGCGTGTCGAGAGTTCGTCAACCGTAATGCAGCGACCACGACATCAAGCAGATCCCCTGAGCTACTTGCAAAGCACGCGGATGCATTGCTACGCAAGAACAATAAGGTGTCGGAAGAAGGTGACCTTGAGGGTGCGCTGAATCGCGTGGTACGCAGACTTCAGGCTATCTGCCTTGAAATTCATGTCAAAGCACGTTTTACAGATGGTCATATTCAAGTATCTCGAAGAGAAGGACGTCTTCCAAACTTTCTACTCGACAAAGCTTTCCAAGCGTCTCATTCACGGCGTGTCAGCATCGGACGAGGCCGAGGCTAGCATGATTTCCAAGTTGAAGGAGGCTTGCGGTTTCGAATATACGAACAAGCTCCAGCGCATGTTCACTGGTGGGCTCCTTTCACCCTTTTCGCATGATGCGAGATTGCTCATTGGTGTTGTAGACATGAGTCTCAGCAAGGATTTGACTGACTCTTTCAAAGAACGCATGGAGCAGAACCACAATGACATGGACATAACCTTCAGTGTTATGGTCCTCGGCACAAACTTCTGGCCTCTCAATCCACCAAAGGACGGCTTCATTGTCCCGACTGACATCCAAATGACGTACGACCGCTTCCAGAAATACTACCAGCAAAAACACTCAGGTCGGAAACTGACGTGGCTCTGGAATTACTCCAAAAACGAGCTGCGGACCAATTATCTGAACCAAAAGTACATTCTTATGACAAGCGCATTTCAGATGGCCGTGCTATTGCAGTACAATAACAATGACACCCTCTCACTTGATGAACTTGCCACGGCGACGAACGTTGGGAAGGACCTTCTCACGCAAGTGCTTCAACCCCTCGTGAAGTCCCGCATCCTCATCAATGATGAGACCGACCAGTACGACCTCAATCCGCGTGCGTCCTACTCTCTAATTTGGCTATGCGGGCCTTTTTCATCAAAGATTTTCAGATTTCAAATCAAAGAAGATTCGCGTGAACCTGAACCAGCCAATTAAGGCTGAGATCAAGGCCGAGTCGAGTGATGTCCTGAAGACGGTCGACGAAGATCGCAAATATGTAATCCAGGCGACTATTGTCCGGTGCGCCCTTCTCTATCCTTCCCTTTCCTACCGTTTTATTCAAATCCGCTTGTCCTACCCAGTATCATGAAAGCGCGGAAGACGATGAAAAACCAACCTCTCATCCAGGAAGTTATCTCACAGATCTCACAACGCTTCACCCCCAAGATCCCTGACATCAAGAAGGTCTGTTTCCGCTCACCTTTTCTGAAGCCACATGATAGCTGACGGGTGGACGCAGGCTATCGATACACTCCTAGAGAAAGAATACATTGAACGCGTTGACGGCACGCGGGATTCGTTCGCTTACGTTGCATAGAGGTATCTGGTCTCGTCTTGCTCGTATCAGCCTGCTTTGTTGCGCTTTTCCTGTTCAGTATCTCGGATCCGTGTTGTAGCATATCAATGCATCATGTTCTTGTTCCCGCTTGATTTTATTCGTAGTTAATACCAGACATCGCACCACCAGGTAGCTTTAGTCAGTGACGTCACGTGGTCACCCAGCATCCAAGAGCATCGCCGTACTCCTCACGGCTCACGTGGTGGTAGACTGAATGCAGGGCAGGGTATACTAAGGTCAGACACTTCAGGGTCAAATACCACTGCCAGGGGCAAATCCACTATGTACGGCCATCACTGGACTCCACTGGGCTGGGAATATCCCTTTTTTTGGCAAGGAGAGGCTCCGGATCTCTGTCTTCTTGATTGCCATGTTACTCGCTCATTTGACACCCAAGATCGAGGGTGACAAGTCCCGCGGTCGAGCGTACTGACCCGAACTGCCAGTTCTGTCTTCGCACATCGCTGATCCAATTACGGCGAAGGGCGACTAACTGGTGTGCCGACATCTATTCTCGGACGAGAGCTTCATCTTTGAGCTAACCATGTTAATACAAGTCACATAGGGCATTATCCCACGGCGTGGTTCCATACCGTAACAGCCAAGGAGCGGCCCTGATGCCAAAGGGAGAAAACGATACAGAAAATTTAGGTTCATGGCGCGGTTCGCGGCGTCAGAAGAACTGAACGAGCGCCGGACTCTGACTGCGGGCCACGAGACAGCGTATCGTTTCCTACTTGCGTCCTCGAGTTCGTTGGACATCCAGGTCCCAGGTCGAGGTCAGCCGAGGAAGGACCGAGCTATGATGTTCGAGTCCAAGCGCAGAAAATAGACTATTCTTTCTCAGCGCCTCCAATCGATGATGGCCTGTAAATCGGCAGAACTGCCTTTCGTTCATCCTCTACCCGGTGCACATCGTTGAGCTTCTCAATTGAAAATCCTGGACCCAAACAAGCCCGCTGTTGTCTCACCCTCTCCCTTTATTTTGCCGATGGTTCGGCAAGGTCCGGTTCGACATTTTAGGTGCGATCTGCAATACCTGTAATTACACCGACATCACCTCGAGCGCGTGACATGCCTGGAACATCCTATTTTTTTTGTCCGTGCTGAAGTTCTGTCAAACGTAAGTGACTCCTTAATTACCTAGCGACAGGCCATTCGAGACGTCGCGACATCAACTCGTGTCGGCCAAGTGACGCTGGACGAACCGGCAGAAGCCGAACGTGGTATAGTACCGTTGCTCTGTCACTGTCCGGTAATGTGTCCTGATTACGGACCCCTCAGCCAGCGTGAGAGTCACTCCGTAGAATCGGTAACGGTAACTCGCACATCACTTGTGGACAAAACGAATGTTCTTCCTGCGCTTTACGGGCGAATTTTCAATGTCGTTCTGAAATTCAGTATCCCCAACCAGTAATGTCCACTCTTTTTTAACTTTACGTACTGAACCACACTGTAGGTGCTGTGGTACTGGTCCATCTGCCAAGACTCTGGCGAGTCCACTTTTAATTGGCATTCCGAGTCTTCGATATAACCTTCTCCGTAGTACAGCCTCTCGTTAATCTACAGCGTTGCAGTCGATTAACTGACTATGACGATAGCGTTATATAAAGATTGCCATCAAATTCAGTATGTACGAGTTTCACATCATGTAAGCGACATCATCATCATGATGTCGCTTACAGCGTGGAGAGAGACCTCAGCGCTGGGATGTCCGTCGCACCTACGACACGACGAAACAAGTCTTCCTACCTTACCCCATATATGGTGTGACACGGATGATCACGGATGGCTCGGGCCTGAGAGAAATTTCACGGGTCCCAAGTTCTCGCCGTGCAGGAAATACCTTTTTTCTCAATTCCGTTAAGGTGCGACGAGGCGATTTTCAAGGCGTGGGCACAATCGCCGGTACTTGGAAATCTACCGCTGTCAAACGGGCGTTTTCCTCACGCTTCTTTGCCCCATCTAGCTGTACCTGCTCCCAGGATAGTCTCGCTCGAAAAGGATGCAGGTAGTGTACAACCACACCCAACCGTCATTAACTGTTTGTTCATTGTTCTCTTATTGGCTACGCTGTCTTCCATGTGCTGCCGTGCGATCACGGAGCAATTTAACCGCCTCGTGGTGGAGTGCTCTGAGGCACCTTGTGTCGGCCGATACCTTTCTTAGCCTTCGGGTGTAAGCCCCTCAACGCTATGGTGCCCCGGGAGATGGTACAAGTCTGAATAATCACCAGCTTTCCTTTCTGAGGAACTCAAATTAATCGAAACCGGTATGACAATGCGCTCAGGAACGCTTTTTCCTGTGCCCATAGAACCCTCGTGCCTCAGGCGTAACGGCTGCCATTATCATTAAATGTTCGCGCTTTCAAAACGCGCTTCGTCGGGCAACAGTGGGTCTAGCCTAACGATGGATGGATCTGAACTAATCTTTCGGTGCGTTTCACCTACTTTCCGTTCCTGGGTAAGGCAGGTCGTCGTCCACCTATCGTCTTCATCCATTTGAAGCACCCCCTTCTTGGAAGCGTTTCGTAAAATTTCCAAGTAACGAAAGCCTCCCTTGATCACAGAACATATAATAGTGATAGACCGTCTGCTCCCAAGTTGACGCATTTTTCTACAATGTCTGAATATCCCCAGACTTCCTGGCCTCTCTTCAGAGACACCTCTGTTCCTCCGCCCGCGCCAATACCATTCGCCTCGTCTCCCAGGAACACACCTCTGCCTTGGGGAAATTATCCCCAATACTACACACCCTTCCCCGTTGCCGTAGTCAACAACGTTGGCTCCGCCGGCGGCTCCCAGCAACACCCGGTAAGCCTGCTCTAGAATCCGTTTTTGTCACCATTCTCTTATGGGGATGGCCACAGCAGCAGGGTGACGTGTACGAGGCCAATGACCCGCCACACGGTCGAGGTATGCTCTCGGACGTCCTCAAGAGGGCCCTCAGCGAGAGGATGGCACACCCTCAGTCGGAGGTCATCGCCTACCACAAGGAGAGTGGCGACAATGGAAAATACAAAATCACGGTGACGTTTTTGACGTATGGCGAGCCGGAGATATAGAGGGAAAAGTTTTGGTCGGACGCAGAATGATAGCCCAAAATTGCTGACGTTTAGTCGGAAAAAACGGCTCCTAGATATCATGCACAAAGCTAGAAAGGAATAATGGGAATATGATTATTACGAACTATCGTTGCGAGTTTCCATTCACATGAAGGGAGCTGGTGGAGAGCCATGAGAGGTGGATTGGGTGCAGCTTTGAGATCCATTGAGCAGAGGTCTTTCCTCGGAGCTAGGAGACAAGGGTAGTGGTAAATGCGAGGGATGAGTCGATGACTCGGACTCAGATGCTGGAGGTGTGGTTGTCGCGGTCTAGTGGAGTGGGAGACGGACGTCTTCCTCAGGGCCATCTAGCCACACGCGCATACTGCGCATACTCCATCTGTTTACTCTTAGGCCGTACCCACTTCGCACTCTCTATCTTTCTGGATAGGCAATCCATTCTAGCACGCCGCCGAGCGCAATAAGTACGGGCCTCGAACATCCCCGGACACCTCTAGAGTTTTACACCGGTGTGTATGCATGCAATCCCACCCCATAGGTCCCGCCACGCCCCACCTTCGCCTTCGAAATCCCCACCTATTGCAAAACCCGCTTCAGCAATCATCTGAGCAAAGTCTCCTTGGCTTGGGAAGCGTCGAATCGACTCTACAAGGTATTGATACGACGCACGGTCGCCCACAAGAATCGTGCCTAATAGTGGGATCACCGAGAAGGAGTACTGGTCATAAAGTCTGTGTACACGTCAACGATCAAAACACACCACGGACGAGATGGAGGGAAAAGGGAGGGGAAAGGACGTACTGCGAGAGTAAGGGATTTGTGACCTTGTTGAACTCGAGGCAGGCAAAGGTACCGCCCGGTTTGAGCACCCGGTGCGCCTCGCGCAGGACATCGGCGATAGAAGTCACATTCCGGATCCCAAATGCGATAGTGTAAAGATCGTATGTTTGGCCCATCATCAGAGCAAGGAACAGGAAAAAAAAACATTACCCCGAGTGGCGCACGTACCGTTGTGATACATCGTCTTTTTGAAGCGAGTATAGCCTTCCTTCAGCATCTCCCCGTTAATGTCGACTACGTCTACGTGAGTCTCACGGTCTCCGCGAGTTTCGCGCGCGTGGTCGAGGATGCGCAATGCGATGTCACCCGTCCCCCCTGCGACGTCGATACAGCGGATTGGTCCCTTTGAGCCCGGACTTAGGAGAGAGATGAAAGAGTCCTTCCAGAGGCGGTGTACGCCGAGGGACATGGCGTCGTTCATGAGATCATAGCTCGATGCGACAGAGTCGAATACGCCCCGCACGAGCGCCTCTTTGGATTCTTCCGGGACAGTGCGGAAACCAAAGTGCGTCGTGCTTGTGGATTTTGAGGAGGTGGTGTTCGGCTGTGAGGAGGATGGGTCGTTGCTTGTGCTCGTGCCTGTGCTCGTGTTTGCACTCGTGTGCGCGCAGCGAATGCGAGCGGAAGGACGGGCGGCTCGTGGTTGTCGCGTCAGGACCGTTCGCAGCCCTCGGGGAACAGCCTGCATCCCCAGTTGGAGTAGAAAAGGCAAGTTTACGCGCGTCTCGCTCTGGGATATGGCCGCACGGTATTACTGCTCGAACGTTTGAACTTTGCAACCCGAGATGCCTGTGCGCGCTTTCGACGGATGGTAGTGGCGATCCCGTGATGCGAGACGGATTATCCGGGCCGGAGACCGCTCGTTTGCCGCCATTGAAGGGCCTGCACCTGGCCGCATCGCAGACCTCCTCTAGAATGACACTCTCCGCGCAACAAAAGGGGAAAGGCAGATTACTTCCTCAAGAACAAATAAAGAGCGCGAGATTATCTAGTTCTCGTTCTCGTTCCCCATCGTCAGCGTCTTCTAGTCAATCCTCCTCATCTTCTTCTGGATCAGAATCGGATGGAGGAGACAGCTCAGAAGACGAAGGAGATGATGTATCGCAAGATTACCTTGATTCGCTCCTTGAAAAGGCGCGAAGAAATATTGCCTCAAAAGTAACACAAAATACTGCCGCCAACAAAGGAGATGTTTTGGAGGAAGACATTATTGGGCTTGGCGATCCGGAGTCAGAGCCTAAGTACATTTTTTTGTCTTTTCCGTTTACCCTAGCTTTCATCTCGTCCCAGAAGTCTCCCCTTACTGGACCCGGGCACTTTACCACAATCCTATATCACGATTGGGAAAACACTTAATGACGCCCCGTCAGCTGTTCGGGACCTAGACGCAGAACGCATTATGAAGTTGTCCTCATCACGTTCTGCACCTGCGCCACCTGCACCACTACCGGAGCTCACAAAATCCGGAAAGCCGCCGACCAAAAAGGAGAAGAAAGCGGTAGGCCGACCCCAGGTCATTCTATCGATGCACTGCAGGACTAACGCCTTCGTCAGCTGAAGGGAAAAACCACTGGACCCAAATGGTTTGACCTTCCTGCTCCCGCTGAAGCGGATCTACCTCGTTTATATAAGGAATACGAAGCGCTGCGTCTGCGCAACCAACTTGATCCAAAGAGATTTTACCGTAAGGATCCAGGCGAAGGGCGCGGTATCAAGGGCCTTCCCAAACACTTTGCAGTGCGCTTCCATCCTGCTTTACTATTCTATTTCCTTCAATGCCTTTTCTTCAGATTGGCACAATCATTCCAACAAGTACGCCATTTGGTGGGCCAAGTGCGGACAATCTACCGCGCTCTGCTCGTAAGCGCACACTTCTGGATGAATTGGTTGACGATGCAGAGGCACGGCACTATGCCAAGCGCAAGTTCAACGAGCTGCAAGCCTCACGCGCTGCGAAAGGTCGCGGAACACTTGTAGCGCGGAACGCGGCCCGAAAGCCCAAATGGTAGTCACGTGAACATGAAGTAGTTCGATTATGTAATTCGATACATAATGCCAATTTTTTCCTGCGCCAGAGTGCACCACACTTCTCTTTCGACTCTTTTGCACCATGGTTCGAAGGAGAAGTTCCAAGTCGAAAACTTCGAGGACCGGTCCTCGCCCCTTGAATAAGCGAGATGCAAGGATAAACCGCTGGAACACACTAGATGACATACCCATGGATGAGGAAGACCAGTGTGCGCTTCCTTTGCTGTCCGGATGACTAGCCACAGAATATTAAATTAAATACATTTTCATAGTTCACGCATCCAGGGATCGGATTCTGCTAGAAGGCGAGGAAGCCGGTGCTGATGACGACGGGGACGAGGAAGAAGTGTTCGCGCTGAAGGGCATCCTATCGTCGGACAGCGATGAAAATGAGGAAGACGCGCATGAAGAGGATGATTACGATAAAAACAAATCACATCCGTTGCCCGCAAGCAATGGAGACAAAGTGAAGGCAAAGCCACGCACGAAATCTGACGATGAGGAAGAACAAGAGAGCGAGGAGGAAGAAAGCTGGGGTCGTAAAAAGTCAACTTACTACTCATCTAATGCGGCAGAGCTCGACTCAGAAGACGAAGAGGCAAACGAGCTGGAAGAACAGGAAGCAAGGCGCATACAAGCCAAGGCACGCGATGTCATGTTGGATGACGACTTTGGTCTAGCAGACATTAACCAGGACGACATGGAGGTGACTGAGGAGTGCGTATGTCCGTTTTTTGATGGGGTCTGTGATGACTTAATTACTTCTAGTCCATTCCTCGAACCTGCTATGGTAGTTGCTACCCAACCCATACCGCTTGACAAGAAAGATGCGCTTAGACACTTGGAAAAGACCAATCCAGAAACTCTCGCTCTTGCATATGACTGGGAGGATATAGCCGCTAAGGTCGTCCACACTCAAGAAAAAATCAAAGAGTGCGTCATGGGTCTTATCCTTGTTTTCCTATTGACGTAGGGCGTGCAGGCTTTCATCCACTGAGCTAGATTCTCAAGCTTTGGGGATGGTTCATCTACACAACCGTACGCCCCTCATTATTTAAGCGGGTGGGATACTCATCTACACCAAAGAGGCACTCCTGACGTACGGCACAACGCTTGCTTTTTACTTGTACCTTCGTGCAAGTGAATACTACTCACAGCGTCCTGAACTCCTCCGCTCCCACCCGATCTTTGCTCGCCTCCTTCAGCTCAAACAGGCACTCATCACATTGGAAAATTTGGACTTTCATCTCTCCGAGAGTGACTCTGGAATTGGTGATACCGAGGAAGAGGACTTTTCGGTCAGCGAGGACGGGATGGACGAGTCGACCTTATCAAAGCGGTATCGGAAGGGCTCTCATCTCGCGTTCGATGATTTGGCGGAGCTATTACGTGAAGCTGAAGAGGCAGTGGCGTCTGTCAAGACCCAGAAAAGGTCCAAACCCACCCTACCGCGTCCTCCTAAAGAGCCTCTAAAAAAGAAGCGCAAGATATCAAGTGCTGAAAAATCTGCCATGGTTTTCGACCTTGAAGAGCCAACATATGTTCCGTCTAAGCCTCGCACCTCCACACTCACATCTACCTCTGGAGAGGATGATGCCTTTGGCGATGCTACGGTGCTTGGTAGCGCCGACGCTGCAGACAAGAAGGCGCGGAGACATACTCTGCGTTTCCACACATCTAAGATCGAGAACACTAGCGCACGGAGGCAAGGCGCACGGCTTTCTCAAAGAGGCACGTGCACAACGCGAGGCGCAAGCGAGGGAGCGTGGCCAGGGCGGTGACGATCTCGATGACACCGAACCAGAGTCGCGACAGCGTACAACTGGCAAAGTTGATGTAGGCGAGGGTGACGAGAGCGCAGAGGAGAGTGTGGACGGGTACTACTCGCTCGTTCAGAAGCAGAAACGAGAGCGGAAGGAAAGCGAGAAGTTGGCTTACGAGGTTGCCAAGGCAACGATCAGGTGCGTCGTACAACCCTGCTTTGCGGTTCACCCCGTCATCGCCTCCCTCTTACTGGAACGTGCGCATACAGGGAGGTTGATGAAGATGACGCAGAAGGCCCACGCTCGCTCACGCGTGCGATTCTGAAGAATCGCGGGCTAACTCCCCGGAGGTCAAAGAGCGTACGTAACCCACGGGTGAAGAAACGCCAAAAGTTTGCCAAGGCAAAGAAGGTCATTGCCTCGCAGAAACCGGTGTTCAAGCCAGGCGCAGGCGATTCGACGTGGTACGGTGGCGAGAAATCGGGTATCTCGACAGTCGTGAAAAGCGTTCAGTTCTGATCAAGCTGTGGACGGACTGTGAGTACGTACAGTGGCTTTTGTTCCTTTGCACAGCATGACTTGCATTCGCCCTTGCTCAGTCTAAATCAAGTAACGCGAAGCATCTTGTTATCGAGGCTGTTGTATACCTCTCAGCAGCTCATCCTCATGACCCCTTTTCTGG
>WNFQ01009272.1_pt1 | contig 12606 bp, 13 predicted proteins | sample 5400171 | NCBI WGS metagenome assembly WNFQ01 (sample SAMN13153356, study PRJNA577476) | soil metagenome | isolation source: 20 cm soil under Madrone tree | place: USA:California | collected 2016-06-14
TCCGGTTGCACATCGTATTCACATGGTGGGTCCAATTGAGTTTATGGTCGATGAAGAAGCCAAGGTACCGAAGGCGGTGAACAGCTTTTACTTCGTAAGACGTGTGTTGGGGGTGGTGTGGGAGGGATATGTTCCCAGGTCTCACCTGCACTTTGTTGCTACTTTACCAGGGCGTTGCCGGAGCTGGAAAAAAAAAAAATCATCCATCCCCGTCGTTCACCGCACAAGCGTTTCCATACTCAACTGTATGCGAATGTCAGGTTTATATACAGTACATAGCTGGCAAGTGTCGAAAATTGAACGATGTCACGTCTATTAGACTACTAATAGCTCTACTAGCTGACCGCGACCACTCCAATACAAGGTTCTGCGGCCCTGGTACCATCGTCGTACAGCCTTTCAAAGGAGGCGTACCCCGCCAACGACAGTACACTGACACCGTATGTTGTATAAATACCACCGCACCCGAGCCGTAGTGCCAAAGTAAACTTAACTTCCTTCCGTCCGACCGCCTCGCACTCGTGTCAAAAATGGTATTGGTTGGGCGTTGCTAAGATGGCAAGCCATCCTTTCTGGAATTCTTTCCGTGCTGGTGAAACTATGGGGCGACATGGGGCGTTATGACGCATTTTTACTGTGCTGTGCAGTGCTTTCAAGTTGGTCCCCCGCTGTATGCTGTCATACTGTACTGTATGACATGCCGTCATTGCTGCCATGGTTGATAGTTGATACGCTGATGTTCTGTTCCTGGATCAGATCGACGCCAAGGACTTGACAGAGAAAAACCTGTCCTGTGAGAGTCACCGCCGCACCCGCGGCGGCAGCCACCGTGGCACCTGTCTACTGTACTAGTGCGTGGCAGATGTCAAAAATGGCGGGCGGCAGTTTCCCTTCTGCTTCGGATATGGCGGTGTATTGACCTGTGCACAAAAATACGCCCTTTTCTGTCGCCGGTGCAGAAGCGTTCATCGTGGTGAGTGAGGGTCACGACCAATGTCGGCCATGACTCCGATGGTACTCCCTTTCTGATGACTCAATCTACGTAGATAGGTGGAAATCGGTGTTCATCTTTTTGTCACGGTTGCCAGTGTGTGCCAGGGGCGGACTTGGACTCGGTTGCTTCCCTCCAGAGACTTCTATCGTACATCCTATCAATGGTCAACGTAAAAAGTTCGGGGCGGCCACCGGCAAAAGGCGGCGGGGTACTCTGGCACTAGCAACCCATCCTTCGATCAGGCCCGTCATTCAAGTTCGACGGCGAACACTTCACTCGTTTCCTCCTCAGTCTCCACAAAAATGACGGTCAATTGCCCGTATAAAAATACAAGTACCCTCAAGTACTTTTTCCGACGGAGAGAAAAGCGAAACTCTAGTCGTTCATGGTTCGGGCTACTATCAATCTGGATGCTGAGCCGGGGCTTTTTTTATTTTAATGGCCTCAAAAGGGGCAAGTCATTGAATCGTCATCGGCGATTCGTCGATGCGTCATGGTCAAATAAATACTGTATTTCATCGCTTTGCGTCGAGCGCGTCTGAAAACGCCGCCAATGCAGAATGACGCAAGAATTGAGCTGGGCGGAGTTTTGAATTAGCCTAGTAGACTTTTGGACGGTGCGTTTCTCATGCAGTACGGTATTAGAAGGACAAGACATGTGGGTTGTCACCCAGATGGCCCAGGAGCGCCATGTTCGACGCCGCTGTTCCCCACCTTCCCCCTCATCCCCCCGATACTATAACTCAAACTTGACAGGACACCCGGAACGGTATTCTCCACTGGAACGATATGGCTGGTGTACTTCCCCTTTTTGCTCTTTGGAGAGCCGTCTTGTACGGGCGTGGTGCTTCAGACATTCAGGTTCGACGGATTGCTTCAAGCGTTTGATGTGTTTGACAGTGTAATCGACCAAAGGTATGAATCTGTCTATCCCCCCCTTCCTTCTCAACAATTACGCAGGGACTCAATTACGGCGACACCCGACCATTTGTGGTTCATCAGGCTGTGCTACAGCATGGTATGTTTCATTTGTTTTTGAACCGGCGGTGATGCGAGCCACCGGCATTTGCGCATTGCTTGTGGCAATCACGCCCGGTCTCTTCAGCTTTATGACAATCACGATTTTCTAGAACAAATTAGATGCCGAATGCAGAGCGCGTGCGCAAGCTATGAGCCAGCATACGGTCTGTCCTCAAGGTGACTGCATGAGAGAATCATCAACAAGGCCACGTAAAGTTGCCGCGAGCATACCGCAAGTTACAGTATCTTCCGCCTTGTCTGCACTTACGTCTTCTGTGGCGTGAGAGCTTCTAGGAAGGAACTTTTTGCATTTCTTCAGTCGGAGTGGCTCATCGGTAGGCAACGATTTCCTTGCGGACAAGGCGCTTGCTAGATTGATGACCTGTTACGGTCCAGACCCGCTTCTCTGCGCGCCGCCATTACCAGCACGACGGGGGAAGTTTCCGCTGGTACTTGCCTTGTTGAGCGGGGGTGACCATATTCCCTCCGCACTTGCTCGGCGGCCTTTGTCGTCTTTATGGAATGCCGTATGACGTACGGACCGGAGGAACCACATTTTGTCTGCTCGTCCTGCTCTGCGATGCAGTGGGCCTTTTCTACAAGTTGTGCTGTGCGCTGTGTGTCTGCGCATTGCTAGCACTCTCAAGGCAGTCAAAAAAGCCTCAAAATATCTTGTTGGAACGTAACATGAGTGGCCTCGGGACCAGACAATTTGTACACACGGGATCGTTCGAATCATCCGGATATTACGTCTGATGCTCTTTCCCGTCTTCCGACTCTGGGGTTGCTCTCGACTTGCACTGTGGCTCTTTCGATGTACCCCCGTGGTTCTGTCAACAAGGTCTTCTTCCCATCGGGGGCGGGGTGTTCGGCACCCTCCATTCCGATCATTCCCATTCGTTAGACAGCAATCTTCGCCTCGTGTCACAAACTTGCCTTCATAGGTCTCGACCCAAGACCTAATCGTCGTGTGCTATTGTATTGATGCAAGGCGAGTCGAAAAAAGGTATCCGCGACGGAGGTCTCCTAAGAGCCTTCTTCTATACTTATGCAAATACTCTCAGCGTTGCCGAAATACCCCGACTTGAGGGGGCAAGAGGGGGCGTGGTGTTGTAGTTGTCCTTACAACTTCGAAAACGCTGGTTCATGAGACGCTGTATCTTACGATACGTACCGTAAATGGCAACTTGTAATCTGCTGTATGGCTTACACTTTAATGAAGTTTACGGACTTCTTGTTGATACTCGATACACGCACATTGAAACAGGGGGGGAAACTGCGCGCTCCGATTTGAGCGCAGTGCGGAGCAGAGAGCACCCCAAGACACAGACACAGACACAAGGAACGGTAGTATAAAACAGGCGAGGCGAGATTCCGAGTCGAGATCTCGGAAAGTAATACTGTAATCTCATTTTGCAAATATCACATCGGATTCGGTCCCTGATCTCGCACAGCTCGAGGCCGTTGAATGCCGATCACACGGGGAGTAAAGCTGGATGTGTCTCGTTGCTTGATGGGGTCCCCGGGGACGAAAGAAGAGAGAGGTACGGGGCTGGGCTTACATACAACATTCATATATTAACTCTCTTTCCTTAACTCTCGTCCTCGCCGCCCGGCGGTCTGCTTCCTCTCCTCTCCTCTTCCGTCATCTCTGCAACTCCAACTTGTCTGCCATGGACTCAGACTATCTTATGCAGCTCGACTACCACGCACGTCGCAATGGCCATTCGGATAATCGCCATCCGTACCCCTCTTTCTCTCCCGACGACCCGCAATACTGGACGTATCCCTACCCTGCCGAATCCTCCCACTACGCGCGATACATCCCTCCTCAACAACCAGACCCCGCCCCCCCTTTCGTCTGCGAGCCGAGCTCACTACCATCAGACGATTTCGCCGCATCCACTCGTCTAGGCCTCTTCGACATTAGTGCCATGCATCCGCAGGTTAGTACCGTCGAGTCTTGGGGCCCGCGTGATGAAGGTGAGAATCTGGCTCGGTTCGGTTTTCATTCCTTCCCTCAGTTCCCTGCTAACACGACGTTTCTTTCTTAAAAGCGGTGCATTTTGATGATCAAGCCACGTTAGCACAAAGCAATCTTGTTCAGGCCAATTCTTATTATCCCGTTCTCGCACCCTCCCCTCCTTGGGTCCACCCGTCCCCGCCCTCAGACACCACCCCTCCGTCAAGTAACTCCCCGAGTTCTACTCTCGCCAACTATGCTGGCGTTCTCCTCTCTCCCTCTCCCACCGCCGAGTCCCTGGGAATCAATCCCGCCATAGACGCCCGCACTCAGGACGTCTCTGAGGAGACATCTGAGCCCGCCGCTCAAAGCCCCCTCGTAACGTCTCGAAATACACAGGGTACGGGTCGCCGGCCCGGTGCTTGTTCTCGTTGCAAGAAGCTCAAGGTATGAAACACTTTATATTTACGCAGGCGGCGCTGAGGCGCTGAAATCACGTTGACGTCGAATTCGACAGATGCGTTGTTCCTTTGGACCAGACCCGCGCACTTGCATCAGGTGTGCTGCCGGTTCACACCCCTGTGTTGTCGAGGGCCGGAAGGCGAGGACTCCGGGGTGAGTTGTTGACTTACCATTTAGTGTCCGGTTTGACTTGATTCGCCTTGCCGCCGACACGCAGCCAACGCGAGAATTTGTTGAGGCAGATCCGTGAGAAGAATGACACCATATCGCTCTTACTCAACCAATTACGGAACACCTCTCTTACAACTCCCATATCGATCAATGCTGCGCGCATCCCGTTGAACCCTGCAGAGCGCGAAAGACATGGAGAGGTGCTATCTTGGATGGAACGGCGTCATGCTGTCAGCACTCAGGCGTCGGAAAAAGCGTGCGTTGCGTACGACACCTCCCAGCTCGAAGATGAGGGCATGTACTCGTCTTCTGAGGACGAAGATGAGAATGACGAAGAAGCCCAAGAGAGGGCCCTCGCGCGCACGTACGCTGTACTAACGTCCTCCAGTCCAGTGGTTTCTGCATTGCCAGAACAGGCAGCACCGCTGGGGTTCCTTGCCGCATTCTCGTCGCATTGGAATCGGTCCCCTAGTCCTCTTGGAGCGGACGTGTTTGGGATTGCCAATAAGCGGTACTTCCAGCCTAGTGGGTCACACACTTCCGCGTCATTCTGTGGCAACGCGTCTGATTTGAATGGAAGGCCCATATACCGACCTAAACCTTCGACGAATCGTCATTGAGCGCGAAGCTGTCCCTGAGATTCTCATCTCTGGTCTCATCACCCCTCAGGAGGCGCGGGATCTTTTTGACTTGTAAGCGTTTTCCAACGTCCTGTATAGTTTGTCATCCTGATAACGTAACGCTTTAGATTCTTTGAACGTATCAACGTGGGTCTTCTCATATCTTGCCCTTCTTGTATGCATTAATCCTTTCGGCCGGTCGATAGCCATATTTAAGTTTGCTCGATGAGGCAATACATAGCGCAGCGTCGGTAATGAGACGATGTCCATTCCTTTTCACCGTCGGTGCGTCTGCACATTTTCATTCTGGACGTCGTATCTTGACAGACCCTGGGGTAGTGTGCGCCTTGTCCTCTCGGTATTACACACGGCGGCCGGGGCTATATACCCTTGCAATTCATTTCGCAAAGGCATCGGCAGCCTATGCTTTTATAGATGGCTGGAAGTGTGTGGAAATGTGTCAAGCCTACTTGATGCTCACTGCCTATACCCCACCCACGCAACGCTTCGAGGACAACCGAAGCGGCTTCTACTCTGGTGTTGCGACCAGGTAAAGAAATAATTCTCCGCATTTCGGATTACAAACCCATGATGAATTTGTATCAGACTTGCCATAGAGCTTGGGCTGAACCGTGACTCGAACGTGAAGACTATCGATGAGCGACATGAACGTGAATTACTAAATCGGCGGCGGACTTGGATGATCTGCTCTATTATAGACGGGAGTACATCCCTAGAAACAGGGAAGGCGCCAGAAGTTGGAAGAGATGAAGAGGTCTTGCTAGGTCATTGTCGTCAGCCGCTAGTCAAACTGACCCATTGTTGGACAGCTCACATCGAACGCATCCCGCTGGTGCTCAGCCTCCAAGTACCAACACCCATTCGATGCGGACCTCCCCGCGATCATCGAGCTTCTAAGCATCATGCACCGATTCACGGAGGCAATCCGGCGCGTTGGCTTCGAGGTAAGATTACTCGCCACTGCATGAACTTGCTATTGGTTCATCTGATATATGCGGGGTTAGAAAAAGAGCCGCGCGTTAGACCGACTTATCACCACTTTCGACCGCGACTTGCAAACCTCAATTGCCAACACGACTGTCCAGGCAAACAAGCGGCTTGCCGGCCGAGGTGAGTCACAACCTCTTTATCCCGGATATATTTGCCTTAGTAAATTGCAGATTTGGCTGGGAAGCACCGGCTTGGGATGGTTCTCTTGTGCGTGATTTGTGATTGATTTATGCTCGTAGAAAGGGAGGGCTGATTGATAAATTGAACAGTCTATTTCAGTATTGTCGCCTCATCATCCATTCATTCGGCCATAAAGCAGAATTGAATGACTTGGCCCCCCTGTCGAAACCTAGCTCTTATGTTGCCATAGTGCGTGTTGCCTCTTGTCGTGCGAGCATCTTGTCCCCATTCTGAGCTTCGGTATTCAGTGCATGGAAGCCGCTTTTGCCTTGCTCGATCTGTGGTTGAACTATATGCATTCTACGGGCCACGTACCATACGCGCCAGACTTTTTCTTCGTCGGGACAGGCTTCGCTGGTGCATTCCTCCTTGAGGTTTGTTTGCTTTTTTGACCCGAGCTTTCCTGCTCCTGAGCGATCATTACTATTAGCTCCTCAGCCCGCAAACTTCCCCGACATTGACTGCCGAACAACGTACTCATATTATCGACGTGTGCATGGTCGTCGTGGCAAAGTTGCGGGTGGCCGCAGCCGACGAGGCGCATTCACCGTATTCGTATGCTGTCTTCCTCGAGAGCGCACTAAAGAAAGCTGTCTCAGAGCCTCCAATACCCGCCCCTACAGCCAGGCCGCCGGGAATTTGAGCCTTGTTTCGTCCCATTCAGCATAGGTTGCTTTCCCGTCTTTCTTGTCTAGCACTGATTCTTTACGCTCTATTGATGTGCCGCTGCTATGTTCTTATTTAAATGTTAACTTGGAACTTTCTCTTTTTTTCCCCAACGCTTACGCAACACAACTTTACGGTCTTCCAGCGGAATGTGCTGATGCTGGCTGGAATGACAAATTCTTTACTGGTGTCTTACTCTACTTTTGATCGCGCTAACCATTCAAGTGACCCCCCACCCGTGCGTCTGTTATCACCACGTCACCATTATCTATTAACATGCGTCATGCGAGTCGTGCGCATGACCTGTTGACCAACTTCTGATTGCGCCGACCCGAGACCCTGATGTCATTGAGACACCGCCCTCGCCGCTCAGGCCGACTGTACGTCTCACGTATCCTTCATCGAAGATTGCGAATTCTCACCAACTCTTTCCTCCCCGCAAGTGCCTCCTTTCACGAACCCTTCTATAACGTTCCCGCCTCACCCAACTCCTCACCCCTACCTCACCCCGGTCCGGCGAATTCTCTCTTTGATATCTGGTATCTCGTTCTTGTTGGCCCGCAAAGGATAGCAGCCGATATGGTATTATAGCCCATGATTCCCATGACTACTTTCCCATCCGTTATTGGCCCTGCCCTCATTCATGACAGAACCCAAACTTTTGTGCCTGGCCTGGCACATTCCCTCCCTCTCGTTTGTGTTCGTTCGTTCGTTTGTTCGTTGGCAAAAAAGGAAAGGCAGCCCCCGGCCGCTTCATCCTTTCTTTTTCATTTGACCTCGACGTCGGGACCAAAAACGCCAAAACGCCAAGACACCCAAAAAAAAAAAGAATAGATTTTCAAAATCGATCAACGCCACACAACTGATAACGAATCAATCATTGAAATACCATATGATGCCGGTTACTTTTCTTACAACCGCGCTACGTATACTGTAAGTTGGCAATATTAATCAGAATATACTGTTTAGAATGTGATTAAGTTATGTGAGGGGGAGAAGCTTTGGGGAATGAAAATCGATGAAGGTGAGGTAGTTCCTCTGCAGCGACTCGGAAAGACTCGGACCACATGGCGTTCCCAACTCGGAGTCAAAGTGCTGCAGAAAGGGTATGGCTACAGTCATTGTAACTCTAATGTTACATAAAGGGTTCCACTCCGGGGATTGCCCGAGTGGTATTGTTATTGTTAGTACTGTACTGTGACGGTACTGAATAGTACGGTACTGTATTCAGTTATTAGTTTATTGGCCAGCCGCGGTTCCGAGTCGTGTCATGTGTGTGTGGCGTTCAATTCCTCCATGTCATTACTAAAACTATATATATGAAAACGCAAAAAAAAAAACAAAAAAAGAAAAAAGACTTTTTTCCAACGCCGTGCAACCCAGACGCGTACTGTAGTAGAATTAACCAAGTGCAGAGGCTCTCGGCAGCAGTACTGTATCTGCGGACCATAATGGGACACTTGGGAGAGCTTCAGCTCACGCGGCTCCAGCTCCAGCTCCAGCGCCGCAGCTTTCCGATCTCCAGTCATCTGCGTATCATATTCATATTCATATATACTGTAGACCCGATCAGACACAAGTACCTTTTATACATACCCTCAGTTTTCACTTTCGATGGCTTTTCGGAAATTGAAAATGACCTCGAGAAAGAAAAAATAATAATTTTGGGACAAGCGATTGAGTTTTTCGAGTCGAAAAAACTGTACTTATACAGTGCAAGTGGCCCGCGTCATAGCGTGATAGTGAGAGAGGTAACTTACAGTGGTTGTGCTGTATTGCCTCGTTCATGGTACATGTACACATACTACGCCTGCGCGCGCAAGAAAATGGTACGTGGTGGGGAAGAAAGCCGCCACTTCGGACCGATGTCATGCCTTTTTTTTCTTACGTATGACCTTTACCACGGCCCCACCTATTGCCGTTTCTTTTGACAGTACAGTACAGTACTTGAGCACATTGTATCCACACCATTTTACACTACTCGGCAATCAATCAATCAATCAGTCAATGATATTAATCTAAACCTTAACCCTTGTATCAGTTGATGAGTCGTCAATTACGTGTCAGTGGTGAGTTATCGATTCAGAGGTGGAATCACACAGCTAGCCGATCTGTTCTGACGGTGCCGGGAATGTGGTGAGAGAAACGAGGCGGGCCCGGAACAGTACTGTATTAGGTATTCCTCGCACGGGAGGTAGTAGTGATACGAAAAAACTACTGACAGTACAAGCTAGACAACCAAAAGAAAAGCAATACAGGCAAACGGTAAGATGATGTTGCTGGATGGAAGAGGGTGTTGTGGTATATGAGAAGACGCGACGCGTGTTAAAAACTGTCCGGTATCGTATTATTGCCAACATGTGATTCATTTCCGTTTCCCGAAAGCCTCCTATGTGAATAAATTTGATTGTCAGTCAATTGTCGTCGATCCGGGGTGTACGTTGCGTGCGTGCGTACAGACGACGACGACATGATACCACACGGCAACAATGAAAGGGAACAAGAGTAAATAAAAACGCACCGAAATCTCTGTATCGTACCTCTGCGCGACCTTCCTCCGCTGGAGCTTCTGTGCCGCGGTGACTAGTCCGTTCTCAGGCGTCCACTCATCCGCCGTGAGCACGACAGTTTGGAGCATCTCGATGCTCTTGAACCCGCTCTTCTTTCCGGCCGCGTTACACTCCTTTAGCACCAACGCCTTGACCTTCGGATTCGCACACAAATCCCCGAGTGAAGTCCGTGGATCCTCATCAGGCAACGACGCGCGCAGGTGCACCTCATGAGGGAAGATGATCGCGATGGGCTGCGTCGCGTCTGGTATGGCATGTACGCAGATGTTCGACACGAGGTGGCACGATCTGTACGTTGACTCGAGGTGTTCAAGAGCAATGTACTCCCCAGACTGGAGCTTAACAAGATTCTTGATACTGCAAAAGAGATGATATCTCAGTTCAGGAAAAAAATCGTCAGTCTCTACTGGGCTTACCGATCGATCACGGACAAGGTTCCGTCTTTATTCCACTGACCTATATCGCCAGTGCGCAACCAACCATCTTCGGTGAAGATGGTCTCATCACTGTTGAGGTCATCGCGCTTGTAGTAGCCACTCGTCACGGATGCGCCTCGGACAAGGATCTCGCCCTGAGGTGGGTCGTTGGTCGAGAAGTACCCAGCCTCAGGCACGTCGAGGAATTTGATTTCCACGGACGGGGAAGGGAGGCCCACACAGCCATACTGCATGATATCTGGTGGGAGGACGGCAGTCACGCCGCAGGTCTCTGTCATACCATATCCTGTGTCCCATTATCAGCTCAAGCTCAAGTTGTGACAGCGATGTCGCACCTTGAACGATTGTGACCAGCGCGAGCGTCAGAAATTCCTGCGTCTCGCGGGACAGAGCGGCGCCACCTGACAATGCCACGCGCAGACGGCCACCGGTGGCCTGCTTAATCTTGGAGAAGACGAGGGTGTCGACAACATTCTTGACCACGGGAACGTTTGCCTTCTTGACAGTCATGGCGACGTTAAATATGCTTTTGCGAAATGCGCCACTGCTGTTGACCTGTGCGAGGATGCCCTTGCGAATAAGTTCCCAGACTGCAGGGACGCCAACCATAACTGTCGGACGGAATGCCTTGATATCGCCCTTGCAGTTTCGCACAGACTGGTCCGTAAGCGTCTTGACGCGGCCGTAACCACTGCATACGCCAAGGAAGACAAAGTAAAGCTCGACTACGTATTCGAGGATATGCGCAAGCGGGAGGAAAGCGAGAAACGTGTCACCTGGCATGAGGTGGTGACCAATCAGGGTATTAACTGCACCAATGGCCGCGATGATATTAGAATGCTTGATGACAACGCCTTTCGGCTGGCCCGTGGTGCCCGAAGTATACATGATACAAGCCACATCATCGCCAGACGGAATGCGGCTTTCAGTTGCTTCTGGGGGTAGCTCACGGCCGAGTTCGCGCAAGGTGTCGAGGGAAAGTACGGTCACTCCCTCGCGTGAGCCCTTGATCTTGGACAGGACCTTTTCTGGTGGCTGACCATCATAGATGACGACTCGAAGGGAGGGAACTTCCCCGATGACCTTGGCCACAACAGGCAATAGGTCGGCATTAGTGAAAATTCCGACGCATTCAGGCTCATTAAGTGAGTGCTGAAGGCCCGATTCGCCAAGGGTATCGTATGCGGTAGCAACGATCGTTGATATACCTGCGCAGCCATAAGAAAGGTATTGCCAAGACAAACTGGAAATGGAGAAGCGTTAACGTAATGGTACTGGGGGGATTTAAATATGAAACGTCAGGGCTCGTGGATCAGATTTATGCACTCATATGAGTGACCGAGGCCGAGGCCGCCGCCATTGACCTCCAGTAACATGGGGGTAAGCGTGTAAAACGAAAGTCCTCGGCCTAGACACCAACCCCAGCATGCAAAACCACGCGGCAAATTACGTAGACCGTCATCACCAACACAAGCACGTACTTGGGCATTGCGGCTGTGAGCTGACTGCCTGGACGTGGCACGACCCATGCCATTCCTTGGTGGCATGAAATGATCCGAGATGGAAGGAGAGTAAAGAGTGGAAGGTTGAAGATAAAAGGAGAGAGGAGGGAATGAGTCACCTCGTCTGGGCGTAGATGTTGAACACGGCACCCTTCTTCACATCGAGCTTGAGCAGACCGCGCGAAACCTCAGAGACAACGGACTTGAACTCGAGGTAGGAAATGTATTTGTAGTCGGACAGGTGGAAGTACTTCCAAGTCTTGGTCTCCTTGACCTCCGTACCCTCAACGATCTTCGTGACTTTCTTCTGCTCTTCCACGGTGTCGAGGATGTCACGATATCCGTGGGCCTTGCGCTCTCCATGTGTGCGGCTAGCGTAGAGAAGAATATCATGGACGGTATTGACGCCCTCCATTGGACCGGTGACGAGTCGGTCTTTTGTCTTCTCCAGACGACGGGCGCGGGACTCGCCTTGTGATGCGCGTGGACCAACATCGATAGAGCCCTTCCCCCAGGATTCATCGGCTCGGAGATGATAGGTATAGCTGGCCATGTCGACAAGGCGAGGGTATGTGGGGTACCAGTCGAGGTGCTGCCGTGGTTGAGGAGCAAGGCGATCCCCCTTAAATATCGTGCCAGCTTATGTGATCTTCTCTGCTCTCGCTTAAATTTTACCCCTCGTACCTGAAACTAAAATGTGGTACCAGGAACTTCAGTTATCATGGGCCACAACCCTGCAGCGATCCGATCGCTGGTGATCATTACAGGTCCGCTGGGGGGGCCATGAGACTTCAGGCTGCTGATTTGAGATGATTCTCTCCGGGGGTCTGCTGGCGAGGGAGATGGTGTAATTATGCTAACAGTGGTTTTCGGGGGATGTCAACAGCGAGGATGGTAGACGTACGCAGCAAAGAATGATGCTATGACATCGCTCGCAGCCGGACACGGCCACGGCCACAAGATCCCGGTCCACGTTACAAGTCACGGGTGCTTGGACCAGTCAGCATCGG